>Ga0172372_10005722_pt1 | contig 17204 bp, 10 predicted proteins | sample LakKiv5m_2_FD_114544 | JGI IMG/M metagenome (GOLD analysis project Ga0172372, IMG submission 114544) | Freshwater microbial communities from Kabuno Bay, South-Kivu, Congo - kab_092012_9.5m | ecosystem: Environmental > Aquatic > Freshwater > Lake | place: Democratic Republic of the Congo...
AGATGGGGATGGGGCCGCCAATCTTCGTCCCTCGATGGGTTCGGTGAACCCCAAAGGGTTGGATGTCTGGCCCGGAGGGCCACCGGAACTTAGCCGGGGGCATCGCCCCCGGGGATGAGGCGAAAAGGCAATTCCGCCCCGGAGGGGCGGCGGAAGGAGAAAAGCCGAGTTCCAGCACCCCTCCGGGGTGAAACCTTCGTCGGCCGGGTTCCGGGGGCGATGCCCCCGGCTAAGTTCCGAAGGCCCTCCGGGCCAATTCCGATCGCAGCGACTCGAAACACTGAGGAGCAATCTTTGTCTTCCCCAAATCTTTGGGGACTTCTTCGGGGAGCTTCCAATTTTTGAAGTGAGACTCCTCACGTCGTCTCCTACGATGGTTAGGTGATGTGCGCGCCTTGGGTCTCGACATAGACCGCATAGACCGACGTGCTGGCGGTCATGAAGAGGCGGTTCCGCTTCGCGCCGCCGAAGCAGACGTTGGAGCAAATCTCCGGCAGCAGAATCTGCCCGATGCGCTGCCCGTCCGTGCCGGCGAAGATGTGGACGCCATCGTAGCCCGCGCCCACCCAGCCGGCGCTGGCCCAGATGTTCCCCTCGGTGTCGCAGCGGATGCCGTCGGCGAAACCGGCGTCCTCAACCTCTTTGCCGTCTTTCTTGAACTTCAGCTTCATCGAGGCAAACTCCTTCCCGCCCTTCAGCTTCTTCCCGTCCACATCCCACATCTTGATGTTCTTGGGCGCGTTGTCGTAGTGGCTCGCGCCGGTGTCGGCCACGTAGAGCTTCTTGTAGTCGGGCGAGAAGCACAGGCCGTTGGGCTTGAAGATTTCGTCCGTGACCTTCTCGATTTTGCCGGACTTGCCATCAATCACATACACCGCCTCCTTCTGGTGCGGCTGGACGGTGGCGGACTTCACGCGCTCGCCCTCGTAGTTCATCAGGCCGCCGTAGCCGGGGTCGGTGAACCAGATGTCGCCGGTGTTGGGATGCACGACGAGGTCATTCGGCGCGTTGAAGGGCTTCCCGCCGAACTTGTCCGCCAGCACGGAGACGGTGCCGTTGTGCTCGTGGCGCACCACGCGCCGCGTGAGATGCTCGCAGGAGAGCTGCCGGCCCTCGTAGTCGAAGGTGTTGCCGTTGGTGTTGTTGACCGGGTTGCGGAAGGTGCTGACGTGGCCGTCGTCCTCAATCCACCGCTGCTGGAGGTTGTTCGGGATGTCGCTCCAGAGCAGGTAGCGGCCCACGGCATTCCACGCCGGGCCTTCGGTCCACAGCGTGTTCGCGCTGTGGTGAATCCGCAGGATGGGCGTGTTGCCGAGCTTGGCCTTGAAACGCTTGTCGAGCGCGATGATGTCCGGGTCCGGGTAGCGCGTGGGAATCTTGCCGGTCCAGTCGCGGTCAGCGGCAGCCGCGACGCCCGCGACGGTGGAGGCGGCGGTGGTGAGGAACGAACGGCGGGAGAGGGAGGAATCGTGGTTCATGGCGTGTGCGGTGACGCGCAGAGAGTGGAAAGGCGGCGCGGGCGTGGCAAGGAAAAGGTAGGCGCAGCAGGCAGGTGATTGCCGGGAACACCCCTCACCCCAGCCCTCTCCCCTCATCCGATGAAGGGAGAGGGAGCCAGACTGCTAGTGTCGGCTGGTCTTCTCCCTCTCCCTTTGCGGAGCAAGGGGAGAGGGCCGGGGTGAGGGGTTTCAGCCTGCGGCGTTGGTGGCCGCACCCCCATCCGGCCAGCGACCATGACGCCAAGCTGAAGATTGCGGCTACGGCTGGAAGTTGCGGTGCTTGGGGTCGCCGGCGGCTTCGAGGTAGGCGAGGAGGTCGAGGATTTGTTCCAGGCGCAGGCCGTTGAGCAGGCCGCTGGGCATGGGGGAGACTTCCGAGACGCGCCGCTCGCGGATGCTGGTGAGCGGCACCTCGACGAGCTTTTCCTCCAGCGGGCTCGGGCGGACGAAGAGCTTGCCGCCTTCCTCGCGTTCAATCGCGCCGCTGACCACGTCGCCATCGGTCAGAAGCAGGCGCGGTTGGCGGAACTTTTCATCAATCACGGAGCTTGGCTCGATGATGTGCAGCAGCAAGTCCCGCCGGCTGAAGCGCGCGCCGACGGCGAGCAACTCCGGGCCGATGACGCTGTTCGGAAACGCGGGGTCATTGCTCACGCGGTGGCAGTGGACGCATTGCGCGGTGAGCAACGCGGTGCGCGCGCCCTCGTGACTGCGGCCTTTGCCGACTTCGGCGAGGCGGGGTTCGAGGTCGGCGAGTTTCCAGTCCTTCACGAAGCGCGGCGGCGGGACGGCGGGCAAGTCGGACTTCGCGACGGAATCGAGTTGGCCGCCGGCGCTGCGGCCGAGCGCGGTGCGCTCCTCCGGCGTGAGCGAGGCGAGCAGTTCCTTGCGCACGTTTGCGATGGACGTGAAGTAGGTGCGGCCGCCGGGCAGGCGCTCCGCGCGGTCGAGCGCGTCGAAGACGGCGCGGCGCGCGTCGGGCGTCCAGCCGTCGCGGGCGTAGCGGAGGTAGAACGGGTAGAGCAGCAAGTCCTCGCTGGCGGTCGCGGCGCGCAGCAGCGGCACGGTCTTGGCCACGACCTGCGGCGAGCGCAGATAGACCAGCAGCTCGACGAGCATCTGGTTCACGCGCGGGCTGGGGTTTGGGTAGAACGGCTCAAGCCAGTTCAAGGCGGCTTGGCGGTGGGCTTCGTCGGGCGGACCGAGGCGGATGAAGGTGAGGGCGAGGACGCGAAGAGCGCCAAGTTGGGATTCTTCGTTAGCGGTTCGAAGCGGAATGCTGTGCAAGTAGCTGCAGATTTCTTCCTTCCTGATGGAGCCATCGCAATGGAGGCGGGTCAGGGCGAGGTTGAGCTTCGAGCTTACGTTCTCGTTCCTCGCCAAGACAGAGTCGTCCGTGAACGCCTGTTTCAAGTAATCCTCTGGCACTCGCTCAAATGCGTGCCGAGCCGCCTGTTGCAAGAACGGCTCTTGGTAGGGTGGGAACTTTGACTTCGAGATGGTGCCTGTGCGTATCAATTCAGCCGCGGTCCCTGCCACTAGCATTCTCCGAATTGTCCGCGCTTCTTGGGCCACAAGCATCTTTTCCATTTCTTCAATTGTTGGGTGGGGCGGCTGCGTGACTTGCTCCCGATAGAAGACCCGATACAACCCCGACTGCGTCCCGCGTCCGCCTGTCGTGAACCACATCGCGCCGTCCGGGCCGATGCACACGTCGGTCACGTTCAGTGGGCGGCCACCGACGAAGAGTTCGCTGGTGCCGGTGTAGCTCGCGCCTTGCGGCGTCATGTGGACCGCGAGGATGCGCCCGTAGGCCCAGTCGCAGATGTAAAACGCCTTCTGATACTTCGCCGGGAACTTCGCCCCGTGGCCGAAGGTGACGGCGGTGGGCGACGCGAGGCCGATGTCCACCACGCTGGGCAGCGTGTCGGGATACCACGCGGGCCAGCGCCCGGTGCCGCGCCGCCAGCCGTAGTCCGCGCCGGGCACGACGTGCAGCACGCGGTTGGGCATATACCAGGGGCAGCCCACATCCCACTCCATGTCGGCATCGAAGGTGAAGAGGTCGCCATGCTCGTTGAAGGCGATGTCGAGCGGGTTGCGCAGGCCGCCGGCCCAGAGCTGCACCTCGCTGCCGTCGGGCTTCAGGCGGAGGATGTGGCCGGCGGGCAGCAGCACGTCGCCATCGAACATCCCCGCGTCCCACGGGCACGGGATGAGGCGGTCGTGCGCGAAGTTCCGCAGCGGCGAGTTGGTGGAAAGGTTCTTGGGCAGGTGGACGTTGTTGCCGTGCGCAATCCACAGCCAGCCGTCGGGGCCGAGCTTCAGGTGGTTGCGTCCGTGGCCGACGCCGCCCTCGGTCTTGAGCAGCTCGGTGGTTTCGTCGAACTGGCCGGTGCCCTTCGTGTCGCGCAGGCGGACGAGGGTCTTGGAGTTGTTCGCGTTCGCGTAGAGCGCGCCGTGGGCGTAGAGCAGGCCACGGCATTCGAGGAGCGTGTCGTTGATGACTTCGACCTTCGAGACACCGGCGGAGTCGAGCGAGAGGCGCAGAAGCCCCTTCTTCTCGCGCGCGAGCGTGAGCCGGCCTTGCGGGTCGAAGGCCATCGCGACCCATGAGCCTTCCTCCGGCAGCGCGCTGCGGACCAGCTCGGCCTTGAAGCCCGGCGGGAGCGAGAACGTGGCCGGGTCCGTGGCGGGCGAGCCAGCGCGGGCGAGCTTCCAACTGTTGTAGGCGTCGAGCGCCTTGTCGGGCGTGAAGGGATTCGCCTTCGGATCCGCATCCACGCGGCCGAGGCTGCGGGCGGGCGGCCAGCCGGCGGTGGGGAATTTCAGCTGCGTCCAGTCCGGCTCCTCGCGGGTCTGCGCGAGCCAGTCGGTGCCGGAGGGAACCCATGTTTGCTTCGCGAGGTCGCCGTTGAGTTCGAGCAGCACGGCGATTTTCACGGGGCCGGCGGGATTCACCGCGCGCACGGCCAGGACGTTGTTGTCCGCGAGCAGGCGCGTGGTGACATCGAACCCGGTGGCATTCGTTGCGCCGGTGATTTCGCCGATGCGCTGGCCGTTGAGGAACAGTTCCATCCGCCCCTCGCACGCGCCGAGCACCACGGACTTGAGCAGCACGGGCGAACCCCGAAAGTGCTTGCGGAAATACAGCGGCTGGCCCGCGCGCGAGTCGGCGGCGGAAAGCCACTCCGGCGCGGGCGGGCGGTTGACGACCTGCGCGGCGGCGGTCCGCACGAAGAAACAGCCGGACGCCACGGCCAGCAAGGCTTGGAGGAAGGGCTTCACAACGCGAGTAGAGCCGCCGGTGGGCGCAGCGTCAACGCGCGGCCCGGGCGAACCGCGCGGATTCCGCGCCCCGCCGGAGGTTTTCAATTGCGCCCGCCGCGACGGTTGGCTTCAATCCCGCGCAGCATTCAATCATGTCCAACGCCGCCGACCCGAACCCCCGCCGCATCCGCTCCGTGATGGTGGTGGACGACGATGTCGAGCTGGCGATGATGTATAAGGAGCTGCTCGGCTCGCAGGGCTACATCGTCAACACCGCCCCCAACGGCGTCGAGGCGCTCAAGCTCATCATGCGCCACGAGACCGACGCCATCATCTGCGACATGATGATGCCGCACATGCCCGGCGACATGTTTTACACGGCCGTCGAGCGCGTGAAGCCCCACCTCTGCGCGCGGTTCATCTTCGTGACCAGCTACGAGGGCAACCCGAAGATCGAGGCCTTCTTCAAGAAGGTGAACGGCATCGTCCTCTACAAGCCCACCACGCTGGGCAAGCTCATGGGCACCCTCAACCTGCTGAACCAGCGCCTCGTCGCCGCCGAAAAGAAGGCGTCGGGCGCGGCGTAGGAAGGTCCCCGCCTTCCGCTCACTGAAGCGCCGCCCGCATCGCGGCGAACATGTCCTTCGCGCTGGCTTGGGTGACGGGTTGTTTGCCCTTCTCGTCCGCGTCCTCGATTAAGTTCGCCGGAAGCTCCTTGAGGAAGGGCGACGGGTGGCAGGGCATCACCTGGCCATATTTCTTCCGGCCGCCGCAGTGCGAAATCATCAGCTCCCGCTTCGCGCGCGTGATGGCGACGTAGAAGAGCCGCCGCTCCTCGTCCATCGTGCCTTCGACCTTCGACCGCGAGTGCGGCAGCAGGCCGTCTTCCAGGCCCACGACATACACATGAGGATACTCCAGCCCCTTGCACGAGTGCATCGTGATGAGCGTCACGGCGTCGCCGGCCTCCTTCTCCTCCTCGCGCTCCGAGTCGAGGGTGATGTTTTCCAGAAACGCGTCGAGCCGGTCGGACATCGGCTTGCCCACGCCATCGCGGTCCATCGTGGCTAGCAGGTCGCGCAGGCTGCGGATGCGGTTCTCGGCGTTCTCCTGGTTCTTCTCGCTGCGGCGGAGTTCGCCCCAGTAACCGGTGTCGTTGAGGAACTTCTCCGACCATTGCTGAAGCGCGTCGGGCTTCGCGGCGAACGCTTCGTCGGCCAGCCTTGCGCGCGTTTCTTCCACGAAGCCGATGAACTCCTGAATCGCCTCGCGGGCGCGGCCTTGAAAGCTGTTCTGCACGTCCGTGTGGCGCATTGCGGTGAAGACCGAGCAGTGCCGCTCCTGGCTCGCGCCCAGCAGCCGCTCCATCGTCACGTCGCTGAGGCCGCGCGCGGGCACGTTCGCGATGCGCAGCAGGCTCACGTCGTCGTGCGGGTTCAGGAACGTCTTCACGTAGGCGAGGAAGTCGCGCACCTCGCGCCGGTCGAAGAAGCTCTGCCCGCCGATGAGGTGGTAGCGGATGCCCGCCTTGCGCAGCTCCATCTCGATGGGCCGCGACTGGAGGTTCGTGCGAAAGAGGATCGCCTGGTCGCCCCACGGCACGCGCTGCGTCATGCGCTTGAACTCGATGGCCTCGGCCACCGTGCGCGCCTCGGCCTCCTCGTTGTCGAAGGCTTGCAGCAGGATCTTTCCGCCCTGGCCGTTCTGCGACCACAGGTTTTTGCCGCGCCGCCGGGCGTTGTTCTTGATGACCGCGTTGGCGGCCTGAAGAATCGTGTTCGTCGAGCGGTAGTTCTGCTCCAGCTTCACGACCTTCACCTCGGGGAAATGCTTTTCGAGGTCGAGCAGGTTCGCGACTTCCGCGCCGCGCCAGCCGTAGATGGACTGGTCGTCATCACCCACGACGCAGAGGTTGCGGTGCTTGCTCGTGAGCGCGTGGACGAGCTGGAACTGCGCGGCGTTGGTGTCCTGATACTCGTCCACCATCACGTAGCGGAAGCGCGCACGGCAGGCGTCGAGCGCGTCGGGATGCTCGGTGAAGAGCCGGAGCGTGAGCAGGATGAGGTCGTCGAAGTCCACCGCGTTGCAGGCCTTGAGCGCGGACTCGTATTTCTTGCGGACGTGCTCGGCGAGCGCGGAAACATTTGGGTCTTTGAACGCGGCTTCAGCCTGCGCGCCGCCGTTCTTGAACTTGCTCAACAGCGTGAGCACCGCGCGCGGGTCGGTCTGCTCGCCCTTCGCGGAGACGTTGGCGAGAATCTTCTTGATCGCCCCGAGCTGCTCGGACTCGTCGTAGATGACGAAGTTCTTCTTGTAGCCCAGCAGCTCGATGTGCTGGCGGAGGATGCGGACGCAGAGGGAATGAAAAGTCGAGACGGTCGGGCGCGACGGTTTGTCTTCATTCCGCGTTCCGCGTTCCGCGTTCCGCGTTTTGGGGATGAGCTGGTTGACCCGTTCGAGCATCTCACGCGCGGCCTTGTTGGTGAAGGTGACGGCCAAGATGTTATCCGGCGCGATGCCGCGCTCAACCATGTGCGCGATACGGAAGGTGATGACGCGCGTCTTGCCCGTGCCCGCGCCCGCAAGGATGAGCACGGGGCCGCGAATCGTCTCGACGGCGTCGCGTTGCTCGGGGTTCAGCGTGTTCAGGTTCAGCATCGGCGCGCGGAGTGTAGGAACGGACGAAGTGAAGGCAAGCGTGGGCGGGAGAAATGATGCGTGTGAAACGCGGCTAGTGCCGGTGCCAGCTCGCGAGTTCGTGCCTCACCCGCTCCACCGGCAGGCCGACGACGTTGCTGAAGGAGCCGTTGATGCGCTCCACGATGTCGTCGCCCCGGTCCTGAATCGCGTAGGCACCGGCCTTGTCGAGCGGCTGGATGGCGGCGAGGTAGGCGGAAATTTGCGCGCCGGTCAACGGCTTGAAGGTCACGTCCGTCGTCTCGGCAAACAGGCGGCAGCGGTGCCTCGCCAAATGCAGCAGGCAGACGCCGGTCACGACTTGATGCGTGTGGCCGGCCAGCTCACGGAGCATCCGGCGCGCGTCCACCATGTCCACCGGCTTGGCGTAAAGCGTCGTGCCCAGATAGACGAGCGTGTCCGCGCCCAGCACGAGCGCCTGCGGGTGGAGCTTCGCCACGGCGCGGGCCTTGCGGTAGGCGTTGAACAGGCACAACTCGCGCGCGGTGAAATCCTCGTGATGCGCCTCCTCGGTCGGGCTGGTGATGACGGTGAACTCAAGTCCCAGCCCGCGCAGCAGCTCCGCCCGGCGCGGCGAGGCGGAGGCGAGGATGAGCGGAGGCATGAGAGGAAAAGTATTCAGTGTTCAGTGTTCAGTAGCCAGTCGGCTCCGGTGGCAGGTCGGTGAAGTCTGAACACTGAACACTGGTTACTGAATACTTCCGGGTTCATCCCCTTCTCCTCCGCTTCTCCCGCGTGTCGAAAAACTTGCCGAGCGCAGCCGAATAGGGCTGGTCGGTCCGCAGTTGAATCGAGTCAACGCCCATCGTGCGGAAGGTCTTGCGCAGCGCGCCCTGAAACAACGCCTGCTGCTCGGCGAAAGCGGCGCGCTGCTGGGCGTTGCCAGTCTGAATCTCGACGACCTCGCCCGTCTCCGCGTCCTTCAACACGAGCCGGCCCAGCGCGGGGAGTTCCAGTTCGTAGCGGTCGGTGATCTGCACGGCCACAAGGTCGTGGCGGCGGTGCGCCTGGCGCAGCGCGACCTGCGTGGCGGGCGCGAGCGGCTCGGCGGCGGGCAACGGCGCGACGTAACCAGTCCGGCTGCCAAAGCGCACCGGCGCGCGCGCTTCGAGGAAATCCGAGAGCACCACGACCACGGACTTGTGCGGCAGCATCCGGCTGACGAAGTGCAGCGCGCCCGGCAGGTCGGTGCCGTGGCGTTTCGGCTCGAAGAAGAGAATTTCCCGGATCACGCGCAGCACGTGCCGGCGGCCCTTGCGCGGCGGGATGAACTTCTCCACTTCGTCGCTGAACAGCACGAGGCCGACCTTGTCGTTGTTGCGAATGGCCGAGAAGGCGAGCACCGAGGCGATCTCCGCCGCCAGCTCGCGCTTGGACTGCTCGCCGGAGCCGAACAGGCCGGAGCCGCTGAGGTCCACGACGAGCATCACCGTCAGCTCGCGTTCCTCGACGAACTTCTTGATGAACGGATGGTTCATGCGCGCGGTGACGTTCCAGTCAATCGCGCGCACGTCGTCGCCGGGCTGATACTCGCGCACCTCGTCGAAGTTCATGCCCTGCCCCTTGAAGACGCTGTGATACGCGCCCGACACGGACTCGGACACGAGCCGGTTCGTGCGGATCTCGATCTGGCGGATTTTCTTGAGCAGCTCGCGGGGGATCATGGCAACGCGGAACGCGGAGGGCGGAATGCGGAATCAAGCCAAGGCTTGGCTAAGTCCTCCAACGCGGCAAAGAGGGACGCCAACTCCTCAAGCGTGAACTGTATTCGAGTTTCTTCCGCCATGTTTCTTGGGCGCGAGCCGGATGGAGCGGGCGTTGCGCAGGATGTGGTCAAAGTTCATGGGCACCTCTGCGACGCTGGGGACATGCTTGAAGATGGACGCCTCGCGGTTGGCCTCCAACGCGGTGAGTTCGCCGCGGGCGACGCGGGCGCGCAGGGCGAGGCGCTCCTGGTGCTCCCGCTCCTTGAACGCGTTCCACTCCTTCTCGGTGAGGTAAATCACGTCGCCTTTGGTCTTCATGCGGGCACTGTGCCGGGAGGCAGGCGGTATGTCGAGTTCATGGGCCGGTTCGTGCGGATCTCGATCTGGCGGATTTTCCTGAGCAGCTCGCGGGGGATCATGGACACATTACGACCCGGATGACGTGCTGGGGTATCCGGTCAAGCCGTTGTGCCCGGAATACGAGGCCAACGCGGGGATCAAGGACCACGCCATCAACGTCGGCGGCCCTCTCACGTCGTGGAACCCGGTGTCGCACGGGCAGTATTGGACGGATGACGACTTCACGGTCCCGGTGGCGGAGCAGATCAGGCAGGTGCTGGCGTTGATTCCGTAGGCGGAGCGCGGGCGAACCGCTCGCACAGTGAGTTGGCCGCACTTTTTCCTTTGGGCGGCCGGGCGGCTCCGCAAGACTTCGGCCGATGACGCCGCGCCGCTTTGCCCTGCTGCTGGCCGTGCTGGTCGCCGCCGCGTGGCCGGACGTGCCGCTGGGCACGGGGAGCTTCGGGCTGCGCGACTTCAGCGTCTTCGGCTATCCGCTGGCGCATCACCACCGCGAGTGCTTCTGGCGTGGCGAGCTGCCGCTCTGGAACCCGCTCAACCACTGCGGCCTGCCCTTCCTAGCGCAGTGGAACACGCTGGCGCTCTACCCCGGCGCGCTGCTCTACCTGCTGCCGCCGCTGCCGTGGTCGCTCGGGCTGTTCATGCTCGTCCACCTGTGGCTCGGCGGCCTCGGCGCGTATGCCGTCGCGCGGCGCTGGACCGGCCACGAACTCGCCGCCGCCGTCGCGGGCGTGGCCTACGCCTTCCACGGCCTCGTGCAGCAATCGCTCATGTGGCCGAACAACCTCGCCGCGTTCGCCCTGCTCCCGTGGGTCGTGCTGACAGCCGAACGCGCCGCGCGCGAAGGCGGGCGCCGGCTCGTCGTCGCCGCGCTCGTCGGCGCGATGCAGATGCTCACGGGCGCGCCGGAAGTCATCTTGTTCACTTGGCTCCTCTGTGGAGCGTTACTGGTCGGTGACTGCGTAAAACGGAAAACGGAAAACGTAAGCCAAGACGCCCTTACGCATTACGCATTACGTTTTACGTCCCTCATCGGCCTCGTCTCCCTCCTCTCCGCCGCCCAGCTCCTCCCCTTCCTCGACCTGCTCGCGCACTCGCAGCGCGACGCCGGCTACGCCACCGGCTCGTGGCCGTTGCCCGCCACCGGCCCGGCGAACCTCCTCGTGCCGCTCTTCAACTGCCACTTCATGTCCACCGGTTTGCCCGCGCAACCCGGCCAAGCGTGGACCGCCACGTTCTATCCCGGCGCGCTCGTGCTCGTGCTCGCCGCGCTGGCCGCGCTCCGCGTGCGGCGCGGCGGAGTCATCGTCCTCTCCGGCCTCGGAATGCTCGCGTTGCTATTTGCGCTGGGTGGCAACGGCCCGCTTTACGACCTCACTAAAACGCTGCTCCCGCTCGGCGTCATGCGTTACCCGGTCAAGTTCATCATCCCCCTTACCTTCATCCTGCCCATGCTCGCCGCGTGGGCCATCGCGTCGCTCGCCACGACCGGCCTGAACCGCCGCGCGCTCGGCGTGGGAGTCGGCAGCGTGCTCGTTGCCATCGCCGCGCTCGGAGCAATCGGCTGGAACTGGCCGCCGCCGAACAACGAGCCGTCCGACCGCGCCCGCGTGTTGCACAGCGCACTCGCGTCCGGCGCTGCGCTGGCGGCCGGAGCCTTCGCCCTCCTGCAAGTGCTGCGCGCTCCGGGCAACCGCTTCTGGCCGCTGGCCTTGCTCGCCGTGCTCTTCCTCGACCTCCGCACGCACTGCCCCGGCCTCACGCCGCGCGTGAACCCCGGGGTCTTCGCGCCCGGCGTGCCGCCCGCCGACGCCCTCGTGCCGCGCCCGCAGTTGGGCACGGGCCGGGCCGTGCTGCACCCGCGCGCGCTGCTCGACCTCGACGGCCGGATGCTGCCCGAACTCGACCGCACGCTGCTCCTCCAGCGGCAGGCGCTCTTCATGAACGCCAACTTGCTCGAAGGCATCCCGAAGGCCGACGGCTTCTTCAGCCTCGAACCGCGCGCCACGCACGAGGCCACGCTCGCGCTCTACGCCGGCACGAACGGCCTGCGCGACCGCCTCGCGGATTTCGCCGGCGTCACCCACGCGAACCCGCCGCCGAACATCTTCCAATGGCAACGCCGCTCGACTGCCTTGCCGCTCATCACTGCCGGACAACGGCCGATAACTGTCTATGAAACCAACACGCTGGCAGCCATTGCCGCTGCGGATTGGAACCCGCGCCAAGTCGTGTTCCTCCGTGCCGGCGACTTCCAGTCGCCGTCCGTGGCGGGCGAAGGCAACGGGCGGCGGCTGGAAGCCGCCGGCACGGTCGCGGCCCGCGTGCTCAACTCCAAATGGACCGCCCACCGCATCGAGTGCGAGGTCGAATCCCCCGCGCCCACGCTGGTCGTCATCGCGCAATCCCACTACCATCCCTGGCAAGCCACCGTGAACGGCCAGCCCGCCATGATTCTCCGCGCCAACCACGCCTTCCAAGCCGTGCCCGTCCCCGCCGGCCGCAGCACCGTGCGCCTCGACTACGTGGACCGCCGCTTCCAACTCGGCCTCGCGTTGTCCGCGCTCGGGCTAGCCGCGTGCGTCGTGCTCTGGTGGCGCGACAGACGGCAGAACCAAGGGAGCGCCACCGACCTGAATCCAGCATGATTTCGCGCACCGACACCCAGACAGCGGCGGAGGACCGCCGCACTCCAAGACGCTGTCGCGACCACGCAGCGCTGCCGGTATCGCGCCAGCGTCTTGGACTGCGCCAGCCCTCTGGCGCTTTTCCGCCGTGCCGAAAGCCCTCGATGCCATCGTGACTCTCGCAGCCCCCAACTCCAAACTCGAAACCCCAAACTTGGAACTTGGGGACTTTCTGACGCCGCGCCGCTTCGCCGTCTTCCTCCTGCTCGCGTTCGTCCTCGCCTTCCCCGGCATCTGGCTGGGCACGGAAACTTTCTTCCGCTCCGACTACGGCGTGATGGCCTACCCGGCGACGCACTACCTGCGCGAGAGCCTGCGCGCGGGCGAGCTGCCGCTGTGGAACCCGCTCTCGAACTGCGGCGCGCCCTTCCTCGCGCAATGGGGCACCATGTGCCTCTACCCTGGCTCGCTCTTCTTCGTCGCGCTGCCGATGCCGTGGGCGCTAGGCGTCTTCTGCCTGCTGCACCTGTGGTTCGGCGGCCTCGGCGCGCGCGCGCTGGCGGAACGCTGGACCGGCAACCGCTTCGCCGCCGCCGTCGCCGGCACGGCCTTCGCCCTCAACGGCGCGTCGCTCGCGTGCATCACCTGGCCGAACTACTGCGTCGCCCTCGGCTGGCTGCCGTGGATTGTGCTGCTCACCGAGCAAGCCTGGCGCGAAGGCGGCAGAAAACTCGTCCTCGCCGCCCTCGCCGGCACGATGCAAATGCTGACGGGCGTGCCGGAACTGGTGGTGATGACGTGGGGTTTGCTGGGCGTGATGCTCGCGACGGACCTTGTAAAACGTAAAACGGAAAACGTAAGCGGAGCTCTTCTTACGCATTACGCATTACGTTTTATGCTTCTCATCCTCCTCATCACCGCCCTCTCCGCCGCGCAACTCCTCCCCTTCTTCGACCTCCTCGCCCACTCGCAGCGCGACGCCGCCTACCGCGACGCCCGCTGGCCGATGCCGCCATGGGGTTGGGCGAACTTCCTCGTGCCGCTCTTCCGCTACTTTCAGACGCCGCAGGGTTTCTGGGTGCAGGAAGGCCAGCAATTCCTCTCCAGCTACTACCTCGGCCTCACGCCGCTCGCGCTCGCGCTGCTGGCCGTGTGGAAGGCGCGCGAACGCCGCGTCTGGCTCCTCGCGGGCGTGACCCTCTTCGCGCTCGTCATGGCCCTCGGCGATGCGGGCTTCCTCTACACCGCGCTGAAGAACGTCCTGCCCGGCAGTCTCATCGCGCGCTTCCCGGTGAAGTTCGTCCTCCTCGCCGCCTTCACCGTGCCGATGCTCGCCGCCTTCGGCGTCGCGTGGCTGATGCGCGGTAGCAGCCGACGTCAGAAGGCTCCATCTGAAAATGCGGAATGCGGAATGCGGAATGCGGAATCCAATCAGAGCCTCCTTACGTCGGCTGCTACCAGTGACGAGCCGGCGAACGCGACCGCCCCGCTCCTTCGCATCGCCTTCGCCCTCGCCGCGCTGACGGCCCTGATTGTCTGGCTGGGCCAGCAGCACCCGTTGCAATACGACCGCTGGCCCGAGACGCGCGCCAACGCCCTCGCCCGCCTCGCGTGGCTCGCGGCGGCGCTCGGAGCCATCGCCGTCGTGACCGGCCTCGGCGCACGCGCGGCGCGGGAACGCCTCCTCGCCACTGGCGCGCTGCTCGTCCTACTCGCCGCCGACCCGCTCACGCATCAGCCGAATCAGACGCCGCGCGTCAGCGGTGACTTACTGGCCGACAAGTGGGATGCACATCTCTTCAAGTCGGAAGCAGAGTTGAACTCCGGAGGCTCTCGCTACTTCATCACGCCGGAGCGTGAGGAGTTGCTGCTGTTCGGACGGCACATCTCGGCTGAAATGCGTCACCCCGGCGGGTTGGGAAAGACGACAGCCGAGGCGACCAACCAGTGGGTCTGGCAATTGGATTTGTATCAGAAACGCGTGGAGTCTTGGTCTCATCTCAACTTGGCGAATGATGTCGCCAAGGTGAACGGCTCCTCCAACCTGCGACTCCGCGAACAGGATGCGTTGCAGCGTCGGCTCTATCCAGTCGGCGGCGCGAAGGCACCGGCGGCAATGGGGCTGCTGGATTTCCTCGCCGTGGAAAACCAGTCGCGGTCGAGTCCAGACCGTTCCTCCGTCTTTCGGAAAAGCGCACGCCCTCTGGTAGCTGCCGGCGCTTTGACCGAGTTCCTTGATCCAACAGCTACACTTGATGCACTGACAGCCGACGAGTTTGACCCACGCCGCTTCGTGTATCTTCCGCCCGAAGCCCAAGGCTCCGTCCCCACCAACGCCGACAACGCCCGCGTCACCACCCGCCGCTTCGCCGCACACGAAATCCTCGCCGAGGTCGAGACCGACGCGCCGACGCTCGTGACCGTTGCGCAGTCCTTCTACCACCCGTGGCACGCGTTCGTGGACGGCCAGCCGGTGAAACTCTGGCGCGCGAACTACGCCTTCCAAGCCCTCGCCGTCCCCGCCGGCAGGCACACCGTCCGCCTCGTGTATGTGGATGAGAAGTTCCGCCTCGGCGTCGGCATCTCGCTGGCCGGGCTGGCCGTGTGCGCGTTCCTCTGGTGGCGAGGCGGGAAAGACCCCGTAGGAGACGACGTGAGGAGTCTCACTTCAACTCGGGAGAAAGTAAGAGGCTCCTGACGTCGTCACCTACAAAGACAAAGCCCTCGTGACTCCCGACGCCCCCAATACCGCCCCCAGATTCAGGACGTGCCCAGCACACCGCCGCGCTCCTCCCTCGCCCCCATCGGGGGAGAGGGCCGGGGTGAGGGGGCAAATCGTCCGAGTTTCCGAACGGCACCGCATCGCCATCGAATGAATGATTGTCTGCAAAATTGGGCCACCGGGTTAATCCTCACGCCGCCCCCTCACCCTCTCCCTCTCCCCCGATGGGGGCGAGGGAACCTGTGCGCGGACTTCGCAGCACCGCGCGGCCATCGAGCACCATTGTGACGCCCGAGCTACCATCCCCAGACCCCATACCCGAGACGCCAGACCCGGCCCTCGCCGACTGGCTCTCGCCGCGCCGCTTCGCGCTCGTGCTCGCGGCGCTGCTGGCCGTCACGTTCTGGCGCGTGCTGTTCGGCGGCGAGGCGTTCTTCTATCGCGACTACGGGTTCCTCGGCTATCCGTTCGCGCACTTCCATCGCGAATGCTTCTGGAGCGGCGACTTTTTCCCGCTGTGGAACCCTTACGTGAACTGCGGCGCGCCGTTCCTCGCGCAGTGGAACACGCTCTGCCTCTACCCCGGCGCGTTGATTTACCTGTTGCTGCCTCTGCCGTGGTCGCTGGGGTTCTTCTGCGTCGCGCACCTGTTCCTCGGCGGCATGGGGATGCACGCGCTGGCGGAGCGGTGGACGGGCAGCCGCTTCGGCGCGGCGGTGGCGGGCGTGGCGTTCGTCTTCAGCGGGCTGGTGCTGGGCTGCGTCATCTACCCGAACTACCTCGTCGCGCTCGGCTGGATGCCGTGGGTCGCCCTCGCGACGCGGCGCGCGTGGCAGGAAGGCGGGCGAAGCCTCGTCCTCGCCGCGCTGGCCGGCGCGATGCAGATGCTGTCCGGGGCACCCGAGATAATCTTGCTGACGTGGGGTTTTCTGGCGGCGCTGGCAGTGGTGGACATTGGCGTAAGGCGTAAAACGGAAAACGTAAGCCGAAGTCTGCTTACGCATTACGCATTACGTTTTACGTCCGTCACCGCCCTCATCACCGCGCTCACGGCCGCACAGCTCCTCCCCTTCTTCCAGCTCCTCTCGCTCTCGCAGCGCAGCGGGGACGCGGTGAACACGTTCTGGTCGCTGCCGGGCTGGGGCTGGGTGAACCTGTTTTTCCCGCTATTCATGAACTTCCAGACCGAGCAGGGCGTGTTCGTGATGATTGGGCAGGCGTTCTTCCCCTCGGTCTATCTTGGCATCGTCCCGCTGACGCTGGCGCTGCTGGCGGCGTGGCGGATTGGGCTGCGGCGGGCGGAGGACGTGGGGGGAGCGGAAACGGGCGGTGTGTTCGTCGCGGCCGTTCCCCCTCACCCCGGCCCTCTCCCGCCGGGAGAGGGAGAAAGGCGGTCCGCGCTCGGCCTCGACGCGGCCCCGTCGGCTCAAGGGCGGGCGGCGTCGCCCCCTCTCCCCGGGGGAGAGGGCCGGGGTGAGGGGGAAGGGCGCGGACTTGAATCCTGCGCGCCCAACCCAGCCCAAATGCTTCCTCCTCATTTCGCCGCCATGTGGGAAGTGCGGCTGCTGGCCGGGGCGACGCTGCTGGCCGTGCTGCTGGCGATGGGCGACAACTTCGTGCTCTGGCGCTGGCTGCGCGAAGTGCTGCCGCTGGGCGTGATGCGCTTCCCAGTGAAGGCGCTGCTGCTGGCGGCATTCACGGTGCCGCTGCTGGCGGCGTGGGGAATGAGCTATCTGGAGAAGGTCCGCGAAAAACAGGGTCTCCCGGAACAACTGGAGCAAGACTCCGAGCCTCGGGAGTGTTTTACTCGGCATAACCTCAACACCTCCGCCCGTGTGTTTCTAGGGGCATTGAGCCTCATCCTAGTTTGCGCGTTTGTCGCCTTCGAGGCGGAGACGCGAGGGTTCTCCGGCGCAAGTGCTGGTGTGGCACGCGACGTATCTTTGCGAAGCTTCCTCGCTGTCGTAGGAGTCGCATTCCTCTTCAGCGCAGCATGGTTTGGGAAATCCGGTGGATGTCGAGGATTGGGAGCGCTTGGATTGCTTGCCCTGCTTGCGCTGGAGCCAGTGCATCATCAAGCCGCCTTCAACCCCACCATCCCCGCCCACGCCTTCCAGCCCGGCATCGCGCTCGCCTACCACGCGGACAAGGGCGCGCTCACGCCCGCGCCGAAGCTCGGCGAGTCGCGCGTGATGCTCAGTCCGCTGGCCGAGCGCGCGCTGCACACGCGCATGGTGCCGAAGTTCTTCGACGACTTCATCGGCCAGCGGCTGGCGTTCTGGGGCAACCTGAACCTGCTCGACGGCCTGCCCAAGGTGAACGG
>Ga0172372_10005725_pt1 | contig 17192 bp, 13 predicted proteins | sample LakKiv5m_2_FD_114544 | JGI IMG/M metagenome (GOLD analysis project Ga0172372, IMG submission 114544) | Freshwater microbial communities from Kabuno Bay, South-Kivu, Congo - kab_092012_9.5m | ecosystem: Environmental > Aquatic > Freshwater > Lake | place: Democratic Republic of the Congo...
ACCGGGAGTATGCCCAGGAGTTGCTATAAAATTGAAAACTTCAATTCCAAGTTTAACTGGGATATTTTCGTTTAAATATTCATCGGGCATTTGAGAAGGATTTGCGTTCAAACCAAACATTTCAGCCTGTTCGATTAAATTTCTTAATAAGAATAAATCATTCTCGGGCGCCAAAAATTTCGGATTATATTCTTTTTTAATAAAAGCATTCCCAAGAATATGATCAACATGGCAATGCGTATTTACCATATAAATTAAGTGAATTGGATTTGCTTTAATAAAATTTATTATTGCCTCTTCCTCAGCGGATGAGTAGCAACCCGCATCGATAATCATTGCTTCATAAGTGGATTCATCCCAAATCAAATATGTATTTTCCAAAAACGGATTAAACTCAAATTTTTTAATCTTTATCATTTCTTTTTAAAGTTTGATTTTAATCTCGGGAAAAGATTTGAGTTGTAGTTCATGTAATTATCCATTGTCTCTTCTATTGAATCACCCCCGAATTTTTCCAGAAAATACTTAGCAAGAACAATTGCTAACATTGATTCAGCAATAACAGCACAGGCAGGAACTGCTACGAAATCACTTCTTTCCCTTCTCGAAATTACAGATTTCATATTTTCAAGATTTACGGTTTCAATCGGCGACATAAGCGTAGCAATTGGTTTCATAGCTCCACGAATAATCAAAGGCATGCCATTCGTAATTCCGCCTTCAAGACCACCAGCACGATTTGTTTTACGAATTATTTTATTTCCTTGCTTGATTATTTCGTCATGTGCATTTGAACCAAACGATTCGGAGATAGCAAAGGCATCGCCAATTTCGACTCCCTTCACAGCATTTATAGATATCATCGAGTGAGCAATATCAGCATCAAGTCTTCTATCAAATTGAATAAAACTTCCCAACCCAACAGGAAGACCTGTTGCGACTACAATGAAAGTTCCGCCTAAAGTATCACCCTTCTTTTTAGCGGTTTTAATTTTTTTAATAATTTTAATTTCCTGTTCCTCATTCAAAACTCTGACAGGACTTTTATCTGAAATCATAGAAACTTCAGCAGCATTAAATCTTTCGGGCAAATCATTTTGGAATAATTGTTCGGTAAAATTCTCTTTACTGTAAATTCCGCCAATACTTTCAACATAACTGCCAATATTAATTCCAAACTCAGATAAGAATTTTCTTGTAATTGAGCCAACTGCAACTCTTGATGCAGTTTCTCGGGCGCTGGATCTTTCTATTGAATTACGAATATCATTTAGATTATATTTTGAAACGCCCACCAAATCAGCATGCCCTGGTCGAGGGATTGTAATCTTTTCAATATTACTTGATACTTTCTCGATACTCATTTTTTCAATCCAATTATCCCAGTCATTATTTTTAATAACAAGAGAAATTGGTGAGCCTGTTGATTTACCAAATCTTACCCCTGACACTATTTCAACCGTATCCTTCTCAATTTTCATACGACCACCACGGCCATAGCCCATTTGTCTGCGGCTTAAATGAAAATTAATGAAGTCAGAACTAATTTCAAGATTAGAAGGGATTCCTTCTAAAATCGAAATAAGACCTTTTCCATGAGATTCACCGGCGGTTAGAAATCTAAGCATAAATTTTTCTGTTTTTGTTTTAAAGATAAGAAATAAAAATTTGTGTGAAAAACTTTAATTATAATTGATTTAATAAAAGAGAGGAACTTCACTAAGTAATGAAATTCCTCTTTGGAAAATTTTTATTTTTTTACTTCGAGACCTACTAATCGTGTTGTTCCATCTTGATATGCAACTTTGAGCAATAATGAAGAGCCTTTTTTAGCATCAACTATTTCAACCAAATCAGAAACAGAAGTAATAGCTTTTCTATCAGCCTCAACGATTACAACACCGCGTGCCAATCTTTGAGACTCAGCTTTGCTAAATCTATCTACATTCGTTATCATAATTCCATTATCAACTTTATAAGTCTTTAACTCATCGTCTTTAACATTTCTAATAGAGAGCCCAATACTTTCAAGTTTTTTCTCACTTACTTCTAATTTTTTCTTTGGCTTTGCACTTTTCTTTTTATCAACATTCTTTGTATCATTATCAGAACGCGGTTTGAGAGTAACATCCTTTTTCATTTCTTTTTTATCTCGAAAAATCGTAAGAGACACTTTATCGCCAGCTCTTTTCGCTGCGATATAACTTTGCAATTCATTTGGTTCATTGACTTCTTTGCCATTTATTTTAAGAATGACATCACCTTCTTTTAACCCGACTTCTGCAGCAGCGCCATCCTCCATAACTTGTTGAATCAAAATTCCTTTTGGTTTATCCAATCCAATTGCATTTGCAACATCGGGATTAACAGCTTCAATTCGAACTCCAATATAACCTCTGTTTACTTCTCCATTAGTAATTAAATCTTCCGAAACAATTTTCGCAATGTTTATAGGAATAGCAAATCCATAGCCAATATAATTACTTGTGAATCCGTTAGTGGCAATTGCAGAATTAATTCCTATTACACTTCCTCTTAAATCAACTAGCGCCCCACCACTATTACCTGGATTTATTGCTGCATCAGTTTGAATAAAACTTTCAATTCCATAACTATCTTGAATGATATTAATGTTTCTTCCTATCGCACTAATAATTCCTGCAGTTACAGTTGATGTAAGAGAAAGAGGATTTCCAATAGCCATAACCCATTGACCAACTTTAAGGTTATCAGAATTCCCAAGATTTGCAGCAGAAAGATTTTTAGCATCAATTTTAATTACGGCTAAGTCTGTAAGAGGATCTGTTCCGACAACTTCAGCTTCAAATTCTCTTTTATCGTGAAGAACAACTTCTACATGAGTAGCTTTTTCAACCACATGGTTATTGGTCAAAATATAGCCATCATTAGAAATTATAACGCCACTACCACCGCCCTGTCTTTCCTGTGGAATATCATCTTTGAACGGGAAAAAGAATTTGAACATTTCATGCGCTTCATTTGCTTCAGTACTGACTGTAGTAATCTGAACGATTGATGGAGTAACCGCTTCGGCAGCATTAACAAAAGCATCATTGAATTTTTGAACTTCAGGTTCCAACTCTGCAAGTGGTGGATTTGGATTACCAACACTTGCATATCCCGGGCGAACTAATCCGAATCCTGAAACCAAAACTGCTCCAAAAACCACTCCAATTACAAGAAGTGCAATCGTTCCAAGTATATTTCTTTTTTTCATAAAATCTCCTAATAAATTTTTAATGACTGAATCCCTTTAAATTCCTGCACATGATAACAGAGATACTTTTCTAAAAATTCAATTATGGTATCAATGTTTAATTCTGTGTATTTAACTTCATTTTTTTTTGTGCTTAGACATGCCAGTAAATTAAAAAGTTCCGAATCAAAAAATTTTTGCACATAATTTTCATTCGAGCAATTTTCACATAGAAATCCTTTCTCAAAGTTAACCCCAAGTTTGTGTTCATGACTGAGATTTTTATTGCAAGTGGCACATTCATTCAGGTTAATTTTAAAACCTATCTCTTCAATGAAGAATAGAAAATATTTTGCAAACAAAAATTTATCAATTTGATTATTTGCCTCCATTAAATCCAGAATTCTCATAGTTCCACGAAATAATTTTGAATGCGGTTCATTATCAAATATTAAATTCTGTAAAAGTTCGCACACTGCAAAAGCATATTTCAGTTTAGACAAATCATCTTTTATTTTAACATAGCTTTTAATCAGATCAACTTGTGAAACCAACTGTGTATCTCTGTTTTCCTTTCTATAAATTACTATTTCAACTACATTCAAAACGTCGGCAGCCAAAGCATTCTTGCTTTTTGATGATCTAGCACCTTTAATTATAACTGAAAATTTTCCGGAATCTTCACTGAAAACATTCAGAATATTACTTGTGTCACCAAAGTTCACTTTTCTGATGATTAATACTTTAGCCTTTATAATTTCTGTCATTTAAAGTGATATGGATGCTTATATAATTTATTTTCAGTAATTATACCTGCAATTAAATCTGCAGGTATAATATCAAATGCAGGATTGAGGGAGTCATATTCACCTTTAGTTATGTTATAATCATGAATATTAAGAATCTCTTTCTTATCTCTGAATTCAATTTTGATAAATGAACCATTTTGAATCGATACATCGATAGTGCTCTCAGGAGCTGCGACATAAAATGGAAGTTCATGAAAATTAGATATAATTGACAAACCATATGATCCAATTTTATTTGCCGAATCACCATTTGCAGCAATCCGATCTGCACCAACAATTACTAAATCGACATCATAATTTTTTATTACGAAAGCAGCCATTGAGTCGGTAATAATTTTAAAAGGGATACGAGCTTTTTCCAATTCAAAAGCAGTCAACCTTGAACCTTGCAATAAAGGTCTTGTTTCATCAACATAAACAATCTCAACCAAACCATTTTCAAAAGCATTTTTAATTACATTTAATGCAGTTCCATCGCCTCCAGTTGCTAATGCCCCAGTGTTACAATGAGTAAGAATCCTGCTTTTGCCATTAAATATCTGAAGCCCATTTTCAGCTATACAGTTACAGCGCTTGATATCATCATTGTGAATTGATAGAGCTTTTAGCAGAAGAGATTCGTAAATGTTTTCACATTCAATCTGTGCATAAGCGTTTTCAATTTCATTCAATGCCCAAAATAAATTTACGGCAGTAGGACGGGTTTGTCTAAGCCGATTCAACACCACATTTAGATAATCATAATTTTTACTACTTGCATTTTTATTGGCAAAAGCCACAGCGTAAGCAGCAGCAATTCCGATTGCTGGAGCGCCACGAATTTCAAGCCTTTCTATTGCTTGAGCTATTCTCAGGTAATTATCTGTGACAATATAATTTTCCTCAAAGGGCAACAGAGTCTGATTAATAAACTTTAATTTATCATCAACAAATTCCAAAGCATTAACTTTAGTCATATTCGAACTTCGACATTGTTAAAAATTCATTAAATCTTTTATTTATTTTAAGGTCATCAAGATTTTCAATTGCTTTAGTGCTAAATTTCTCAACACAGAATGAAGCCATTACACTGCCATAAATAACAGCGCGCTTTAAATTTTCTTTGTTAATATTTTTTGTTTTATAAAGATATGCTGTAAACGCACCGGCAAAAGTATCTCCGGCGCCTGTCGGGTCAAAAACAGTTTCCAAAGGATAAGCTGGTGCAGAGAAAATAAAATCATCTCCAAATAATAGAGCTCCGTGTTCACCTTTCTTAATTACTAAATATTTCGGTCCCATTTCCCGTATTATTCTTGCACATTTAATCAAGTTTGATTCTTTCGCAAGCATTTTTGCTTCTGAATCATTTATGATTAAAGCGTCAACCTTTGAAAAGACTTTTAATAAATCATCATAAGCAATATTAATCCATAGATTCATTGTATCGCAGACAATAAAATCAGGGTTCGGCACTTGTTCAAGCACTTGTAATTGCAATGAAGGAAGAATATTCCCAAGAAGAATAAACTCATCTTTTCTATTCCTCTCTGGAATAATCGGATTAAAATTTTCAAAAACGTTTAATTCGGTAAATAGTGTATCACGATTGTTCATGTCATTGTGATACTTACCTCCCCATCGAAATGTTTTTCCTCCTTTGATAATTTGAAGACCGTCAAGATTAATTTTTCTTGATTTAAACAACTCAATATTTTTCTCTCCAAAATCTTCACCGACAACTCCAACGAGATTAGTAGATTGAGTAAAATAGCTTGAAGCAATTGAGATATAAGTTGCTGACCCACCTAAAGCATCTTCGATTTTTCCAAACGGTGTTTCAACTGTATCAAGACCGATTGAGCCTACTATTAAAAGTCCCACGTTCACTCCTTATTTTAATTCAACTTCAATAAATTTATAAGTACTATTTATATTTGAAAAGTATTCAAAAATAATCTCAACAGATTTTCGTTGTCCATTCCATGCAAGCAATTTTATTGCTTCATCCTTATTAACCCATCTAAATTCTGAATGTTCATTTGAAATTACAACTTCATCAGAAATTTTAACTAAACTGACAAAAACAGGGACCAAGCAAATTACATCTTTTGTTGGTTCATAAAAAGAATTGACATTTGGCACGATCCAAAGTTTTTCTGGAGTCAATGATGTTTCTTCAAATAACTCGCGGATGGCAGTCTGAACAGCCTTCTCATCCTTATCAATAGAGCCGGTAACCATCTGCCAAATATTTGGATAACTGTCTGTTGCAACTCGTTTAAGCAACAAAAATTCAGGGTTATTATTCTTCAACCTAACAATATGATTTTCAACTAAATATGAAATAACTTCCATTAGAAAAATGCTCGCGCTTCTGCTCTTAAAAGATTAATTACGTTTGATTTGGGTTGAAATCTTCCGCTGTAACTAAAAGTAGTTTGAAGATACATTCCAACTTTATAATCAAAATTGATACTCCAAAAATAATTTTTACCGTTTACATTTCCTCGTGTAATTTCAAATGGTATCACATTGAATGAATTTTTAATTTTCAATTCAATTCTCTCAGCTTCGAATCTAAGCCTTCCTTTATTTTCAAATGAAAAATTAATCCGCAACCCTTGTGAATTTTTATCAATCTCAGTTGGTTTTGCGGGCTTTACATCCTTACCAGTCGATATTGAAAACTTAAACCCAATCTCAACTAATTTAAAAGGAAGATAAGTAAAATCAGTAATAACTTCAGAAGAATTAAATTGCCGCTCCCTATTTGATAAAGAAGTTGCAAATAAATTATCGTTCGAATAAATAATATCAGTCTGATTTCCAATCTCTTCAATTAACTTTGATTTTATACGAAAATTATTTTCTCGATAAAATCCACTTTCACTTCCGCCACTAAACTGATTTAATGACCTTCTTTGAGTAAACCTATGCCTCATCGAAAAGTCATTTTTGTTTTTGAAAAGGTAAATATCATTTTGAAAAAACTGATTCCCTCTAATTGTAGTTGCCTCATTTAAGAAATATTTCAACTTCAGGAAATAAATGTTGTTGATGTCACTTGAGTTACTGTTCTCTTCAACTCTGAAAACTGTTTCGGTTGATAGTGGCGATAAATATTTACGAAGAGTCTTATTACTTAGCAATTTATCAAAAGCAAGTTGAAATCGGAAATTAGTCTTTAAATCAATTACGGGAAAAAGTTCATCGGTGGGTAAATTAGTCAGGATATATTCTCCATCGAAATTTGTTGGCTCAAATTCATTTTCATCATTAATACCATTGTTATTAACGTCTCCAAGATAAATATAATTCCCCTGCCCTTTTTCAACTCTGACAAATATTTTTTCATAGCGGGCTGTTTTTTGTGTAGCTGCCGAGTAGAATATGTTTGCATCAAAACCGTTATTGAATAAGAGAACTCTTGTATTCGACCTAATTAAAATCGATAAACTATTAGGCGGACTTATAGATTTAAATTCAGTTGTAATTTGCTTCTTCCGGTGAATAAAATCGAAGCTTGTGTTAAATTCTTTAATTCCGCTATAACCAATTACGATTTGTTTAGTAATTGCATCTGATTCTTTTGTTAACTTTTGATTCAATGGGAAGTATTCATTTCGAAAAGAATATTTAACCAGCGAAGTAAATCCTGCAAAGTTTGCAATATCAAGAAACCCGCCAAGTTCACTAAATCTGAAACTTGATGAAATAAGTAGCTGTTGATTCGAATTAACCTCCTCCCTGAATTCATCATAAAATTCAAAACCGGGCTTGAAGTAAAAATATTTATACGAAATTGTTCCGTTTTGTTTTGTCCAATCACTTAATAATAAAGTCTGCTTCGATTTCACATAATCCATTTTGTAAGTTGTATTTAAACTGCTAAAAGCCAAATCAATGTCTGCAAGATATCTATCAGATTGAACCAAATTTCCTTTGCTGAGTGAGCCATAGGATAACTTCAATCGTTTTTCAGCATCAGGAGATAATTCAAAAGAGAATTCAATTAATGACTCGTTAGTATTCATATTATCAGGGATATTATAATCTCGCTTAAACTCTGCAGAATTAAATCTATCTATTGAATTAAAATATTTATCAATAAATCTTTCATGCAACGATAGCTGAAGCTTTCCCAATTTAATTTTGGAAATGTTAAAATCATTATTGCTGTAATTCAAAATAACATTTCTGGCAAACCCTTTATTATCGCTATCATTATGTAATGATAAACGGTTCTTGTCGAAATCACTTCCCACTAATTCAACATTAACTAAAAAATTTCGAAAAGGTTTTGCTGTCACTGAGGCATTTATTAACTGCATTGATTCAGGAAGTGTTAAAAATTTAATAGGTAAATAATCACCATTTTTTTTACCAACAAATTTGTAATGTAATGACGATTTTTTTATATAATCTCCATTCCCCGAACCAACATAAGAAAAGACAATATTGTATATGGATTTTTCATCTCCGGGCTTATATCTATAAAACGAAAAAGCATTCCCTCCAATTGTTGAATCAATTCGTTCATATATTCCTTTTATGTATCCAGTAGAATCTTTTTCGGCTAGCACAACACCACTAACAGCAGCTTTATTTCTATCATCACCAGCTGAAGAAAGGATTTTTTTATTTTCCTCACTCAAATCAAAATCGATTGGATTATTGAAATCATCAGCCTCACGAAAATAACCGACATTTATTCGTAATCCATCATTGAATAATTTTTGTTCTGCTGAAGAGCCAAAAAAATTTCTTTGATATTGTTTATCTGAATATTCAAAATCAATTATTATTCTTGATGCAGAAGTTATTAATTTTTTGGGAGTAAAAGTAATTTGAGCATTAGAATATTCGATAATGTAATCATTATTATCCCCCCGCTTCATTAATATTCCATCAAGATATACTTTCTCACTACCAGCAATTATTATAATATCTTTTTCAGAATTTACGCCCAACAAACGGTATGGCCCCTGATTTCCATCAGTTCCAGAAAAAGTTAGCGAATTAAATTTCCCTTTTGAACTCGCTAGACCCAATTCAGCCGATGAATTATTATATCGCCCCTGAGCTTTTATTCCTTGTAATTTTCTATTTATCTTTCCAAAAATTCCAACTGATGAATTAAAATCATAATCGCCGAAAGTAAATCCTGCGTTTGGATGCTGAATTTCAATATAAACTTTATCAAGCTCATCAAGTCTTTCAGTATTTCCTTCCGGTTGAATTGGAGAATTCTCATCCGTAAGAGCAGCAACAATACTCACCTCATCAGATAACTTACCTGACAACTGCAATCGTAAACCACTGTTCAAAGTGAAATCTTTATTCGTCCCGATAGTAAAACCACGTATGATAGCACCACTTGCATTAATATTATTTCCAAACACTGATTCTTTAGAAAAATCTGATTCTGCAGCAAGAATATTTTTTTGGCTTTCCTGCGGAACTAAAAATATTGATTTAGGTGCGCGAAGTCTATATTCTGATTTGAGATTTGTAAGTAATGTATGATATTCAATTATTAAAGTGTCATTAATTTTGAATGTTAATGTATCAGAGAGAGAGAGTTTTTTTTTAACATAATTAAGTTTATAATCATTTTTACTAAGTTCTGTTTTATTTATGAAAACCCTTTCCGTGAAAGGAATGATATTTACAGATTTTAGTTTATAATTATTTTTAATATTAACTCGGAATGTATCGGAGACAATAATTGATTGAAACTGATCCTGAGCAAATAAAACCAGATTCAACAAGAAAATTATTAGAATAATTTTTTTCACTTAGTTAATATTTTGTAATCGAAAATTAATTATTAAGAGTTCAGTACAAAACTATTTTCAATGACAATCAACTTCAAGTGAAATAGTAAGCTTATTCATATCGAAGTGCTTCGATTGGATCAAGGTTTGCAGCTTTATATGCCGGGTAAGTTCCAAATCCTACCCCAATGGCAACGCACAAAAATATCCCAATCATAACCCAATCAAGAGGGACAACGGCTTTTGCTTGCAAAAATGAACCTGCCAAATTACCAACAAAAATACCTGACAATATTCCTATTAGCCCACCGACAAGACAAAGCACAACAGCTTCAATTAAAAACTGAAATAATATATTTTTTCTTTTTGCCCCGATTGACTTTCTAATTCCAATTTCCTTTGTTCTTTCAGTTACTGAAACAAGCATGATATTCATAATTCCAACGCCCGCAGCCAGTAATGATATCGCAGCAATTACAAGTGCACCTATCCTAACTCCAGAGGTAATTGAATTAATTTGACCAAGAATTGATTCGCTTGAAACAATATCGAAATCATTTTCATCCCCAGGAGAGATTTTACGAATTGTACGCATATATCCTTCTGCCTTTTCCATCATTTCATTATAACTTTCTTTCTCATAAGCCATAACACTTATACTAAGCGATCTTTTTTTAATGCCATAAAAACTATGAAAAGCGGTAATAGGTACAATTGCGAAATTTCCTCTGCTCTGTCCAAATATTTCACCTTCATATTCAAGCACACCAATAACACGAAGCTTAAAACCATCAATCCAGATTTCTTCGCCCAAAGGATTTCTATCTTTAAATAAAGTCTTTGCTAAATCAAACCCCAAAACAGTAACTTTTTCAAATCGTTGATAATCAAGTTCATTTATTGCTCTTCCTTTTTCTACCGCCCAATCGCGTGTAATAAAAGCTTCGGGTGTAACGCCAACCATTGAAATATTTGGATTGGTTTTTGTGCTTCCATATTTAACCACAAGCCCGTTCATATTGGTCGAAGCGGCAACAGCTTTTGCTTCAATAAATTTTTCTTTTAGATTTTCAAAATCATCAATCGTTATATCTTTTCGATTTCTTATCTTCGCCCATTCCGAAGGACCACCTGTTCTAACGGCAGGAAATTTCTGTATCTGAAAAGTGTTCTTCCCAAAAACTGAAACACCTTCTTCAATAGTTGATTGAAGCATAGTCACAACCGTACCCATGGCAATAATGGAAAAGATTCCAACAACAATACCAAGTATTGTAAGTGCAGAGCGAAGTTTATTAGCCCTAAGAGAATTTAGAGCAATTAAAACAATTTCTTTTATTAGCATAGTTTTTTTATTTAAAAATAATAAAAGTTAATCAGCATAAAAACTATTCATATCTAAGAGCTTCAATTGGATCAAGATTAGAAGCTTTATAAGCTGGATATGTCCCAAAACCAATTCCAATCAACACGCAAAGAGAAATTCCAATTAGAACCCAGTCAATCGGAACAACGATGTCAGCATTAATCATTGAGCCTAGCAAAATACCAACGCTCAATCCAAGTACAATTCCAATAATGCCACCTAAAATACAAAGCGTAGTTGCCTCGAATAAAAACTGAATTAATATATTTATTTTTTTAGCCCCAATTGATTTTCTTATCCCAATTTCTTTTGTCCTTTCTGTAACCGAGACAAGCATAATGTTCATGATTCCTATTCCAGCGGCTAATAATGCAATAGCAGCAATTACATAAGCTCCTATTTTAACTCCGGCAGTCATTTCATTTATCTGTTTAAGCACTTCCTCATTAGTCCTGAAATCAAAATCATTTGGTTTGCCAGCAGGAACTTTTCTAATTGTTCTAAAATAGCCCTCAGCAATTTCCATTAAATTATTATAATCAGACTTTCCAAAAGATTGCACTGTAACATTCACACTGTTACGATCATCAGAACCGAACGAACTTTGGAAAGCAGTTATTGGAATCAATACAAAATTATCTTGACTTTGCCCAAAAACGGAACCAACAGATTCAAGCACACCAATAACTTTAAATTTTTTTGCATCAACGCGAACATACTGCCCAATGGGATCGTTTTCCCCAAACAAGACAGTAGTAATATCTTTTCCAAGCACTATTAGATTCTGAGCGCCTCCAACTTCATTCCAAGTAAATTCCCTGCCAGTTTCAACTACCCAGTTATTGTTTGAGAAAGCCTCAGGTGTGCAGCCCGATAAATTAACATTTGGATTTGTTTCTTTATTACCAAACTTCACCATTTTGCCAAATCGCCAAAGTTCAGCACCAACGGCTTTTGCCTTCCCTTCCAATTTATCTTTCAGCCGTTCAAATTCTTCCATTGTAATATTTCGTCTATTTCTGATTTCAGCTTCCTCAGAAGGATTATGTGTTCTGAATGCCGGCCACTTCTGAATCTGAAAAGTATTTTTACTGAGTGCACTTACGCCGTTTTCAATACTGCTTTGCATCATCTCTATAACAGTGCTAATGGAGATAATTGAAAAAATGCCAACAACAATTCCTAAGATTGTGAGTGCAGACCTCAACTTATTCATCCGAAGAGAATTTAAAGCGATCGCCAAAATTTCTTTAAGGTTCATTATTCATACCTCAGCGAATCCACCGGATCCATCTTTGATGCCTTATAAGCAGGTGCAAAACCAGAAAGTATGCCAGTCATTAATGAAATTGATACAGCAAGTATTACTGCATCAATAGAAATAGTTACGGGAAAATCAAATTGTTTAATAATCATACCTCCAACAACTGCGATACCCAATCCAATCATTCCACCGATTAGACAAATAATTGCAGCCTCCGTGATAAACTGTCCAAGTATAGTCCTATTTTTTGCGCCTATAGCTTTGCGCACTCCAATTTCACGAGTTCGTTCCTTTACCGAAACAAACATGATATTCATAATTCCTATTGCACCAACAAACAAAGCTAATCCTGTAATCAGCAATCCAGCAATCTGAATTACACCGACAGTGCTGTTGATTTCATTCAATAAACCTGACTGTTGATTGATTGAAAAATCATTTCTTTCATTATATTTTAATCCGCGAACTTTCCTCATAATTTCTGTAGCTTCATCTTTAACTTGATCAATCATCAAACTGTTAGGTGCGCGAACGTTAATAGTAATACTATTCCAAAATTCTTCTTGAAAATATTTAAACACACTCTCAATCGGTACAAATGCCTGATTATCAGGGTTAAAATTTCCCATTACCCAACTTCCCTGTTCCTCAAGGATACCGATAACTTTATATTTTTTCCCTTTTAACCTTACATCATTTCCGAGACCGCCACCATTTGGAAAAAGTTTTTTTGCAATTTCACTACCAAGAATAATCACACTTCTTCCACCGCTACTTTCAAGTTCATTCATAAATCTTCCTTCAGCAAAAGCAATATTATTTGTGAATATATAATCGTGTGTAGTGCCTACAACAAAAACAAATTCAACAGTTTTCTCTTCATGCTTAATATTCAGAGGTGTAAAAATTGTCGGTGAAACAGCTAAAGGAAGTTTAGCAAGTTCTTTAAATTTCTCAAAATGCTCCATAGTAAGATTTTTACGGTTTCTTAATTCCCAAAACGGGACATCATTATTAAACCATTCCCATTTATCAATGTAAAGATTATCAGAACCCAGAGATGAAACACCCGTTTGGAAAGCATCGTCAATTCCCTTTATTGCAGTTGACATCAAAACGACAGAAGTAACCCCAATTATTATTCCGAGAGTAGTTAATACAGACCTTATTTTATTAGCCCGAATCGCACGCAATGAAATAAACAATCCTTCTTTGAGTTCAAATAAAAATAGTTTCATAATTAATCCTTAAATTTTGGATGCACCATTTTTCTTGGGAATATATCTATTAGTAACTTCTTCATCACTCTCAATTAATCCATCACGGAGACGAACAATTCTTTTAGCATGTTCAGCAATGTATTCCTCATGAGTAACAAGGATTATGGTATTACCAGCTTCATGGATTTCATGAAAAAGATGCATTATATCTTCACCAGTTTTTGAATCAAGATTACCAGTAGGTTCATCAGCTAAAATTATTGCCGGATTAGTAACCAAAGCTCTTGCAATTGCAACGCGTTGACGCTGACCACCTGAAAGTTCATTCGGTTTATGATGCATTCTATCACCAAGCCCAACATTATCAAGAGCAGCAGCAGCACGTTCTTTTCTTTCTGATTTTGGAACGCCGGCATAAATCAATGGCAATTCAACATTATGAAGAGAATCTGAACGAGGTAATAGATTAAAAGTTTGAAATACAAAACCGATTTCTTTATTCCGAATATTTGCCAAATCATTATCATTCATTTGATTGACATTTTTATCTTTGAATAAATACAAACCTTGAGTAGGTGTATCAAGACAGCCCAACATATTCATCAAAGTCGATTTACCAGAACCAGAAGGACCCATTATTGCAAGGTATTCATTTTTGTCAATACTCAAAGAGACATCACGCAAGGCATGAACTTCTTCCGATCCCACCTGATAAATCTTTGCTATATGTTCAATTGTTATTATGTTCATTCTTATCTCTGATTTGCTTTCATAATTATTTTTTCTTTTGTTCTGAAGTCTTTTTTCCAACTGGTAATTTCACCATCGTACCATCCTCAAGTTCTTTTGAAATGGCGCGATATGAACCTGTAACTACCTCTTGATTTTCTTTTAATCCTTTCTTGATTTCAATATAAGAATCATCAGAAATACCGGTTTCCACTTCTAATTTTTTAGCTTTTCCATTTTCAACAACAAATACAACTTCTTTGGGTTTATTCTTCGATGAATTGTTCACAACTTGCTGAACATTTTCTTCATCAGAATTAGAGACGGATTCAATAGGTTTATTTAATCTTGCAGTAACAGTTTGAATCGGAACAGAAAGGACATTTTTTCTTGTTTCAGTTTTGATATCGGCATCGCAAGACATTCCCGGGCGCAATTGCGATTCAGGATCAATAATTTTAATTCTTACTTCAAAATTCACAACTTCGTCCTGTGTCCCCAATCCAGTAGTTTGAGCGCTGTTACCAATTTGAGTAACAATACCCTTGAATTTTTTATCCTTAAATGCATCAACCTCCACATCTGCAGTGTCTCCGATTGAAACCAAAACTACATCATTTTCATCAACATCAACGCGAGCTTCCATATTGCTTAAATCTGCAACAGTCATTAAATCTGAACCCATACTAAATGATGAACCTAAAACACGCTCACTTAATTCAACTTTTCGCGAAGTAACTCTTCCATTTATTGGAGAATAAATCGCCGTTTTAGCCAACTGTTCCTCAGCATTGTTTAGATTTTCAAGAGCCTGATCAACTGCCGCTTTTTGACTTTCAAGCATCCCAACATTTTGCAAATATTCTGATTTTGCAATTTCCAGTTCTTGATCACTTGCCAATCCCTTCTCAGCAAGCCCTTTAATCCTGTTATAATCCGCTTCCACTCTTGCTAAAGATGCTTCTCTTACTTTTAATTGTGATTTAGCTGAAGCGAGTTGAGCTTTTGCTTGATTACGCTGTGCTGTATATTGTTCTGGTTTAATTCTGACGAGCAATTGCCCTTTAGATACTAATGCGCCTTCTTCAACGGGCAGTGAAACAATCTCACCACTAACTTCCGGACGTAAAATCACTTGATACTCAGGATAAATTTTCCCAGTTGCGGATACCGTTTGCGTAATATTTCTTTTAACAACCTTTTCAACCTGAACAGGAACGATAACTTCTTTATCTCCAGCAGTAATTAATAATACAACAATGACCAAAACAAGAAGACCAATTCCACCAAATATTATAAACTTCTTTTTATTTTTTTTCTTATTTCCGTTTGCCATTTTTTTCTCCTATCAATTTTATTCAAAATTTTTAAAACCAAGTTTACCAAGTGCGTTTAAAAGATTATCACGCTGCTTAAAAAATTCAAACTTCGAATTAATTCTCTCTGTAATTGCTTGTGTATAATCTCTATCCGCCTGCAAAACATTCAAAATTGTACCTGAACCCAAACTATATCTTTCATTATTCAGTTTTCTATTCTCTTCCGCAGCCAGAACATTCTTTTTAGAAACTTCAAGACGCTTTTCACTTGCAAGATAATCAAGATATCCCTGTTTGACCTCGATTTTTATTTGCCTTTGGAGTGCATACAAATCCTCCTGAGTATTTAAATACTGAACTTCAGCAAACTCAGTTGAAAGTTCAGTCGACCAATTAGAAAAGATTGGGATACTTAAAGTCAAGCCAAAATTATAATTACGTCTGCTTAGCAAATCACCACTTTTCACAGCATTTGAATTGAAAGAATAATTAGCAGAAAGCCGAGGAAGGTAACTGCTTCGCGCAATTGTTTTTTCTTCTAAAGAATTTGCTAAAGTCAGTTTTTGGCTTCTGTAATCCAACCGCAAATCAAATGCATCTGCAATCATTTTTGATAGTTCATAAAATTCCTTCGAAAAAGTTTTAAGTTCAAGTTCATCAAAATTTTCATATGGATCCACTACCTCATACTCCTCAAGAATATCAAGAGCAAGGTAGTTGAGTAGTGTATTTTTAGCTTGATCAAAAGAATTCTGAGCCTGAATCAACAGCAATTCCGAATTTCCCAATTGAACTTGTTGCGAATAAAGATCAGCATTCGGGACAGCCCCAAGTTTATTTCTTTCTTGAATAGTCTCAAATAATTTCTGATTGTATTTGACATTTTCTTCACGGACACTAACCAAAGCCTTAGCGTTTAATACACTATAGAAAAGTTCTGAAGTTTGGAGAACAATATCTTGTTTTAATTTTTCAAGTTGATACTGCGATGATTCATATCTGTTTTTAGCCTGATTAATATTGGCGATATTTGAGAGTCCATCAAACAAAACTACATTCCCACCAGCGCTTACAGACCAATTTCTTGTATCAATTTGCGATGCAGGAATATTTTGTGGATTACCAAAAAAGTCTGTTTGTTTTCCGCCATCATCGCTTATACGACTCCAACTCCAACTGCCGGAGACACCAAAATTTGGCAGAAGATTTCCATAAGCATTTTTAACCTGCATTTTTGTCGCAGAAAGATTATTGCTTGATTTTTTCAATGTCGAATTATTCTGCAATGCAATTTTAACTGATTCATCAAGTGTTAACTTATTCTGCGCTGTAATCGATAATGCAGTAAAAGCAGTAAAAACAAAAAACATAATTTTATACTTCATTCTTTCTCCTTATTAGAAAATAATTTTTGAAGTTGAATCTTTTGACGAATATTCTGAGGTAAAGTTACAAGAATATTCATCCAAGATTAAATTTATTTTTAATGTTCAATAAATAGTTATACGC
>Ga0172372_10005726_pt1 | contig 17191 bp, 9 predicted proteins | sample LakKiv5m_2_FD_114544 | JGI IMG/M metagenome (GOLD analysis project Ga0172372, IMG submission 114544) | Freshwater microbial communities from Kabuno Bay, South-Kivu, Congo - kab_092012_9.5m | ecosystem: Environmental > Aquatic > Freshwater > Lake | place: Democratic Republic of the Congo...
AGCATCGCACGGCACCTGCAGAGGTTCATTTCTCTGAAAGTGTTTTTTCCGCCCTTCCCCCAACATCGGCGTCGGCTCCCGTTAAGTTAGCCTGGGCAGGGGATAACCAGATTAAAAATGTCCGGCACGCCTCGCTCTTTGGCTTTCTGCTCGGTATGGTGCCCTGTCCGATGGCCGTTTCGACGATTTTGCTGTCCATGACCACAGATCAGTTCTCGACGGCCCTGTTTGTTATTCTAGCCTACGTTATGGGAATGGCGCTGGTGCTTCTGCTCATCGCGGGACTGTTGTTCATGGGCAGGCACCTCATTGCGGAGAAACTGGACCGGCTTCATTACCACGTAGACGTTCGCCTCGTGAGCGCCTTGATGGTGCTCGGCATTGGCGTGGTCTATCTGCTGATGAACACGTTGCACCTGCATACCCACGCGGTGTAGCGCAGGCTGCAAACCTTTCCCCACGTTCTCTTTCCCCAATACTTTTACGGGCAGTACTTTTACGGGCACCCCGCAGGACTGAGGGAAGTGATCCAGGCTTCAATCAGGTTCACGCCTTCTTCGTGAATGATCGTTCTTCCGGCTTCCGGCATCATGACATTGAGGGCTACGGAGTTCATGCGGTACAGCAGGATGGAAGAATCGGGTTTACCGGGCACGATGTCAAAAGCCTGCCCTCCCGACCCGGCTCCTGCGGCTACCGGAGGCTTGCAGAATCCCAAGGCACTGTTGTCCGAATTTTCGATGTTCAGGAACAGGCCGCTGTTGTCGGCATCGCCTTCAGGGCGGTGGCAATGCGCGCAGTTGACGTCCAGGTAGGCTCTTGCCCGATCTTCCAGGTTGCCGGATGCGGGATCATCCCAGGCAGCCATGCGCGGAACCACGGCCGGAAGCCCGGAGAGCCATCCCTTTTCGACCCATTTTTCGAGCTGATTGGCGTTGCCCTCCGGATAGGCGAAGTCCCGGTTTAGGTTGCGCGGTTTTGGACCCAGGGGTAGGAGCGGCGCTCCGATTTGGTGGCAGTTTTGGCAATCGACCTGGTTGGGGATAACGTACTGAATGTTGCGGGTAATGCCCGATTCTGAAATCCATTCCAAAGGCACCACCGCTCCGGTTACCTTGTACGTGGCTTCTGTTTGCGCCTCATTCCACAAGTAGGAATAGGCCTTCCAACCCTCTTGGTGCCTCGCTAAGACCCTGGTTTCCAGAATTTTGCGTCCAAGCGATGGATCTCTTGCATCAGTGTAGAAGAAGAAATTTTTAAACAGCATCGTCCCTACCGGAAAGTCCAAAACGGCCTCATCCTGGTAATTGATTATTTCGCCTTCAGGCACATAGAGGAAGCGAAGTTTCTCGGCATAATCCGTAAACAGTGGCGTGTTGAGGTCATAAGGAAGGAGGTCCGGACCTGGTTGCAAGAGGTTGAGTTCCCCTTCGAAGAGCTGGTAATCGCTTAACTGTTCCAGGGGAAGGCTATCCAGACTGAAACCGCCATCCGGACTGCGACCGTCCTGGCATGCACTGACCATCAACAGGGTGAAGAGGATTGCTGCGGCGATAGCCGGAGCCTGACCCCATTCAGTAAGGCAGAAGAGGCGCATCGATCGCTGTTTCTGGTAGAGGACTCAAGGTGCAATCGGCAGAAGTAGGATTGGCCACCACATTCGCAAAATCGTTGATGGCATCTACATTCGCTACCTGCGCCCCGCCGTTGTCGTACACGCAAACCTTCTGATCATCGGCTGGAACATCAGGGTTAAAACTGCCATCCAGGACTACGTCTGGGGCTATGCCATTGGCGGTATAAACTGCCTGCAACGTCAGGCCTAATATACCGGCAAAGGGGTATCCCGGAGCCCGATTAAAGGTATTGTCATGAATGTGAATGTTGTAAACGTAAGGGTCGTAAGCAGGATCGTCATAGCTGGAGCCGGGGTCCAGGACCTCCAGCGTCTTGTAACTAACCACGCCTATGCCCAGGGTATTGCACCCGGTGATGCGGTTGTTGAATACCTCACAGCCGTCATAGGCCAGAATCATGATGCCCGTTCCTTCCGGAATATTGGCGACGGCATTGCCGGGAGGCGCAAAATTGCCTTGCGTATTGTTGATCAAATCATTGTCAAACACCCGGGTGGTATTGCCGTTTTTGATGATGGGCAGCGACGGCAAATCAAAGACCAAAATGCCGCCGGTGTTTTTGGTGGCCGTATTGCCGTACACGTCGGCATTGATGCAGTTCTCGACCTCGATGCCCGCTACGCACTCTTCGACATAACAATTCCGGACATGCACCTGGCGGCTTTGGCCGACGTAAATACCCGCATCAGAAGCGCCGCGGACGTAACAGCCGTCGATGAGGACATCTTCACTGGTAACCGGGTAGAGACCGTAGGCTCCATTGTCTGCGGTTAGAGGGGTGGTATACACCGCAGCAACCCGGAAAAACGAAACACCGTCTGAATCTTTGACTTTGATGCCATCACCCGCCATGTCCCGCACGGTTAGATCGGCAAAAATGATATCGACCATGTCGGTAGCCAGGAAGCCCTGTGCCCCGGAAACCTGGGCCGCAAAATCCAGGATGGTTACATCTTTCCCTTCGCCGCGAATAACAATCCCGGTTTTGTTGGAAACCGACAATTGCGTGTTGAATTCAAACACCCCGGCTCGAAAATGCAGGGTGTCGTAGTCTTCCATGTTGACCAGCGCTTCCTGCGCTTTGGTTTTGTAGTCTTCCTCGGTGCTGATGAACCAGATGCCTTCAGGATCGAGGGTGTCGTCTTTGCAGGAAGGCAAAAGCCCAAGTGGAAGCAGAGCTAGCGTCCAGGGCAGCAGGCGTTTTACAGGCAACATGAAGAGAGGTTTATGGGTTTGCGAACGCATCCGAATATACAAAGACAAGTTCCTAATCTTGCAACGGGCGGTCCTGGCTGGGCAGAATGTGCGAAAATTCGCGGGAAACTGCGGTTTTAGCCAGTTAAAGCCGCGCTTTTTCCGCGGCTAAAAGAAGCCTAAAGGGCTGGATTCAGGCGTCTTTCCGTTGCCTATCTTTGTCCAGTCGGATGGCGCTGCAGGTGCTCTGCAACGGAAGGGTCCGACATTTCAGCAAGAACATTATCCCATGAAGTTTTTTATTGATACCGCGGATCTCGGCGAGATTAGCGAAGCCAATGCCTTAGGCGTACTGGATGGCGTAACCACCAACCCTTCGCTGATGGCAAAATCGGGCATTACCGGACAGCAGAACATTTTGGCACACTACGTCAAGATTTGCGAAATGGTGGATGGCGATGTCTCGGCAGAAGTTATCTCGACGGACTTTGCCGGCATGGTCCGCGAAGGCGAAATGCTCAGCGAGTTACACCCCAACATTGTCGTCAAGGTTCCCATGATAGCTGACGGTGTGAAAGCGCTCAAATACTTTTCCGGTAAGGGAATCCGGACCAACTGCACGCTCGTTTTCTCTGCTGGTCAGGCCATTCTGGCGGCCAAAGCGGGAGCGAGCATGGTATCTCCTTTCATGGGTAGAATTGATGATACCAATTGGGATGGAGTGTCCCTGATCGAGCAGATTGTTGGCATCTACGGCAACTACGGGTTCGCGACAGAAGTGCTCGCAGCATCCATCCGCAGTTCCCTGCACATTGTGCAGTGTGCAGAAGTAGGAGCGGACATTGTTACCTGCCCACTTTCGTCCATCACAGGGCTGTTGAAGCATCCTCTGACCGATGTGGGCCTGGAGAAGTTTCTCGCGGATTACCGGAAAGGAAATCCATCCTGAAGCGGCTTCCAAGCGGCCCCAAAATCAAGGATAGCGTTCTCAATCCTTCGGCCTGTTTCAGCAATCCTGGCTTACCAAAGCCTAAACAAAAAGCCCGGCATTTTGGCCGGGCTTTTTGTTTAGGATACAGAGTAAACGTCCCAACTATGGAAGGCTTACTTCCTAATGGCTGGACAACCGATTAGGCCTTTGCAATGGCTTTCTTGGTTGAAGAAACGGGAAGGTCCCGAAGCGTACCCTCTTTGGTCGTATCCATCACAATGGGAGTAGCGATGAAAATGGAAGAGTAGGTTCCAACGGTAATACCAACCAGGATGGCGAATGCAAACCCTTTGATTTGATCAGATCCCGCAACAAACAAAACGATTAGCGTCAATGCCGTGGTGGCAGACGTGATTACCGTGCGGCTAAGCGTGGATTGGATAGCTGAGTTAATGATCTCGGTGCGGGAACCAGCTTTTGATTCGCGCATGTATTCCCTGATGCGGTCAAACACCACTACGGTATCGTTAACCGAATAACCGATCACAGTCAGGATAGCGGCAATGAACGTTTCTCCGATTTCCATGGAGAAGGGCATGATGTTTCGGAAGATGGAGAAGATACCGAGTACGATCAGCACGTCATGCAACAAAGCAACAATGGCACCAAGGCCGTACTGCCAATGACGGAAACGGACCAGAATGTAAAGGAAAATGCCGGCGATAGCCAGCAAGCCGGCGATAATGGACGAGCGTTGAATATCCTGGGCAATGCTGGCCTGAACTTTTTGCTGCTGTTCCTTGTATTTCTCGTCCCAACCATCAAACGACATGGATTGGTCGGTATAGAAGGGGAGCAGGCTCGCATACAGATTTGCTGTGGTCAGGCTATCCTGGTCAGCAGTGGTAATGTTAATGTCCTTAGCCGTCGTAATCTTAAGGCGATTGGCACTGGAGAAACTCTTGACCACAACTCCGGGATCGAAGTTTGCCTCCAGGGTGCTTCGCACAGCTTCTGCATCGACAGACTGGTCGAAGGCAACCGTATAAGAGCGACCTCCTTTAAAGTCGACCCCCAGGTTTAACCCTCCAATGGCCAGCGAAAGCACACCGGCAAGGATCACCACCCCGGAAAGTGCATAAAACTGTTTGCGCTTGGCAACAAAATCAAAGTTGATGTTCTTAAGCGCCTTATCCGAAAGGCTGCTGTAAAACTTAATCGGGCGATTCTGGTTGCTCCAGCGGTCAAAAATGAGCCTGGTCAGGAAGATCGCCGTAAACAACGAGGAGAAAATACCGATGATCAACACGACGGCAAAGCCCCGAACCGGACCAAGACCAAACGTATTCAAAATGAACGCAACAATAAGCGTGGTAATGTTGGCGTCGATGATGGCTGAATACGAATTGCTGTAACCATCCGTGATGGCTTTGAGCATGCTTTTGCCTTTGGCCAGTTCTTCGCGTATTCGTTCAAAGATGATGACGTTGGCGTCCACCGCCATACCGACCGTCAGTACGATACCCGCCAGACCGGGCAGCGTTAGGGTTGCGCCCCAAGCCGAAAGAATACCGAAAACGAAAAAGATGTTGGCCAGCAGCACTAGGTCAGCGACAATTCCACCTGTGCTGTAATAGACAACCATGAAAACCATGACCACGATAAGACCGAGGATAAGGGCAATGATGCCTCGGCGAATCTGTTCTGCTCCAAGCGTTGGGCCAACCGTGTCTTCCTGGACAATGCTGGATTTAACCGGCAATTTTCCGGTTTCCAGAATGCTGGCCAGGGTGGTGACATCTTCCGGATCAAAATTGCCGGAAATGCGGGACGAACCGTTGGTGATCGGCTCCTGGATTACCGGTGCCGAATAGACGCGATTGTCCAAAACCACGGCAATATTGTCGCCAACATGGTCGGTTGTAACACGCGCCCAATCTTTTGCCCCCTTGGCATTCATGACCATGGTGACGATGGGTTGGCCGTTCAGCGGATCGAAGTCTGCACGAGCCAGCTTAATCAGGTCTCCTTCCAGCAAGGCCTGGTTGCTTCCATCCGGGGTTAACATAAGAGCATAAAGCTCAAATACGTTCTTGTCCTCTTTGGTGGGCAGCGCGCTCCAGGCAAAACGATGCAGGGGGAAGTCCCGGGCCACTTCAGGCGTCCGGAGAATATCCATGACCATGCCCGTATCCTTCTGATTGACCAAACCCAGAAAACCGGAACCCTGAAGAAACTGGATCCGGCTAAAAAGTGGTCCAGCAGGAAGAGAATCCTGAGCTGCTGAAGCATCCGGAGCGGACTCGGCGACAGGAGCGGTATCCGTGCTCTCCGTGGACGTGACGTCCTCTGCGGACGTACCTTCCTCTGAGGTGGTCGCTGCGGCTTCGCTTAAAGGATCTTCCGACAGCAACTGCTGATCTGTCCCGGCAGAGCGGTTCGTGTCCGTAATCGTTTCCTCTAACAGCGATTCTGCCGTGGCCACCGCATCCGCAGCAGGGGATTGAGGGGCTTCGGTCTTGGCTCCAATGAGGCCTAACTCCAACAGGGAAGCACTCTTTTTGTCAGCGCGATCCAGTCGGTCTGCAAATTCCTGCGTCAGGATTTGTGATTGCCAGAACTCCAAATTGGCTGTTGCCTGAAGCAAACGCTTAACTTGTTTAGGGTTGTCCACGCCGGGAAGCTCCACGACGATTCGTCCCTGACCCTCTACCGGAGTAATGCTGGCCTGGGCCACCCCAAAGCGGTCAATTCGCTCGCGAAGCTTAGTGAGCGTGGCCTGGTAACCTTCTTCGGATTTTTTGGCCAAAAACTCCGCAACCTGGTTGTTGTTGACGCTGCGGTCCAGTTCTTCTTCATTATCAATGCTGGCGAAGAGCGTAACGAGCTGGCCGCCGGGATTTTGATCCTGGTAGGCGCGAACAAACAGATCGATGAACTGACCCTGGCCCTGGCCTTCCTGGCTGCGGGCGGTTTCCAGGGCTTTGACAAACGCAGGGTCGTTGCTGTTGCGACCGGCGAGTTTGCGAACCAGGTCGTAGTTGGAAACTTCCATCACAACGCTCATCCCACCCTGGAGGTCAAGCCCCAGGTTCAACTCGCGCTCTTTGCAATCCTGGTAAGTGTACCAGAGCAGTACCTTCTCGTCCGCTTTCTGGTCCAGAAACTCCTGTTCGGCTTTCAGCCGCAGGCTTTCTTTTTCCTCAATAGGCATATCCGCCGGTAAGCCACTAATGGCCTGTTCGGAGTGAGCCCTGGCTTTGGATTCCACCCGCTTGGAAGCGAACGTGAATGAAAGCTGATAAATACACGCTAAAATGAGCAGTGCAAAGACTGCACTGACTAGACCTTTTCCCTGCATGGGTTTGAACTATGCCTCAGTGAATGAGATTTGAAAACGGAAGGGCAAATATAGGGATTTGCACGACCAAAATTCGGCCCGGCCATGCTCTGGCGAGCAGAACGTCAAAAAATAATCTAAAATATTGACAATCAGATCTTTATGACTTTAAATGGCCGAAAAAAACTGCCGCTGGTCACCTGCAGGAGGTAAGTTCCTGCCGGCCAATCCCCGCCCAACAGGAATTCGCCAGCCCTTTCGGCCAGCGCTTGCGTATGGACCAGCTTGCCGCCAGCGTTCCATACGGAAAGGCGGGCATCAGGTTGCCAATTGCCTTCCAGGGACCAGCTGAACCGCGCGTTTTGCTCAAAGACCGAGGGGTAGACCCGGGCGGCCGGGAGCGGCTCTGTTTCCGGGGGAAGGGCAGTGCCGGTGCAGAACAGCGACACGTCCAGCACCGTTACCTGGCCAGGCTGGAGCAGGACATCCGGGATAAAGGCCGTCCCGCATCCCGATGCAGCCACCCGAACTGTAAAAAGGCCGGAATCCACGGTGCCCGTGCGGTATTGGCCGGTAAAATCGGTGATGTACGGGCGGGCCTCTGTTCCCAGGATTTCAATGCGGCTGTAAATTCTCGGCGAACCGCTGCCTTGTTCCCTCACGGTCCCTTCCAGGTAAGCCCCGCGCCGGTACCTTGGTTGAAGGACGAAGAGTCCTTCTTCGATGTCAGAGGCCAGAATCAGTCCGCTAGGCAGGTAGGGATAGACGCCCCAGCAGCCGTTGAACTCCCCATCGGACGAAAAAGGAGAGGTGTCAAAGACCCCGGTTCCCACCAGATTCTGGGGTCTGGTTGCATCCGTCAGGGTTACCCCGTCGCGGTAGTAGCTGGTGACAAGCCAGTTTCCCCGGTAAAAAACATTGTGGGGAATGATGTTCGTGGCCCAATTGCTGCGGTAGCGACCCAACTCCTGGATATCCGAGGGGTCGCTTACGTCATAGGTTAGCACGTGTCCGGCCGGGTACTCTTCGGTAACCGCCAGAACTCCCCCGTCATCCGAAAGCCAGGCATTATGGGTCAGCCCGATGGGCGTTTTTTGCGTACCCAGAATCTGCGGATTGCTCTTGTCGCGGATGTCCACGACGGAAAATTCGCCCTCCTGAATCTCCGCAGTCCACATCGTGTCGTTGCGCACGAAGGCATCGTGGACGTAGCGCGTCGTGTACGCCCCAAGAAACACCGGCTGGGTCGGGTCCGGGTTCAAATCCAGCATGGTGACCCCGCCGTTGTCAATATTAGCGCCAAAAATATAGGCAATTCCCAAGCTGTCAATGTACAGGTTGTGCGCCGTGCGCAACCCTCGTTCGCGGTAGGAGCTCGTGTCCACGCTGGAGGGCAGGTTGCTCAGGTCCAGAATGGCCAGCCCGCCGCCGGTTTCGTTGGTGGCGTAGGCATACTGGCCCCAGACTTTGAGGTCGCGCCAGATGGAGCCGAAACCCGGCAAAAAAGCCACTTCCACCGGCGATGCCGGATCAAGAAGATCCACCACAGATACTCCGTCAAAAGCACCGACCAGCGCGTATTCCCGGCCGTCCGGGGCCACATAGCCCCAGACATCGCTCAGGTTGCTGGCGTAAGGCAATTGACCAATAAGGTCGAGGTTCTGCTGGCCACGCAACCCGGTAACGATGAGCAGCATCGTCCAGGCCAACATCGAAAGCGGATTGCGCAAGCACACCCGAATATCCATTAAAGGTCACTTTTTACGATGGGGAGGCTTTCGAGCAAACCGCCTTCGCCATATAATACCATATGGTATGTTCCGGCCGGCCATTCCTCACCCAGCATCAGGGTTGAGGTTCCGGGCGAAAGGAGACCCGAGGCCATGGCGCGACCCGTCGCATCGATCACCTGCCAGCGTCCGGTTTCCGCCAGGTTGATGGACACCATGACCTGCTGGGAAAAAGGACTGGGGGCAGCCTGAAGCGCCATAGCGGCTGGCTGTGGCGTCGCAGCACCGACCACTCCGGTCACTTCGATGGAAGCCGTTGCGGAGCATCCTTCGCTGCTCGTTACCGTAACGCTGTAAAGTCCGGGTGCCAGACCGACCGCCGTTTTGGTACTTTGGGCTGCGGGATCATTCCATAAATAAGTATAGGGAGCAGTGCCCCCGCTGATGTCCTCCACCAGAGCGGTTCCGTCGCTTCCGGTGGTGCTGGGGGTCGTGGCCAGAACCAACAACAGCGAGTCAAGTACGGTGATCGCATCTGTCAGGACCAGCGTTGCGGTTCCTTCTCCGTTGTAAACCGTCAAGCTGACGCTGTAGGTGCCCGGTGTGGGATAAACGACTTCCGGATTCGCCGTGAAAGCTTCGGCAGGACTGCCTCCCGGGAATTGCCAGGACCAACTAATCGGGAATCCCGTGGACACATCGCTGAACAGCACGGATGTGCCAGCGCAGGGCTGGCTGGTCGAGAACGCTGCCGCTACACCGGGCGTAGCCGTGGCCGCCGCATCGTACACGCGCCATGCATCCAGCGCCCCTTCGACCAAATGACCGCTGGCGGCTTGATCTGCGGTATAGACACTGAATTGCATGGCAGCACCGGGCTCCAGAAAATCGCGAATGCGCCAGTCGCGGCTGCGCCATTGGCTCTCGAAGGGATCGCCATTGACCACCGTTTCCAGCACCGCGCTTGTGCTGCCGTTGGACAGCCGGATGATGAGGCTGTCGTTCGGTACGCCGGATCCGCCGCCGTTGTAAAACCAACGCTCGTACGCGATTCGTGGATCACCGTACGCGCTCAGGTCGAACACGGGCGAGAACAGCGTCGTGCTGCCGTTGTCCACGTCGTCCGTACCCGCCATGCCGCCGCCGTTTCCGGTCTGGTAGCAGGCCGTACCAAAGTCTTCAAACACATCGAAATAGGGGTTGGCATCGTTCGGGCCGTTGCTCGTGCCGATGGGGGTTCCCCGCTCCCAGAGCCCGGCGGACGCCGTGTGGACAGCCGTCCAGGAAAAGTCGAAAAGGAAATCGTCGTATAAGCCCCGGTTTACTGTTAATACGAGCGCGCTGCTGGCGCCGTCCAGCGATTGCGGGGGTCTGCGGCTGGTGCGGTACCCCCACTGGCCGGCGTATGCCGTGTACGTGCCGGGAAGAATTCCGGGGAAGCTGAATTGTCCCAGCGCATCCGCGGTACGGGCCAAAACCGTGTCGGCCGTTTCCAGGGCGACGTGTGCAAAGGCCACGGGCAATCCGGTGATGGAATCCAGCACCTTTCCGGTCAGGGTGAAGGTGGACAACGGAAGCAGTTCCACATTCAGCGGGGTTTCCACCCCCGAACTCAAGGCGACTCCACCAACTGTTTTAGTCACATAGCCAAAGCGGGAAACTTCTACGGTATAAGTTCCTGCGGCATAGGTACCGGTGGCGTACCGGCCGGAGATGTCCGTCACGGCATCATTTTCATCCGGGCTGGTGAGAATGCGCACGGCAGCGCCGGCAATCGGGATGCCGCTGACGGAATCCGTGACCATGCCGCGCAGGTAGGCGGCCTGCACGTAGGAGGGACCAACGACGAAGAGGCCCTCTTCAATGTCGGTCACCAGTACGTTGCCGGAAGGGAGGTAGGGGTAAACGCCCCAGGCCCCGTTGAACCCATCGCCGCTGAACGGGGAGGTATCGTAGGAGCCCGTCTGAATCAGGTTGTCCGGATACGTAGCATCGGTTATGGTTAGTCCGTCGCGGTAGTACGAGGTCAGCAGGTACTGCCCGCCGATGAACACGTTGTGCGGAATGACCCCGCTTCCCGGGTTGCTGCGCCAGGTATCGATCCGGCGGATGTCGCTCAAATCGCTGACGTCATAGGCGTCGATGAAGGCACCGCTCACTTCGTCTGTGGTGACCAGCCAGGAAGCATCGTCGCTGACCCAGATGTTGTGGCAAAAATTCGACGTAGTGGCCTGGGTAGCCAGCAAAACCGGGGCACTTTTGTTGGTTACATCCAACACGGAAAAAATACCATCGCTGATTTCGGCGTTCCACATCGTGTCGCCGCGCACGTAGGTGTCGTGCACATAGCGCGTGGTGTAACTTCCGAGTACCGGCGGGTTGATCGGGTCGCTGTCCACATCCAGAAAAAGGGTCCCTAAAGCGCCGTTGCTTCCGCAGAGGTAAGCCACTCCGTTCTCGTCGATGAAAATGTTGTGGGCGGTGTTGTAGCCCAGACTGCCCCCAGTCCAGGAATAGGTGGTGATGCTGCCCGGCAGGGCGCTTAGGTCAACGATGAGCAGCCCTCCTCCGGTTTCGTTGGTCACATAGGCGTAGTTTCCCCATGTTTTGACATCACGCCAGATGGAATTGTCGCCCGGCACAAAATGCAGCGCCACCGGGCTGGAGGGGACGGTCACGTCCACAATCGAGAACCCGTCAAAAACGCCTACCAGCGCGTATTCTCGCCCATCCACGGGGTTTTTCCAACCCCAGATGTCGGAAAGGTCCTGGGCATAAGGTACCTGCCCGAGAAAACTGACGTTAATCTGAGCGTGGAGCTTCCCCCCCAGCAGCAAAGCCGCGGAGCAGAAAGTCAGGAGCATATGTTTCATTATGGTTCAATGAGGGGAGGGTGGAGGAGTGGAAAGCGAAACAAAAGATTCTTGAAACGGGATGGGGGAAGGGGTGCAAGTGTGCAATCTAGTTGGATTCAGGGATCAGCAGTTCGAGCTGTTCCTGCCAATTCGTTCCCGAAATGGCAACCAGGTAAAGCCCTGCCGGAAGCCCTTCGAGGCTTAGGGGAAGCTGGGCACTGCCTTGAACAGCATTCACACGTCCAGCGCGCAACGGTCTGCCGAGGATATCCAGCAACTGCCATTGGAGCGCGCCTTCCGGAGCCGACTCGATGGTTAGCAAGGTCTGGGTGATCGCCGGGTTGGGCTGCAGGCTGGCAATAGGCTCCGGAGCCATGCGCAGCGCCAGCGTGCTGAAGGTGGACAGCGGCGAAAAGTCACTGACCTCTCCGGAACTGCATTGCACCCGGACTTTCCATTCATACGCGGTGCCTGCATTTAACCCGGTAACATTCCGGAAGGTTCCGGAGGTGGTGGAATTTCGGAAATTGGTGGTGCCGACTTTGCGGCCCTGGACCTGGTAGGAGAGGGCTCCGGGCACAGCCGACCAGTTGACCCGGGCGGAACTGGCCGTAATGTTGTTGGCGAACGTGCCTGTCGGGGCGGCACAAACAGGAGCGGCCACATCCGTGATGGCGAAACCATCAAAGGCCCCTTCCACAATATGACCGGTGGCTGCGGCATCTGCGGTTTCTACCGTAAGGCGCATGGTGGCGCTCAGCGGCAAAAAGTCGAGAATCCGGAAGCTCCGGTTCACCCAGCTGCTGCTGCCAGGAGTCGAAGCGGTAACCGTTTCCAGCACGACAGTGGTGGTGCCGTTGCTCAGTTTCACAATCAGCGAATCGTTGGCAGCGCCACTTCCGCCGCCATTAAAGAACCAGCGCGCATAGCTCAGCTGGGGATCTGTGCCGCTGCTCAGGTCAAAGAAGGGTGAGCGAAGGGTGGTTCGGCCATTGTCCACGTCATCGAAGCCGACGGCCCCTCCGCCGTTACCGGTCACGAAACACAGGGCCCCTAAATCAGCAGGAAGGTCAAAATCCGGATTGGACGGTACCCCCGAGAGGTAAGTGCCAACGGGTTCCCCGCGTGTCCAAAGTCCGGAAGCGGCAGTATTGACGGTGGTCCATCCCTGATCAACCACGAAGTCGTCCTGATAACCCAGCTGCAGCGTAATGTTCAAAGGACCTGAACCGGGGTTGATCGATAAGCCGGTCTGAAGTTTATTCAGGTAGCCCCACTTGCCGGAGTAAATGTTGTAAACGCCGGAGGGAAAGCCCGCGAGGCTAAAATTCCCGGAAGCATCTGCTGTAATGGAGAAGGAAGTTGTGCCGGTTTCCAGCAGCAACTTGGCATTCGGAATGCCCGTGCTGCTGATGGCATCCCGGATGGAGCCTGTAAGCGTGAAGGCAGTGGCCGGAACCAGCGCGACATTCAACACGGTAGTGCTGCCAAGCGAAAGCACGACTCCGGGAAGGGTCTGCGTGACATAGCCCGACCGGCTTACCGTAACGGTGTAGGTTCCCGCGGTCCCAAGCCCGGTGCCGTATTGGCCAAAGATATTGGTGAGATCACTCGCCGTAGTGGAAGCAATGGTCACGGTAGCGTTGCTCAAAGCCACCCCGCTGACCTGGTCGGTGACCACCCCTTCCAGAAACGCAGCCCCGGTGTAGCTGGGGGTGACCACAAACAAGCCATTTTCGATGTCGCTGATCAGGGCATTTCCGGAAGGCAGGTAGGGATAGACACCCCAGGCTCCATTAAAACCGTTCCCGGAAAGCGGGGATGTGTCGTACCAGCCCACTTCAATCAGGTTGTCAGGCTGAGTAGCATCGGTAATGCGCATGCCGTCCCGGTACCAGGCGGTGACCAGAAAATTGTCCTTGACAAAGGTATTGTGCGGGATGGACGTCGTTCCGGTGCCCGGTCGGAAGCGATCCAGTTCCTGAATGTCGCCGAGGTCGCTGACATCGTACCCGTCCACATTTCCACCGCTGATTTCATCGGTGGTGTACAGGTAGCGACCATCCTCAGTGAGCCAGAGGTTGTGCGTAAAGTCGCCGGAGGTGGTCTGTGTGGCCATAACAACCGGGGCGGCCTTGTTGCTGACGTCCACCACCGAGAAAATACCGTTGTTGATTTCTGCGGTCCACATGGTATCGCCGCGCACAAAGAGGTCGTGGACATAGCGGGTTGTGTAGCTGCCCACCACCGGCGGATTGGCCGGATTGGCATCCACATCAATCATGACGGTCCCCAGGGTACCGTTGCTCCCGCAGAGGTACGCGATGCCGTTTTCGTCAATGAAAATGTTGTGGGAGGTAGAATAGCCTATTCCCAGGTTGATGTATGCAGAGGTAATGCTGCCGGGAAGGTTGGTCATGTTCACCACCAGCAGACCGCCGCTGCCCTCGTTGACCACATAGGCGTAATTGCCCCAGGTCTTGACATCGCGCCAGATGGTATTGGCACCCGCCACAAAATGGAGTTGTACGGGACTGGCCGGGTTGCTGACATCGACAATGCTGAACCCGTTGGTCAGCCCTACCAGTGCGTATTCCTTGCCGTCGGCAGGGTTGCGCCAGCCCCAAATGTCGTTCAGGTCATTGGCATAGTCCAGTTGCCCGCGAAAAGTGACGTTCGATGAGGTCTGGCCATGGGCCGCACGCAAGCTTGTCAGCAGCAACAGGACAGTAACCAGCCTGGAGAGAGGGAGGTGGAAATGAAGCATAAAAGGAGGGAAGAGAAGTGGTTCGCGCATGCTGCGCAACCATAAAGATAGCCAAAAACGACTGTTTCCGATTACCGAAAACCGCCAGGGTCAGGGAACCGCTGGGGTCAGAAGCCGCTAGGGCCGGGGGATAAAAGTCCCGTCCTTGTAGCGCACCACATGCAAACTCGTGTTGGTGACGTGATCGGGCTCCGATGCCGATGCCGTGGGCACCACAGAAAACCGAAATCCGTCATTCATTCCGGCAAAACGAGTGGGCATATTGGCTGCATCCGGCCATTTTCGTCCGCTCATTTGCATCAGCCGGCCAAAATAGAGCATGAGGTCGTAACCCCGATAGACGTACTCCGAGGGGGGAGCGTGGTAGCGTTCGCGGTAGGCCGTTTCAAAAGCCGCGGAAAAGGCAGGTTTGATCCCTGGCCAGTAAGAAACCGGAAAGTGGAGGTGAATCTTTTCGAAGTTGTCCGGGGCAATGGAGTTAAACTCCTGCCAATCTTCCAGCCCGTAAACCTGCACCGAGTAAGAAGAAGAAAGACCGGAAAGCCGGCGACATAGGGCATTTACAAAAACTTCGTCTCTGGAGGGGACAAACAGCACGTTGGGCTGGACCGTTGACAACTTATCTTCCAACCCGCTCAGCCGGAAATTCGTCACCAACTCCCCCACTTGCGCCCTTCTCAGACTGTCGGCAAATCCCGCCTGAAAAGCCCTGCTGAGTCGCAGGTCCGCTTCGTTTTCCTGGCGAAGGATGAGCATTCGCGAACGCCGTTCTGTGCGCTCCAGCTCTGTGCCGAGAAAGCGGATCAATTCTTCTTCGCCCGGATTAACGGCAAAAAAAGAAGCATGGCGCTGTGGTCCGCCAACTTTGCGCAAAGGCGAAACGATGGGAATGCCCTCCTGACGAGCAAAAGACGCCGCCTCCTGCAACTCCAATTCAAACAAAGGTCCCAAAATCAGGTCTGTTTGTTTAAACTCCGGCCGGGAAACAATCCGACGAACCTCCTCCGCACTGTTTTTGGTATCGTAAACAAATAAATCAAATCCAGGCTGGTAAATGCGCAGACTGTCGAGGGCCATCAGCATGCCCTCGTAGAGCCCCAGACTGACCAATGGCCGGTTGTTTTTGAGCGGGTTCTGGTCGTGAAGCTGGTCCAGGCTGCGCTGGTCCAGCGTAAAAGGCAACAGGATGGCCACCTGAAAACGGGCAGCTACCGTTTGGGTCTCCGTTGCTGGTTTTTCGGATTCAGCCGCGGATTGGGCTTTGCTATCCTGGGGAAGGGCCTCCAGGCTCGTTGCCGGAGCTGGTTCCAGCACCGTGGCCCGGTTGCCCTGTGCAGACCGGCTGGAGGAGCATGACCATCCCAACACCGATGCCATCAGTGCCGCCCAAAAAACCTGGTATAGGTTATTCCCACTCAATCGTAGCGGGTGGTTTTGTAGAAATGTCGTAAACAACCCGATTAATTCCTTTTACGCGGTTGATAATCTCAGTAGAAATTTCGGCCAGCAGATCGTGCGGCAGACGGCTCCAGTCTGCCGTCATGCCATCGGTTGAGCTCACCGCCCGAAGCGCCACTACGTACTCGTACGTGCGTTCATCGCCCATCACACCCACGGACTGGACTGGGGTCAGGATCGCGCCCGCCTGCCAGACCTGGTCGTACCAGCCGTGCTGCCGAAGTTTATCGATGAAAATGCGGTCGGCCTCCTGCAATAAACTCACGCGTTCCGCGCTCACTGCGCCAATGATCCGGATGCCCAGGCCAGGACCGGGGAAGGGGTGCCGGTTCAGGATGCGGGGGTCCAGCTGCAATTCCTGGCCTACCCGACGCACCTCATCTTTAAAAAGTTCACGCAGCGGTTCCACTACTTGGAGGTGCAGCTTTTCGGGCAATCCGCCCACGTTGTGGTGCGACTTGATGGTCATGGCAGGTCCGTGAATCGAAACGGATTCGATGACATCCGGATAGATGGTGCCCTGGCCCAGCCAACGGGCATCCTGTTCGGTGGCGGCGATTTCCTGAAAGACCTCTACAAAGACCCGGCCGATGATTTTGCGTTTGGTTTCGGGATCGCTCACTCCGGCTAACTCGGACAGAAAACGCTCGGAGGCATCGACCCCGCGCACCTGCAGCCCCATGCCCTGGTAGGCATCAAGCACTTCATCGTATTCGTTTTTGCGCAACAGACCGTTGTTGACAAAAATGCCGTGCAGCCGCTTCCCAATGGCCTTGTGCAAAAGCAGGGCTGCCACGGAAGAATCGACGCCTCCGGACAGGCCGAGAATAACGGTGCCATCGCCGATCTTCTGGCGGAGTTCGCGGACACTTTCCTCGACAAAGACGGCAGGCGTCCAATCGCCCGAACAGCCGCAAACGCCGAGCACAAAGTTGGCCAGCACCTGCTTGCCCTGCTCCGAGTGGGTAACTTCGGGGTGAAATTGAAGCCCGAAAACGGGCGGATGGCCGTTAGCCTGCCGGGCAAAGGCGGCCACTTCCACATCGGCCGTGCTCGCGACGCATTGGAAAAGCGACGGCAGATCGGTAATCGTGTCGCCGTGCGACATCCAGACCTGGCTCCCGGCCGAAAGTCCTTCAAAAAGCGCGGAATTGGAGTCCACGAAGCCGAGTTTGGCTCTCCCGTACTCCCGTTGATCGGCGCTGGAGACTTTTCCCCCGAAATGATCCGCTAAAAACTGAGCGCCGTAGCAAATACCCAGCAATGGCGCTTTGTCGCG
>Ga0172372_10005729_pt1 | contig 17185 bp, 15 predicted proteins | sample LakKiv5m_2_FD_114544 | JGI IMG/M metagenome (GOLD analysis project Ga0172372, IMG submission 114544) | Freshwater microbial communities from Kabuno Bay, South-Kivu, Congo - kab_092012_9.5m | ecosystem: Environmental > Aquatic > Freshwater > Lake | place: Democratic Republic of the Congo...
CATGCTGGGGCTCGGGGACCGCAGGTCCCCGAAAATAGGGGGGGGGCCCCGAAGGGCAAGGGGGGGTATAGATCCGGGGGAACGCCCTCATATAAAAATTTAACCATGGGTTGTGGGGCCCCGCCCCACATCTAAAAAAACCACCCCTTTTCAGGGGCCTGGGGATCTTCGATCCCCAGAATCATTCAAAATTGGTAGCGGGGAGAGGATTCGAACCTCTGACCTTCGGGTTATGAGCCCGACAAGCTACCACTGCTCCACCCCGCGATTTATGACCCACTCAATCTCTGGTTTTAACCCGATTGAAAGGTCGACCCATACTAGATACATTTACTTTTTTTGTCAAATCATCCCCCCCCCTCGCCACTCGTTATTCCCCCACGGTATCGATTCCCCCCACTGTGCCCCCCACTGTGCCCCCCACTGTGCCCCCCACTGTGCCCACCCCCCTGTATCTGCATCCCCATCGCACCACGCAACGGTCGCAAGGTGGCGGTATGATCGTCATGTCATGGGGATGAAACCTTTTCCCTTTTATCCCCTGTGTAATCTGCGTCATCCGTGTTTCTAACCCCTCATAATGGTCACCCGTGGGTTCAAACGGGCGGCACCGTGGCGGCACCAGCGTGCGCCTTACCATCGCCGTGGCCATGAGCCATTGGGTTTTAAACTCACTGGGATGGATGCGCCACGCCATGGCCGAGACCCCCGATTCTGATAGCCCCTCACCCATTGAGGGGTCAGCCTGCAACAACCACGCATACACCGATAAAGGCAACGACTCCAATCGCGATACCTCTTTGATCGTCGGCATCATCCCCGTTTTGTAATCCACCACGATCAAAGACCCCGTCTGACGATCCCGCCCCACCAAATCAATAATGCCCGATACCAGGGTGCCATCGGCCAATATCCGAGCCGGGGGTCGATACTCAGTCGCCACAATCTCCATCCCCTGCGCCCACTCATACAAATGCATCAGGGCCGCATACAATGGGCCACGTCGTCCCGCTTCTCCTAGCCACCGACAAAATGCCCACCATTCTTTATATGGTTCCCGTTGCCAGCGTGACGTGGCGTTTGAGGTGATCATGTCCAACATGCCCCCCACATCCCCCCGAACGGTTTTTAAATACCCAGCCCCCCATTCCATTACCTGATGCACCAATGTGCCCTCATCCGCTGGGGATAACCCCAAATCCGGCGTTGACGGATCGATGCCCAATTCGTCCATCATCCAATATAAATGCGGGCAAGTTTGATACCGCTGTAATCGGGATGGGGATATCCGACCTGCCTTTTCGTTGCCTATTTCCTGCTCAGTCGATCCCCCGGACCCCATCCCCTCATTCCCCATTTGTAACCCCGGGATACCGGACCGACTTGCCACTTGCCATCGCACCGCACGGGCCATGTCATCGCTGATCTCGCTTGTGTGATGGGTCCGGGTTGCATGGGCCGTCATCACATGGGTCATCACCACCGATGGGGTTTGGGGTACCCCCCCCATCTCTAATGGGGTCAACACCCGTACCGATTGGGTGGCCTGATGCAACAGATGCGTTAGCACCGCTTGACTACCCGCTGACCCCATCCCAACACGGGGCCGTGCCAAAGGATGCCCCATCGATGGGTAACACGTTGAGGTGGCATGCGTTATTACCATCATCGATACCGGCAATTGAATGGCCCCCACTGGGTCAAGTACCCATACCCCGCCCGGATCCCCCAAGGTGGGGATGCGACCTTTTTTGATGGCCAATGTTGCCCAACGGGCCCATTGGCCTCCCCCTATTGCTGATTCCTTTACAATGCGGACCAGGGCACGTTTGATTAGTAAGACATCATCTGATTCGGTCATGTCCTTTCCCCACGTTGCCATCCCCGCCAACATGGCCGATGGCGAGGGGTCGTGAGATACCGCCAATTGGGCCAGTACGTGGGCCGCCAATGGCGATGACACCAAGGGACGATGGCGTCGAACCCGTACGGGGATCCCCAATTGACCCAATGACACCGCCATTGCGTCGCAATGGGGCGACGGACATACCACCCCGATTTCGGATAACGGCACGCGGGATGACCACCCCGCAATCCATTCGGCCACTTGCACCGCCTGCACCTGGTCCGATTCACATGTCCACCATGCCACCGATGGCTGGGGACGGGTCCATGGCACCACCGACGCATGGCCCCCAAACAGGGCCAGCGGTCGATGCCCCGGTATCACCTGCTCCATGACCACCCCCGCATCGCACCCTTGCCATACCGCCGACATGAGATCCAGTCCCAATGGGTCAATCGGTGACGGAATATAGACCACGGTCTTGCCGTTGGCCCATTGGGCAAATGCCCCCCATCCTGACTCACGCCATCGTCCCCATACCCGCACCGATGGCAAATACCCCGCATCATCCAAGGCCCGAAACGCCTGCCGTCGAAACACATCAAAGGGCAATCCCTCTAACCCCGGTAACCATCCCCCCTCTGGCGGGGGGTCCATGCCCAACCATGTCACCGCATGGGCCCACGTGGTGGGCAACTGCAACGAGTTGGCCTGCACCCGATACGAGCCCGCCAACAAGGCCACGGTGCGACTTTGCCAGTCTAACTGTTGCATGTCAGACAAGGGGCTGGTGCCTGGGTCTAACACGTGCCCCAACGCTTCGATGGGACACACCATGGGCAAAAACACATGGTGCGGTGCCCACTGCTCACCCAACCACTGGGCCAAGGCCGGCGTACCCGTTACCACCACGGTACGGGTGGGGGCTTGGGTTACCAGGGTGTTTAACATGTCCAACAGCGGACGGGCGGCCCAGGTGCCCTCGCTGTGAATGCTGCTAATCACACCAACCCAACCGCCGCCTTTACCTGTTGCAACGTCTGATTGGCACGCCCATTGGCTTGCCGTTGCCCCTCATCTAACACCGCTGCCACCCACGCATCCGACACCTGGGCGGCCCGTTCCCGAATGGGGGCCAGGCGGTCGTTTAACTGCGTCGCACACATGGTTTTGCACGCCACACAGCCCAACCCCGCTTGTCGACAACCCGTTGCCACTTCATCACAGGTCTCAGGGGAGGATACCACCCCATGCAAGGCATACACCGGGCATCGGGTGGGATCGCCGGGGTCGGTTTTTCGTATTCGCTGGGGATCGGTCACCATCGATTTAACCGCTGCTGTCACCTCGTCTTGGCTGGCCGTCACCGGAATGGTGTTGCCATAACTTTTTGACATTTTACGACCATCCAAACCCGGTAATACGGGGTATTGGGTGACCATGTCTTGGGGTTCGGTTAACACCGCCCCGTACCGATGGTTAAAGCGTCGGGCAATCTCGCGGGTTAACTCCAAATGGGGCAATTGGTCTTTACCCACCGGTACCCCCACGGGCTGATACAACAAAATATCGGCGGCTTGTAACACCGGATACCCCAAAAACCCATAATGATGCCACTCGTCACCCGTTGCCTCTCGTTTGTCTTTAAACGTCGGGACCCGCTCCAACCAGGGCAAGGGGGTCACCATCGACAAGATCACATGCAACATGGCATGGGCGGGCACATCCGATTGGCAAAACAAAAGGCTTTTGTTCGGATCCACCCCACACGCCAATAACTCACGGGCCAATTGCATCGTAGTCTCACGCAACCCGTCGGATGCCTGTGGGGATCCCGTTAACGCGTGTAAATTGGCCACAAACAATATGGGTTGATGGGTGTCTTGCAATCGTACCCAATTGGATACCGCACCCAACCAATTGCCCAAATGCATGCGTCCGGTGGGTTGAATCCCACTCACAATGGTGGGCATCATGATGGGTGCCCGCCACCCACCGAAACCGATAAAAAGGACCGCAACATGTCATGGCCATGCACCGTTAAAATCGATTCGGGATGAAATTGAACCCCATGAATGGGATGGTGACGGTGCACCATTCCCATCACCACCCCATCGTCGGTATGGGCATTCACCCGCAACACCTCGGGTAGCGTATGCGACTCGACCATCAGTGAATGATACCGGGTTGCCAAAAAAGGTGACGGCAACCCATTAAACACGCCGGTGCCATCATGGTGAATGGGCGATGTTTTGCCATGCACCAACTGGGGGGCATGCACCACCTTGCCCCCAAATACTTCGGCCATGGCTTGGTGGCCCAAACAAACCCCCAACGTGGGAATCGAAGGACCCAATCGGGCCAATACCCCCATCGAGATACCCGCCTCACGGGGATGCCCAGGACCCGGCGAAATGACAATGTGCGATGGGCGAAACGCTTCGACTTCCTCAATCGTCCACTCATCATGACGGATCACCGTTAATTCGGCCCCTAACTCTTGGAAATAATGCACCAGGTTGTAGGTAAACGAATCATAGTTATCAATCATTAAAATCATAAGGTCCCTCCGCACGCCTGAATCACGGCCATGGCCTTGGTCCGACTTTCCATCCATTCGGTGGTTGGGTGACTATCGGCCACCACCCCCGCCCCTGCTTGCACCCGATACACCCCCTGACGGTATACGGCCGTGCGAATGGCAATACACCAATCCATGGTGCCTTGGCATCCCATAAACCCGATGATTCCCCCATACCATCCCCGATTTACCGGCTCAATCTCATGAATCAATTGGATGGCCTTGAGTTTGGGGGCCCCACTCAACGTGCCAGCTGGAAACGTCGCTTTTAACACATCCCAACCCGTTTTGCCGGGCTTCAATTGACCTGTCACCTTGCTTACCATGTGCATGACATGCGAATAACGGTCAATGGTCATCATCTCGTCACACTGCACCGGATAACACACCCGTCCCAAATCATTTCGGGCCAAATCCACCAACATCACATGCTCGGCCCGTTCTTTTTCGTCGGCCATCAACGATGCCATTCGGTCTTCATCCCATTCAGGATGGTTCACATCCCGTGGCCGGGTCCCCGCAATGGGACGCGATACCACCCGTCCCTGTGACACCTGACATAACATCTCAGGTGATGAGCCCACCACGTGATAATCCCCCCCATTCATTAACACCATATACGGAGACGGATTGGTTAACCGTAATTCACGGTATACCGCCACCGGAGACCGTGCCGACGGGATGTCAAACGCTTGAGACAACACAATCTGAAACACGTCCCCATCGCGAATATGGGCCTGACCCTGTCGCACCATCGATTCGAAGGTGTCTTGTGTCATCTCGCAGACCGCCGCACCCACGGGTGATGGGGTGAGGGGCTGGGGTGGCACCCCGTGTTCAATGGCGGTCAGGGCGTTTGCCACCCGGGCTTCGGCTTCGGATGATGACACCATCGACCACCCCACGATCTGGACATGACGGGTGGCGTGGTCAAACACCACCACCACCCCGGGCCAAAACAAGTGGCCCAACGCATCCGATCGTTGGGTGGGAATACACCGCTCAAACAACGAAATGGCATCCCAATCCAAATGTCCCACCAATCCCCCATAAAACCCAGTGGGTGGTATGTCGGGCACGTCCCACTCCCCCATTTGGGCTTGCAATTGGTCGATGGGGTTGCCCTCCCACACCGATACCTGTCCCTCAATGGTCAGGGTCAAGCGATGGCCAAAGAGATGATAATGCAACAAGGGCTCAGCCCCCACCATCGAATACCGGGCGGTTTGTTCGCCCCCTACCACGCTTTCAAATAACACCGTGCCCGGCTGATCCAAGGCCATCCACACCCCCAACGGGGTGACCAAATCCGCCGCCATCGATACCTGATGCATCCACCACTTCATTGGCGGTCTATCCAGGGCGACACAATATACAACACCATGCACAGCAACAACCCCTCCGGTAGGTACCATGTAACCCACCGGGCTGCCCCCAAATACCCACCAATCGTACCTAAAAAGCAGAATAAGGCCGGTAATTTAACGGCATTTAAAAGGGGTTTTTTTAAGGCGGCGGTGAGATGGGGATAGGGGAAAGTGGCGGCCATTAAGCCTGCCACTACCAAGTACAATGGCACCAACACCGTCACATGGGTGACCACGGTGGATTGGCACAACACCACCACCGCCGATGCCCCAATTGGAGAGGGTAACCCATCAAAATAGTCGGCATGCCCCGTGCGATCAAATCGTCGCAACCGAAAATGAACCGCCGCATAATGCACCATTCCCAATGCCAGTGCGGCCCATAGCCCGTGGGGGCCCAGTCGCTGGGATAGGGTTACCACGATGAGGGCGGCGGGGGCCAATCCAAAGGTGACAAAATCAGCTTTTGAGTCGAGTTTGGCCCCCCAATCGGTGTGGGCATTCAGCCGACGGGCCAATCGGCCATCCAATGAATCGAGGTATACCCCAACTAACACCAACCCGGCTGCCAACATGGGATGTCCCCATATCGCATGTAAAATGGCCGCCACGCCACAGCCCATATTGGCCAAGGTAATGGCATTGGGCAACAACGACAACAACCGATGCCCCCAACGGGTACGGTCGGGGGCTGCCACCACCGGGGCGGGCGGTTCGGCCTGGGTGGCCCGTGCATAGCCCCAGATATAGTCGGCCAATGACACCACGGTGACCACCACCATGCCCCATACCAAGGTATCCACCACCACGCTGGGCCACCCAAACACCCACGCCCGAAGGGCCTCGATGGGCCGTTGCCATGTGGCCAAGGGCACCGTTTCAACCGGAATGCGGGCAAATAAAATACCCGCCACGGGCAAGGTGACAGCGGTTTTGAGTTTGCCACTCCATGTGGCCCCCAAGGCCAATCCCTTTTTGGCCGCGAACACCCGCAATCCCATCACCAAAAATTCTCGGGCGACCACTAAAAATACCGGAAAAAAATGAATGACTTGTACCTGCAACAATGGCAAAAACACCAAAATCAATAACTTGTCTGCCAAGGGGTCCATGATTTTGCCAAATTCAGTGACCACGGCCCATCGCCGGGCCAGCCACCCATCCACATAATCGGTCAAACACAATAGCGTATACAGCGTCACGGCCATAATGACCGACGCATTGGTGTGATAGGGGGCCATCAATAAGATGGCCATCACCCCCAGCATACGAGAAATGGTTAATGCATTGGGAATATGGGACCAATTCATTGGGGCATCATACTATTAGAACGGGTATACCGCCACCATCTCCCACCACCATCTCCCACCACCATCTCCCACCACCATCCCTGTTGGCTAGTGGATGCGATGATCCACGGCCCGGATGACCGCATGAATCTCGTCGGATACCATGGTTAAAAAGGGTGCCCGCTGGTATTCGATGGCCAACACCGTTAAAAACAACCCATAACTACCCACCAAGACCCCCATGGCCCATGGGTCAACGGGCATCGCATCATCGTCCGTTCCCAACCCAAATGGCAGCCATTGCCGCTGAAAAGCCAACCATCCCCCCACCAACACCCCCAACACCAATCCCACCACCCCCACCACAAACAAGGGGCTGGCTGCCACCTCTTTTTGAAATTGAAAGGCGGTTACAGCCAACAAAAATGCCATGCCACCCAAGGTCCACCGCATCATGCGACGCACCCGCGTTACCCAACGGGGGTTCAACATGTCGTGGTGTACCATCTGAACCGCTAAAAACACCGTTAGCATCGGAAACACATAGGCGATATACCTGGCTAGCTTGACATGTCCCGAAAACGAAAACAAAACCAAACAGGGTAACCACCCGGCCCATAACACCCATTGCCGACGGTCGGTGCGCCACCGGGTCCACACCGATTTTTGGCACAACGTCCCCAATAACATTGAGGTATGTGGAAACACTCCCACCAAGGTTAACAACAAAAACCCATAATAATCTCGGTATACCTTCGAGTCACCTGGTTCTTTGATGTATCGACCCACATTATCCACCCACCATTCCAGCATAAAGGGGGTGCCATGGGTGCGGTATTGGGCATAAACCCACACCCCAATCAAGGCACAAGCAGCGGTTTTGAGCACCGCCCATTCCCCTATTGTTCGCCACCATCCCCGTCGATACACCCAGGCAGTGACCCCCACAAAAATGGCCATCAATCCCAGTGTAATCGAAAAACGAGCGGTCGCCGCCACCATCAGTGACACAAGGGCCCCCGCAAATGCCAAGGGGCGTCGCTTTTCGAGCCAAACCCACCAGGCCATCATGGCCGACCATAACCCCATGGCCGCTGGCCAGTCATACATGGGGGTGCGAGACAAATAGACCCACACCAAACTGGTGGATGCCATTCCCACCGAAATGACCGCCACCCGCCGCCCCCAAATCACATGGGCCCCCCAATACATTACCGCCAATCCCCATATGCCACACGCCAAATTAAAGGCATTATACAAAAATAAAAAATGGGGTCGAGGTGCGGCCAACACCGCCGCCGTCCATGCCAACAATGGCCCATGGGTTTGATCGTTGGCACTGGTTAAAAACCGACCCGTGAGTTGAATTTCACGGGCAATCGGAATCCAATGGGCAATGTCAGCATCGGTTAACGGAAACCCAATCAATGGCCATGCCCCCAATAATAACAATACTCCCATCGATACCCATGCCCATGGGTGTCGCCAACCTGATTCGTTCACGATCCCCACCAATTGTATTTCACAATACACCGCAAGGCACTAAACCCGTCTTTATAATTGATTTTTTTGCCTTCGGCATAGGTGCGGCCATAATACCCAATCCCCACTTCATAAATGGGGACCCCCATTTTGGCTACCTTGGCGGTTATTTCTGGTTCGATTCCAAAGCGGTTTTCGGTGATCGTTAATGCCTGATAAACCGATCGACGCATGACCTTGTAACACGTTTCCATATCCGTTAAATTGAGGTTGGTCATCATATTGGAAAACAAGGTCAGTAGTTTGTTGCCCACCGAATGCCAAAAGTATAACACCCGGTGAGAATCGCCCGTTAAAAACCGTGACCCATACACCACATCGGCCACCCCTGATTCGATCGGGGCCAATAATTTGGGATACTCCATGGGGCTGTATTCCAAATCAGCATCTTGAATCAACAACACATCCCCCGTTACCACGGCCAACCCCGATCGGATGGCGGCCCCTTTGCCTTGGTTTTGGGGATGCAAGACCAGGTGATCGATTTGGGACGCCAATTCACCTTTTAATCGGTCTTGGGTGCCATCGGTTGACCCATCATCGACCACCACCAATTCAATCGCACAGCTGACCGGTGCATGACGCACCCGATGAATCACCTCATGAATGGTGGCCACTTCGTTGTAACATGGTATCAATACAGACAGTGTGAACATCAGGCCGGGAGTATATCGCATTTGCCGTGACTTGCCCACTTGTTTTGAGTGGCTCACCCCATGTGACGCAGGGGGTAACTTAATGGGATTTTCGGGCCCTGTCTAACTCTCTTTTGACCTCACGGTCTTTAATGGCAGCCCGTTTGTCGTATAATTTTTTGGATTTGGCCAATCCCACTTTCAGTTTGACCTTGTGCTTAGAAAAATAAAGTGCCATGGGTACAATGGTAAACCCTTTTTCTTTCACCCGTCCCATCCACCGATTCAGTTGGGCTCGTGAGACCAATAATTTTCGGTTGCGACGGGGATCAATGGTCACATGGGCCGTGGCAAGATAGGGTTCAATGTAGGCATTGAGTAACCACAGCTCCCCATTGATGATTTGGGCATGGCTTTCGGCAATCCGAACCTTACCTTGGCGAATGCTTTTGACTTCTGGCCCCACCAACACCACCCCGGCTTCGAGGGTTTCGCTAATCTCATAATCAAACGTGGCACGGCGATTGACCGCGGTTGGGTGGCTCATATGGCGTAGTGTAAGGGGTTATGAAGACAGAAGCAACCACTTGCTGTCAGGGGTCCAACACCGTGTCAAGTCACCCATCTCACACCCGTTGGTTGCGGGGGCGTTGCAGGCCAGCAATGTGGTCAGATGACCTTGCAATGCCTCAGTCGAAAGGGTTTGCATCCATTGGGACCGCCAAAACCCACGCATGTGAATACCCCGAAACAACAAGGGTGACAACGGCACCGACAACGGGGCCCGACCCATGCCCCCATAGACACAATACCGCCCCCCATCCCGAAGGCCCCGGATCAAGACACCTGCCATGTCGCCCCCAATGGCATCCAAGGCCACATCTGCCGATGGGGTGCCCACAGGGTCGCCCCACACCGCCACATCGGTGGCACCCCTTGCTTCGAGAAGGGCCACTTGATGGGGATGTCGCACCCAGTGGGCCATGCGAATGCCCCGCTGTAATGCCACCTGAAGCACCCATTGTCCCACGTGGGAGGTGGCCCCCGATTGCACCACTTGTTGGCCCCCTGTCACCCCCGATAACAACCCCACCGCCGTGAGACCATTGATGGCCACCAACGCCCCCCACGCCACGGGCACATTGGCGGGAAGACGCCACAATTCGGCGGCTGGTTTGACACAGTGGGTGGCCCACCATCCGGCACCCTGCCCCAACGAAATCACCCGATCACCCACCGCCCATTGGGTGACACGGGCTCCCACCGCGACGATGTCGCCCACCCCTTCTCGACCTGGCACGCTTCCCATGGGTATTTTGAGTGGGTAACGGTCTGCCAACTGGTTTAAATCAGACGGATGAACGGGGGTTGCCAACACCCGAATGAGGACGTCCTCATCCCCCACGGCCCATGATATGGGTTGCCAGGACACGGCCTCATGCACCCCCCCACAGCCGGTGCGTACCCACCCATACCCCTTATTCAACCCATATCCCCGCCACGGTTTGACCGTTCATCATTAAGGTCACCCATGGGTAGTGGGATACCCGCCCACTGTTACCGGCGGCATCCCACTGCCATTCGCCCAATTGGGCGTCGCGTGCTCGAATATCCGATAGGGTGGATCCGACGCTGATCCCCTCCAATTGATAACCAGGGTGTTGGGTGTCAATGCGACGCACGGTTGACTGATCGGCGGTGCCACCGGGTGGCATGGTAACCGACAGCGACAAGTGTAAGGTGCCGTCTTGCCATAGGGTCCATCGACGGTCTTGTTTGGTGGGGGGCACCAATCGATAGGACGCAGACAAGGCCCGACGCAATCGGCCCAGGGTGGTCATTAACCGAACGGGTCCCATCCCATCCGAAATGCGACCGTTTGCGTTGCCTGTCCCTGTGCCATTGGGGGGAATAAAATGAGGGGGATAGGCATCTAATGTGTCGTGCCACACCATGGTGTTTTTGGGGTTACCAAAGGGGGGATTCCAGTCCACATCCACCCCCCGAATCTCATACACCCGTATCCGTCCTGATACCCCCACCAACACCATATCCATTCGACCATTGGCATTCACATCGCCCAACAGTGGGGGGAGCCGCAAGGCTTCGGGTAGGGTGGTCGACACCACCCACTCACCCATGCGATTGATGGCCCCCAATTGATTGCCCGTTACCACCCATGCCAAGGCGTCTGATCGCCAAGACCCAACGGGGCCGGCTGTGCCGCCCGTACTTTTGATGGGTAGCACACGCCCTGTTTTGGTGACCACCCATCCCCCGGTATCGCCCATCACCAACACCCGATCGTCGGCCAATGGGGTCAACCGACGGTGTCCCATTCCCTGGTCGCCGCCCTTTTCCCCTGTCGATACCCGAACTCCCAAGACCCCATCCCGACCCACCCATTGGCACGCTTGGTTGGCATCCAATACCACCATATCATCGGGTAACCCCACCAGTTGCTGGGCGGGGGCGTTTAGTGTGACCCCCCAATGCTCTTTACCCGTTCGACCATCCAAGACCACCAACCGGGACCCTACCCCCACCACCACATCCCTTACCCCATCAGATGACATCTCATCCACGACCATCGATACCGAGGCAATGCGGCGGGGGTATCGCCACAAGGGGGTGCCCGATCGCCCCCCAATGGCCATCAACCGTCCCGACGCATCCCGACACACTGCATCGTCGATGCCATCTGAATCAAGGTCATCCAATGCCATTTGCACGGGTATCATCGTGGGCAATTGCCACCGTGTCGTCAATGGCTCACGCAATGGCCATACCGATACGCCTTTGCCCACACCCGATACCCACCATAGGCCGGGCGATTGGGCCCATGTGCCCACCATGCCGATTGGATGTTGGCGTGCCACCTTGCCCGTCAACCCATCCAATACCATGATCCCAGCTGGGGTATTGCCTTGTCCCTGATGGGCCACCCATAAGGTGCCCCCCCTGATTTGCACATGGGTGGCGGGTGGCGTTATCGCCGACCAACCCAATCGAAACGACAGGGTTCCCATGCGATCCACCATGGGGTTGGCCCCACATAGCATGCTGACGCTTCCCCATAGTACCAGTACCCCCACCCACCTCTTCACAGGGTTGTCTGTCCCAGGGGGGATTGCTGGTGTAGGGCAGACAATCGACGACGACTCACATGGGTATATACTTGGGTGGCATCAATCGAGGTGTGTCCCAATAAATTTTGAATCACATCCAACGCGGCACCCCCTTCTAACATGGCGGTTGCAAAAGAATGCCGCAACACATGCGGGGTTAACCCCACCCCTTGGCGCTGGCCTTCTGCCTTGATGAGTCGTTGTACCGATCGCGTGGTTAAGGCCGATCCTCGGGTGGATACCCACAATGCCGATTGGGACGATGGGGCCCACAGGGGCCTCACCTGAGCCGCATACAAGCGCACCCATTGACTGGCCGTGGGGCCGACCACCACCATCCGTTCTTTGTTGCCTTTGCCACATACCCGCATGACCTGATCCCCGCTTTGCCAATCGGTTATTCGCAATCGGACCAATTCACCCACCCGAATACCCGTGCCAAACAACAGTTCTAAGATGGCACGCAATCGAATCCCTGCGGGGGTATGGGTGGGAACGTGATCTAAAAAGGACCCCAATGTATCGGTGGCCACGGTACGGGGCAATCGTCGGGGCATGCGGGCTGGTTTGATGCCCAGCCATGGGTTGGATAGCCCCGGGTAGTGGGTGGTCAAAAACCGCCAAAAGGTTCGAATGGCCGATACCCGACGTTGCTGACTGCGGGTTCCCAAGGCGGTGTTAACGGGTAAGCCTAAAAAATCGTGGCAATCGGTCAGGGTCATGCGATCGGGGGCTGGGTAATGCGCCAACAACACCGATACATCCCGCAGGTAGTCGGAGACGGTATGACCCGACACCCGGCGATGAAGGCTCAAAAACTCACGAAACGCCGTGAGCAGGGGGTGGGAAATAACGGTCAAGTTCGTCTTCTGAGACAGGGTGACTGTTGCCATTCGATTCAATCCAAATGAGGCGTTCGTTGGCTTTGCGCGTGTCGACATGCAACACCCCCGTGTCTTGATACAACCCAATGCCACGAAACTCTGGGATTTTGAGGGCTTGTTTGGCCAACGATAACAAATCGGTGTTGGATGCCATGATTTGGGCGGCAAGGCCCATGTGATAAAAGTTGCGTCTCAGCGATTGTTGTTTATCCACCGCATCGTGACACATATACCCTTTGGTGATGGTGATGCGTTGTCCCACCAATTCTCGCAACCATTCCAAGCCGCCCACCAACCCCAACGACACCTTAACCAACTGCTTGCAATGGCCACACTGACAGGCGAAATCACGTTTAGAAAAATGATCGGACAATTTGGGACTTAATCGACGCTTTTTTTTCTGTCGCTTTGGTTGTCTGGTCATACCATTCCTTATTCAACGACCCCAAACAGGTCTCGACTCATGGCATCCACACCATGTAGGGGTGCCCATTGTAACAAATGCTTTGCCAAGTGGGTATCCAATATCCGCGTGGGTACCCAGGGGGTCTCGACGGGGGTTAGCACCCGTTCAATGCGACGTTGCAACACCGATTCAATGGTATCCACCCAGGTTTGCCCGCTGGTGCCCACACCCGTGCCAATATTTAAAATGGCCGACGGGTTTTCGGCTTGCAAATAGTCCACCCCGGCCATGATGGCCCTCACCACATCCTGAGCGTGAATCAAATCACGTACCCATGTGCCCTCAGGGGTTTCGAGGGCGGGTAATGCCACCGTTTGCCCACGGGTCACCGCCTGATACACCGGTGCCAACAATGGGGGAAGGGTGCCCGCGCCGACTACCTCACCCAATCGAAACGCCAAATACCCCAACCCCATCGCGTGATGGGTGGCGTTTAACAACCATTCCACCCGCAACCATGCGACCCGTAACAGGTCATGATCTTGTACCGGATCGTTTTCACAGACTGGCGCCATGGTGGGGGCATAGACCCCTGAAGATCCCAGCCAAATCAAGCGGTGACACCCTTCGGTGGCCATGGCACGCAACAAATGGGCCATGGCCCCTTCGTAATGGCTGACCAAATAAGCAGGCTCATGCGCTTGCTGGGGTGGGTGAAGGGTGCCACCATGAATGACAACCTTGGGTTTGACTTGGCACAATACCTCGGTCACGGTTTCCCAATCATGAGGATCGACCCATATCTGGGGCACCCACGACATGCGATCCCGTTTATCCCCAGCGGGGTCGCCCATCATGACGGGGGACCATCCTTTTTGGGCCAACGCTTCGGCGAGCCCCATGCCCAGCCCCCCCTCACAGGCTACCATTAACACGTTTTTTTTCATGAGACCCTTTCAGACGGTGAGGCGGGGGCATAGTGGAACATGGCGTCTAAACACCGATGGGCGGGTTCAATATCTGCCGCATCCAACACCACCCGATCCTGATCCAATGGGGATGTCATGACCCGTGCCACATCCATCAGGGAATTGGATTTCATGTACCGACACATGGTGCACGTGCCCACAAATACTTTATGGGGGTGCGACAACTGCAAGCGACTGCTTAACCCACACTCGGTTACCAAAAAATAATAGGGGGCGTTGGTATCGGATACAAACCGTATCATTTGGGATGTTGACCCCACAAAATCTGCCGTGGCCACCACAGCGGGGGCACATTCGGGGTGAACCGCAACCTGAACGCCTGGGTATTCGCGGCGAATGTAGGCAATCATATCAGGGTCATATTCTTCATGCACATAACAGGTCCCATCCCAATAGTGGATGGTTTTGGGAATGTGATGGTCACGACAATGTTGGATGATGTTTTGGGCCATCAACCGATCGGGTAAAAAATAAATGGTGTCATTCGGAATGGCTTCCACAATCGCCATGACGTTGGATGAGGTGACACACACATCACACCGGGCTTTGACGGCCACGGAGGTGTTGATGTAACACACAAAGGTTGCATGGGGGTATTGGGCACGCAAGGCATCCACTTGGGCACCCGTGATGCCATCGGCCAGTGTGCACCCTGTTAAGCGACCGGGAATCAAGACCTCTTTGGTGGGGTTTAATAATTTGGCGGTTTCGGCCATAAACCGCACGGCCACAAACACAATGCGATCGGCAGTGGTTTGCTTGGCCCATTTCGATAATTCGAAGCTATCGCCCGTGAAATCTGCCACCAATTGCAAGTCGGGCGATACATAACTATGGGCCAAAATCACGGTGTTGGTGGATTGTTTGAGGGATTGAATGGTTTGAACATACGGAAACAGTTGCTCACATTTGTCACGGGTATACAAACACGTGGCCCCGCCCACTTTGACACCTTCTAGGCGACGATACAATGCCGCTGCCGACTCAATCATGACCAATGGCTCCGACGGGGCATGCGGCCTGTGCGGTTTCGCACAAGTGCCAGGAATGGGGTTGGGTTGGTTGGGACCACACATACGCATGCCGATCGTCGCTGGTTAATTTGAAATGGGGGCTGGCCAGGCCCACACAGGTATCGCATGCAATGCAAGAGTCATCGACAAACCAAGGGCCGGGAACGTTATCAGGCAACCTTGCGTCATGACTGGCCATTTAGGACCCCTTACAACCGTGTGGCAATAAACAACCCATAGGTGGTCAAGCGCGATTCTTTGATGGTGGGGTGGTTTAATAGGTTGTTTTGGGGTAGGTCAGCATACACACCGAATTGGTATCCCATGTCGTTGTAGGTCACCGAAATGGTGGTGCCAACCAACAGCCCTTGTATGACGCCCATCAAGTCATTGCTGATCTTATACCCAGAAAACAGCACCTGGGTTTCGTCTGCAAACAAGGGGCGTGACAGGTATCCCCCCACGGCCACGTTAAACCGGCCAAAGCGTTGCTGAATCTGAATGGGTAGATGCAACGCCAGCATCGATTGGTTGACTTCTTTGACAGATAAAGCAGACCAGTATGAAAACACTGCCGCCTCACCCCCTTTGGTAGTGCCGGATACCAGCCGAAGTTCAGGCCCTACCATGAGGCTGGTATCGGTGGCCAACGGAAACACCCAGCGCCCGCCAAACCCGACCGCATACCCGTGTAGTGCTTTGATGTCATTATTTGATGTGTATGAGACATTGGATAAACCCAGTGTGGTCACCCAATCCCAACCAAATGACAGGGGTGCCGTGGCAGGTGTCACAACTTTGTGGTTGGTGGATTCCATTAAATGCATGAAGCGATAGCGAGAATAAGATGATGCCGCATCTTCGGTTAAAATGGTTGAGCGGGACGTGGCTGGTTTCGCCTCATCTTCGATTGCGCGATGGGCTGTTTTGGTTGGTGCAGGTGACGAGGTGGCGGGTACGGACGATCCAGGGGCGGACACTGCACCAGACGAACCCGTTGTGGAGGGGGTGGTGCTCAACGCTGGTGAGGGGGCCACTGTATTGGGTACGGGTTGGGTGGCGGGGGCGGCTTGGGTTTGTTGTCGGCGCAACTCACGGAACTGTTTAAACACTTGAAACTCATCAAAGACTTCTTTGGTTGACGCGGACCGTTCTTTTTCGATGGCATCACGCTGGGCGTTTCGAAAGGCTTCAAACCGTTTGAACTCTTCTAAATCAGACCCCAGTACGGTTGGGTCATTGTTGGGTGTGGGACTGGGACCAGATGATGAGGGCAACTCTTGTGCCACCATTGTCCCCATGGTCACCATCATACCCACTATTAATCCAATATATCGATTGCTCGCCATCTTAACACCTCATGCTTCTAACGAATTACATCGGGCGAATTGCATCGTCCCTACCCCAATATGACACACTGTAAAAAAAATGTGGGCATTCGGCAAGGTCTGGCCATTATGATGTGACGGTGATGGGGGGGATCTAAAGGGGCGAAGACCCTTTGC
>Ga0172372_10005730_pt1 | contig 17183 bp, 15 predicted proteins | sample LakKiv5m_2_FD_114544 | JGI IMG/M metagenome (GOLD analysis project Ga0172372, IMG submission 114544) | Freshwater microbial communities from Kabuno Bay, South-Kivu, Congo - kab_092012_9.5m | ecosystem: Environmental > Aquatic > Freshwater > Lake | place: Democratic Republic of the Congo...
AGAGGCACTTGATCCATCTTTTAAACGAACATTTGGATTTCGCCAAGCAATTAAATAACCGACGGGGTAACCTAAATAAAGTGAATCCAATAAATCTCTGACTTTGGAGTTTTCCCAAACGAAGGGTCTTTGAATTTCTGGAATTGCTATTTCATTTGTTTTAACCCAATTCAAAATTGTGTCAATAGTGTGAGGTGTTACTGAGTAACGTTGTGTTGACAAAAAACCTCCTACTTATAAGCAATCATAATTCTTAAGCCTGACATCCACAATCTTGGCAAAATCATCATTATTTTATAAATCGGACATCAATACCCTATAATCTGGATACTCAAAACCTTCCTAAACTAATTCAATTACATTTTTTGCTTCATTTTTAGAGAAAGTTCATTTAACTGTTTTGTAATAAATTTAGAAACTTGGTTTATCGTTAAAATTTCTAAAACGCTTTCGTAGTACCAGATTATGTCTGATTTTGGAGCATTAAATCTATTCCAAACTTCATCACCGATAATTTGTAAATCAGTGACTATCGCTCTTGCATTGTGAGTTTTATCTGCACCGGTGACAAGTAAAATATCTGGATCACTTTGTTTTAATTTTTTAAGATGTTCAACTTTCCGCACTTTCCAAGGTGCTTTAACTTCTGGCGATTCTGTTAATGAATCGCTGCATCCTCTAACTATTTTTTCAACTCTTTCCCCAAATAAATTATTAATTTCAACTAGTCTTGGTTCTCCACCACAATCTTCTGCTACATCATGTAGAAGTCCAGCAATTGTTTGATCCTCATCCCCTCCTGCTTCCAATACAAGTGAGGAAACAGCCAAGCAATGACTGATATAAGGAATATTTGTTTGCTTTCTTGCTTGTTTTTTGTGATGTTTGTTTGCATATGAAATTGCTTTTATATATCTATTTGTTAACAACACACCTGGGTAGTCTTCTTTTAGCAATTTTTGTTTCTTTTGATCTTTATCATCTTGGTATAGAGGTTGCATAACCCTTCTTTCCTATTTCTTTCAGAAAAACCATTTCTGCAATGGCTTCCGGAGAACCTTCTAAGAATCCACTCCATGATCCAATGTCTTTATTTCTAGTTGTTTTAAAAGAGAATTTGAATCCTTCGATATCAAATTCAATCATTTTTGTTGAATCAAGGTAAATAACATATTTTTGTTGCAATCCATCAACTTCTATAACCAACTTAGGATTACCAGATTTTATGTTGGTAAGTACTAATTCTGCTATTTCTTTAATAGTGGTTTCAAATCTTCGAAGCTTTTCTGCATCTGTAGGGATGTATCGCTCTCTTTCAATGTCGAAATCATCCATTGTTTTCCTCCACTTTATCCCCTTCAAATGCCTTTAATATCTCTGTATACAGTTGATCAGCATAGGCTGACAATTCTTCTTCTGTCATATTTTTAATATTTTTGGGAACTTTGAAATAATGCTTTTTTAATTCAGACAATTTATCCTCCTAGGTAAATTTTCATTTACTGATTTAGTAAATGACCGCTCTTCTTTCAGGAGCACCGTGTCCTAGGACTTACCGGTTGCTAGGTAGCTAGCTGAAAGGCTATTGCGCTACAACTTCTTTGAGCTAATTTCTACTTTACCAAATTGCACAGACAATTAAATAACATTTTTAATTAAAATTATTTATTCAGGAGCATTTATGAATGTATCTTGCCAAGGTAATGTCCAACTCATCTCTAAAGGTTCATAACCGTCAGAAAATGCATCAAAGCTGGTTAAATAAAACTTTTTCCCATCTGTCATTAACTTAGATAACCTCACTTCAACTGGAGTGCCTATTCGAGTGCCATTGGCGCAATCTGGTTCACATTGATTAACAGACCAAACTCCAGTGCCACGTGCACCGAATCCATCCCATGAATGCCAACTTATATTGTTCACTTGAACTCCGAAATCGGCACAATTTGTAGTAGTTACATCAGGTTTATGTTCTGGGTATCCACAAACAATTGCGTAAATATTCATAGGATCAATCAACGAAATGTCTGCGTCACTTGCTACAACAACATCGGTTAACTGCAAAATGCCCTCTTTTTCTTCAGCAGTCCATGGATTACCCTCGGTGTCAAAGACCATAACGTCAGCAGTTTTGGTTTTTTCTAATTAATTTAATAAATTTATTATCTTTAGTGAAGAAATAAAAGTAAGAGCAACAAGCAACACTATTATTCTTTACCAAATAGTTTTCTTCATACCTTTACCAATTCCTCTAAAACTGAAAGACGTCTCTTACTTTTATTTGCTTCTTTCATGTTTTCCCAGCCACCCATATCTTCGAAACAATTAATAAGGGTTTTCTCTAATAAAATCCTTTGATCAATAGACTCTTGATCTTGTTCAGTAATTTCTTGAGCAAGTGCTTTTATTAACTTAATTACTTCTTTTTTATTCCCGCCAGTCATCCACATAATCTGATATTTCAGATATTTCATTTCAACAAGACTCTTCTTGTTGTTAAGTAATTCAAAGGAGGTAATTAACTTTTCCACTCTTTTTTCAGCTTCCACATAGTTTCCTAAATCATAAAGAGCATTAGCGATGTAGTTTTGAATCAAAAGAGTGAAATTGGTATCACCAGCTCTCTTAGCAAAATCTAGGGCAAGTTCTAGTTTTGTCAATGCTTTATCAAATTGTTCTAACTCTTTGTGATGAATGGCAATTTGAGCTAGGCAACTAGAGCATTCTAAATCCTGGTCTGCTTGATTAAATTTCTCAAATTGCCATTCCAAAAGAGCAATTGATTTTTCTCTGTCTTCTTTTGAATCGTAGGCATCAACTAAGATTGAGTAATCTTCGGCTTGTTCTAAGTTGTTGGCTTTTGCAAGTTCTAATGCTTTTTCCATATTGGAAATCACTAAATCATAATCTCCTAATTTGTGGGCATTCAGACCTACTGCAAAATAAGTCTTAAGAATTTCAGCATCACTGGTGAAATCGTTTAAAGAAAGAATCACATCTCTTGCTTGTTCAGCTAAAGCAAGGGCTGATTTAAAGTCAGATTTCTCAAAAGATCTTCTACTTAGTTCATAGAAGAAATCTGACTTTAATTCACCCTCTACTTTTGGCAGTTGATCCCAAAGTTCTTTATCGGTTAATTCCATGAGGTCTTCGTAGTCATTCATGATTTATTATCCTTTCTACTTTGTGGTTTCATTTGGGGCAACAAAATTAAGATCATATGTTGCGCATACTTTATTGCTTTGATTGTTGATTTTACTTCCCAAAGTTCTTAGTGGTTCTTCCAATTTTTCAACTTCAGATTTTGGAATCATGTTGTATTGGCGTAAACCTTCAATCCATGCATCATCTGAAATAACTTCTGTGGAAGCAATATCTAAAAAGGTTCTCATATATTCCAAGGGTAAAGAAAGATCTTTTTCAAGTCTTGCTGCTTCTTCCCAATTAGTGATCATTTTTCGCACTTCAGGAATTGAAATAAATTTTCCCCGGCTTGCTAAATCTGTCTTGGGAATGGCGTATGAAAAGTCCTCACAGGCTTTTTTGATTATTGCTTCTTTTCCAACAGCAACTTCGCCATTCTTTAACTTATATTTTTCAGCTTGATCATAAATTGAACCTAAACCGCAAACATCTTGCTCACAACCTAGCAATAAATCAAAAGAGGCACGTTCGAAAAGAGATCCAAAATTTAACTTATAGATAGCTAACCTGTAGTCATTAAAAGATGTAAATTCCATTAATGGGAATCCATCTTTATAGTAAATTTTGGCAGTGTCTTGGATGTCTTGGCAACACAATCCCAGGTCACTTGTGGAGTAACCACTAAATGTGAAATTAACTTGATTTCCTTTTAATTCTAAATTCTCGAATCCAAAGTAATCGCGTACCTCAGTCAACACATTTGTTTTGTAAATTTCATTTTTATCATTTATACGTACAGCAATAGTTATTACTCCACTACTTCCAGCTGATGGAACACAGTAGTAAGCAATTAAAGCTGATTCATAATCAGTTAATTGTGTGGTGTCAATAAATTCAGTAATAGAAGCATAGGGCGCCCAACTAGCAGGTTCATCTTCACAAATAAATGTCATAAATTTAAAAACCTTATTTTCATCCCATTTTCCGTAATCTATATCGGAAAGAGCAGAGTCTTTGACTTCTTTGATTTGTTCTTTTTCTGATAATAGAAAGTATTTTTCCCAATAAGATAATTCTTTCTCAGAATCAATTGCAGGTTCAACTGTAGTTTCAACAGCTGTGGTGGAGCTCGTAGTTGATCCACAGGAAGTTGTCACTAAAGACATCAAGGAGATAGAGAAAATAACTACTAGTGTCTTAAGTCTTAACTTGAGCATAATTTGATCCCCCATAGATTGTTATTTCTTAATTTCATGAGGTCTTCGTAATCAGACATTGTTAAACACTCTCTTTTCTCTATGTATATAGACAATAAAGAGAAGCACTGACAAAGAGGAGGAAGGTTTGTTTACTCAGTATTTCTTCTTAGGGGGAAGGCTGACTCTAGTCCTAGTTGAGGGCAAATACCAGAAGGATGAAAGAGGGTGAGTTGTCCTAATTTGGGAGAGCTTAACGAATTAACTTAAAATCTTCATTTCCTCTCCTAGGTTTTGATTTGGAAACTTAGACGAACCGCCCCCTTTCGAATTGTCACCTAAGCCACTTAAAATTCAATTATGAACAATAGTTTCAAAATTGATCAATTCAACGTTAATTGTCCGATGCAATTAAATGAAATTTCAAGTGAAGTTTTTTTGTTCAAAATTGAAGAGAGCAAAACTTTTCCTTTTAAAAATTCGCTTTCCTCTCTAACTCGAGAATCACTTTCGTGAGCCAAAAAAAAGTAGAGCTAGCTGACCTCTTAGGCTTGATGTTTAGAACAAGCCCTGAAGAATTTCCTTTCGATGATACATATGGTTTGTGGTATAACTTCTTAAATTTAGAAAGAGGAATCAAAACTACCAAGAACACTGAGCATCGCTGGCTGCGAATATCAGGAATTAAAGTCTTAAGTAAAGGACAAATAAAATTTGATTCTGCTGTCGAGCCAATTTTTCTACGATCCACTAATTTTGGTGAGGTCCCAGATTGCGTAGCGCATAAAGCTCATCCTCACGCGTCCGCTAACGGTTGCATCCTTAACAAGGACGCATTTGTTTGGATAAATTTAAATAGAAATTTGGAACCCAATATTCGAGAGTATGAAAAGACAAAAGTTTTAGATGAAATGCAATACTTCTGTGAAGAGAGGGACCCAGCCTTTTTGAAAGCTTTTATTTATTGGCTAACTGATCAAGGCGGATCATATGATCTGAGTAATTCTGGGCTTTGATGACGAACCACTGGGAAACCTTAAGAGAGGAATTTTCGCAACAGAACGGACCAGGGAAACTCTGGTTGCACGAAATAAAAATAATTGCTGGCAAGAAAATTAGAAAATTAAGAGAAGTTCCTCCATCAACATTTGGCTTGACCAATTGGGATGTGGATGAATTAGTACAAATTGTCTTAGTCGAAAGACTTTTGGGTCGAAACCAAGCAGCTTACGTATACGAAGTTGCTGAGACGATAGAAGATGCTCGAAAGTTGTTATCGAGAGAATTGAATATTGCCTTGGATGTGATTAGGGTGCCTAATCAAGTTGATAATATTTGGAAGAATTTGGAGCCAAAATTATTAAAAGAAGGATGGAAAGGTTCAAAACTTCCGGAATTGGGTTCCCAAGAGGAAGAATCGATCACTAAATTAGTAATTCAGTTGATTTTGAATCAAAAACGGCTAAAGAATCAGGGAACGGAGCGACTTTCGCCCCTCTTCTCGGCTGGAGTGCTTGATAATTTAGCAAAAGAGATTTTAATTATTAATTCTGCACTTCCCTCAGCACTTCTAATGCGATCACTCCGAGAAGCTTTGACCATTATTTCGCCAGCACTGAGTATTGAAAGTGTAGGGGCTGATTCTCAAGAATTTGATCACTCCCCGATGAACGAAGGAAAACTGACTAATGACTGGGGTCAACTCACAACGGAGGAGAATGACATTGTTCAAGTTATCCGAAAACAATTGGATATTGAAACTATCGAAATTTGTTTTCTGCTTGCCAATAAAGCAAGCCAGTCTGAGATTGCCTCAGTACTCGGAATATCGAGGCCTACCGCCAAGAAACGAATTGATGACACTAAATTGCTCTTGGTAAAAATTCTAAACGAACTCGAATTAGATGATCAAGAAAAGGTTAAAGTAATTACAGTTTTGTTTGACCAGCTTGGGTTTGGCACAATGGAAGGGTCGCTCATTAAATGAATAAGGTTTACTCGTCTTATAATCCTGTCGAAGTGGGCCAAATTCGTCAACTTAAGCCTACTAGTTTAGGTGGCAGTTCAAGACTCGTAATAATTGCTGAAATAGATCAACTTGATAAAACATGTTTAGTATTTCTATTGAATAATATGGTAGAAGCGGCTATTCCGAGAGACGTATGTCTTAGCAAATCGAAAATTAATACAAAATTTGATCTTGTATTAATGACTGAATATTTTAGCAGAACGAATATTTCTGAACTAGTATCCTCTAAAGTATTGGGGAGATTATCAGAAAATGAAATAGCCAAGATTCGAACTATTTCCTTCAATCATCCTTTTGGGGCACTTCCAGATGAAATCCTTAGCGAAGGATTTTCTATTGGGAAATTTCCTGTGCAGAAATTTGATTCGGTATGGCGATTTAGAACATCAGAATTTGACAATTTTAGGTTATTAACCTTTGTCAGAAATAGATTATCTTTATCATTCTCTGCAAAAATACTTGATATTCACAAAGGTGATATCTCGAAATTCTTAGATGATATACCGTTAGATTTATTGTTTTTAAAAGGTCGAGAAAGAAATTTGGTATCTGCACAATGAAAAAATTAAATGAAGGTGAATCAACAATTCCAAAATATAAATGGAACCCCAATTATTCAAGTTTACGCAAGTGGAAATTAGGATCTTTCAAGAGTGTAAAAAATCTAACTGAAATTGATTTAGCACCTTTAACCGTAATTGTTGGTGCAAATTCTGCAGGAAAAAGTAGTCTTATTCAAAGTATTCTACTAATGGCTCAAAATGCAACTAAAGATTTAAGATCAATTGCGGCACAAAATAAAGGTCAGTTAGAACTGAATAGTTTCCTTGTGCAACTTGGTTCAATGAAAGAAACAATTTGTGACTTGCAAACTGATTATGCCCCAGGTACTTTTAAATCATTTAAAAATAAAAAGTTTGAACAGTTTTTTGATTTAGGTGGCGATTGGCATGTTGGAACTGAAATTACCACAACGATTGCTGCAAAAGGTATCAATTTAAATAACCAAAAAAATAACAGCAAATTTTCACTAAATTGGAACATTAGGTTGCGACCATTGAATTATGAGATCAACAGCGGAATTAGTTTTGTTGAACAGGCTCAGGTTCTGCTAACCGAGGATGGCATTCCATGTCAAATTGCAAACTTAATTCTTAAAAAAATTACAAATTTAACACATATTGAACAAATTTCTGAATCCAAATATGGAAAATTTAGTCTTCGCCATCAAGCAACTTTAAGTCCTACTAATTATCTTCAGGACAAAATTCTTGATGACTTTGTTGAAGAGGTTAAAGCAAAGCCTGAAATTAAAAAACAGTATTTTGGTAAGAGTGATCACCTGCTGCACTATAAAGACGTAGAAAAATGGGATGGAATTCATTTTCTATCAGGACTTCCAACATCTGGGTTAAAAAAAGTAAAACTTTTAACTTATATTTTTGAAAATCAATCCAGGTTACTGTTGGAATCTTATGGAGAATGGAGATTCAAACAACCAGGTCGCGGACAAGAAAAACTATTTGAAAAAAATGAAATAGAATTACCCGATCCACCAGAAAATCAATTTGAATCCGTTGAAGAGGCAGCAGATTTTTTGACTCAAGCAATTTTAAGTAAGGCTCGTGAAATTATTCAACAAGACTCAATTGCAGATGACTTGAACATTTTATCATTAAGTCGATCAGTTGAAGAAGAATCATTTATCGAATTGAATAGCTTACCAAATCTAGAATATGGCGATGAGCAAAAATATATTTCTAATATTCTAAAAATTGTTAAAAGAGAGTTATTTTCTAAAAAAGCTGTTGGAAAATGGAGTGAGAAGAATATTTTATGTACACCTGATGGGAAAAGAGTTATTCAGCCAGTTTATGGAACTTCAAATCTTTCCATCGTCATTGAATTGTGGAACCAATATCTTTCTGAATCCGTTGTTTACCTGGGGCCACTTCGATCTGGACCTAAATCTTCTTACGGATTAGGCAGTGGCGTAGAAAATGGAAATATTCCAATTGGCGAAAGTGGAGAATTCCTAGCAAAGAAATTATTTAATGAGACGGATCCCAAACGATACGACGTGCGAGAAGATGGAAAATTAGTTAATAAACTTATCTCTTTAGAAGAAGCAATTTCTATTTGGTACCAAGAACTTTGTCCCATACCTGATGCTCGAGATGAAATTAGTGTCAAAGCACCAACTCGGCAAGGATATGAAATGAAGATAGGGTCAAGGAATCTCGCAAATGTTGGCTTCGGAGTTTCACAAATTCTTCCAGTGATCGCACTTTGTTTAAATACTCCTCCTGGAAGCTTAATACTTCTTGAACAACCAGAACTACATTTAAATCCAGGTATGCAGCAAAAGTTGGCAGACTTCTTACTTGACATGGTCAAAACTGGTCGCCAAATAATTGTTGAAACGCATAGTGAGTATTTAATTACAAGACTTCGAAAAAATGCCGCCACAGAAACTGATGATCATAGATATTTTGGCATTATTTTTGCTGAAAAAGATAGGAAAAATGGTACAACTTATAGAACCGTTAATGTTAACGATCTAGGAGAATTGAGCGAATGGCCAAAAGGGTTTTTTGATCAAGTTGCAGAGGACTTACGTGTGCTCATGAAAAAAGCTGCCGAAAAACTACCCAAAAAGTCTGATTCATAGCTTTACCTTAATTTTGCCAAGCAGGAGTTTTATAAGTGAAGATAAAATAATCCGGTCACTCGTCGAAGATTAAGACAAAATTTAAGAATATCTTCGCAAGAAAACCGGATTATAAATTGAAAATTTCAGTTGAAGGAGATTTTTGACTCAGAGCTCGATACTAAATTGTCCCACAGGGATACAAAATCGAATTACTCATTTAGATAATTCAATTTTTATTCAAAATCTAACTATAACTTCAAGTGAAATCTATGAGACGTACAAGAATTTGTTGGCAAATAACTCTAAGTTAAATTCAGTTACTGCTTTTGAATCACTTCTTGAAATGGGTTGCCTAGCACTTCGCTTGGGTCTTGCCTCAGCAGAAATCGAGTGCATGAAATCAACATCTCAACAACTTTCAAGTTCATTTGAATCAACTACGAATGATGCAATAAAACAATTTAGTTCTAGGGTTGATTCTCTTGTCAATCCAGAAAATGGTTTGCTACTAAGGATTGCAGACGAAAGTTTAATTAAAACTCGTGAACAAATAAATTCACTTTTTATTGGAGACGGGGCAATTGTTCCTACTAGCTTAACTACTAAACTTGATGAGAAATTTGAATCTTTTTCCAACGAAATTCATAGAATAATTGGACAAGCTTCATCAGTAATTGGTCAAACTTTTAGTATGGATTCTCAAGCCTCTCCTTTACAGTCATTAAAAAAGGATTTAATTGCAAATTCTCAGGATCACTTTAAACAAATAGCAGATAAAATTGAAGGCATTTCGTCCAAAGTTGAAAATATTGAAACTCGTAGAAAGATTATCAATAGCACTCCCAAAAAAGGAATGCCGTACGAAGAATCTGTCTTTAATATCCTTTCACAAATTGCTAACGTTTCGGGCGATGATTCTTTCCGAACTGGGCAAAATACTGGCTTAATAGCTAACTGCAAAAAAGGAGATATAACTGTTTCATTAGGTAAATTTGCTGCTAGAGGTCATTTCGTTAATTTAGTATTTGAAGCAAAGAGTATGTCGCTTTCACGTGAGGAATGGCGAAAAGAATTAAATTTAGCTATGGCTAACAGGGCTGCTCAAGTCTCTATTGCAGTAGTACAAAATGTTGATCAAATGCCAAACAAGTCCAGATTTAGTTTGCAAGATAGCCAGCAACTTATGCTTGCGTTTGATCCTGAAATTGATGACCCTGCGATTTTGGCTTGTATTTATAACATGGCGAAGGCATATGCCGTTTCAAGAAGTCTTGAAGGCAATCAAATAAATTCTAAAGTAATTACAGAAGCAATAGAACAATTACAGTCAAGTCTTTCCTCTTTAGATGAAATTGATGGATCAATACGCACATCTCGAAAAGCTTTTGAAAAAATTGATTCAGCGAGAATTTGCTTAAAAGGTATTATTGAGAATCAAACTCAACGTTTGACTAATCTCCTGGACGTTAGCACTAAATCTGAAAGTGACTTAACTCTTGAATAATAATGCAAAAAAAGTGACTTTGGTTCAAAACTTGTTGCGGAATGGAATTCCTTTTACAATTAGGGGAAGTAGCAATATGCCTGTTGAAGTACCTTTCAAAATTAAAAATAATGAATATGTAAATTTACTTCAACCTATTCAAATTGCTTATCAATTATGTCTTGATGGGAAAAGTAATAAGGCTGCCCAATTGTTAAATCAAGTGGCAGGTTTATTAGTGGCCTCAGAAATTGGATTAGGTTCCGAATTCATGTTTGAGTTAGAGGTTAGAAAAACCGTGCCTAAGTTGCTAAAACAAATTCAGGCAGATCTCAAGAAAAGTGCGTCTAACTCATAGAACGTAAGGGATACTCTTGTCGCATTAGAGTTTAAATTTTCAATGTCGTGTAAGTTAAAGCTACTAACAAAAGGAAAGTATACAATGTTTGAGAATACCTTTAAAAATATTGATGATATTCTTCACAAAGATGCTGGCTGTTCAAGTGAGCTTGATTACATAGAACAAACCTCATGGATACTTTTCCTGAAATACATTGATGACCTGGAAATAGCAAGAAAAATTGGAGCAGATTTAGGTAATAAGAAATATGTTCCGTTGATTACCGAAAAATATCGCTGGTCTGAATGGGCAGTACCTAAAACCAAAGATGGGAAAATTGATCATAATATTGCAAAAACGGGGGATGACCTTAGGGCGTTTGTGAATAGCGAACTTATTCCTTATTTAGCTAAATTTAAATTTAATGCAATTAGTCCAGATACCCTTGAGTATAAAATTGGAGAAATATTTGGCGAAATCACCAATAAACTTCAAAGTGGTTATAACTTAAGAGAAATCCTTGAATTAGTAGATCAATTAAAGTTTCAAACTAGTGCTGAAATTCATGAGATGTCTCATCTTTATGAAGACAAAATTAAGAATATGGGAAATGCCGGCAGAAATGGTGGCGAGTATTACACCCCTCGTCCCCTAATTAAAGCCATCATCAAAGTTGTTAATCCAAAAATAGGTCAAACTATATATGACGGTGCTGCAGGTTCTGCAGGATTTCTTTGTGAGTCTTTTGCTTATTTAAGTGAATCAAAACAATTAACCACAAAAGAAGTCGAAGTTTTACAAAAGAAAACTTTTTATGGCAAAGAAAAGAAATCACTTGCCTACATCATAGGAACCATGAACATGATCCTTCATGGCATTGACGCTCCTAATTTAATTCACACCAATACATTGGGTGAAAATATTGCTGATATTCAAGAAAAAAATAGGTACGACATTGTTTTAGCTAACCCCCCATTTGGTGGTAAAGAAAGAGCTGAAGTTCAACAAAACTTCCCCATCAAAACTGGTGAAACAGCTTACCTATTCATGCAGCACTTCATGAAAATATTAAGAGCCGGTGGCTCAGCTGGTGTAGTTATCAAGAACACTTTTCTTTCTAACACAGATAATGCTTCAGTTGCTTTAAGGCGAGAGTTGTTAGAAAACTTCAATCTTCACACCATTCTTGATTGCCCTTCAGGAACGTTCCAAGGAGCAGGAGTAAAAACGGTTGTTTTGTTCTTCAAAAAAGGCGAACCAACTAAAAGGATTTGGTATTACCAATTAAATCCAGGTCGAAACATGGGTAAAACTAATCCTTTAAATGATAAAGATTTAGAGGAATTTATTAAACTTCAAAAGATATCGAAAGATTCAGATCTTTCTTGGACTATTGATGTGTCAGAAATCGACCAAAAAACTTGGGATCTTTCCGTCAGAAATCCCAGTGGAAATGATGAAGTAATCCATCGCTCACCTAAAGAAATTATTGACAAAATTGAAAAGCTCGATGTTGAAAATAAAGCGATACTTCAAAGAATCAAGGAATTATTGTGAGCGCAGTAAAAATAATGCATTTGAGCGAAGTTTGTCGCGTTTATCAACCCGAAACTATTTCAAAAAAATCTTTACCTGCAGATGGCATTTATCCAGTTTATGGTGCTAATGGAAAGATAGGGTTAAACGACAAATTCAACCATGAAGAACCGCAACTGTTACTTGGGTGTCGGGGTTCTGTCGGTTCGATACATATTTCAGAAGCTTTCTCGTGGATCAATGGAAATGCGATGGTGGTTACGCCTTTTGAAGATTTAGTCACGCGTGACTACCTAAAGTATGCCCTTTTTGGAGGGATTAATATTAAGGATGCAATTTCTGGTACCGCACAACCTCAAATCACTCGAGAGTCACTATCAAAAATAAAAATACCTGTTCCCACCCTAAAGAAACAGAGTGAGATTATCGAGAGACTTGATAAAGCATTTGCTGAAATTAATTCACTTGAAAAGAATCTTCAATTAAAAGAAGAGAAAACTAATCAGTTATTACAATCAATTTTAAGTGCTGCGTTCTCTAATACTGGAGAGTTTGGTATGAAGGTTGTTAAATTAGTCGATATTTGTGAACTAATTTCAAGGGGCATTTCACCTACTTATTGTGATAATTCTGATTTAATTGTTATTAATCAAAGGTGCATTAGAAATAACAATTTAGATTTTACATTTTCACAGTTTCATAATTCAAATTTAAAAAAAGTCAATGAAGTTAAATATCTTAAATACGGGGATGGTTTGATTAATTCAACGGGTGTTGGGACGCTTGGAAGAACTACAACTTTTGTTATAGAGAACAATTTGAAGTACACAGTGGATTCACATGTCACAATCGCTAGACCAAAACTTGAACAACTAGACCCAGGATATTTCAAATTAATGTTAAAAAGTCTTGAGACTAAGTTTGTTGAATTAGCAACTGGTACAAGTGGGCAAACAGAGTTGCCTAGAGAAAGTCTAAATAATATTGAAGTTGCGGTTTGCGAAAAGAAAGAAGATCAAAGGATACTTGCTGATAATGTCTTAAGTTCCTTTGCTGAAATTGAAAAACTAAAAAGTCAAATCTTAATTGAACAAGAAGGGATTTCTTCTTTGCGTCAATCAATTCTAAGCAAAGCCTTTAACTTTGAAGAAAAGGCTGCCTAATGTCACTAAGTGAAGCAGACACAAGGGCTCAACACATTGATCCAGCTCTGGCAAATTCTGGTTGGGAACCTCATCTAATTAGACGTGAATATCAAATTACTGCAGGAAGAATTCTAGGTGGAGGAAAAAGAAGTGAACCTTCAATTGCTGATTACTTACTTGAATTTAAAGGAAAACGATTAGCTGTTATCGAAGCAAAAAAGTGGGAACTTTCTCATACTGAAGGAGTAAGCCAAGCTACTAGAGATGGCAAAAAACTGGGACTTCCTTTTGCTTTTTCAACAAATGGTCAATTAATTAGACAAATCAATCTTCTTAACGGTGAAGAAAAAGACATCAGTAAATTTCCTACCCCTGAGGAATTATGGGATCTAATAAATGAACCAAAGAATGAATTATTAGAAAAACTACGTTCAATTGAATTTGATCGAAGAGGTGGAACAGAACCAATTCGTTATTACATTCAAACAGCTGTTGAGAAAGTTCTTGAAGGAATAGCAAATGGGGATAAAAGACTTCTTTTAACCCTTGCCACAGGAACTGGTAAAACCAGAATCGCATTTCATATTGCCTGGAAACTATTCCAAGTCAGATGGAATCTTTCAGGAGATTTTCAAAGAAGGCCAAGAATTCTTTTTCTAGCGGATAGAAACATTTTGGCTGATCAGGCTTATAACGAATATTCGCCATTTCCTGAAGATGCTCTTATTAGAATCGCACCAGATTCAGTAAGGAAAAAAGGTAAAGTTCCAACCAATGGCAATATATTCTTCACAATTTTTCAAACTTTTCAAACAGAATCAACGGGAACTCCGAACTTTGGTGAATACCCTAAAGATTTCTTTGATCTAATTATTGTTGATGAATGTCATCGCGGTGGTGCAACTGAGGATGGTAATTGGCGAGCAATTCTTGAATATTTCTCACCAGCAGTGCAACTAGGTTTAACTGCTACTCCTAAAAGAAGAGACAACGTTGACACTTACGCATACTTTGGTGAACCTAGATATATCTATTCCTTAAAAGAAGGAATTGGAGATGGATTTCTAACCCCATTTAGAGTAAGAAAGTATCAAACAACAATTGATGAATACACATTCGTTCCAGATGACACCGTTGTTACTGGTGAAGTAGAAGCTGGCCGAATCTACACAGAAAAAGATTTCCATAGACTAATAATTATAAAAGAACGTGAAGTCTATCGAGTTGAATTATTCTTAGCTCAAATTGATCCTAATGAAAAAACCATAGTTTTTTGCGCCACCCAAGCTCATGCCCTAATGATCAGAGACATAATCAATGAAAAGAAATCAAACCCAAACACAAATTACTGTGTACGTGTCACTGCCGATGAAGGCGGAATTGGGGACCAGCACCTAAGAGATTTCCAAGATAATGAAAAAACCATTCCTACAATCTTGACTACTTCACAAAAGCTTTCCACTGGAGTGGATGCCCGAAATATTAGAAACATAGTTTTGATGAGACCTATCAATTCAATGATCGAATTTAAGCAAATTATTGGTCGTGGAACTCGTTTATACGACGGTAAAGAATATTTCACCATTCATGACTTTGTGAATGCTTCGCACAATTTTTATGATCCCGAATGGGATGGCGAACCAGTTGATCCAAATCCAACTCCTGGAACAGACGGTGGTGGAAAAGGCGGAGGAGAACCGGGACCAGGAACAGATGAGGGTCCCCCTGTTGTTAAGAAAGAAAAAATCGTTATCAAGTTAGCTGATGGCAAAGATCGTGAATTCCAATACATGACTTCAAAAATGTTTTACTCTGTGGATGGAACGCCAATGTCATTAACCGAATTCATCCAATCACTCTTCAACACCTTAGAAATGCCTGAATTATTTAAAAATGAAGATGAATTAAGGGCATTGTGGTCTGTTCCTTCAACAAGAATGAAACTTCTTAAGCAACTTGAAGAAGCGGGATTTCCAACCAGCCAACTTCTAGACATTCAAGAAATAATTGATGCCAAAAACAGTGACCTATTTGATGTTCTGGAATTTGTTAAATATGCACTTAAACCAATAGCGAGATCGACTCGAGCAAAAGTTGCTAGATCTGTTATTGAAAGCAATTTAGAAGCAAAACAACTTGAATTCGTCGATTTCCTTGTATCCCAATATGTCGAATCTGGAGTTGGTGAACTTGAAGAAACAAAGCTTGAAACACTTTTAGAAATTAAATACCAAGACGTTTTTCATGGAGTAAAGGTCTTAGGTAATGGGGAGGCAAGTAAAGTTAGGGATTTATTCCTAAAGTTCCAAAAGAATCTATATCTACCTCACGAAACGTATAAGGCCGTTACATCGTAAAATAATTACTTTTAATTAACTTTATTTAGATCTTTTCAATTAAGCTCGAAGCATGCGTTATTGGTGGGTCAACCAAAATCAGACATTTCAGTTCGAGGTACCCGGTGGTTTTCTCTGGTCTCCAAAGACCAGGGCTGATGGTGGTCGGAACTATTTTTATCAATCCATGGAGCAAGTGTTACCTGGGGATATAGTTTTCTCTTTTTGCGATACATACATAAAGGCAATCGGGATAATTCAAAAAGCCGCAGTTACTAGTCCAAAACCAGATTTCAGAACTGCTGGAAGTAACTGGGCAGACGAAGGTTGGTTTGTTGAAGTCGAATTTAAAGAAGTTGAAAATCCAATTAAGCCTAAAGATTTCATGTCAAAAATTGAACCACTATTGGCAGAAAAATATGCTCCCCTGCTTCCCGATGGTCGAGGACTTCAAGGTATTTACTTAACTGAAATATCTGAACAGTTTGGCAAATTACTCATACTCCTTTCAAATGAAAATATTCAAAATATTCAAAAAGATCTCGATCCAATTACAGATCTTGAGATCGATAACGAGATAAATAGAGATATTCAATTTAGTCAAATAGAAGGTAATTTAGAAAAAATCCAATTAGCAAAGTCAAGAAGAGGTCAAGGAATATTTAAATCAAATGTCAGATTAATTGAAAATCATTGTCGAGTAACAGGTGTAAAGAATATAAAACATTTAAGAGCAAGCCATATTAAACCCTGGTCTCAATCAAATGACAAAGAAAAACTTGACGGATTTAATGGGTTACTGCTATCTCCTCATATAGATCACTTGTTTGACAAAGGCTTTATTACATTTGAAGATAATGGCGACCTATTTGCTTCAAAACTTTTAAGCCCTAAAATTCTTGAACTGTGGAATATAGAAAAAGTAAGAAATGTTGGAAAATTCACAGAAGAGCAGCAGCACTACCTAAATTTTCATCGTGAAAAAGTGTTCAAAGAAAATATTGCGATCTAAACCATTTCGTGAACCAACTCCAAAAGAATCCCTTGATAAAAACTTTGAAGATTAAATTAAAATAAATTAATCAACTCCCCCTGTCTTTCCCCTTTGCTACTCTATTTATATGTCCCACAAAAGGTACAGACTCTCCTTTCTTTTAACAATCCTTTTTGTCCTATTTTCAATTCCTTCGAAAGCTGATTCTTTAACAGATTTAGATTCTTTAAAAGTAGAAGAAGAATCAACTATTACTTATCAAAGATCTTTATTTAAACACTGGATAGATAGTGACAAAGACTGCTTTGACACAAGAGTAGAAGTCCT
>Ga0172372_10005731_pt1 | contig 17180 bp, 17 predicted proteins | sample LakKiv5m_2_FD_114544 | JGI IMG/M metagenome (GOLD analysis project Ga0172372, IMG submission 114544) | Freshwater microbial communities from Kabuno Bay, South-Kivu, Congo - kab_092012_9.5m | ecosystem: Environmental > Aquatic > Freshwater > Lake | place: Democratic Republic of the Congo...
GCGGTTCATATCTGCTTTGGTTACGCGCATGTGATTCACGCTCGGCCCAGCGGCTACTCGTTTCTGAAGCAGCTCAGGAACTGCAACTGCCATCAGATCAGCCTTGAGACCGCACAGTCCAACCTCGATGTGGCCGTGCTCAAAGACCTGACCGGAAAGAAGATCATCCTGGGTGTGGTCGATCTCGCCGATATGACGGTTGAGTCACCTGACACGATCGCCGCCCGCATCCGGAAGGCCCTGCCCTACGCGCCCGCAGAAAACATCATCGTTGCCCCCGACTGTGGCATGAAGTATCTGCCGCGCGATGTGGCATTCGGAAAGATGCAGGCGATGGCGGCAGGCGCGGCGATTGTGCGGCGCGAACTGCAGGCCAAGGCCTGAGTGCGCTGGCTGGATAGGCCCAACGCTCATGAATACCTCGCCCCTGCAGGCGGTCGACCAGGCCGCTCATCATCCCATCGTGGGTGGCTGGCGACTTGCCGACTGGCGCACGGAGTATTCCGATGGCCGCGCGCCCACCCTGCCCTTTGGCGACAGGCCTGAGGGACTGCTTGTCTACAGCCCGGACGGCTGGATGAATGCCAGCATCAGTCGCGCAAATCGCCCCCTCATGTCGAGCGCGAGCCTCAAGCACGCGCCGGCGTCCGAGCGGCTCGACGCCATCGACTCATTCATGAATTACGGCGGGCCGTATTCTTTCCCCGACGCGGAACACGTCAGGCATGAGGTGGTGATTGCGCTCTACCCCAACCTGATCGGTACCGACCAGATACGCCGTATGCGTTTCGAGGGCGGGCATACGCTGGTGCTGTCAGCCGAAGACACGCTACCAGGCACAACTGTTCAGCGCCGGCACTCGCTCACCTGGAAACGGATGAAGTCATGAACCCCGTCACCCGTCCCCTCATCCGCCTGGTGCGCGCTGAATTGGGCGATATCGTCGATGTCGGTGTCACCCCCATGGGTCATCGCCGGGTGGTCAATATTCTTGGCGGGCACTTCGAGGGCGACCTGATCTCTGGCACCGTGCTGGCGGGCGGCGCAGACTGGCAGTGGGTGCGAAGCGATGGCACCATCGACCTCGATGCACGCTACACCCTGAAGACCGATGCGGGCGAACTGATTCAGGTCACCAGCCAGGGGTTGCGTACTGCTTCCCCCGAGGTGCTGGCGCGGCTGGGTCGAGGCGAAGACGTCGATCCCTCGCTCTACTATTTCCGCACGGTGATGCGTTTCGAAACGAGCGCGCCTGCGCTCCTGCCGCTCACCCGAATGCTCGCTGTTGCTTATGGGCGCAGAACCCGCAATGCAGTTGAGCTTCGCGTTGACGAAATCCTCTGATCCCAGCCAAGCACCGCGCGCTTTGCCTCCTTGGAGCCCCGCATGATCCGATCGCTCATTCGCGTTGCCTTTGCAGGCGGCTGTCTCGCAGCCGCAGCGCTTCCCGCCATGGCGCAGCAGACCGCCTATCCCAGTCGACCGGTACGAATCGTTGTGCCCTACGCGCCCGGTGGCGGAACCGACATCATCAGCCGACAGCTGGCCGCCAAGCTGGGCGAGGCCTGGGGCCAGAACGTGGTGGTGGAAAACCGCCCGGGCGCCAACGGCATCGTGGGCACTGATCTTGTTTTGAAGTCACCGCCCGACGGTCACAATCTGGTGGTGGTCGTGGGCGCGCATGTCATCAACGCAAGCCTGCAAAAGAGCATGCCGTTTGACCCGGTGGCTGACGCCGCCCCGGTCACCCTGATTGCCACCTCGCCCTGGGTGGTGGTGGTCACACCCTCGGTGCCTGCCAACACACTTCGCGAATTCATCGCGCACGCCAAGGCGAACCCCGGCAAGCTCAGATTCGGCAGCTCCGAGCCCTCGTCGCGGCTCGCGGGCGAGCAGTTCAAGCAGCAGGCGGGCGTTGACCTCACGCATGTGCCCTACAAGGGCGGCTCGATGATCATGACCGACATGCTGGGCGGCCATATCGAGGCTGGCTTTACCAGTACGCTCACCGTCTTGCAGCACTACAAGTCGGGCAAGCTTAGGGTGCTGGCGGTGGCGGGCAACACGCGACATGCATCCATGCCCGACATTCCCACAGCCATCGAAGCGGGGCTTCCGCAGTACGAAACCTATGCCTGGTATGGCATGTACACCGCACGCAATGTGCCCGCGGACATCACCAGCCGCATCCAGAAGGACATCGCACGCATCGTGCAGTTGCCCGAGATGCGCGAAAAACTCAATCAGTTTGGTGCCGAGCCGGTGGCCAACACACCGGAGCAGTTCGCTGCATTTACGCGTGCAGAATTTGAGAAATACGCAAAGCTGATCAAGCAGGCGGGGATTCAGGCGGAGTAAGCGCGGCAAGCCCCAGCAGTCGGCGCGCATTGCCCTCCAGAATCGCCCCCTGATCGTCTTCAGAGAGGCCGGGATGCGTGGTCACCACATCAACCGGTTGCTCATAGGCGATGGGAAAGCAATAGTCACTCCCCATCATGATTCGGTCGGCACCCACGTGGCGGAGCAGATAGTCAAGCACGTCGGCGGAGTAACCAATGGTGTCGTAGTGAAAGCGTCTGAGATAACTCAGCGGATCCGCTGACAGCGGTTTCAAGTCCTGGCGCTTCTCCCAGCCACGACGCAGGCGCCCCACCAGCCAGGGAAAGGCGCCACCGGCATGCGGCAGCACCACTTCAAGCTTTGAAAAGCGATCGAGCACGCCGCCAAAAATGAGGTGCGCTGCAGCCACAGCGGTTTCAAAGGGATTCCCAAGAAGGTTGGTGAGATAAAAGCGCTCAAGCCTGTCGGGTGCCAGCACAAAGGTGGGGTGCAGAAATACCGGCAGGCCCAGCGCCTCAAGCCGCTCCCACACAGGATTGAACGCCTCGTCCGACAGATCCCTATCGAGCACGCAGGTGGCGATGCAGACACCGCGGATACCGGGTAGCGAGGGCAGACGATCGATTTCGCGAAGCGAGAGATCAACCGCCTGAAGCGGTAGCGTAGCGAGGCCGACAAACCGGAGGGGATCCGCCTGATGCGCCTCAGCAAGGCAATCGTTATAGAGCACAGCCAGGCTATTACCGTCCTCGCGACCCGCCCAGTAAACCATGGGCTGCGACAGTGACAAAGCCTGCGCCGAGACCGACTGAGCGGCCATCGCCTCGCGCCTGGCATCGAGGTCAATGAAGCGCGGTCCGGTTGGCCCGGTGGACAGGTGCCCATGCCGGAAGCGGGGGCCCGCACCCGACACCTCTTCCCATACCAAACCGTGCGAGGGCCCCCGCCGTTCGAGTTCGGTGAGCCAGCGCTTCGGGAACCAGTGTGCGTGAATATCGATAGGGCAGCATGCACAGCGCATCACAAAAGCCTCAGCGTGACCAGCGAGAGTTGCGGAATGTAGGTGACCAGCATGAGCGCAATCACACTGGCGATGATGAAAGGCACCACGCCCGGATACATCACCGACATCGGTAGGCGAAATACCGCCTGACCTACAAAAAGATTGATGCCGAAGGGAGGCGTGAAGGTGCCAATGCTGAGATTCATCACGACGATCACGCCAAAGTGAACAGGGTCGACACCAATCGCCTTGGCGACGGGCGCGAGAAGCGGCGTGAGCACCAGAATGGAGGAAGCCGTATCGAGAAACATGCCCACGATCAGCAGCAGAATATTGATCGCCATGAGCACCATCCAGGGCTCGACCTTGAGCGCAAGCACCCAGGCCACCAGGCTCTGCGGCACGTTATTCACCGTGAGCAGCCACGAGAACACGCCGCCTGCGGCCACGATGATGAACACCTGCGCGGTGAGCACCATTGAACGCCCCGCGGAGAGGAGAATCTCAAAGGCACCAATTTCACGATAGACCAGCCCGACCACCAGCATGGCATAGACGCAGGCAATGCCTGCCGCTTCGGTAGGGGAGAACACGCCAGCGTAAATGCCTCCGAGCACTGCGATGGGCGCGAGGATGGACCAGACGCCATCGCGCGTGGCGTCCAGGAACTCGGCCAGACTGAAGGGGGCACCGCGCCCCTCGGCGCTTCGACCCACCACCCAGAAAATGGTGAGCGCGAGGCACCCGGCCATCACAAACCCTGGCACAAGACCCGCTGCAAACAATTTGACGATAGAGGTTTCCGCCGAGATGCCGTAAAGGATGAAACCGATGGATGGCGGGATGAGGTTGTCGATGGCGGCGCTGGACACCAGCAGCCCCGAGGCAAAACGCTCGGAATATCCAGCCTCACGCATCCGGGTGTAGGTGAGGCTACCAACCGCCGCCACGGTGGCCGCTGTGGAACCTGACACGGCGCTGAACACCGCAGTGGTTCCCAAGGCCGTGAGCGGAAGCGCACCGCGCATGCCGCCCAGCATCGACAGCACCCACCTGACAAGTCGTCGCGACACGCCGCCACGCCCCATCAGATCGCCCGCGAAAATGAAGAAGGGAACTGCCAGCAGGGCGAACTTGTCGATGCTGCTGTACATCGTCTGATGCAGCGCAGTGGCGGGCACCGTGCCAAAGATGAGCAACACGGCAGTGGCCGTGGTGAGCAGAACCAGGAAGAACGGAAACCCAAGCGACAGCAGGCCGAGGGGCAGTACCGACAAAAGCCAGCTCATTGCCCGCCACCTGAGTTGGTGCGGTTGTCGGAAGTTTCACCCAACACCCAGCGGCGCCAGCGCACCAGCACCGCCAGTGCGGAAAGCGAAAACCCGACCAGAATCGCCGAGTGTGGAATGACTTTGGGAATCTGGGCCCCAGCACTCACCGCATCGGTCTGTACAAACAGCTGCACGATGGTGAACGACTGCCAGGCAATGAACGCGCACACCGATGCAAGCGTGAGCGCAATCACGGCATTGAGCGCAATACGGGCCCCCCCCTTCACCCGGGCCGAAAACAGATCCATGTTCAGGTGGTCGCAGCGCCACGTGACCACGGCCGCCCCGAGAAACACCCCCCAGATGGTGAGCGCCACCAGCACCTCTTCTGCCCAGAACAGGGGCTTTGAAAACGCGTAGCGCCCAATCACGTTGGTAAAATTGAGGAGCACGCCCGCGAGCATCACACAGCCGAGCACGGCATAAATACCCCTTAGCGCCCGACTTTCGACGGGCGCAGCAGGGATAGGCTCAGAGGGCGGCACAGCGCTCATGCCGCGATGCAATTCGACACGGATCAGTACTTGTTCGCGGTCGCGAGCATCTTGCGATAAAACGCGTTGACCGAGGCGTTGTCTTTGGTGACTTCCTCACCGATGCCCCCCAGCAATGTGCGAAGTCGCGCCTTGTCGGCATCCGAAAAGCGCAGCCACTCGCCGCCCGCCTCAGACCAGCGCTTGCGTGAAGCCTCGTCGATTTCACGTGAGCGCGCCATCATGCGCGGCTGCAGCTTGGACGCCTCGTCAATCACCAACTGGCGCAAGTCGGCAGGGAGCTTATTGAGGAAGGCGCGACTCACCACGCCCACCGACACCACCATGGTGTCATTGGACTCGGTGAGGAACTTCGAGATCTCGTTGAACTTGAGATTCACATACACCGCGGTCGCGCTCTGGGTACCGTCAATCACACCCTGCTGAAGGCCCGGGATGACCTCGGAGAGATCCATGGGAACCGCCGTGCCGCCCAGCTGGCGCATCTTGGCGCGCTCGGCTGCAGTCGCGTTGACCCGCAGCTTCTTGCCCTTGATGTCATCAATTGAGCGAATGGGCTGCTTGCCAAAATAATTTGCGAACGCGAAGGTGTAGGTGGACACCACCTGCATGTTGCGATTGGCGCCCAGCGCCAGAATTTCCTTGTTCAGCTCGCCATCGAGCAGGGTCTTTTCCGCATGGATCATGTCCTTGAACAGCATGGGAATGCTGAAGGTTCCGAAGCGGGGATCGATCCCTGCGAAGAAATCGGCTGGCGCTGTAAAGGCCTCGACGGTTCCAAGCTGCAGGCCTTCGATCTGGCTTGCAATGGTGCCCAGCTGGTTACGCGGAAAAAGATTGACTGCGATGCGGCCCTTGGAGCCCGCCTCGAGCGCCTCCTTCATCCAGGTACCCCACTGATGCTGGATATCGTTCAGGGTGGCAAAGCCGATTTTCATGGTGAAGTCGGCAGCGCGGGCGGGTACGCCGGCACCAATGAGTGCCGTCGCGGCGAGGCCCTGCTTCAGGAACCGGCGCTTGCCGGCTTGGGGGGTGGGTTTCATGGGATGTCTCCTGTGATTTTTTTGAATATTGAGCCCGCGCTGCGGGCGTCTACCAGACCAGATCGCCTTCGCGAATCAGCATCTTGCAACGCTCGGCCTCGGTGTAAGGCGCGTGCGCCACACCACAGGGCATGCGAAACCACGTGCCCGCCTCATAGGTGGCAAACTGATCTTTCAGAACGCCCTCGAGCACGAATGTTTCTTCGCCAATGGAGTGATCGTGCGAGGGGATTTTCCGGTTCGTGTGCACATGCCCGATGCGACCGGTTTCGATGCCCGTGCTGTTCGGGTAGAGGTGCAGCACATCGGCGCCGCGATGCGGAAACTCGAGCCATTTGGCATTCACCGCATCAATCACGATGCGGGTGCTGTCGGGCATGATGGGCACGCGCCACTTGAGGTAAAGCACACAACCACCTGCCGAGTGAAGCGAGTGCGCAGTGCCGGGAGGCTGACGCACGAACGTGTGCCGGCCATAGGTGCCGTGCTCATCGGCGCATTCACCCTCCACCACAAAGAAATCAAGCCGCTCGGCCACCGTACTGTGCGGCAGGCGTGCTCCCGGCTCAAACTTGAGCAGCGACGTTTCACGCCCCATACGGGGGTGGTTCACGAACTCGAGCACCTTGCGCGTGATGCCGGCCCACTCGGTGGGTTCCCAGGACATTGTGCGCGTGTCCATGTAAGCGACCTGATTGCAGTTGGCGTTGACCTCGGGGGCGGAACGCATGGCGGCACCTCTTGACGGACTAACGTTGAACGGATCAAATAACTGTAAGAGCATGAATTAGCGATTGTCAACGTCAATATCGATATTCACCCAGGACACGCCCATGAATGACGAACCAGTCATCGCCCAGAAAGCCCCCTACAAGGTCGAACTGCTGGAGGGCTACCGCTACGCGTGGTGCTCGTGCGGTTTGTCAAAGCAGCAGCCCTTCTGCGACGGCTCCCACACCTCCACCAAAAGCGGCATGAAACCCGTGGTCTGGACCCAGCAGAAAACAGTCACGGCTTATCTGTGCGGCTGCAAGCGTGGAGGCAAGGTGCCCTACTGCGACGGCACGCACAACGGCCTCTGATCGTCCGCCCCGGATGAGCACACCTGCATCGGCGGCTTCGGAGAGCGCCACGCTCGCGCAGTCGATCGCGCATCAGTTGCGTGATGATGTGCTGAACGGCCGTTATCCGCCGGGCGAGCGCCTGCGTCTTGAAGATCTCAAGAACAGTTTTGGCGTGAGCTGGAGCCCGGTGCGCGAGGCGGTCACGCGCCTGGTGAGCGAGGGCCTCATCGTTGCCGACAGCCAGAAGAGCTACCGCGTCGCCCCCGCGTCACGCGCCGAACTCTCCGAGGCCATCGAACTTCGGGTGATGCTTGAGACCCGTGCGCTTCGTGATGCCATCGCGCGCGGCAACGACGCCTGGGAGGTTGATGTGCTGAGCGCGCACCACCGGCTCGCCAAGCTCGAATCGCAGCGCATCTCGGGCCAGCAGATCAACGACTGGGAAGCATGGCACCATGCCTTGCATCAGGCGCTCACCCAGGCCTGCGGGTCACCGATCCTGCTGCAGTTCTGCCAGCACCTCAACACCATTCAGGATCGATACCGCCGCATTTTCTTTACGCAACATGACGTAGACCGGGATGTGGCGGCCGAGCACCGGCAAATCACCGAAGCCACGCTCGCGCGCAACGCCCCACTCGCCTGCCGGCTTCTCGCCGATCACATCGAACGCACAGGCCGCAATATCCTGGCCACCATGCCGGAATGATCCTCGCCCACTCATGACACTTCTGCGCACTGACGACGCTGAGCTTTATTACGAGCTCCATGGTGACGGCCCCCCGCTGGTTTTCATTCACGGCGCAAGTGGTACGCATCTGGCGTGGTGGCAGCAGGTGGCCGAATTTCGTCATCACTTCAGCTGCCTCATCTACGACCTGCGCGGCTATGGTCGTTCGCGCGCGCTCGGCGAACTCAACCCCGCTGATGGTGAAGCTCACGTTCGCGATCTGGCGGCGCTGATCGAGCACACTGGGCTGGGTGGAGAGCCGCTCAACCTGATGGGCGCCTCGCTCGGTTCGGCCCCGGCGCTGCGCTTTGCAGCCGATCATCCCGATCAGCTGGCGAGGCTGGTGCTGTGCTGCGGACCAGGATGCGTGAGCACGCCGCGAATCGATCAGGGCTGGGCCGAGCGCACCGCACGCATGCAGGCGCGCTATAAACAGGTGGGCGCAAGCGAATCGCCACTCCCTGCTGGGGTTCCGCGCGTACGAAGCGCCGGTGAAAAAGAGCGGTTCGCAGCCGCTTACCATCCCTACGGTCCGGTCGGTGAGTCCATGAACCTGGACTTCCCTGCGCTCACCTTCCTGTATGCCGAGATCATGGCTTCCTCCGGGGGGCCACCCACACCCGCCACGTTTCCAGTCTTCACCACCCGGCCGGTCCGATCCGCCGATGCTGCGCAACTCAAATTCCCCGTTCTGGTAGTAGGTGGCACCGATGATCCGCTATTCGCCGCAGAGGAACTCCGTGAAGTGGCCGGCCTGTTTCCTCAGGGGCGGTGCGAGCTCTTCAAGGGTGCGGGCCACCTCGCCTACTACGAGCGGCCACGCCGCTTCAATGATCTGGTGATGACCTTCCTGCAAAGCCAGGCCTGAGCGCTGGCACGGCCGGCCCCCACTCACTGCTTTGCACCGCCATCGCTCACGTTGAGCCCACCGCCCTTCACACTCCTTCACCGCGACGAGCGGCTCGCGGTCATCTGCAAGCCCGCAGGCTGGCTGGTTCATGCGACGGCGCTCGATCGGGGTGAGCCTCGCGTGGTTCTGCAGGCGCTTCGCGACCAGCTGGGCCAGACCGTGTTTCCTGTGCACAGGCTCGACAAGGCCACCAGCGGGGTGCTGGCATTTGCGCTCGATGCGAACACGGCGCGCTCGCTTGGCGAGTGTTTCGAGCGTGGCGAGGGGATCACAAAAACCTATCGCGCCATGGTGCGCGGCTGGCCGGTGGGTGACCTGTTGGTCGACCACCCTCTGTCCCGAATGAAGGACGACCGCACCCGCTCAAGAGCTCAGAGCTTGCCCGCGCAAACGCTTCTTCGCGTGCTGCAGCGCGGTTCGCTGCCGGTGCCGCACGGACGCTACGCGGAAATCCGCCATGCCGAGCTCGAACTCCAACCACTCAACGGTCGCAGGCATCAGATCAGACGCCATCTGAAACACATTGCGCACCCCGTGATCGGCGACTCCACCCATGGCAAGGGCCCACTGAATCGGGCCGTGGCCGACCACCTTGGCATCGCCCGGCTCTGGCTGCACGCGGAGCGACTGGAAATCGTGATGCCGGGTTCCGGCGATTGCCTGCGGTTCGAGGCCCCGCCAGGCCCGGAGTGGCAGGTGTGGCGAAAGGCGCCGACGCCTTCCGCGCCCATCCCCCACGGCTGATCGCTCAGCCGTGGGTGCAGCCCTCAGATCCCTGCCTGCGACACGAACTTGATGTTCAGGTAGGGCTCGATCGCTTCCGAACCACCCTCAGATCCATAGCCGGAGTCCTTGATGCCACCGAACGGCACCTCGGGCAGAGCGAGTCCAAGATGGTTGATGGTGACCATCCCCGCCTCAAGCTCTGCCGCAATCGCCTGTGCAGTCTTGGCCGAACGGGTGAAGGCGTAGGAGGCCAGCCCGAAGGGCAAGCGGTTCGCCTCGGTCACCGCATCCTCGAAGCTTGAGAAGGGATTGATCACAGCGAGCGGGCCGAAGGGTTCCTCGTTCATGGTGCGGGCCGAACGGTCGAGCTCGGTAATCACGGTGGGCTCGAAGAAATTGCCCTGGCTTCCAATACGATGACCGCCGGTCCGGATGTTGGCACCTGCCTTGCGCGCATCTTCAATGTGCGCATCCATAGCTGCAGGTCGCCTGGGATTGGCAAGCGGTCCCATGGATACGCCCTTCTCCAGGCCGTTACCGACGCGAATGGCTTTCGTGTGCTCGACAAAGCGCTCAACGAATTGCTTGTAGACACCCTCCTGCACCAGAAAGCGCGTGGGCGATACACAGACCTGGCCTGCGTTCCGGAACTTGCTGCCCGCCATGGTTTTTGCAACGGCGTCGGCATCGACATCATCAAAGACGATGACTGGCGCGTGACCACCGAGTTCCATGGTGGTGCGCTTCATGTGAAGACCCGCGAGGGCAGCGAGCTGCTTGCCCACTGGGGTGGAGCCGGTAAAGGTGATCTTGCGGATCACCGGGTGCGGGATGAGGTATTGCGAAATTTCAGCTGGCACACCGTAGACCAGCCCCACCACGCCTGCGGGAATGCCCGCATCCACAAAGCAGCGAATCAGCTCAGCGGGCGAGGCCGGTGTCTCTTCCGGTGCTTTGACGATGATGGAGCAACCGGTGGCCACGGCCGCCGAGAGCTTGCGGACCACCTGGTTGATCGGGAAATTCCAGGGCGTGAACGCCGCTACCGGGCCCACAGGCTCGCGAAGCACCAGCTGATAAATACCCTGCGCGCGCGCCGGGATCACACGGCCGTAAGCGCGGCGACCTTCCTCGGCAAACCAGTCGATGATGTCGGCACCCGCCAGCACTTCGGCCTTCGCCTCGCCAAGGGGTTTGCCCTGCTCCATGGTCATGAGGGTTGCGATCATCCCGGCGCGTTCGCGAAACAGATCAGCGGCCTTGCGCATGAGCTTGGAGCGGTCATAGGCCCCGGTCTTGCGCCAGGTCTGAAAACCGCGCGAGGCGGCTTCGAGCGCACGGTCGAGATCGGCCTGTTCAGCTCGCGCGACGGTGCCTATGGTTTCACCGGTGGCCGGGTTGACAACCGGAAGCGACTGGCCGGCTGCGGCGTTGCACCACTGGCCATCGATCAGGAGTTGGACGTTGGGGTACATGGGTGAGGATCCTTGGTTCGGGGTCAAACCGGAATTATGAACCCTCCCCCGGGGCAGGCTGCGCCAAGGGGGCTGATACGTCCGCTTTACAGCAATGGGGGACGATCGCTATCTTTCGAGCCCTGGATCACCCGGAGAACCCTTTGATGTTTGCAAAAGAGTGCTGGTATGTTGCCGCCCTGTCACGGGAAGTGGGGCGTTCGATTCTGACGCGCACCATCGCTGGCGAAGCGCTGATCTTCTACCGCACCGAAGCCGGTCAGCCGGTAGCCATGCTCGATCGTTGCCCGCACCGGCTGGTGCCGCTCTCGGCGGGAACGCTTGTCGGCGACGCAGTGCAATGCGGCTATCACGGCATCACTTTTAACAGTGACGGCCGCTGCATCAGAATTCCCGGCGAACATCAGATCTCCCCCAGGTTCTGCTCAACGGTGTTTCCCGCAATCGAGCGCTGGGGCTTCATCTGGGTCTGGCTGGGCGAAGCCTCGGCGGCGGACGAGTCCAAGCTGCCACAGGATTTTCACTGGGGCACCGAGCCGGGATGGACGCCGCTTTCGGACCACCTGCGGGTCGAGGGCAACTATCAACTTCTGGTCGACAACCTGCTCGATCTGTCACACGAAGCGTTCCTGCACATGGGAACCATAGGCAATGCCGCAGTCGCTGAAACGCCCGCGGAAACCACCATCCGCGGTGACTTCGTGCAGGTGGCGCGCTTCATGAAAGATTGCCAGCCACCCAAACTGTTCGTGCGTGCAGCGGGCTTCACCACCAACATCGACCGCACACAGCGAATTCTGTACACGCCCCCCTGTTACGTGGTGATCGAGGTACGGGCGGTGCCCACCGGGACGGACGGCGAGGAGCGCAAGCTCGCCTGGTGGGTACTCAACGCACTCACCCCCGAAACCGAGCGCACGACCCATTATTTCTGGGGACTGCCGCGCGGCTTTGCGCACGACGACAACGAGCTCACCGAGATGCTTCGTGCCGGAATCTTCAAGACCTTCGAGGAAGACCGCGTGATGATCGAGGCGCAGCAGCGGATTCTCGACCGGGTGTCGCTTGATACGAGAACGGTTTATACGAAGGCTGATCAGGCGCCGGGACGCGCAAGAAGCATGGTGGCGGCCATGATTGCGCGCGAAAGTCGCACTTCTCCGCAGGTGCCCGACGCCGCCGTGTAGCAGAGAGGGAGCGGGCCCGGGCGCGCACAGCGCGTGCGCCCCCGGGCGAGTGCACCTCAGCCCCGCCACTGAGACACTGGCGCATTCGCAGCGTTCACCAGATGGCTTCGCTCCCCCGCCTCGAACCGGCGGATGTTGTCGAACGCACCCGAAAAAAACGCCTCGTAGTTGTCTTCCTCGACAAAACCAATGTGCGGGGTGGCCAGCACATTCGAACGACGCAGCAGCGAATCTTCAGGATTGACGAGCGGTTCATGATCGAAGACATCGATGGCAGCGGATCCGGGACGCCCTGAGTCGAGCGCCTGCTCGAGCGCGCCCGGCGCCAGCAATCCCGCGCGGGCGGTATTCACAAAAAGCGCATCAGGTTTCATTCGCATGAGATCCGCCGCCGTGATGAGATGCTCGGTTTCAGGCGTGAGCTTCAGGTGAACACTCACCACATCGGCATTGGCCATGAAACTCTCAACCGAAGGCGCGCAGTCGAACCCCTGCTGCCGGGCCCGCTCAAGACTGCTTGAACGACCCCACACCACGACCTTCATCCCGAACACACGGCCATACAGGGCAAGCTGTTGGGCGATTTTTCCAAACCCCAAGAGACCGAGGGTTCGGCCATGCAGTTGGCGACCAATCGGTGCCTGCCAGGTCCCCCGACGCAGAGACTCGATCTGACTCAACAGTCTGCGCTCGGAGGCCAGAATCATCGCCCAGCAGAGTTCCGCTGTCGCGTGGCCAGCTCCGCGGCTTGCGGCGACCGCAATGCCACGGGCACTGCATGCAGCAACATCCAGCGTGCCAGGAAGCGCACCGGCACAACTGATGATTCGAAGGCCAGGCGCGAGATCGAGCACCGAGCCGTCGACGCTTGAGCGCTCCCGGATCAACACCAGCGCATGCGCGCCGTCCAGCCGCTCTGCCCATTGCGTAAGCGACGTGGTGGGCGTCTGGTAAACAACCACCTCATGCTCGGAAACAGCTCTGAACGCCTTCAGATGCCGCGCGCTGTCGGCATAGTCGTCAACAATCACAATTCGCATGATGGTCCTTTAGACACGACAGGGTCTCCCGGAATCTGTCCCTTGGCGCATGGGTTCGGTGCCGTCTGGTGGCATTCTAGCGACCGCGCGGTCGCGCAAGGGGCGGAAAGCCACGCCGTGCATCACCCGCCACAAAGGCACGCCAAGGAGACGTCCCATGAAAATTCTTGCAGCCGTCGCGCGCGGCCGGGCCGAGCCGCTCGGCTTTGAATCGCTAGACCTGGCCGATCCCACCGACGACGAGATTCTGGTCAGGCTGGTTGCAAGTGGCGTCTGCCACACCGATCTGCGTGCCATTGAAGTCGAGGGGGTGGTGCCCAAGCCAATCGTGCTGGGGCATGAGGGCGCAGGCATCGTGGAGTCGGTGGGGCGCACGATCACCAAGGTCAAGCCGGGCGATGCGGTGCTGCTCACCTTCGACTCCTGTGGCAGTTGTCCCTCGTGCAGCGCGCGGGCCCCGTCCTACTGCCAGCAGCTGCTCATGCGAAATTTTTCCGGAAAGAAACCGTCGGGCGGGATTCCCTACACCGATGCAAACGGTGCCCCGGTCTTTGGCAATTTCTTCGGGCAATCCTCGTTTGCCACGCATGCGCTCTGTCGAAGCCGAAATGTTGTCAAGGTTGCCAACGACGCGCCACTCGACCTGCTCGCGCCTCTCGGTTGCGGCATTCAGACAGGTGCCGGGGCCGTGATGCGATCACTGAAGGTGGGCGACGGGCAATCGCTTGCGGTATTCGGTACCGGCTCTGTGGGCCTGAGCGCAATCATGGGGGCAAAAATTGTGGGCGCCGATCCGATCATCGCCATTGATGTGCATCCCGCAAGACTGGCTGCAGCACGCGATCTGGGCGCGACCCACACGATTGATGCGTCACGCGAAGACGTGGCTGCGCGACTTCGCGAAATCACCGGCTACGGGGTGAAGTTTGCGATCGACACCTCGGGGCTTGCACGCTCTGTCAAAACCGCAGTCGAGGCATTGGCACCGCTTGGTGTGTGTGGCGTGATCGCGGCCACACGCGAGCCGGAGGTTGGCATCGTCACCCGGCAACTCATGGTGGGAGGTCGATCGATTCGTGGCATCGCCGAGGGCGACAGCGTGCCCGACGAATTCATCCCCGAACTTGTCGAGCACTACGCGCGCGGCCGCTTGCCACTGGAGAGGCTGATCACGCATTTCCCGTTCGAGAAAATCAATGAAGCGATTCACGAGGCGCACACGGGTGCGGTGATCAAGCCGATTCTGAGGATGCGCGGGGTTCAGGCGCACAAACGGACTTTTCCTTGGAGCAATGCGCGCAAACGCTTACCATCGAACAAACATCCTCAATCTGGTGAGAGCTCCCATGTCGCGCTACCTGATTCGCACGGCTGACGTCCCTGGCTACCATCCCGCCAACCACACCGGCACCACCAACCGCCGCCTGATCGGCCCGGAAACAGTGGGTGCAACGCAGGTGGAAATGCTGCTGGGCGTGATCGAAAAGGGCAAGGGCGCACTCCCCCACGCACACCCCGGCATCGAACAGATCTGCTATCTGCTCGAGGGCACAGCAACCGCGCAGGTCGGAGATGAATCGTTTGAGATGAAGCCGGGCGATACCTGTTTTTTCCCGGCAGACACCATGCATATCTTCACCGTAACGAGCGACACCCCCGTCAAGGTGCTCGTGATCTACGCACCGCCCTATTGCGAATCACCCGACAAGGTGATTCGGCCGCCCGCGGTCTGATCGCCTCGGCACGCTGAGCAGCAGCACCCGTGAGCACGCAGCCTGGCCCCATCATTCCCGGCGCAGGCGGTTCGCTGCCGCGCGTTGAAGACGATCATCTTCTGAGGGGTCAGGGGCGCTTTGTGAGCGCACTGCAGGTGCCCGGACTTGCACATGCAGTGGTGCTGCGTTCGATGCATGCCCGGGCGCGACTTCTGAGCGTCGACACTGCGGCTGCAAGCACAATGCCTGGGGTTCTCGGCGTATTCACATCCGACGATCTGCTTGCGGCCGGGCTCTCACCCATAGGCTTTCACGCGGCCATCCCCTCAGAAGCCGGTGGTGAGATGTCGGCCCCGCCCCGCCACGCGCTGGCCCGCGATGAACTTCGCCACGTGGGCGAACCCATCGCACTGGTGGTGGCAACCAGCCGCTATGCGGCGCTTGACGCTGCCGAACGTATCGATGTGCATACCGAGCCCCTGCCCGCCGTGTCCGGCATCTCCAGGGCGCTGGAGCAAAGCGCGCCACAACTGTGGCCTGGAGCGCCCGGAAACATCGTCGGGCGCTATGAGTACGGCGACGCGGAGGCCGTGACCCGGGCCATGCGCGACGCCGCCCATGTCGTGCAACTTCGAATCGTCAACCAGCGGGTCGCCCCCACCGCGATGGAGCCGCGCGCTGTGGTCGGTGTCTGGCATGGCGATCAGCAACGTTTCACGCTTCACGCAGCCAGCCAGACCCCGCACCTGACCCGCCAGCTGCTTGCTCCGGTGCTGGGCGTGCCGGAGTCGGCAATCCAGGTGAAGGTGGGCGATATCGGAGGTGGATTCGGAAGCAAGGTCTCCATCCACCCCGAGGATGTGCTGGTGCTGTTCGCAGCGCGCGCGCTGGGGCGTCCAGTCCGCTGGGTCGCCGATCGAAGTGAGAGTTTCCTGTCTGACATGCACGGGCGGGACCATCTCAGCGATTGTGAACTCGCGCTTGATGCACAAGGTCGGTTCCTGGCTTTAAAGGTCCGCGACTGGGCTGACATGGGCGCCTACATCAGCTTTTTTGGCGCGGCCATCGCAACGCGCACGGGTAATCGCGTGGCAAACGGCGCTTATCACATCCCCTTCATTCACGCCGAGATTCGCGCGGTGCTGTCGAACACGCCGCCCACGGGCCCCTACCGCGGCGCGGGTCGACCAGAAACCGTTTACCGGCTTGAGCGACTGATTGACGTCGCAGCCCGCCGCCTGAACATCGACCCGGCAGAATTGCGCCGTCGCAACCTCATCAGGCCTGATCAGATCCCCTACACCAACGTGGTGGGCCAGACCTACGACAGCGGACGATTTCCCGCCGTACTCGACCAGGCAGTCGATCGATCCGATTGGAGGGGATTCCCGAAGCGGCGCATTGAGGCCCGCTCCCGGGGGCGGCTGCGAGGCCGCGGAATCGCCTATCACATCGATTCAACGAGCGGCATCACGCCAAGCGAAACCGCAACCATCTCGCTCGGAGCCGGCGAGGTCTCGGTCCTGTCCGGAACACAGGCGATGGGACAGGGGCTTGAAACCGCTTACATCCAACTGGTCGCCGCCACCCTGGGGGTCTCGCCTGATCGGGTACGAATCATTCAGGGCGATACCGATCTTGTACCGTCAGGCGTAGGCAGCTATGGCTCACGGTCGCTTTACATCGGCGGGGCGGCCATCGTGCAGGCTGCGCGATTGCTTTTGACACAGCTGGGACTCTCCAGCCCGCCGCAGCTTGATCAGATTTTTTCCCTTGCCAACGGTTTGGGGGAGGCCAGCCGCGTCGCCAGGGCAACCGCAACCTCACCCTTCTGTTTTCCGAACGGTTGCCATATCTGCGAAGTGGAAGTCGACCCCGCCACCGGCGAGGTCGGTGTCGAGCGCTACACCGCAATCGATGACGTCGGCACCGTGATCCATCCGCTCATCGTGGAAGGGCAAACCTGGGGGGCGGTGGTTCAGGGGCTAGGACAGGCGCTTCTCGAGCAGGTCGTGCATGACACCGACTCGGCGCAGCTGATGACGGGGTCGCTGATGGACTACGCGCTGCCCCGCGCCACCCTGCTCCGCAGCCTGGACACTCACCTCGATCAGCAGGCCCC
>Ga0172372_10005732_pt1 | contig 17180 bp, 16 predicted proteins | sample LakKiv5m_2_FD_114544 | JGI IMG/M metagenome (GOLD analysis project Ga0172372, IMG submission 114544) | Freshwater microbial communities from Kabuno Bay, South-Kivu, Congo - kab_092012_9.5m | ecosystem: Environmental > Aquatic > Freshwater > Lake | place: Democratic Republic of the Congo...
CAGCGGTTGGCGTTTTCAAAGTCGGGTCGAATTGCGCGCAGTTTTGGACCGCTTGCACCCGGAAAAACCGCCCAAGTATTCGCGTGCAACGCTCGAAACGCTGGCCATCATTGCCTACCGCCAGCCTGTGACCCGTGGTGACCTTGAAGACATTCGCGGCGTGGCCGTGAATTCACTCACAATCAAGCAGCTTGAAGAACGAGGCTGGATTGAAGTCATTGGTCATCGCGACAGTATTGGAAGACCGGCATTGTTCGCCACCACGCGACATTTTCTGGACGACCTGGGGCTTCGCTCCCTCGAAGAATTGCCGGTCCTTGATACGTCGACGCGACCCGTTGGTCGCGAGAACATTGAAGGGGAGTTGTTGCTCGATGGTAAGGTGTCCCAAGTGGATCGCGCGGATGAACGAGACCGGTCGCAGCAAGAGACGCCGGATATGTTGGTAAAGGACAATCTATGACAGCGCTACCCGAGCCGACCCTCGGCCTTGCCTCACCTGAAGACACAGGGGCACATCGCACCTTTTTTGAAGATGTGGTGTCAGGTCGTTTCGACCAAGAGCAAGCACAGGATCAAATGACACTCCCGAAACGGGTACTCCCACCGCAACCGGAATCCCCCAAGCTTCACAAGGTGTTGGCGCAGTCAGGAGTGGGTTCGCGACTGGAGATGGAGCAACTGATCCTGGAGGGGCGGATCACGGTCAACAATGAGCCCGCTCACATCGGTCAACGCGTGCAATTCGGGGATCAAGTCAAGGTCAATGGCAGGCCAGTCCGATTCAAGGTAGCGCCCCCTGCGCCGCGGGTGCTGGCCTACCACAAACCGGCCGGTGAAGTCGTCAGCCACGATGATCCGCAAAACAGGCCGACGGTATTCAGAAAGTTGCCGCGTCTGAACCAGGGCAAGTGGCAGTCTGTCGGTCGGCTTGATCTCAACACCGAAGGTTTGCTGTTGTTGACCAATTCTGGGGAGTTGGCCAACCGGTTGATGCATCCCCGATTTGGACTTGAGCGCGAATATGCGGTGCGTGTGCTGGGGGCACTCACCTCAGAAGAAAAGCAAACATTGCTGGCGGGTGTGCGTCTGGATGACGGCGTTGCACAGTTCGGATCCATCGAGGATGGTGGCGGGGAGGGGTCTAACTGCTGGTATCGGGTAACAATATCCGAGGGACGTAATCGCGAGGTACGTCGGATGCTTGAAGCGATTGGACACGCGGTCAGTCGACTCATCCGCATCCGCTACGGCTCAATGGTTTTACCGCATGGTCTCAAACGTGGCGCGTGGTTGGAACTGGATGACGCTGACATTCGCCTGTTGACGCGTGCTTCAGAGGTTCATGGTAAACAGCCATTGCCGGGCCCATCAAACGGGCGGTTGATCAAGCGAGGTCTGCGATCGAAGATGCCACCACAGCGCAGTTCTGATGCGCGGTCACCCCGGGTAGACGGGGCGGCCAACAGGCAACCTGATCCCCTGAAGACGTCACTAGGTTACATCGGCGCCGACAGTCTGCGACGGCGCCAGCCGCAGGTCGGCAAACGCGTCAAGCAGCGGTTCGACGGTCGCCAACGTTGATGCTTCACAGTAAAATCACGGGCTTTAATTTCACAACGCCTTTTTCTCAGGAAGCACCATGACAACTGAACGTACCCTTTCCATCATCAAACCAGATGCAGTCTCCAAGAACGTGATCGGGCAGATTTATGCGCGCTTCGAAGCGGCTGGCCTGAAGATTGCGGCCGCCAAAATGGCTCACCTGTCACGCCGTGAAGCTGAAGCGTTCTACGCAGTCCATGAAGCGCGCCCCTTCTTCAAAGACTTGGTCGATTTCATGGTCTCCGGCCCGGTCATGATCCAGGTGCTCGAAGGTACCAATGCTATTCAAAAAAATCGCGATCTGATGGGTGCAACCGACCCCAAGAAGGCTGCCGCAGGTACCATTCGCGCCGACTTTGCCGACAGCATTGACGCCAACGCGGTACATGGCTCTGATGCGCCTGAAACGGCGGCGGTCGAAGTGGCGTTTTTCTTTCCGGGTATGGCTGTTTTTTCGCGCTGATCCGGGCCTACCATGACAGCCAATTTGCTCGACCTCGATCTCGACAATTTGGCTGCCTTCTGTGAGCGGCTGGGTGAAAAGCGCTTTCGCGCGGTGCAGTTGTTTCGTTGGATACATCAACGAGGATGTGCCCGCTTTGACGAGATGTCCGATCTTGCCAAGTCGTTGCGATACAAGCTTCGCGAGACCGCTTGTGTGCGCCCGATGGAGGTAATTTCACAGCATATCTCAGGTGACGGCACCATCAAGTGGCTGTTTGATGTCGGCGCTGGCAATGCCATAGAGACGGTGTTCATTCCGGAGGCCGACCGTGGCACGCTATGTATTTCATCCCAGGTTGGTTGTGCTATGTCGTGCCGGTTTTGCTCGACTGGGCACCAAGGGTTCAGCCGCAATCTCACCACTGGAGAAATCGTTGCGCAACTGTGGTACGCCGAACATTTCTTGCGGCGGCATCTGCAGTCCGATGAGCGTGCTGTGACCAATGTGGTCATGATGGGTATGGGTGAGCCATTACAGAACTATGCGAACCTGATCCCCGCATTGCGCGTCATGCTTGACGATCATGGTTATGGCTTGTCACGACGCCGTGTCACCGTTTCCACTTCGGGCGTCGTTCCAAAAATGGATCAATTGGCGCAAGATTGCCCGGTCGCTCTGGCGGTTTCGCTGCATGCGGCCACGGATACGCTGCGTGACAAGCTCGTACCACTCAATACCAAGTATTCGCTGGATGAATTGTTGACCGCGTGCACCCGCTATCTGGTCTACGCTCCCAGGGACTTTGTGACCTTTGAGTACTGCATGCTTGACGGTGTCAATGACAGCGAAGAGCAAGCTCGAGAGTTGGTCCGATTGATGCAATCACGCATGCGGTTCGGGTTGCGCTGCAAGTTCAACCTGATTCCTTTCAACCCATTTCCGCAGTCCGGACTTCGCCGATCCGATCCGGCTCAGGTACAGAGATTTGCAAAAGTGTTGATCGACGCCGGAATGACGACCACGGTCCGCAAGACCCGTGGTGACGACATTGACGCCGCCTGCGGGCAATTGGCAGGCGATGTTGTCGATCGCACTCGGGTTGCCATACGCATGGCACGCCAACGCGAATTCGCGTTGAACACGGCTTCAGCAATCGTCGCCGACCGCGTTGGAATGCACTGATCTGACCTCAAGGACTCATCGCATGCGATTTTTCTCAATCATGTTGACGATCTGCGTTGGCGCGGTGATCGTGTGGCTCGCAGGATGTGCAAGTTCTGCACCAGCAAGTTCGGGGGCAACAGGCAGAACAGACTTGATGACCGACTCCGATGAGTCGCTCGAGCGCAAGCGTGCACGTATCCGTGTCGAGTTGGCGCTGGGGTATTTTGAACAAGGCAAAACCACGATTGCACTGGATGAGATCAAGCAAGCCATCGCGACCGACCCATCGTTTTCTGACGCGTTCAGTCTGCGTGGTCTGATCTACATGCGACTCAATGATTACGCAATCGCCGAAGACAGCTTCAACCGGGCGTTGGCGCTCAAACCACGCGACAGCAACGTATTGCACAATTTGGGCTGGTTGAAATGTCAAGCGGCTGAATACGCGCCCTCTGTTCACTATTTTGAACAGGCGCTAGCCAACCCGCTCTACACAGAACGCGCCAAGACGTACATGGCCACGGGGTTGTGTCAGCTTCGCGCTGGTAATCAGGCGGCTGCTGAGGCCGCCTTGATGAAGTCCTACGAGTACGACGCCGGTAATCCGGTCACCGGGTACAACCTGGCCCAGCTGTTGTATCAAAAGAATGACAACACACGGGCCCGGTTTTACATTCGACGGATCAATAACACCCAGATGGCCAACGCCGAAACCTTGTGGCTGGGGATCAAGATTGAACGCCGCCTGGCTGACCAGGCTGTTGTGGACCAGTTAGGGAATCAGTTGATCAAGCGGTTTCCACAAACAAGTCAGGCTGCCGCATATCAACGGGGTGCGTTTGATGAGTGATCAGACACCTGAGCAGGGTCCGGTGCAGGCGCCCGCCAGAGCCGGAGCGTTGTTGCGAGTCGCGCGAGAAGCGCAAGGACTTCACATAGGAGCAATGGCTGTTGCCCTGAAGGTGCCAGTCAAGAAAATTGAAGCGCTCGAGGCGGACAGATTCGATCAACTCCCGGACACCGTATTCGTACGTTCGCTGGCGATGAGCATATGTCGCACCCTCAAGATGCAACCAGATCAAGTTTTGGCACTTTTGCCGGCGCGAGAGCAAAAAGGACTCAAGCCTGTCGAAGGCGGCGTCAACGCCAATTTCCGGGAAACCAGTCTGGATGCGCAGAGCAGTTGGCGTCATCAACTGCTCAGCCCGGGTCGCATGGGCGTGTTGATACTGTTGGCAATTGCAACCTTGATACTGGTCTGGCGCGCACCTGCTGATGAAGAGCCGTTGACTAACCCTGTGGTCAGGGTTGCACCGGGTGCAGCCTTGGCCAATCTCTCGCAGCCGACGGCTGCGGTAACGCCTTCCGCAGACAAGAGTCCGTCCGCGGAGCCCCTGCCGTCAGTGGCTTCAACGATCAGCATGGGCGCGATTCAGGCCTCGGAAGTACCGCCCCAGCTTTTGTCAAAGTCACCGGATGGCGTTTCTGCGCACGTACTGCAACTCAACGCCCGTGGCGTTTCTTGGGTAGAAGTCAGTGACGCCGACGGCATTGCACAGGTGCGAAAACTGACCGCAGCTGGCGAAGAATTGCGGGTCTCTGGCAAATTGCCGCTGTCTGTTGTGTTGGGGCGGGCAGATCAGCTTGATGCCGTGGTACGCGGCCACGCCTTCGACCTGAAGAGTGTGGCGCGTGACAACGTGGCGCGTTTCGAGGTGAAGTGATGGTATTTCAGGAACCAATGCAGGCGGGTTCCGCCCAAATCTCGAAGACGAGGCAAGCCAGGGTGGTCTGGGGCAGTCGAGTTGTGACCGTTGGTGGCGGTGCGCCGGTGCGCGTGCAATCGATGACCAATACCGACACCGTCGACGTCATTGGAACAGCCATTCAGGTCAAGGAGCTGGTGCAAGCCGGTTCCGAGCTGGTGCGGCTGACGGTGAACACACCAGAGGCGGCACAAGCGGTTGCACCCATCCGCGAACAGCTTGATCGCATGGGCATCGAGGTGCCGCTGATTGGCGACTTTCACTACAACGGACACCGCCTGTTGACCGAATTTCCGGACTGCGCTCAAGCGCTGTCCAAGTACCGCATCAACCCGGGCAATGTGGGCAAGGGCGACAAACATGACCGCCAGTTTGCCAAGATGATCGAGGCGGCTATACGATGGAACAAGCCGGTGCGCATTGGCGTGAACTGGGGTAGCCTCGATCAGGAGTTGCTGGCCAGCTTGATGGACCAGAACAACCAGCGTAGCCAACCTTGGGGCGCCAAGGCGGTCATGTACGAAGCCCTGATCAGCTCCGCGCTGGATTCCGCCGCGCAAGCCGTGGCCTTGGGGATGGAGGCCAACCAAATATTGCTGTCGTGCAAAGTCAGCGGTGTGCAGGACCTGATTGCGGTGTACCAGGAACTGGCGCGCCGGTGTGATTACGCCTTGCACCTGGGTCTGACCGAAGCCGGCATGGGCACCAAGGGCGCTGTGGCATCCACCGCAGCGCTGGCCGTTTTGTTGCAGCAGGGCATTGGCGACACCATTCGCGTATCGCTGACGCCGCAGCCCGGAGAATCACGCACGCGAGAGGTGGTCATTGCCTCCGAGATTCTCCAGGCGCTGGAACTGCGCTCTTTTGTGCCCAGCGTGACCGCGTGCCCGGGTTGTGGGCGCACCACCAGCACCACGTTCCAGGAGTTGACGCAGCAGATTGAAGGGTTCTTGCGCGCGCAAATGCCCGTCTGGCGTCAGCGCTATCCGGGCGTGGAAAGCCTGAAGGTGGCTGTGATGGGTTGCATCGTGAACGGCCCGGGCGAAAGCAAGCAGGCCGACATTGGTATCAGTCTGCCTGGCACCGGTGAGGCACCCGCTGCCCCGGTGTATATAAATGGTGAAAAGCGCCTGACGCTGCGGGGTGACGCCATCGCGCAAGAGTTTCAAACCATCGTTGAAAACTATATCCATGACCGGTTTGGCGACGCAACCGCAGGTCAGACCAGCATCTCCACAACACCATGACTGAAAAAACTGGCGCCCCGTCCGGGGGCAAACTGACCGCCGTCAAAGGCATGAACGACGTGTTGCCACCGCACTCGGCAACTGTGCAATGGCTCGAAGAAAAAGTGCGCCGCCTGATGGCGCGCCACGCCTATCGCAACATCCGCACACCCATCGTCGAAAAGACGCCGTTGTTCATCCGCGGCCTGGGCGAGGTGACCGACATTGTTGAAAAGGAGATGTATTGTTTTGAGGATCGACTCAACGGCGACCCTCTGACCCTGCGCCCCGAGGCCACCGCTGGGGTGGTGCGCGCCGCCGTCGAACACAACCTGCTGTATGACGGTGGCAAACGCCTGTACTACATAGGGCCGATGTTCCGGCATGAGCGTCCGCAAAAGGGGCGCTATCGCCAGTTTGACCAGATCGGTGCCGAAGCCCTGGGCTTCGGTGGCCCGGATGTCGATGCCGAACTGATCCTGATGGCCAGTGCCTTGTGGTCGGAAATTGGCTTGACCGATGTGCGCCTGGAGCTCAACAGCCTGGGGCAGCCCAACGAGCGGCTGGCGCACCGTCAGGCCCTGATTTCGCATTTTGAACAACACCAGGACGCGCTGGACGAAGACGCCCGCAGGCGTCTATACAGCAATCCGCTGCGCATTCTGGACAGCAAGAACTCCACGATGCAGCCGATCGTGAACGCTGCACCCAAGCTGCTTGACTTTCTGGGTGAAGCTTCATTGGCGCATTTTGAAACGTTGCAATCCATCCTGCGCGCCAACAACATTGCGTACACCGTCAATCCGCGACTGGTGCGCGGCATGGACTATTACAACCTGACGGTATTCGAGTATGTGACCGACCGCTTGGGTGCGCAAGGTACCGTTTGTGCGGGTGGGCGTTACGACTACCTGTTTGAGCAACTTGGTGGCAAACCGTCGCCGGCCGTCGGTTGGGCGCTGGGTGTGGACCGTGTGCTGGATCTGGTCTTGGCCAGCCAGCCTCAGATGGACACGCCCGTTCTGGACGCGTATGCCGTGATCACCGACATGGCGTCCATGCCGTCCGTCTTGCCAGTCTTGCAGCGTTTGCGTGCGATGGGTTTGAGCATCCAGACCCATGCCAGCAACAACGGTGAGATGGGCAGCATGAAGAGCCAGTTCAAGCGCGCGGATGCCAGCGGCGCCCGCTATGCGCTGATTTTTGGTCCGGATGAAGTCGCCGCCGCTCAGGTCACCATCAAGCCCCTGCGCGACGCCTCTGCGCCTCAGTTCACACGGGCCCTGACAGACCTGTCGACCTGGGGCCCAACCCTACAATCTGCGTTTTAAAACGGTTTCGTCATGGCCAATCAACTCGACCTCGAAGAACAAGAGCAGCTTGACCAGATCAAGCACTTCTGGAATCAATACGGCAACGCCATCACCTGGGCCTTGATCGTGGTGCTGGGCGCATTCGCCAGCTGGAATTTTTATCAATACTGGCAACGCAGTCAGGCCACGCAAGCTGCGGCCCTGTTTGATGAGTTTGAACGGGCTTTGCAAGCAACGGATGCGGCTCGCACCGAGCGCGCCTTTACCGAGATGAAAGACCGTTTTGGTTCCTCGGCCTACGCCCAACAGGCCGGATTGCTGGTGGGCGGTCAAAGTGCGCTTGCTGGCAAGACCGACGCGGCGCAGGCAGCGTTGACCTGGGTGGCAGAGAAGGCCACCGACCCCGGCTATCAGGCGGTGGCCAAACTGCGTCTGGCGGGTTTGCTGCTGGATTCCAAGAAATACGACGACGCCATGCGTTGGCTCAATGGCAGTTTCCCGCCAAGTTTCGAGGCCATGGTTGCCGACCGAAAAGGCGATGTGCTGGTCTTGCAAGGCAACAAGGTCCAAGCGATCAGCGAATACAAAAAGGCCTACCAGGGGTTGTCCGCCACTACAGAGTACCGCTCGCTGGTGGAAGTCAAACTCACCGCGTTGGGCAGCGACGTTCAAGGAAAGTAGACGATGTTCATGTCCATGTTATTGCGGAGAACGGTGAGCATCGTCGTCGGAGCGACATTCGCCTGGCTGTTGGTGGCTTGTTCCAGCCAGCCCACAGGCCCGCAACCGGCTGAACTGGGCCCCAACCCCACGCTGCTGGGGGTACGTCAGGCCTGGGTAACACAGATCGGTCGGGTGGACTTTGCGCTTGCGATTGGCGTTGAAGAGAAAAGCGTTGTGGTAGCGGGAGCCGACAACGGCAAGCTGATGGCGCTGAACGCGGTCAGCGGCACGGTTCAATGGCAGTGGGCTGCAGGCCGCCCCTTGTCGGCAGGTGTGGGCGCTGATGCGCGTGTTGTGGCTGTGGTGACGCAAGATAACGAACTGATTGCGGTAGACAGTGGCCGAGAGCTTTGGCGCGCGCGGTTGTCCGCCAAGGTGTTGACCGCTCCGCTGGTGGCTGGGGGTCGGGTGTTTGTGCTGGCGGGTGATCGGAGTGTGGTGGCGTTTGACGCGCGTTCAGGGGCCAAGCTTTGGGCTGCCCAGAACCCGGGCGAAACTTTGGTGTTGCGTCAGGCCGGCGTTTTGACTGCGGTGAACAACACGCTGGTGGCGGGTTTGGGGGCCCGCCTGGTCGGGATCGACCCGAGCGGCGGACAGACGCTCTGGACCACGTCGATCGCCAATCCGCGCGGCACCAACGAGGTTGAACGCCTGGTGGACCTGGTTGCCGGGCACGCGCGCAACGGCGCCGTGGTCTGTGTCAGAGCATTTCAGGCGACTGTGGGTTGCGTGGATGCCGCGCAAGGACGCGCGCTGTGGCGGCAAAACGCAGTGGGTTCGGTGGGTGTGCACGGCGACGATCAACTGGTTTTTGGCGTTGAAACTGACGGACGAATCCTGACTTGGCAACAGTCCACGGGGCAACAGCAATGGGCCTCTGACACCTTGAGGTACCGACGCTTGAGTGCGCCCCTGGTGCTGGGACGTTCGGTTATTTTTGGTGACGAAGCAGGGCGGGTGCACTTTTTGTCGCGCACTGACGGGTCAGTCCTGACGCGCCTGACCACCGATGGTTCGGCCATCACGACCACGCCGCTTGCCGTGGACAACACGCTGGTGGTCGTCACGCGCAACGGCGGCGTGTTCGGGTTTCAGCCCGAATAGCACGGCTTGCTGGATTCAGTCGCATGAGCAAACCCGTCATGGCCCTGGTGGGGCGGCCCAATGTGGGCAAGTCCACACTGTTCAATCGCTTGACGAAGTCGCGTGACGCCATCGTTGCCGACTACGCCGGTCTGACACGCGACCGCCACTATGGCAACGCCAGGCAAGGGCGTCTTGAATTCATTGTGATCGATACAGGGGGCTTTGAGCCTGACGCCGCCTCCGGCATCTACAAGGAGATGGCCAAGCAGACGCAACAGGCGGTGGCGGAGGCCGACGTAGTTGTCTTTGTGGTCGACGCACGTGGAGGGGTCTCGGCACAGGATCACGACATCGCCAACTATCTGCGCAAATTGGGCAAACCCTGTCTGCTGGTGGCCAACAAGGCCGAAGGCATGCTCGAGGGTACGCAATTGGCCGAGTTTTACGAGCTCGGGCTGGGTGAGGTTCACGCGGTCTCGGCTGCACACGGTCAAGGGATCCGCTCGCTGGTGGATCTGGCGTTCAAGCCCCTGGATTTGCCTGAAGATGAAGACGCCCCTGAAACTGAGCCCGGCGTGATCAAGCTGGCGGTGGCCGGTCGCCCCAATGTGGGCAAATCCACGCTGATCAATGTCTGGCTGGGCGAAGAGCGCCTGGTGGCCTTCGATCTGCCCGGCACCACACGCGACGCCATTGCGGTTCCGTTTGAACGCAACGGGCAGAAGTTTGAGTTGATCGATACGGCGGGATTGCGTCGTCGTGGCAAGGTCTTTGAGGCGATTGAAAAATTTTCTGTCGTCAAAACGCTGCAGGCGATTGAATCGGCCAACGTCGTGCTACTGCTGATCGACGCGACACAAGGCGTCACCGATCAGGATGCCCACATTGCCGGATTTATTCTTGAAAACGGTCGCGCTGTGGTGCTGGCTGTCAACAAGTGGGACGCCGTGGACGACTACCAGCGTGAGCTGGTCAAGCGCTCCATTGAAACCCGCCTGGGATTTCTGAAGTTTGCCAACTTGCATCTGATCTCGGCCAAAAAGCGCCAGGGGCTGGGTCCATTATGGGCTTCCATTGCGCAGGCTCACCGTGCGGCCAATTGCAAAATGTCGACACCGGTGCTCACGCGCTTGTTGCTGGAGGCGGTTCAGTTTCAAAGCCCCAAGCGCTCTGGCATGTTTCGACCCAAAATGCGCTACGCCCACCAGGGCGGCATGAACCCACCGGTGATCGTGATTCATGGCAATTCGCTGGACCATGTGACCGAAGCGTATAAGCGCTACCTGGAAGGACGTTTTCGCCAGGAATTTGACTTGGTAGGGACGCCTTTGCGCATCGAAATGAAAACTTCGGTTAATCCTTACACCGAAAAAACAGAGCGCTGACCCTTCAGCACGGGCAACAGGCTGACAATTTCTGTGTGATTGGCCTGTGAAAAGCGGAAAGCGCGCCGTCCTGTGGTATCGTCCCCGCCTTCCAACTCATCCGAACACGGAGAATATCGTGAGCAATAAAGGCCAACTCCTGCAAGACCCGTTCCTCAACACCTTGCGCCGGGAACACATTCCGGTGTCAATTTACCTGGTGAACGGTATCAAACTCCAAGGCCAGATCGAATCCTTTGACCAATACGTGGTGTTATTGCGCAATACCGTGACGCAAATGGTCTACAAGCACGCCATCTCCACCATCGTGCCCGGTCGTGCGGTGAATTTTTCAGTGAACGAGGGTGAGCAACCTGCCAGCGCCTGACCAGGGTCTTGTGCCCGCCTTGCTGGTGGGTGTGGATTTCGGACTTCCCCACTTTGACGCCGGACTTGAAGAGCTCGGTTTGTTGGCGCAAACCGCTGGATTGAATCCGGTTGCCCGCGTGGTCTGCAAGCGGCGTGCGCCAGACGCTGCGCTGTTTATCGGTAGCGGCAAAGCTGACGAAATCAAGTTGTTGGCGGTGCAAACTGGCGCGCAAGAAGTGTTGTTTGACCAAAGCATCAGCCCGGCGCAACAACGTAACCTTGAGCGCCACCTGGACTTGCCAGTCAACGACCGCACCTACCTGATTCTGGACATCTTCAGTCAGCGCGCCCGCAGTTATGAAGGGAAGTTGCAGGTGGAGCTGGCGCGTTTGCAATACCTCAGCACCCGGCTGGTGCGGCGCTGGTCGCACTTGGAGCGACAGAGCGGCGGCATCGGCATGCGCGGTGGACCCGGTGAAACGCAGATCGAGCTGGACCGACGCATGATCGGCGACAGCATCAAACGCATCAAGGAGCGTTTGCGCAGGGTGCAACGCCAGCGCTCGACGCAGCGCAGACAGCGTGAGCGGCGCGAAACTTTTGCGATCTCGCTGGTGGGCTACACCAACGCGGGAAAATCCACCCTGTTCAACGCCTTGGTCAAGGCGCGCGCCTATGCCGCAGACCAGCTCTTTGCCACACTGGACACCACCACGCGCCAGCTCTACCTGGGCGACATTGGGCGCAGCGTGTCGCTGTCAGACACCGTGGGTTTCATTCGCGATCTGCCGCACGGGTTGGTCGATGCGTTTCGTGCCACCCTGCAAGAGGCGGTGGACGCTGATCTGCTGCTTCACGTGGTTGATTTCTCCAGCCCGGATTACCACGAACAGATGGCCGAAGTCCAGAGAGTTCTGCACGAGATTGGCGCCGATACCATCCCGCAGGTTCTGGTTTTCAACAAGCTGGATCAAGTAGCCGATGACGCACGACCGCCGCGTTGGCGCGATGAGTATGAGCAAGGCGGGGTCTTGATCCCGCGGGTGTTCATCAGCGCCCGCCAGGGTCTTGGTATGTATGCCTTGCGTCAATTGCTGTCGCAACAGGCCTGCGCCAGCGGTTCTGCGGCTGCGAGGGCCTATTTCCCTCAAGACCTTGAGGATGGGGTCTGATTCGGCACAATAATCACTTGCTAGACACGAGTTACCCTGATGAAACTTTCACACTTGTTCCCACGTTTTTTCCAGCGGCCGCAACGCCCACTGGGGATGTTCAACCTGAACGATCCGCGTTGGGGTCGGGGTGACGAAAAGCCTGCGGATAACGCTGGCGGCGACCCACAACAACCGCCGATCAACGACCCCGAGCCGCCACGCGACAACGCGGACCGTCACCCACGCGGGGGGGCCAACCAAGGCCCACCGGATCTGGATGAACTCTGGCGTGACTTCAATCGCAAGCTCGGCGGACTGTTTGGTAACGCCCGTTCGGGAAATCGACGTAGTGCGGCCCCTGGTGGATCGGGGCGAAACGGGGGTGGAGGGGGCTTGGGCGGCTTTCAGCCTGACATGAAAAATGCACGCATGGGTATTGGATTGATCGTCGGTGTATTGGCGTTGATCTGGTTGGGCACCGGTTTTTTCATCGTGCAAGAAGGTCAGCAGGCCGTGATCACCCAGTTTGGTCGCTACCACTCGACGGTGGGCGCGGGTTTCAACTGGCGCTTGCCCTACCCGATTCAGCGTCACGAACTGGTGTTTGTCACCCAGATTCGTTCAGTGGATGTGGGCCGCGACGCCATCATCAAGGCCACTGGCTTGCGCGAATCCGCGATGCTGACCCAAGATGAGAACATCGTCGAGATCAAGTTTGCCGTGCAATACCGCCTCAGCGACGCACGTGCGTTCCTGTTTGAAAGCCGCAACCCGACCGACGCGGTGGTGCAGGCCGCCGAAACGGCTGTTCGCGAAGTGGTTGGCAAGATGAAGATGGATTCCGCCCTTGCCGAAGAGCGTGACCAGATTGCCCCGCGGGTGCGTTCGCTGATGCAGACCATTCTGGACCGTTACAAGGTCGGCATTGAAGTGGTAGGCATCAATCTGCAGCAAAGTGGTGTGCGTCCGCCCGAGCAGGTCCAGGCGGCGTTTGACGATGTGCTCAAGGCCGGCCAGGAACGCGAGCGCGCCAAGAACGAGGCGCAGGCCTATGCCAACGATGTGGTGCCACGTGCGGTGGGCGCTGCGTCGCGCTTGAAAGAGGAATCCGACGCTTACAAGGCACGCATCGTCGCGCAGGCTCATGGTGACGCACAACGCTTCAAATCGGTGCTGGTTGAGTACCAGCGTGCACCCCAGGTCACACGTGACCGGATGTATATCGACACCATGCAGCAGATTTACAGCAACGTCAGCAAGGTCATGGTCGATTCACGTCAGGGTTCCAACCTGTTGTATCTGCCGCTGGACAAATTGATGCAAGCCACTGGCACTGGGGTGGCAGACCCTGGGTTCAATGCCAATGCCGCCGCGGCGCTGCCCACGAGCCCGCCCGCGGTAGACCCGGTGGCCGATGCCCGCGCGCGCGATGCGGCACGCTCTCGTAGCCGCGAATCCCGATAGGAGTAGCTCATGAATCGCCTGGGTTTTATTGTTTCAAGTTTGCTGGTATTGCTGGTGCTGGCCAGTTCCATGTTGTTTGTGGTGGACCAACGCCAATTTGGCGTGGTCTACGCATTGGGGCAGATCAAGAACGTGATCACTGAGCCGGGTCTCAACTTCAAGTTGCCGCCGCCGTTTCAGAACGTGTCGTACATCGACAAGCGCTTGCTCACGCTCGACAGTACCGACAACGAGCCGGTCCTGACGGCAGAAAAACAGCGGGTGGTGATCGACTGGTATGTGCGCTGGCGCATCACCGAGCCCACCGACTACATTCGTAACGTCGGCACCAATGAAGCTGCGGGGGCCAATCAGCTCAACCGGGTGGTGCGCAACGCGTTTCAGGAAGAAGTGAACAAGCGCACCGTCAAGGAGCTGCTGTCGCTCAAACGTGAAGAGCTCATGAGCGATGTCAAGATCGAGGTGTTGGGCCAGGTGCGGGGTGCCAAACCCTGGGGTATCGACGTGATCGACGTTCGCATTACCCGAGTGGACTACGTGGACGCCATCACCGAGTCAGTCTATCGCCGTATGGAGGCCGAACGCAAACGTGTGGCCAACGAGCTGCGGTCCACCGGCGCGGCGGAGGGTGAAAAGATTCGCGCCGACGCCGATCGTCAGCGCGAGGTCACGCTGGCCAACGCCTACCGCGATGCGCAAAAAATCAAAGGTGAAGGTGATGCTGAGGCCGCACGCATCTATGCCGAGTCCTTCGGCCGTGACGCCCAGTTCGCCCAGTTCTACCGCAGTCTTGAAGCGTACAAGTCCAGTTTCTCCAAGAAGAGCGACGTGATGGTGGTCGACCCCGCCAGCTCAGATTTTTTCAAGGCCATGCGCGGGCAAACGGCGCCTGGTGCCAGTGGCAAAAGGTAACTCTGGAAGCGCCCTCTGGACACTCAGACATTCTGGCTGGCGATGGCGCTGGTGCTTTTGGTCGAAGGCTTCATGCCGTTCGTGTCGCCGGCTACCTGGCGCAAGACGTTTGAGCAAATCCTGCGCCTGAGTGACGGGCAGTTGCGCTTTTTCGGACTGTGCAGCTTGCTGTTTGGCTTGGCGTTGCTGTGGTGGCTCGGGTGAGAAATTTGTCCCGATTCGCCCGGTAAAATTCAGCTTTTAACAGCGTCGCGAATCCCATGTCTGCCTGGCTCCTGCCGGATCATATTGCCGATGTTTTGCCCTCCGAGGCCCGGCACATCGAAGAATTACGTCGCGAGCTGCTGGATGCGGCGCGCAGCTACGGATACGAGCTGGTGATTCCGCCATTGCTCGAACATCTTGAATCTTTGCTCAGCGGTGCGGGCAGCACGCTTGGCCTGCAAACCCTCAAATTGGTCGATCAGCTTTCCGGGCGCATGCTGGGCCTGCGTGCTGACAGCACACCGCAGGTCGCACGCATTGATGCCCATCTGCTCAATCGCAAGGGTGTCGCTCGCTTGTGCTACTGTGGTTCTGTGCTACACGCGCGTCCGGCAGCACCGTATGCCACCCGCGAACCGTTGCAGCTTGGTGCCGAAATTTACGGTCATTCCGGTCTGGAGGCCGACCTTGAGGTCCTTAACTTGGCGCTGGATTGCCTGCGAGCGGCGCGCGTTGGCGCTCCCAGTGTTGATCTGGCTGATGCGCAACTGATCAAGGCTATTTTGGCCGACGTGACACTTGCGCCGACTCAACTGGCCAACATTTACGCGGCGCTGGCGGCCAAGGATTGCCCTGAGCTGACAAACCTGACCAAAGACCTGCCATCAGAGGTTCGTCAGGGTTTGTTGAGTCTGGCGCAACTGTATGGTGATTCATCTGTTTTGGACGAGGCAGAAAAGTGCCTCAAGCCCACAGAAAACGTGCGTAGTGCGCTTCGTAATTTGAAGTATTTGGCAGACCATCTCCAAGCAGTGAAAGTCACTTTCGACTTGGCAGACATGCAAGGTTACGCTTATTACACAGGTGCCCGTTTCAGCGTGTATGCGCCGACGGCCAGTGCTGCGCTGGTCCGGGGTGGGCGCTACGACCGGGTTGGGGCTGTATTTGGCCGCAAGCGCCCAGCCGCTGGTTTCAGCCTTGATCTGAAGTCACTGGTCGCGGCAGTCGCGCCACGTCCGTTGCGGGCAGCGGTTCGTGCACCCTGGCACGATGAACCTGGTCTGGCCGAGGCCATCGCGTCTTTGCGGGCGCGCGGTGAAGTGGTGGTGTGTGAATTGCCTGGCCATGACCATGAGGTTGATGAATTCCACTGCGATCGCGCGTTGCGACAAGTCGGTGGGCAATGGCAGGTAGAACCAATCTGATTGAACTTCCAGCGAGACTCAAATGACAGCAATCAAAGGGCGCAATGTGGTGGTGGTGGGGTCGCAGTGGGGCGACGAAGGCAAAGGCAAACTGGTCGACTGGCTTACGGAAAGCGCGCAGGGCGTGGTCCGTTTTCAAGGCGGCCACAACGCGGGCCACACGTTGGTGATCAATGGCGTCAAGACAGCTTTGCATCTGATTCCCAGCGGCATCATGCGCCCCGGGGTCAAGTGCTACATCGCCAACGGTGTGGTTCTCTCTGCGGCCAAATTGCTTGATGAAATCACCAACCTGGAAAAAATGGGCGTCGAGCTGCGTTCGCGCCTGCGCGTGAGCGAGCTTTGCCCGTTGATTCTGCCGTTTCACGCCGCGCTGGACGTCGCCCGTGAGGCTGCACGTGAAGAAGGCGGCAGCGAAAAAATCGGTACCACCGGGCGCGGCATCGGCCCGGCGTACGAAGACAAGATCGCCCGGCGCGCTCTGCGGGTGCAAGACATGAAGTTCCCCGAGCGTTTTGCCGCCAAACTGCGCGTGCTGCTGGACTTGCACAACCATGTGCTTGCCACCTTCCTGAAGTCGCGCGACTTTGACTTCGGACCCACTCTGGCACCGTACATGAAGGACGGTCAGGTGTTGTTTGAGCCGGTCTACGAAGAAGCCATGCGCCATGCGCAGTGGCTCATACCGATGATGGCCGACGTGTCGCGCGAGCTCAACGACGGCCATCTGCGCGGTGAAAACCTGCTGTTTGAGGGCGCACAAGGCACGTTGCTGGACGTCGACCACGGCACCTACCCATTTGTCACTTCCAGCAACTGCGTGGCCGGCAACGCCGCGGCGGGTGCGGGCGTCGGCCCGGGTCTGCTGCATTACATCCTGGGCATCGCCAAGGCGTATTGCACCCGTGTCGGCGGGGGTCCGTTCCCAACTGAGCTGGAATGGGAAAAAGAAGGCACGCCGGGCTACCACATGAGCACCGTGGGTGCCGAAAAAGGCGTCACCACCGGGCGCAGCCGACGCTGCGGCTGGTTTGACGCCGCCTTGCTCAAACGCTCGGCGCAGGTCAATGGGCTCAGCGGCCTGTGCATCACCAAGCTCGATGTACTCGACGGCTTGCCAGAACTCAAGCTGTGCACCGGCTATGAGTTGGATGGCGCGTTCACCGACATCCTGCCGATG
>Ga0172372_10005736_pt1 | contig 17172 bp, 11 predicted proteins | sample LakKiv5m_2_FD_114544 | JGI IMG/M metagenome (GOLD analysis project Ga0172372, IMG submission 114544) | Freshwater microbial communities from Kabuno Bay, South-Kivu, Congo - kab_092012_9.5m | ecosystem: Environmental > Aquatic > Freshwater > Lake | place: Democratic Republic of the Congo...
GCGCCGGTGGTCGCCCCGTCCGCGCCGGTGGTCGCCGCGTCCCCGCCGGTGCCCGCGGTCGTCCCCGCCGCGGCGCCACCGCGGCCGGCCGGAGGCACCCCGCTCGACCTCCTCCTCGCGCATCAGCAGCAGGTCACGGCCGCCCACGCGCGCTTCCTGGAGCAGCAGGGACAGGTGCAGGCGGCCTTCCTCGCCGAACGGGGACGGACCTGGCAGGCGCTCCTGGGCGGCGCCGGCGCCCCGCTCCCGCTCGCCCTGGCGAGCCCCCCTTCTCCCGCGCTCGCCCCGCCGATCACCGCACCTTCACCGGCCGCTCCGGCCCCCACGCTCGCCTCCGCCACGCCGCCCGCCGCCCCCGTGCCGGCCGCGACCAGGCCGCCATCCCCCGCCGAGCCCACCGTCGCCCCCACCCCGTCGGCCCCCGTCGCTCGGCCCACGCCGCCTCCGCCCGAGGCCCCGGCCGCAGCGCGTGCACCTGGGACGGCCCTCCCTGTCCCGGCCCCCGGGACCGCGCTCGCCACCTGGCGGGAGCGCGCCGCGGCGCTCCCCGGTCCGAAGCTCGACCGCGCCGCGCTCGAAGCGGGCGCCTCCGGCTCGCTGACCTCGATCTGGGGTCCAGCCTTCGCCGACCACGACGCCTGGGAGCGCCTCGTACGCATGCCCGAGCCGCCCCTCCTCCTCGCGGACCGCGTGCTGGGGGTGGACGGCCCGGCGCGGGTGTTCGGCAAGGGCACCATCTGGACCGAGACCGACGTGGCCGCGGACAGCTGGTACCTCCACGACGGGCGCATGCCCGGGGGCGTGCTCATCGAGTCGGGCCAGGCCGACCTGCTGCTCGTCTCCTGGCAGGGAATCGACGCGCTGAACCGCTCCGAGCGCGTCTACCGCCTGCTCGGCTGCACGCTCACCTACCACCGCGAACTCCCCAAGCCGGGCGACACCCTCCGCTACGACATCCACGTCGACGGCCACGCCCGCCTCGGCGCGATCCGGATGTTCTTCTTCCACTACGACTGCCGGGTGGGAGACGAGCGCCAGATCAGCATCCGCGAGGGGCAGGCCGGCTTCTTCTCCGACGCCGAGCTCGCCGACTCCGGCGGGGTGCTCTGGGACGCCGCGACGGCCGAGGTGGAGCTGCCGGCGCGCCACGACCCGCCGCCGCTGCGCCCACGCCACGCCCACCTCGACCGGGGCCGACTGGAGGCGCTCGCCGCCGGCCGGGTGGTGGACTGCTTCGGGGACAGCCACGTCCGCGGCTGGACCCACACCTGGTCGCCCCGCATCGCCGCGGGACGGATGCTGTTCCTCGACCGGGTCGAGCTGGACCTCGAGGGGGGCCCGTGGGGGCGCGGCTACCTGCGCGCCGAGCAGGACATCCGCCCCGACCTGTGGTTCTTCGACGGGCACTTCAAGAACGACCCGTGCATGCCCGGGACGCTGATGTTCGACGGGTGCCTCCAGGCGATGCAGGTCTACCTGACCGCGCTCGGGGTGACCCTGCCCCGCGACGGGTGGCGCTTCGAGCCCGCCAAGGACATCCCCTTCAAGCTCCGCTGTCGCGGCCAGGTGATCCCCAGCTCCCGGCAGCTCGTGTACGAGCTCTTCGTGCAGGCCTTCGAGGACGGGCCGCGCCCGCGGCTCACCGCCCAGGTGCTGTGCACGGTGGACGGGCTGAAGTGCTTCCACGCCGATCCCATCGTGCTGGAGATGGTGCCGGACTGGCCCATGAGCCGGATGCCCGCCCCCGCACTCACCCGTCCCCCCGGCGCCGTCCCCTACGACTGGCCGCAGCTCCTCGCCTGCGCCTGGGGCCGCCCGTCCGACGCCTTCGGCTCCTTGTTCGCCCGCTACGACGGAGGCTCCCGCAGCCCCCGCCTGCCCGGGCCGCCCTACCACTTCATCACCCGCGTGCTCTCGGTGGAGGGCCAGGCCGGCGCCGCCAAGCCGGGTGGCGAGGTGGTGGTGGAGTACGACGTCCCCCCGGACGCCTGGTACTTCGAGCAGACCGGCGGCACCATGCCGTGGGCGGTGCTGCTGGAGGCGGCGCTCCAGCCCTGCGGCTGGCTGGCGTCGTGGTCGGGAGGCTCGCTGGTAAGCGACGCCGAGGTGCTCTTCCGCAACCTGGACGGCACCGGGACCTGGCACGCCGAGGTGCGGCCGGACGCGGGCGTGCTCCGCACCTGGGTGAAGCTCACCCGCCTGTCCCGCTCGGCGGGGATGGTGATCGTGGGCTTCGACGTCCGGATGGACCAGGGGGAGCGCCGCATCTACGACCTCCAGACCGTCTTCGGCTTCTTCCCGCCCGCCGCCTTCGCCAACCAGGCCGGCGTGGGCTCCACCCCCGCCGAGCGCGCCTGGCTCGCCGAGCCCAACCCGCACCGGCTGGACCTGCAAACCCGCCCCGCGGCCTACTTCGGTGGGGACGCCAAGCTCCCCGACGGCATGCTGCTCATGCTGGACCGCGTCACCGGGCGCTGGGACGGGGCCGGCAAGGCCGGGCTCGGGCGCTGGCGCGCCGAGAAGGACGTGGACCCGAAGGAGTGGATGTTCCAGGCCCACTTCTTCTCGGACCCGGTGCAGCCCGGGAGCCTCGGGCTCGAGGCCCTGGTCCAGCTCCTCCAGGTCGCCACCATCGACGTGGGTGTCGCGAAGCCGGGCACCCGCTTCGAGCCCCTGGCCATGGGACTCCCGCTGACGTGGAAGTACCGGGGCCAGGTCACTCCGGAAGCGAAGCTGGTGCAGCTCGAGCTCGAGCTCACCCGGGTGGAGGGCGACACGGTGGTGGCGGACGGCCACCTCTGGGTGGACGGGAAGCGCATCTACACCGCCATCGGCCTCGCGATGCGGGTCGTTCCCGTCACCACGCCGGGCGGTCCCTCGGGCGCCGGCGGGGCCCCCCGTACCGGTACGGTCACCCTCCCGGTGCCGGCGGGGCACGCTCCCACCTTCGTCCTGCCCGCCCAGCCCATGACCGGGCTGGCGATGGTCGCCCTCGCGGCGGGGAACGCCACCTCGCTGGTGGACGGCGAAGCCCGCCGTTGGCTCACCTTCCCCGACGGACCGCGTACCGTCCACGTCACGGTGGACGGCGACCGGGTCACCCTGGCCACCCCGCGCGCCCACGGCGGCCACGTGGTGGCCGGGGACACCCTGTTCACCGCCCGCCTCGCGCCGGTCCCTCCCCCCGCCGATCCGCCCGCCCTGGAGGAGCCCCTCCCCGGCGAGGACGGCGCGGCGCTCTACGACTCGGGCCGCCTCTTCCACGACGGCGACTTCCGCGTGGTGGAGCGGGTGCTGGCCCGCGGGCGCAACGGCGCGAGCCTCCTGCTCCGCCCCGCCCCGCCCGATCGCCTCCTCGACGGCGCCACCCACGGGGTGCCGCACGACCACCTGGACACCCTCGACCCGCGCCTGCCCGCCGACCGCGTCGGCTACCCCTCGCGCCTGCGCGCGCTGGCGCTCTACGGCGCGCCCCCCACCGGTCCGGTGCGGGCGGAGGTGCGCCTGCTTGGGATCGACAAGGGGCGGCCCCGCATCGGGGCCTGGTTCTACGAGGGCGACCGCCTGGCGGCGTTCTTCGAGGTGGAGGAGGTCCTCCTCCCCAAGGGTCGGCTGGGGAGCGCGCCTCCCGCGGCCCGTCGGGACTTCCTGCTCGGGCGACACACACCGGATGTGTCACTCGCTCGCCTCGAGGGCGACACCGCCACGCTCTCCAAGGCCGAGGCCGCCGCCTCCGACTGGCTCCCCGGCACGCTGATGCGGGTGTACGGCACCGACACGGCCGCGGGGATCGCCGCCCGGGAGCTGGAGGGCCGTCGGCTCGGGGTGCACCCCCGGCACGTGTCCACCGAACCCGTGGCGGACGGCTACTGGGCCGCCGACACCCACCACCCGCTCGCCACCCGCCACATCCGGGTGGAAGGGGACACGGCGCGCGGTGGCGACGCCCGCTTCCCCGATCTGGACGGCGTCGTGCGGTGGTGGCGCCGCTACCTGGAGCACGGCCCGTGGGAGGGCGAGGCCATCCTCGGCGCCCTGGCCGCGGAGGGGCTGGCGGACCTGCACGTGCACGATCCCGACGGCTGGGAGGCCCTGGCCGGCCGGCCGGTCCTCTACCTAGCCAACCACGAGAGCTACCTGGAGAGCGTGCTCTTCGCGTGCATCGTCTCGGCGCTCGGGCGGATCCCGGTGGCGGCGGTGGCCAAGCGGGAACACGCCGAAGGCTGGCTCGGCGCCCTGCACGAGCTGCTCGTCACTCACCCCACCGCGCGCTTCCCGGCGCTCATCCGCTACTTCGACCAGGCGGACCCCGGCTCGCTGCGCGGCCTCGTGGACGAGGCCCTCCGAGGGCGCTCGCTGCTCGTGCACGTGGAGGGGACCCGGCAGGTGGAGGTCGGCGCGCCGGTCGAGGCGGTGTCCTCCCTCTGGGCCGACCTCGCGATCGAGCGCGGGCTCCCGGTGGTGCCCGTTGCCTTCCGTGGCGGCGTCCGCGGGGCCAAGGTGGACCTGCCCGCCGCTCCCCAGACGGTGCACCTCGGTCCACCCATCCCGCCCACCGAGATCGCCAGCCTCCCCTACGCGGAGCGACGCAAGGCCCTGGCCCGGGCGATCGACGCGCTGCAGGGCGCCGCCGAGGGCGCCAGCTGCGGGTGGAGCGGGCTTCCCCCCGGGCTCGGGCTCGGGAAGGTGGTGCGCGCGCGGCTGGCCGGCACGCCCTTCGCGGACAGCCTGGCCGGGCCTCGGACCCCGTGGCAGCAGGCCGCGTCACGCGTCTTCCCTCGGGTCGATTAGACGCCCGGATGCGCCCACCGTTCCAGATCCCGGCGCCGTCGCCGCTCCCCGTTCCGCCCGACTTCGCGGAGCGGCTCGCCGCGCTGCGCGTGACCCTGCCCGAAGGCGCGGCCGAGCGCCTGGGCGCCTTCCTGGCCCGCCTGCTCGCCGCGAACGAGGTGATGAACCTCACCGCCATCACCGAGCCCGGCGAGGCCTGGTCGCGCCACGTGCTGGACGGGCTCTCGCTCGTCCCCGAGCTGGATCGGCTGGGGCCCCGCCCCAAGGTGGTGGACCTGGGCTCCGGCGGCGGCGTGCCGGGCCTGGTCCTCGCCATCGCGCGCCCGGACGCCCGCCTGCACCTGGTGGAGTCCACCCAGAAGAAGGCCGCCTTCCTCGCCGAGACCGTCGCCGCCCTCGGGCTCGAGAACGTGACCGTCGAGCCGGTGCGGGCCGAGTCCCTGCACGCTACTCGGGCCCACGCCTACGACGCCGCCACCGCGCGCGCAGTGGGGAAGCTCGAGGTCCTCATCCCCCTCGCCGCCCCGCTGGTCCGTCCCGACGGCCGCCTCCTGTTCATCAAGGGCGAGAAGGCCGACGAAGAGCGCATGGCCGCCCAACGCATGCTCATGCGTCACCGGTGCCGGCACAAGGCCACGACCCTCACCCCGACCGGGCGGGTGGTGGTGTTCGAGGTGGGCTGAGCCCGCCAGGGGCGGAGCGGCGGGTCGACGGGAACCGTGGCTCGCGACCGGTGTCGAGGAGAGCGGAGGCCCCATGTGGGCGCTGCTCGCCTCGTTCGCCGCCGCCGCGGACTGCCCTCCCGTCACCTGGAGGCAGCTCCAGCAGGTGGACGACGCCCAGCGGGTCCTGGCCAGCCCCCGCGCCCGTCGGCTCGACGAGGACACCCGCCGGGCCCTGGCGGCGACGCCGCCCCTGGGCGAGCTGCGCTGCCGCGGCCTAGACCGACGGTCCCGCGAGATGCCGCCCCTTCCAGACCGCGCCACGGCCGAACAGACCACGCCGCAGGCTCTCGAGCACCAGGAGGCAGCCGGCGAGGCCGCCGAGGGGCTGCAGGACATAGGGCAGGAGGCCGACCGGCTCGACGCACAGCTTCCGGTAGACGATCGAGCGCCCCCACAGGATCAGCACCCACTGGACGACCGCCAGGATGGCGAGCTCGCCCCCCAGCGCAAGGCCCGCCAGGGGCCAGAGCTCGGCCTGGGCCATCAGCCCGACCGCCACGAGCGTCAAGGCCGCGTCCCTTGGCTTGTGCGCCTTGTCCACGAAGGCGGCGTTCTTGGCGAAGCCGTTCCAGATCTCGCCCAGTGAGCGATACATCCTGGTCTGTGTCAGGCGGGGCCCTACCCGCAGGGCGTAGCGCGCTCCGGCACGCTTGAGGTGCCGCACGAGCGCCACATCCTCGATGGTGCGGTCACGGACCGCGCCGTGTCCCCCCGCCGCGAGGTACGGGCCCCGCCGGAAGGCGGCGAACTGGCCGTTCCCCATCGCGGCGTCGGGCTTGTGCGGGTCCTCGGCCTCCGCCGGGTTCACCAGGGAGAGGAGGAACCCCCAGAAGAAGGGGTTCACCACCTGCTCGGCGAGAGAGGGCACCTCCTGCCCCGAGAGCACCACCAGCACGTCGAGGCCGCGGTCCATCTCCACCGCGACGGTGCGAACGGCCGACACGTCATGATACGTATCGGCATCCACGAACAGCAGGATCTCTCCCGTGGCGTGCTGCGTGGCCAGGTGCAGGGCGTAGTTCTTCCCGGTCCAACCCGGGGCGGGGCCGCTCCCCCGGACGAGCCGCACCTGGGGTTCCCGAGCCGCCACCTCGGCCACGAGGGTGGCGGTGGCGTCCTCCGAGGCGTCGTCCACCACCACGATCTCCAGGTGGGGATGGTCCTGGGCCACGAGCGAGCCGAGGAGGCGCGCGATGTTGCCCGCTTCGTTCCGGGCGGGCACACACACCGACACGGGCGTGGTGGAGGTCTGGCCCGCCGGGGCGGGGTCCAGGCGCCAGCGGGGGTCGAACACCCGGCCCAGCCCTCGGAGCGCGAGGAGCCGCCCTCCGGCGCCGCCGGCCGCGATCGCCCAGAGGAGCCAGTCCAGCGCGCTCACGCGGGCTCGACCTTGCGGTTCCGGACCACGTACCGGCCGGGAGAGAGGCCGGGAGGCACGTCCGCGACCCGGAACTCGGGGTCCACGTGTAGCTCGACGTCGTTCGGCACCGCCCGGCCCGGGGGGATGACCAGGGTGGAGGCGATGCGGCTGCGGTGCCCCACGGCCACCCCCAGGAAGGGGGTGCCGCTGTCCACGAGCACGTCCCCGTCGCGCACCCGCACCGTGCCTGCGAAGTTCAGGTCCTGCAGCACGGCGAAGCTGGCGACGAAGCTCCCGTCGCCGAGGATGCTCGCCTGCGCCCCGATGTGCCCGATGGACGAACCGCGCCCGAGCACCGAGAGGTTGAACATGGCGTAGTTGGCGAGGTGCGCCCCGTCCCCGATCACGCTCCCGCGTGCGGTGACGTGGTCCTCGACGATCGCCTCGTCGCCCACCACGCAGCCGCGGAGCACGCTGTAGGCGCCCACCCGCACGCCCCGTCCCAACACGCAGCCCTCCAGCCGAGCCGTGGGGTGGATGTCACACCCCCGCCCCACCGCGGCGAGGCGGCCCGCACCGGCGCGGAGCGGGCTCCGCAGCCAGGTCCAGGCGAGGTTCCAGGGGCGCATGAGCAGCGCGTCCCCGATGGCGACCGGGGCGGCGGCGAGGTTCGCGCGGAGCAGGTGGGTCCAGTGGCGCACCGTCACCGCGGTCCGCGCCGAGAGGAACCAGGGCACCTGTACGCCCATGGGGAGACGCGCCACCCCTCCGAAGCCCGCCGGGGGCACCACCACCGGGTCCCCCCGACCCACCTGATGCACCCGCGTGGGCTCGCCCTCCCACGTCGGCCCGGGCAGGTCCGCGTCCAACTGAGCCCGGCCGGCTGGCCGTTCCACCAGCGCCAGGCGCCCCTTCCCGCGCCCCGCCTTCAGGAAGTGGGACAAGGCGGGGATCGAGAGATCCACGTCGTCGTCCCACCAGAGCGTGTCCGGGTCGGAGCCCGCCTCGTCCGCCTCGCCCGCCCAGGTCAGCCCGCACGCCCGGGCGGCCCGCTCCTGCCGGTCGGCGATCGGCACGCCCACCACCCGGAGCGCGCCCACCGGCTCGTCCCAGGGCGCGATGCGCCGGCCGGTGCGGACGCGGACGACCCTCACCGGACCGTGGCTTCCGCGAAGGTCCCGGCCACCACCCCGTCCCCCTCCCCCCGCACCTGCTGGTCGAGGAAGACGGTTGCCATGTGCCGGACGATGGGGTCGGAGACCTCGATCGGCAGGTAGCTCTCCCCGCACGCTTCCAGCGCCGGGTCGGGCACGGCCTCGGGGCAGCCATCGCTGGCCAGGGCCACGAGCTGGCCCAGGAGCAGCTGGTTCACGTCGTCGCGAGGCTCCAGCACCGTCTCCGCCAGCTCCAGGAGCTCGAGCTCGCACAGGTCGGAGAAGGCGAGGTGCCCGGCATCGGCGATCTGCACCAGGGTTCCGTGACCCTCCACCGCGTCGCGCGCGGACTGCATGCTCGCGTCGTCCGCGAACGCGTCGCAGCTCCCGCCCATGAGGAGCAGCGGCTGCTCGGAGTCGGGAGCGGCGCCGGCCGCGAAGGAGATGCCGACGCCGAAGCGAGGGTCGCTCTCGAGGATCGCCTGGGTGGTGCCGCCGCCCGCCGAATGCCCGGTCATGACCAGGTGGTCGAGGTCGAGCGTGCCGGCGAAGTCACCTTCGGCCTGGGCGTCGCCCAGCCAGTCGGCCACGTCCCCCACGTCCTCCACGGCCGGGTCGTCCCCCGTCATTCCCGACAGATCGCAGCCTTCGAGCGCGGGGGAGAAGAGGCACGGCAGCAGATCGGTCATCATGCGGCCGGGGTGATCCGCCGCCACCACGACGTAGCCACGCGAGGCGAGGTGCACGGTGATGTCCACCGACTGGACGCGGACGCCGCCGAAGCCGTGGGAGAAGACCACCACCGGGTACGGCGAATCGGGCACCCGGACGGGGGCATCGCGCACCGCCGCGGTGGGGAGGGGCGGGAAGGCGATGTCGCCCAGCACCGCCTTCACCTCGTCGGAGACGAACACCCCGAAGTCGATCACCTCGGTGGGCTCCCCGGCGACGGCGTCGGGGGCCGGGTACCAGACCTCGATCGTCTGATCGTTGGCCAGCACGGTGCGCACCCCCACCGGGACCCCCATCTCGGCGGGATCGGCGGGAAGGACGAGGGGCTCGGGGGCGCTGGCGCCGCTGTCGTCGGGGTCGGCGCCGCTGCACGCGGCGAGGAGGGCGAGGATCACGTCGGCTCCGAGGTCGCGGAGGAGAGGAAAGGGAGGCTCTGGTCCATGCGGTAGTCCACGTCAGAGTGGTCGTCGTCGAACTCCTCGTAACGGTGGGCGACGCCCCCCGCGTCCAGCGCGGCGTGGACCATGCGGGCGCCCCAGAGCAGGTGGTACTGGTCGCGGCGACCACAATCGACGTAGACCCCCCGGAGCGAGCGCAGGGCCTCGAGGTGATCGGGCACCATGCGCACCGGGTCCCACCGGAGCCAGTTGGTCCAGCGGTCCTCGCGCACCCGCCCGGTCAGCGCGTCCACCGGGAGCTGGAAGCCGAGGGGCGCGTCGGGGTCGGGATCGTAGGTGGCCGCCATGCCGAGGCTCATCAGGGCGTGGGACAGGTCCGAGCCGAGCTTCTCCTTCGAGGCGACCGCCTCGAGGAGCCGGGCCGGATCCCCGTCCACGTTGAGGAGCTCGCGGAGCAGGCGGGGGAAGTCGGTCAGGTAGGCGTACTCGAAGTAGGCGTCGCCCGAGTGAGAGGCCAGCGCCCCCCACACGTCGGGTCGCAGCATCCCGTGGACGAGCGCGCCGTAGCCGCCGGAGGACTTCCCGAACACCGCGCGGCGCCGCCGATCGCGGGCCACCGCGAAGTGCGCCTCCACGAAGGGCACCACCTCGTCGCACAGCCAGCTCATGTACGCGCCGACGCCGGTGGAGTCGACGTACTGGTTTCCCCCCAGCGAGGTGAAGCCGTCGGGCATGACCACCACCGCCGGCTGGATGGCGCCGGCCGCGAGGAGCCGGTCCAGCCGCTCGGGGAGGTTCAGTCCGAACGGGCGCCAATTGGTGTGGGAGGCGCCTGACCCCATGTACCCGACGAGGTCCATCCAGAGCGGGTACCGACGGCTCGGGTCGTAGCCCGGGGGGGTGTAGACCAGCACGTCCCGCTCGACCGGATCCCCCCACCGGTTCCCCGCGAGACACTCCGATACGTGTCGCAGCCGATGCACGACGCCGGCAGGCGGCGCGGGGTTCTTTCGCATCCGGGAGCGTAGCTCGGAGCCCGGCCGCGCGCGGTGGTCGGCCCTCGGCGGACCGGCTAGTCTCGACGTCCTACGAGCCGAAAATGAAGAAGCCCCCTCCCCCCCGGATGTCCCTGGCCGAAGCCCTCGCCGCCCTCGAAGCGGCCGGCACCGAGCCGTACCGGAAGACGTGGCGACGGCACGGCGTGACCGCGCCGATGTACGGCGTCAGCTTCGCCACCCTCAAGACCCTGCGCAAGCGCATCGGCGTCGACCACGACCTGGCCGACGCGCTGTGGGCGACCGGCAACTACGACGCGCGCAACCTGGCGGTCAAGGTGGCCGATCCGGCCCGCATGAGCGCCGGGGACCTGGACCGGTGGGCGGCCGAGGCCGAGTCCACCCGGCCCTGCGCCTCCTACGTCGCGATGCTCGCCGCCGAGGGCCCCCACGCCGCGGCCAAGGCGGCCCGATGGATCGGCGCGTCCGACGCCCGGGAGCGCCGCGCCGGGTGGTCGCTCCTCGGCCAGCTGGCCCACCAGGACGAGTCCACCCCGGACGCGTGGTTCGAGGCGCACATCGACAGGATCGAGCGCACCATCCACACCGCACCCAACGACGAGCGCGACAGCATGCTCCGGGCCCTGATCGGCGTGGGCTGCCGCAACGAGGTGCTCCGCCAGCGCGCGAACGAGGCGGCGCGACGGATCGGACCGGTCGAGGTGGACCAGGGGGACACCTCCTGCGAGAGCCCCGACTGCGTGGACCAGATCGAGAAGGCCTGGGCGCACTCCACGGCCAAGGGTCACCCCTCACCGGCGGCGCACGAGCGCTCCCGTGAGTTGATGCGGCTCCGGTGCTGAGGGGACCCGGGCCGACCTCCCGGACCGCTCACCCCCAGGGGGCCCGCGGCGCGATGCGGACGGCGGGCACGACGAGCAGGGTGCCGACGGTCGCCAGGGCGAGGTGACCCACGTACCCGAGCAGGTCGGCGGACATCCCCGCGGCGATGGACGCGACCCCCTGCGCCACCACCACCATCGACGCCTGGACGGTGTAGTCCGCGGCGGAGCGGCCCGGCCGACAGGCGCCCATCATGGCCGCGAAGAGCCCGGTGGTGGCCATCGACGAGAAGAAGTGCTCCGTGACCACCGCGGCGGTCCAGCCGGACTCGCTGGGGAAGGCGGCCACCAGGGTCCACAGCCCCAGGCTCAGCGCCTGCAGCCCGGCGAAGACCTCCAGGGGACGACGGAGCCGCCCCATCACCACCCCGCCCGCGATGGCACCCAGCACCGCGGCCCCGGACCCCAGGCTCCCGAAGAGGTAGCCCACCTCGGCCAGGCCCTGCCCGAGGTCCACCAGCATCGGCTTGACCACCCCGGTCCCGAACGCGTCCCCCGCCTTGTAGATCATCAAGAGCCCGAGCCACTGCCGGGTCTCGGCGCGCGCCAGCCAGGGGCCGAGCGCGTTGGCGGTGTCCGGGACGGCGGGGTCGGGCGGGGCGCCGGGACGGACGCGGAGCAGCACCGCCGGGAAGCTGGCCACCGCCAGGAGGCCCGCCAGCACGCTCACCGCCTGCGCCCAACCCCAGTCCTCCACGAGCGCGAGCAGGAACCCCCCACCTACCACCATCCCGACCCGGTAGCCCCCCACCTGCAGCCCGTTGGCGAGACCCCGCTGCGCCGGCTTCAGCCCGTCCACGGCCAGGGCGTCGGTCGCGATATCCTGGGTGGCGCAGAGGAGATTCACCAGCAACACCCCGGCGAGCAGCGCCGGCATGGAGGTGGCCGGGTCCACCGCGGCGACCGCGAGGAGCGCGCCCAGCGTCACCACCTGGATCGCGAACACCACCCGGCCCCGGTGGGCCCGGAGCGCTGGCCGATCCAGGAGCGGGGACCAGAGGAACTTGAGCGCCCAGGGAAGGGCGACGAGGTTCGAGAAGCCGATCAGGGTCAGGCTGGTTCCGCCCTGGCGGAGCAGGACGGGCACCGCCTGGCCGAAGAAGCCGAAGGGCAGGCCCTGGGCGAAGTAGAGACCGGCGAGGACGGGGAGGAGCACGCGGCCGGAACGTAGCCGGGCGCCCCCTCGGGGTTCAGCCGGCGACCATCGCCTCCACGAGGATCTGGCCGAGCTCGTCGAGCCAGCGCCCGCCTTCGGTCGCGGTCGCGGCGGCGGGGGCGCCGAAGTACGCACGCTCGCCGCCGGCCTCCACGAAGTCCCGCGCGCCGTTGCGCATCGCGGTGGCGAGATCCACCGGCACCTCGGGGAGCCCGGCTCGCGCCCGCTCGTCCACGAGGTGCGGGGCCATGGCGAGGACCATCGCCGACTCGTAGCTCCCGGCGTGGCAGGCGCCCGACTGGAACTCCGTCCCGAGACGCGCGGCGTACCGGCGCGACGCCACGTTGGGGTACACCACCGGCACCGACACACGGCGACGCAGCTCGGTCGCGGCCGCGAAGAGGGCGTCGATGTGGGCGGGCTCGAAGTGGGAGTTGGCGATGGCGAGCCCGATGGCCCCCTGACGCACCGCGTCCTCCCCGATCTCCACCACGAGACGGCTCACCGTCTCGGCCGAGGCGGAGAGGGTGCCCGGGAAGGCGCCCGCGTAGCGGGTGACGCCGTACGGCAGGCAGGGGAGCACCACCGCGTTCCCGTGCCGGTGCGCCGCCCGCAGGGCCATCTCGGTGGAGATGCGCACGTCGGTGTCGAGCGGGAGATGGGGCCCATGGGCCTCGCAGGAGCCGGTGGGCAGGATGGCCCAGGCGCCCGCTAGGCCGCACTGCGGCGAGGTGCGCTCCGCGAGCGGGGTCACGCCAGCATCCGGCGCAGCTCGGCGCGCGCCGCCTTGCCGCGGTCGTTCCGCGGCATGTCGTCGAGGAAGCGCACCACCCGGGGGTACTTGTGGGGGGCCAGGGTGCGCTTGACGTGCTCCTGGAGCGCCACGTCCAGGCCCTCCTGCGGGCCCTCGGTGGCGATCACGAAGGCGCAGGTGGACGTGAGGCCGTCCCGCTCGAAGCCGACCACCGCGCACTCCCGCACCCGCGGGTGGGTGAGGAGGCAGTTCTCCACCTCCACCGGCGACACGTACACCCCACCCACCTTGAGCAGATCGTCGGCGCGACCGCAGTAGACGAAGCGCCCCTCCTCGTCGACCCGGAACTGGTCCCCGGTGGTGGTCCACTCTCCCAGGAAGGTGGTCCGGGACTTGGTCCGGTCCCGGTGGTACCCGTAGGCGTTGGACGGGCCGCGGACCATGAGCGTGCCGATCTCTCCGCGAGGCAGCTCCTGGCCGTCCGCACCGACGATCCTGGCTTCGTAGCCGGGCACCAGCCTCCCGAGCGTGCCCAGCTTCACGTCCCCGGGTTGGTTGGTCAGGTAGATGTGGAACATCTCGGCCGAGCCGATGCCGTCGAGGATCTCCACGCCGGTGCGCTCGGTCCAGCGCCGGTACAGCTCGGCGGGCAGGGCTTCGCCGGCGGAGAGCACCATGCGCACCGAGGACAGGTCGGTCGTGGCGCAGGAAGGGTGCTCCAGCATCTTGGCGATCATCGTCGGAACGTTGGTCAGGATGGTGGGCCGGAACCGCGCGATGGCACCCAACACCGTCTCGGGCGTGGCGCGCTCCTTGAAGAAGCAGGTGGTGGCGCCCACCGCCCAGGGGAACATCAGGTTCGTGCCCGTCGCGTAGCCGAAGAACTGCTTCGGGACCGACACCGTGACGTCGTCCTCGCGGATGCCGAGCACCTTCTTGGCGTACTGCTCGGTGTTGAACACGAAGTCCCCGTTGACGTGCATGCACGCCTTGGGCTTCCCGGTGGAGCCCGAGGAGAAGAGCCACACCGAGGGGTCGTCCGCGTCGGTGTCGCCGTAGGGGCACTGCGCCGACTCGGTCGCGACCGCGGCCACGTGGGCCGGGTCGTCCACCATCAGCACCGCGCCGAGCTGGTTGTCGAGCGCCGCCGCGATCGCGGGCGCGTTCGCGTCGACGAAGGAGCGCTCGCTGATCAGCACCCGGGCCCGGGTGTACCGGAGGTAGTAGGCCCAGTCCTCGGGCGGAACGATGGGGTTCATCATCGTGATGACCCCGCCGATGCGGACCACGCCGAACCAGGCGGCGGCGAAGGCGGGGATGTCGTTCATCGCGAGCAGCACGCGGTCTTCCTCGCGCACCCCCAGGCGTCGCAGGTGGTTGCCCATCCGGTGGGACCACGCGGCCATCTGGGCGAAGGTGTACACCTCGTCCTCGAAGCGCAGCGCCACCTTGTCGGGCCGGGTGTCCAGGTTGTGGTCGAGGAAGTACTGCGCGAGGTTGCAGAAGCGGTCGGCCACGGTCACTCCAGCCAGGGGCGGGCGATGAGGGTGAGGAGGACGTCGCTGGCGCCCTCGTAGATGCGGAGCGGGCGGGCCTCGCGCCAGAGCCTCTGTACCAGCGCGCACTCCTCCACCCCAGCGCCGCCGTGGAGCTGGACCGCCTGATCCAGCACCCGGCCGGCCGCCTCGGTGGCGGCGTACTTGCCGACGGCGCTCTCGTAGCCGGTGGAGACCTCGGGCGGGGCGGTGTCCCGGCGCCAGCACGCGTGCAGGGTGGCCAGGAGCGAGGTCTCCCAGTCCACCGCCATCTCGGCGACCCGCAACTGGACCACCGGGAGCCGGGCGAGCGGCGCTCCGAACTGCTGACGCCCGCGCAGGTGCGAGGTCGTGGCGTCCAGGCCCCGCCGGGCCAGCCCGGCCGCCGCGGCGCCCACCGTGGGACGGCAGCGCTCGAGGGTGGCCAGCGCGAGGCGGAGGCCACGCGGTGCGACGAGCCGGGCCGGCGTCCCGTCCAGGACGAGTCGGCCGATGTCGTGCCCGGCCACCGCCTGGGCCTCCGAGGGCGGATCGTCCACCAGGAAGGCCGCCACCTGATCCCCGAGGCGGGCGAAGACCGTGGCCCGGTGGCAGGACGGCGCGTTGGAGATGAGGTGCTTGACCCCGGTGAGGCGGTACCCGGCCCCGTCGGCCTCGGCGACGGTGGCGATGCCCTTGACGTCGCTGCCGGCCTCGGGCTCGGTCAGCGCGAACGCGGTGACGGCGGCCCCCGACTCGGCCTCGGCCACCTCCGCCTCGAAACCGCCGGCCAGCCGCAGCGGCCACGTCCCGAGCTCCTGGATGATGAAGGCGAGGTCGTCCAGCGCGTCCCGGTAGGCGAGCTGGTAGCGCACCACCGCGATGGAGCGGACGTCCGTCCGCCCCTCCCGGAGGAGCCCGGCGCGGCCGAGCGCGGCCACGCGTGCGCGCAGATCGCCCTCGGCCAGGTGGAAGGCGGCGCGCCGCTCGCACGCGGCGTGCCCTTCGTCGAAGAAGTAGGGGAAGCGTTCGGTCAGCACCCGCGGAACGTACCGCGCCCGGGCGGGTCGGGAGACGGCCGCCCCCCGACACATCCGATACGTTTCAGGGTCCGGGCGCCGCCGGGAGCCCGGTCCGCGTCGCGTCGAGCCGGTCCGCGAGCGGCTGCACGAGCAGGAGCGAGAGGCTGCGGAGCTGGTCGGGCGCCTTCCCGTCGTTGGCGACCAGGAAGTACAGCGGCACCGCCTCCTCCTCCCGGCCGAGCCGCCGCAGCAGGTCGGCCGTGACGTAGGCCACCCGCACCCGCTCGTCGTGATCGAGCTGCCCGCGCAAGGCGGCGAGGTAGTGCTCCACCCCCCGGGCCTGCAGGTCCGGCTCGACCGTGCGCGCGTAGCGCCGGAACCGGGCCACCGCGGTCACCTCCTCGGGCGAGAGGGACCCGGCCGCCTCGAAGGCGGCGAGGAAGCCGTCACGCTCGGCGCCGAACCCGCCGCGGTGGGCCACGCGGGCCAGGTTGTAGAGGACCTTCTTCCGATCGCCGAGCGAGAGCGGCTTGCGAAGCTCCTGCCACCCCGCGTCGACCAGCTCGCGGGCCTGCCCGGGGCCCTGGAGCCCGGCGTAGACGCCCACCGCCTGGTCCCGGGCCACCCAGCTCGCCTGGGTGTGGAGGTCCCCCAGGAACACCGAATCCCGGCCGAGCGCCGCGTACACCGCGGCGGCCACCAGGTAGCGCTCCCAGGTCTCGGGGGAGGCGCGGTCCCGCACCCGGGCCGTGGCCGCGGCGAGCGCCGCCTCGACCGCCGGCTTCTGGGCCGGGGGCACCACGAGGTCGGCGTCCCGACCGTACACGCTGAAGAGGTTGTCGGCGCAGCTGGACACCGCGTACTCGCGGTACTGGCCGGAGGTGGAGTAGCTGGCCAGGTCCGAGTCCCACCCGCCGAAGGTGTTGGAGGACACCTCCTCGAACACCCGCAATGTGCCGGTGCCGAAGGGACAGGGCACGTCCCGCGCGACGACCTGGACTGCGAACGCGAACGCGACGGCGAGGATCAACCCGGGCCTCGGAAGAGGGTCTGGAACAACCCGCGGTGCTCGCCCTTGCGACGCACCACGAGGACCGGACGCACGCACACCGACCCGAGCCGTTCGGCGGTGCTCCCGAGCAGCACCGCCGCGACCGGGGTGAGGCCGCGGGAGCCGATCACCACCACGTCGGCGTCCTGGGCGAGGAGCACCTCGGTGGGGCTGCGACCGTCCACCAGCTCGAGCGGAGGACGCGGGTCGAGCCGGACCGCCTGGGCGTAGGCCTCGAGCGTGCTCGTCCGGGCGGCCTCCCCTCCCTCCGCGGACGCGTCGAGCACCGCCACGGCCCGCGTGTCGGGGAAGGCGCCCGCCGCCACCTCGAGCGCGAGGAGCGCGGAGTCGGAGAGGTCCATGCCCACCACCGCGCGTACCAGCCCCGGGGGGACCCGGTCGGGGACCACGAGCACCGGCGCGTCGACGAGCCGCAGGAGCCGCAGGCCGAGCTCCGTCCACCCGGCGCCGTCGGGGGGGGCCTCGGGGCGCCCCACCACCAGGAGGTCGGCCCCCACGTCGGCGGCGTAGCGGGCCACCACGTCCACCGTCCGCCCCGCCGAGTAGGCGGCCTTGACCGCGGTGGCGGAGTGCCGCCGGTCCACCGCGGCCACGAGC
>Ga0172372_10005737_pt1 | contig 17169 bp, 14 predicted proteins | sample LakKiv5m_2_FD_114544 | JGI IMG/M metagenome (GOLD analysis project Ga0172372, IMG submission 114544) | Freshwater microbial communities from Kabuno Bay, South-Kivu, Congo - kab_092012_9.5m | ecosystem: Environmental > Aquatic > Freshwater > Lake | place: Democratic Republic of the Congo...
GACCATGGGTGCCTCGACCAGGCGGCCCACGCCGGTGCGGTCACGCTGCTCGAGGGCCACGAGCGCGCCGATCGCGGCGTGCACACCGCCGTTGGGGTCGCACGGACCTCGGGGGATGCGGGGCTGGTCGTCGGCGTGCCCGGTCATCCAGGCCATGCCCGTCACCTGCTCCATGGTCTGGGCGAAGCCGGGGCGGTCGCGCCACGGACCGGTGAGGCCGAACGCGGGCATGCGCACCATCACCGCGCGCGGGTTGACGGCGTGCACGACCGGCCAGTCGAGGTCGAACTGCTCGAGCACCCGGGGGGTGAAGTTCTCGACCACGAGGTCGGCCTGCTCGATCAGGCGCAGCACGAGGGCGCGGCCCTCGGGGCGGTCGAGGTCGAGGGTGACGGCGTCCTTGTTCGCGTTGACGTGGAGGAAGAACGCGCTGCACTCCCACCACGCGTCGCGCCCGGCGAGCATCCCGCCGGTGAGCCGCACGCCGTCGATGCGCCGGACCGACTCGACGTGGACGACCTCGGCGCCGAGCGCGGCGAACAGGTGGGTGGCGGTCGGGCCCGCCCACCAGGCGGTGAGGTCGACGACCCGCAGCCCGGCCAGGGGCGGGGCGTTGCGGCCGCTCGGCGCGGGCCGGGGCGCGCGCGGCGGCACGGGCGCGTCGTCGTGCTCGCCCACCGCGGGCACCGGGCCGGGGGGTGGGGGCGCCGCCCCGTCGATCAGGTAGGGCCGCCGGGGCATGCGCCCGGGACCGCCGGGCACGTCGACGAGGAGGTCGCGCGCGGCCACGAGGTCGAGGGCGACCACGCCGGGACCGTCGCAGACCGGGGCCACCGGCACGCGCAGCAGCACGGCGCGCTCGACCACCTCGGCGGTCGTGTGCCGGGTCGTCCAGGCCCGCACCGCGGCGGTCCACTCGTCGGCCCGGGCCACCCGGGTGGCCAGGCTCGCCCACGCGTCGGTCATGAGGTCGGGCCGCTCGATCAGCAGGCAGAACGACTCGAACTGCACCCGGGTGTTGGTGTTGAACCCGACCCAGCCGTCGAGGGTGGGCTCGACCGAGGGCAGCTCGACCGACCGGGCCGGGCGGGTGGGGTCGATCGGCGGCCGCCCGGCGAGGGAGTGCATCAGGTCGGCGAAGAGGGTCCCGGTGAGGTTGGCCACGTCGCACCAGGCGACGTCGAGGAGGTCGCCGTCGCCGTCGGTGACCTGGCGCCGACGGGCGGCGAGGACCGCGGCCGCGGCGTAGGCCCCGGCGACGTACTCCACCAGGCGCCCGCCCATCTGGATCGGCGGTCGGTCGGCGGTGCCGCGCACGCCGAGCGCCCCGCTGTCGGCCTGCACGGTGAACTCGGTCGCGGGCCGGTCGGCGTACGGCCCGACGAGTCCGTACGGCGTGATCGCCACCACGATGCGACCGGGGTCGGCGGCGGCGAGGTCGCCGGGCGCGCCGAGCGGACCGGGGCCGTCGGTGAGCAGCACGTCGGCCGCGGCGACGAGGGCGGCGACACGCCCGGGGTCGTCGTCGCGTACCGAACGCTGCCCGTGGCGCAGCGACCGGAAGCGCACGCCGTCGCGATCGTCAGGGTCGGTAAGCGGCCCGCCGTGGGCGTACCGGCGCAGGGCCGCACCGGTCGCCGGCTCCACCAGGGTGACGGTGGCGCCGGCGTCGGCGAGCAGGCGGGCGCAGTAGGCCCCGGCGAGGGAGGCGGTGGCGTCGACCACGACGGGCCCGGGCGCAGCGGTCACGGCCCGACCCTATCGACGGGGGTCGCGTGCCGCGGCGGCCCGGGGTCAGCCCGTGAAGCGGGGGGCGGGGACCGGGTCGGGCTCGGGCTCCGGCTCCGGCTCCGGGTCCGGGTCCGGCCCGGGCGTGCAGATCGCCGCCGCGAGCGTGCGCCACACCTCGGCCAGCCCGGCGACGGTGGCGACGAAGTGGTCGACCCCGACGACGGGACCGCTCACCAGCGCGAGGTTGGTGGGTGACTGCTGGGCGGGGTCGCCGACCCCGACGGCCACGATGCGCGCGCCGGCCGCCTTCACCGCCCCGGCCGAGGCCACCGCGGCCTCGATCTGCTCGCGCCCGGTCACGACGGGCGGGTGGACGGCCGGGACCCCGTGCACGGTCGGGTTGCCGTCGGTGAGCAGCACCACGAGGTCCTGCTCCCCGACTGCGGCCCGCAGGGCGGCGTCCCAGTTCGTGTACCGGTCGGTGCCACCGGGCCGGACGAGCGCGAGCACCGCAGCGCGGACGTCGGCGACGCCGGCCGGGTCCGCGAGCGGTGTGGGCGCGTGGTCGGTGTTGCCGGCGGCCGGGGCCGCGGTGGCGAAGCTCGCGATGCCGAGCCGGACCGCGCTGCCCGCGAGCGTGTCGACGAACCCGAGGGTGGCGCGGGTCATCGCCGCGGCCTCGTCGGGGGCGATGGAGCCCGACAGGTCGTGGACGAGGGTGACCCGGGCGCCGCACCCGGTCGCCGGCGCGGGGTTGGCCCGGCGGTAGGCGAGCGTGGCCGCCGCCGTCGCCCCGTCGGTGACGGTGACCACCACGCCGTAGGGGACCGGTCCGTCGCCGGCCGGCTCGATCGTGGTGATCCGGTGCAGGGCCGACCCGGGCGGATCGTCGAGCGGCACGACCCGGTACGGGCCGGGGGCGAGGCCGGCGACGCTGCAGGTGCCGTCGGCGCCGGTGGTGCACGCCCCGGCCGGGGTGATGGGGTCACCGGGCTCGCCCGTGCCGCCGGGCTCGACGCCGACGACGCCGACCACGCCGATCCGGGCGCCGGCGACCGGCTGCGGGTCGCCGGTGGCGGGGTCACGGTCGCCCCCGGCCCGGACCACGACGGAGCCGACCGGGGTGGCCGCGGGCGTCGAGGGCCCGGGGGCCGGGGTGAGGGCGGGGACGACGGCGAACGCGACGAGGCCGAGGAGCACGCGCACGGGAACCTCCGGGGGGACGGGCGGTCCGGACCGACCGCCGGCGTGCCCGGACGCCGGCGGAGCCCGGCGGTGACGCGCCGGCCCGGCCCGCGCCCCTGGTGGCGCCCCTGGTGGCGGCCCGGTGGCGGCCCGGTGGCGGCCCGGAGGCGGCACCCGGGTCGTGGGGACGACAGAATGGGGGAACCCGACCGAGGAGTCTGCGATGGCCACGCCCCACGAGCGCGCCCCCGAGCTGTTCCTCCCCGAGCCGCTGCCCCGGGAGGTCAAGTACACGGTGATCTCCGTCGACGACCACGTGGTCGAGCCGCCCGAGACCTTTGCCGGGCGTCTCCCGGCGACCCTCCAGGACCGGGCGCCCCACATCGTCGAGACCGAGCAGGGCCACCAGGTCTGGGAGTTCGAGGGTCAGCGCTTCTTCATGGTGGGCGCGAACGCGGTGGCGGGTCGCCGTCCCGACGCCGAGACCCGTGAGCCGTTCCGGTTCGAGCACATGCGGCCGAGCTGCCACGACGTCGAGGCCCGCATGCGGGACATGGACATCAACGGCGTGTGGGCGGCGGTGAACTTCCCGTCGCAGGTGACCGGGTTCTCGGGGCGGGTCTTCTACCAGGCCCAGGACCAGGAGCTCGGGCTCGCCTGCACCCGCGCGTGGAACGACTGGTTCTACGACGAGTGGTACGCCAAGCACCCCGACCGCATCATCCCGGTCGGGATCACCCACCTGAGCGACCCGGCGGTCGCGGTCGAGGAGATCCGGCGCAACGCGGCTCGGGGCTTCACCGGCGTGAGCTTCCCGGAGCGGCCCCACGACGTGGGCCTGCCGTCGCTGTGGGAGCGCGACCACTGGGACCCGATCATCGCCGCCTGCGTCGAGACCGACACCGTCATCTCGCTGCACGTGGGCAGCTCGGGCATGAGCGGGTTCCCGCCCGGGGCGCCCGGCTTCGAGATGGGCGCGGTGATGTTCGGCCAGCAGTCGCTGCGCACCGCGGTGGAGTGGCTGCTCTCGGGTTACCCGGTGAAGCACCCGGACGTGAAGATCGCGCTCAGCGAGGGCGGGATCGGCTGGGTGGCCATGCTGCTCGACCGGCTCGACAACCTCGTCGACCGCTCGGGCTACGGCGTGAACTGGGACGATCGCCCCGGCGACGTGCTGAAGCGCAACTTCTGGTTCTGCACGCTCGACGACCCGTCGACCATCGACACCCGGCACCGCATCGGGGTCGAGAACATCATGGTCGAGTGCGACTTCCCCCACGGTGACGGCACCTGGCCCGACACCCAGCTCGTCATCGAGAAGTACTGGGGCCACATCCCGAACCGCGAGCTGCGGATGATGTGCTCGGAGAACGCGGCGAAGCTCTACCGCCACCCGCTCCCCGAGGTCGTGCTGCCCGTCGGCGACTGATCGGCTCCGACCGGTCGCCGGGGGTCAGTCGTCGACCGGACGGGTCTCGGCCCGGTCCTCGTGGAGGTCGCGCGTCTCGATGCGCCAGCCGTCGGGGGTGCGCCGGTAGCGGTCGAGGTAGCGGATGGTCATCACGTGGTCGGCGGCGCCGTGCACGTGATGGGCGACGCAGTGGGTGACGCCCGTGGCGGTGTCGCCGTCGATCTCGGCCCGGTGGTCGCCGACCACGTGGTCGGTGCGGTCGTAGCGGCCGAGGGAGTGGGTGATGGGCCCGGCGGCGTCGGGGAGGACCAGGATGCTCGCGGGCCGGTCGGACCAGTGCACGGTGAGGGTCGCACCGGTGGTGAAGCACCGGCGCAGCGCATCGGCGTCGCGGGCGTCGCAGGCCGCCGCGTAGGCGCGCACGAGGGCCAGGAGCGCGTCGGCGTCGGCGGTCGGGGGCACGGCGGGAGCGTAGGCCCGGCGGCGGGGTCCGGGGGCCGCTCCGCGCCGGGGCCGACCCGCAGGGCAGAATGAGGCGGTGACGACCCCTGCCGCGGCCACCGGGACCGGCGAGTGGACCGAGCGGCTGCAGCGCGACGGGTACGTGGTCGTCCCGGCCGGGGCGGCGCCGGAGCTCTGTCGCCGGGCGTCGAGCGACATCGACCGGTTCAAGGCGCGCAACCGCCGGGCGGTCACGGCCAACGCCGACCCGGCGGGGCACCTCGTCCGGGTGGTGACCCTCCACGAGGTGATCGAGTCGCTCCAGCCGCTGTTCGCGGCCAACGCCGCGCTCGCGGTGTGCGACGAGTTCTTCGGGGCCGAGACCGCGCTCTACACCAGCCTCTTCTTCGAGCGCGGCTCCGAGCAGGAGCTGCACCGCGACTCACCCGCGTTCACGACCCGACCCGAAGGTCGCTACCTGGGCATGTGGGTCGCGCTCGAGGACACCGACACCGGCAACGGGCCCCTGGTCGTGGTGCCCGGGAGCCACGCGATCGACCCGATCGACGTGGCGGCGATCGCCGTGGACCTGTACGGCGACCCGGCGGCCGCACCCCGGAACGACCAGGCCGGGTGGGACGCCTACCAGCGGACGGTCCAGGCCCGCTGTACGGAGGCCGGCCTGCACCCGCGCGAGGTCCACGTGGCCACCGGCGACACCATCGTCTGGCACCCGCAGCTGCTCCACGGTGGCGCCCCCCACCGCGACGGCGCGCGCAGTCGGCGGTCGATGGTCTTCCACGTGACCCCGGTCGGCACCGCCGTCTACGGCCAGGACGTGTTCTTCGACCCGGCCCGCGACATGCCCGCCACCCGCGCCTACCACTACGTCGACTGCCGGGGTCGGCGGGTGAGCGTGACCGGCACCGTCGACTTCGGCCACGAGTACGAGGTGCGGGCCGCCGACCTGCACCGGCCCGACGACGGCGCCCTGGCCCGGGCGCGCCGGGCCCTCGGCTCCCGGGTCCGACGGGCGCGCCGACGTCCGTGAGCACGACGTTCGCGCGCGTCCTGCCGCTGGCGTTCGGGGCGGCGATCAGCCCGGTGATCCTGCTCCTGCAGGTCGCGACCCTCGCCTCGCCCCGCTACCCGGTCCGACGCGCGGTGATCGTCCTCGGGGCCACCGCCCTGGTGGTCGTGATGGTGATGGCCGCGGTGGTGGCGACCGACGCGCACGCCGGCGCGGGTCCGAAGACCGACCCGGTGGTCGACGGCTGGATCCGGATCGTGCTCGCGCTGGTGCTGCTCGCCGGTGCCGTGCGGGTGGCGCTCCACCCGGGCGCGACCGCCGCCGGCCCGGCGGCCGACGCCCCGGCGGCCGCCGCCGACCCGGGGGTCCGGGGCCTGCGCTTCTTCCTCCTCGGGATCGGCGCGATGCTCACCAACCTGACCACGATCGTGCTGCTCGTCCCGGCGACCCGGGAGGCGGCGAGCGCCGCGATCAGCCGCGGCGACCGCCTGGTCGTCCTCGCCGTGGTGCTCGTGATCACGCTGCTCCCGGCCTACGGGCCCCTGGTCGTGCTCGCCGCGCTCGGCCGGCGCGGCCCGGCGGCCCTGGCGGCGATGAGCCGCTGGCTCGGCTCGCACCACCGGGCGGTGACCGTGGCGGTGTCGCTCGGGTTCGCCGCCTACCTCGGGATCAGCGGGCTGATCGCCCTCGGCTGAGGCGCCTGGGGGCGCCCGTCCGACGCCGTGCGCACCGGGTGCGGGCGTCGGTACGCTCCGACCATGACCGAGACCGCTCCTCCGTCGGCACCCGCCGTTCCGCAGTTCGACGTCGTGGTCGTGGGGGCCGGGATGGCCGGCCTCTACGCCGTGCACCACTTCCGGGAGCTCGGGTTCTCGGTCGTCGCGCTCGAGCAGGGCGCGGGGGTCGGGGGGACCTGGTTCTGGAACCGCTACCCGGGCTGCCGCTGCGACGTGCCCAGCCTCGAGTACTCGTTCGGCTTCTCGGAGGAGCTCGAGCAGGAGTGGGAGTGGACCGAGGTGTTCCCCTCCCAGCCCGAGATCGAGCGGTACCTCAACCACGTGGCCGACCGCTTCGACCTGCGCCGCGACATCCGGCTCGAGACCAAGGTGGTCGGTGCAACCTACGACGAGGCGGCGCGGGTCTGGACGGTGGCGACCGAGGCCGGTGACCCGATCACCGGGCGCTTCCTGGTGATGGCGTCGGGCAACCTGTCGGTGCCCCAGACGCCCGAGCTCCCCGGGTGCGAGACCTTCGCGGGACCGGTCCTCTACACGAGCATGTGGCCGCGCGACGGGGTCGACCTCTCGGGGCAGCGGGTCGCGTTGATCGGCACCGGATCGTCGGGCGTGCAGTCCACGCCCGAGCTGGCCGACATGGCCGCGCACCTCACGGTGTTCCAGCGGACCCCGACCTACACCTGGCCGTCGTACAACGGCCCGCTCGATCCCGAGGTGCAGCGCCGCACGAAGGAGCACTACCGCGAGCTGCGGGCCGGGCAGCGCACGAACCCGGGCGGGGTGACCGGGAGCACCGGGGCGATCATCCTCCAGACCGCCGAGGACCGGCGCATCCTCGAGGTGAGCGAGGAGGAGCGCCTCGCGGTGCTCGAGGAGCTCCAGTGGAACGCGTCGCGGGTGTGGTTCGACGCGCTGACGAACCCCGAGGCGAACGAGCTGGCCTGCGAGCTCTACCGCGAGATGGTCCGGCGGACCGTCGACGACCCCGAGGTCGCGGAGTCGCTGTCGCCCCGGGGCTTCCCGATCGGGTGCAAGCGCCCGGTCATCGACACGCACTACTTCGAGACCTTCAACCGCGACGACGTCACGCTCGTCGACCTGCGCAAGGGGGGCATCGAGGCGATCGACGCCGGGGGGATCCGCACCGCCCAGGGCTACTTCGAGGCCGACGTGCTCGTGCTGGCCACGGGCTTCGACGCCATGACCGGTGCCCTGACCCGCATCGACCTGCGGGGACGAGACGGTCGGCTCCTGCGCGACGTGTGGGCCGAGGGCCCGCGCACCAACCTCGGGCTGCAGGTGGCGGGCTTCCCGAACCTGTTCACGGTCACCGGACCCGGCAGCCCCTCGGTGCTCGCCAACATGGTCGTGTGCATCGAGCAGCACATCGAGTGGATCGGCGAGTGCCTGACCCGCATGCGCGACCGGGGCCAGACCGAGGTGGAGACCACGGTCGAGGCCCAGGACGCCTGGGTCGACCACGTGGTCGCGGTGGCGGCGCCCACGATGATGACGGCGTCGTCGTGCAACTCCTGGTACCTCGGCGCCAACATCCCGGGCAAGCCCCGGGTGTTCCTGCCCTACGTGGGTGGGCTCAACCAGTACATCGAACGGGCCGAGGCGGTCGTGGCCGACGACTACGCGGGCTTCGTCTTCGCCTGACCGGCGTCGGGCGGGGCTCGACCGGGGCGCGACCGGGGGGACGGGGGGCGGGGTGACGGAGCGGACGGAGCGGACCGAGCGGACCGAGCGGACCGAGGGCTACTTCCACGTGGGCATCGTGGTGCCCGACCTCGAGCGGGCCGCGGCGTACTACACCGACCTGCTCGGGATCGAGTGGGGTCCGGTGCTGGACCTCACGATCGACGTGCGGCTCGCCGAGGGCGGCGACCGGACCCTGCCGAACAAGATCGTGTACTCGACCGGGCACCCGCGCATCGAGCTCATCGAGGAGGTGCCGGGCTCACCCTGGGTGTGCAACGAGCACTCGAACCTGCACCACATCGGCTTCTTCACCGGCTCCCTGGCTGCCGACGCCGAGCGCCTGGTGGCCGCGTCGTGCCCGCTCGAGATGACCAGCGGGCGGGGTGACGGTCCACCCGACACCTTCACGTACCACCGCGATCCGTGGGGGGTGCGCCTCGAGCTGGTCGACGACGCGCTGCGCCCGACCATGGAGACGTTCATGTTCCGCGCGCCGGGGTCCTGAGCCCCGACCCCGCCGACCCGTACCCTGCGGCCGGTGGAACCCGAGACCCCCGCCCGCGAGGGACCGAACCCCGGAGCGGTCGAGGTCCGGGCCGAGCGCTTCGTCGCCGGCGGGCTGACCCTGAGCCGCCGCCCCGACGGGCGGATCGTGCTGGTCGAGGGCGCCCTGCCCGGTGAGCGGGTCGAGGTCGCGCTCCGTCGCCACCAGGGCGCCGACCGGGGCGTGGTGACGGCCTGGCTCGAGCGGGCGCCCGAGCGGGTCGAGCCCGGATGTGCGCACGCCCGCGCGGGGTGCGGGGGGTGCGACTGGATGCACCTGGCCGAGTCCGCGCAGGTCCCGGCCAAGGTCGACGTGGTCGCCGACGCGCTGCGGCGCCTCGGCGGGTGGGCCGACCCGGTCGTGCGGGCCGGCCCCGTCCTCGCCCCGTGGGGGTTCCGCACCACGCTGCGACTGGCGGTCGTCGGGGGGCGGCCCGGGCTGCGCCGGGCGGCGAGCCACGAGATCGTCCCGCTCTCCCACTGCCCGATCGCGCATCCGTTGGTCGACGGGATGATCCGCGACGGCGACTTCGCCGAGGCGACCACGGTGACCCTGCGGGCCGGGGCGGGCACCGGTGAGCGGATGGCGGTGGTGACCCCGGGTCGTGCCGGGGTGGCGCTGCCCGATGACGTGCGGGTGGTCGGGGTCGACGAGCTGGCCCGGGGCACCCGGGCCTGGATCCACGAGGAGATCGACGGCCGCCGGTGGCGGGTCTCGGCCGCCTCGTTCTTCCAGAGCCGACCCGACGGCGCCGCCGCCCTGGTGGAGGTCGTCACGGCGCTGGCCGGTCCGGTGCTCGAGCGCCCGACCGGGGTGCTGGTGGACGCGTACGCCGGGGTGGGGCTGTTCGCGGGGAGCCTGCTTGCCGACCGGCCGGGGTGGCGGGCGGTGTGCGCCGAGTCGGGGCGCAGCGCCGCGGCCGACGCCCGGGTGAACCTGGCCGAGCACGACGCCACCGTGGTGGTCACGCCGGTCGAGCGGTTCCGGGCGCCCCGGGCGACGCTGGTCGTCGCCGACCCGCCCCGGGCCGGCCTCGGGCGCCGGGCCGCCGACGCACTGGTCGGGGCGGAGCCCGAGCGGATCGTCCTGGTGAGCTGCGACCCGGCCGCCGCCGGGCGCGACGTGGCCCTGCTCACGGCACGGGGGTTCGCGCCGGTGGAGTCGGTGGTGGTCGACCTGTTCCCCCACACCCACCACACCGAGACCGTCACCCGGCTCGACCGGAGCGACTGACCCGGACCGGTTGCGGCGGGATCGCCGGGGTCACGGGGCTGTGCCCGTGCCATGATCCACCTATGACCGACACGCTGACCCGCGACACCGGGACCCTGTGCATCTCGACCGACTCCCACGTGACCGAGCCGATCGAGCTCTACGCCGAGCGGGTCGACGCCGCCTACCGCGACCGGGCGCCGCGCATCGTGGAGGCCGACGGCTGGCGCTCGCTGCACGCCGAGGGGCTCGACCCCCGCAAGCTCATGACCGCCGACATGCTGCTCACCGCGGTGGTGGGCGGATGGGACGTCGAGGCTCGGCGCCGCGACCAGATCGCCGACGGCGTGGGTGCCGAGGTGATCTTCCCGACCTTTGCGCTCCAGGCCTGCTTCGCCTCCGAGGACCCGCAGCTGCAGGCCCAGCTGTGCCGGGCCTACAACGGCTGGGCGGCCGAGGTGTTCGGCGGTGAGCCCACGCTGCTCGCGGTCGGGGCGGTGCCCCTGCTCGACATCGACGACGGGATCGCCGAGCTGCGCCGCCTCGCCGACGCCGGGTTCCGGGCGTTCATGCTCCCGGCCCGGGTCGCGACCCGGCCCTACAACGATCCCGAGTACGACCGGGTCTGGGCGGTGGCCGAGGAGATCGGGCGGCCGCTGACCTTCCACTCGGGCACCGGCTACGAGCCCCGCATCGTGCGCGGCCCCGGCGGCGCGGTCATCAACTACGTGATGGGCGCGCAGCTCGACGGGCCGATGGTGATCCTGTCGCTCGCCGCCGGCGGGGCGCTCGACCGGTTCCCGGGCCTGCGCGTGGTCACGGTCGAGACCGGGGCCTCGTGGCTCGCGTGGATCATGACCCAGGCCGACGCCATCTACCGCGACCACGCGATGTACGCGCGGCCGAAGCTGTCGATGCTGCCCAGCGAGCTCATCCGACGCCAGTGCGCGGCCACGTTCATGTACGACCCGGTCGCGATCAACAACCGCCACGTCACCGGGATCGAGACCCTGATGTGGGGCAACGACTACCCGCACCCCGAGGGCACCTGGCCGAAGTCGCGCGCGGTGAACGACGAGCAGTTCGCCGGGGTCCCCGTCGACGAAGCGCGGGCGATCGTGCACGACAACGCGGCCCGGCTCTTCGGGTTCGAGGCCTGAGGCCGGACCCACCGGTGGACCCGATCGACCTCGACCCGCACGCGCCCGAGTTCCTCGAGCGTCGGCTCGATCGCTACGCCGAGCTGCGTGCCGAGTGTCCGGTGGTCTGGAACACCGCCCACGGCGGCTTCTGGCTCGTCACCGGCTACGACGAGGTGCTCACCGTCGCGCGCGACAACGACACCTTCATGCACCAGTACCGGCCGGGGGCTCCCGACGGGGTCGACTACGAGGGGATCATCGGCTACCCGCGTCACCCCGACGTGCCGGCCCAGGGCGTGTCGGAGGTCGACGGTCCCGACCACCAGGATCTCCGGCGGGCGTTGAACCCGGTGTTCTCGCCCGCCGCGGTCGAAGCGAGCCGGCCGGAGATGGTCGCGGTGGCGACCTGGTTCCTGGACCAGATCGTGGCCTCGGGCTCGGGTGACCTCGTGCTGGACTTCGCATCGCCGGTCCCGGCCGTCCTGACGCTGCGGATGATGGGGCTCCCCGTCGACAACTGGCGGTACTACGCCGAGTTCTTCCACGCCACCGCCGCGCACCCCCAGACCTCGCCGGAGTTCATGGCGGTGATGGAGCACGCCCCGGCCATGACCGGCGAGCTGTTCGCCCACGCCCAGCACCGGCGGGCCCACCCCGGCGACGACCTGACCTCGCTCCTCGTCAGGCTCGAGCGGGCGAGTGGCCCGTTGAGCGACGAGGAGATGACCGGCGTGATGTGGAACCTCGTCGCCGGAGGCGTCGACACCACGACGTCGCTGGTCGCGTCGGCACTGCACCACCTCGGGACGCACCCTGCCGACCGGCAACGCCTGGTCGACGATCCGGCGCGGCTTCCCCGGGCGATCGACGAGTTCCTGCGCTACTTCACGCCCAACGAGTCTCTGACCCGGACGTCGTCGCGCGACGTGGACCTCGGCGGGTGCCCGGTCCGCAAGGGTGACCGGCTCTGGATCAGCTGGATCGCGGCCAACCGGGACCCGGCCGCCTTCGACCGGCCCGACGACGTGGTGCTCGATCGCGATCCGAACCCCCACCTCGCGTTCGGCCTCGGGGGTCACCGCTGCATCGGCATGCACCTCGCCCGGGTCGAGGCCGAGGTCATGCTGGGCGAGGTCCTGCGCCGCATCCCCGACTACGAGATCGACCCGGACGGCTTCGCGCCGTACTCGCCGAACGTGATGATGAACGGAGTGCTGCGCATGCCGGCGACCTTCACCCCCGGACCCCGGACCGGGCCTGCGACCCGGCCCTTCTGAGCCCGTGGCGACCACCGGCCCACCGACGCGCAACCCCCACGCCGGGGTCCCGTTCACCGACGACGACACCACCATCGCGGCGATGCTCGAGGACGTGAGCGTCCCGGCGCTCATGTGCGCGATGGTCCACGTGACCGGCGACCCCGAGTGGGTCCGCGGCGACATCCGGCCCCAGGGGCTGTTCCTCAACGAGTACCAGGGCTACATGCCCGAGGAGATGAAGGCCGAGGCTCGGCGTCGGGCCGCGGCCGCGCTGGCCCGGTTCCGCGACGGGGGTTGCGCATTGCCGCCACCGCCGGCGCCGGCGGTGCTGCACGAGATGATGACGTACCTCGCCTGCGCCGACGTCGATCCCGCGGTCGTGCCGATGTTCGTCACCGACCTCAACCTCGACGGGGCCGACGCCTACGCGATCACCTGGGGGGCGGACCTCCCCGCCGAGGTCGCGGCCGACGCACCGGTGGTGGTCATCGGCGCAGGCGAGGCCGGGCTGCTCGCGGGCATCCGTCTGCGCGAGGCGGGGCTGCCGTTCACGATCGTGGAGAAGAACGCGGGCCCCGGGGGCACCTGGTTCGAGAACCGGTACCCGGGGGCCCGGGTCGACGTGGGCAGCCACTTCTACTGCTACTCGTTCGAGCCCGCCGACCACTGGACCGAGTACTTCTCGCGCCAACCCGAGCTCCAGGAGTACTTCGAGCGGGTGATGGACCGCCACGACCTGCGCGCCCACACGCGCTTCGGGACCGAGGTGACCGCCTGCACCTGGGACGACGGGGCCGGCCGGTGGGTGGTCGAGGTGCGCACCCTCGACGGCGGCACCGACACCCTCGACGCCCGCTTCGTGATCAGCTGCGTCGGGTCGCTCAACCGGGCCAAGTGGCCCGACATCCCCGGCCTCGCCGACTTCGCCGGCCCGGTCTTCCACTCGTCGGCGTGGGACCACTCGGTCGACCACCGGGGGACCCGCTTCGCGCTGATCGGCGCCGGCGCCAGCGGCTTCCAGATCGCGCCGACGATCGCCGACGAGGTCGCGCACCTCACGGTGTTCCAGCGCACCGCGCAGTGGATGTTCCCGAACCCCAACTACCACCTGCCCGTGCCGGCGGGCGACACGTGGGCGATGCGCCACGTGCCGTTCTACGGCCGGTGGTTCCGGTTCCTCACCTTCTACCCGGGGTCGGGCCTGAGCATCGAGAACTCGCGGGTCGACCCGGGCTACGACGACGGTGGCCGGGCGGTCTCCGCGGGCAACGAGATCACCCGGCAGCTGTTCACGGCGTGGATCGAGAGCCAGGTCGGTGACGACCCCGACCTCCTGGCCAAGGTCCTGCCCGACTACCCGGCCACGGGGAAGCGGACGCTCCAGGACAACGGGTCGTGGTTGACCTGTCTGCAGAAGCCCAACGTGGACCTCGTGCGCACCGGGATCGAGCGGATCGTCCCCGACGGCGTGGTCACGACCGACGGCGTGCACCACCCGGCCGACGTCGTCTGCCTGGCGACGGGGTTCCGCCACACCGAGTTCCTCTGGCCGATGGAGGTGCGGGGGCGGGCCGGGCGGCGGCTGCACGACGTCTGGGGGGACCGGCCCGCAGCCCATCTGGGGATCACCGTGCCGGACTTCCCGAACCTGTTCTGCGTCTACGGCCCGGGTACCAACCTCGCCCACGGGGGCAGCCTGATCTTCCAGTCGGAGTGCCAGGTCAACTACGTGATGGACGCGATCGGCCGGACCCTCGGGGGCGGGCACCGGGTGGTGGAGGTGACCCGGGCCGCCCACGACGCCTACGTCGACCGTTACCGCACCGAGATCGCGCAGATGGTGTGGGCCCACCCGTCGGTCACCCACTCGCACTACAAGAACGCCCGGGGCGAGGTGTGGACGGTGTCGCCGTGGCCCATCCCCAACTACTGGACCTGGACCCGGTCGGCCGATCCCGGCGATCTCGCCTTCGCCTAGCGTCGCGGCGCCGGTCAGCGCAGGCGGGCGAAGGCCTCCACCCGCTCGGTCTCACCCACTGCGACCAGGATGTCGCCCGCCCCCACCACGGTGTCGGCGGTCGCGTAGGTGAACGCACCACCGGTGGGCTTCACGCACACGATGGTGACGCCGTGCCGCTTGCGGAGTGCGAGATCGTCGAGCCGACGCCCGATCATGTCGGGGAGCGCGCGGGTCTGGATCAGGGCGAAGCCGGGGTCGAACTCGAGGTACTCCATCATGTGGCCGCTCACCAGGTGGGCGATGCGGACCCCGGCGTCGTACTCGGGGAACACCACGTGGTGCGCGCCGACCCGCTCCAGGATCCGCCCGTGCTCGGCGCTGACCGCCTTGGCCCAGATGGTCGGCACGCCGAGGTCGGCCAGCGCCGCAGTGGTGAGGATGCTGGCCTCGATGTTGGTGCCGATGCCGACCACGGCCTCGTCGAACTCGGCGGCCCCCAGCTGCCGGAGGGCCTCGGAGTCGGTGGTGTCGGCCTCCAGCACCAGCGGCAGGGTGGTGGACGCCTGCTGGACCAGTCGGGGGTCGACGTCGACGCCGACGACGTCGTTGCCGAGCTCGGTCAGGGTGTGCGCGACCGCGCTCCCGAACCGGCCCAGCCCGATCACGAGAACCTGCTCCTTGGTGCGTGGGCTGCGGGTGGGCACGATGACCTCCAGGTCGAGGGGGGAACGGTGACTCAGCCGATGAGCGGGCGGTCCTCGGCGTAGCGCACGCGGGTGGGGCGCTCCCGGAGCACCAACGCGACGCCGAGGGTGGCCGGGCCGATGCGGCCGACGAACATGAGCGCGACGAGGAGCAGCTGGCCGATGCCGTCCATCTGCGCGGTGATGCCGGTGGTCAACCCGACCAGACCGAAGGCCGAGCAGACCTCGAACAGCACCCGGATGAGCGCGAAGTCGTCGAAGGTGATGAGCACCATGGTGGCCGCCACGACCAGGGCGACGCTGAGGAGCGCGACGGTCACCGCCTGGCGCTGGACCTCGGCGGGCATGCGTCGGCGGAAGGCGGTGACCTCGCCGGTGGTCCGCAGCTCCGACCACAGGACGAAGCCGAGCAGGGCGAAGGTGCTGACCTTGATGCCGCCGGCGGTGGACGCGCTGCCGGCACCGATGAACATCAGGATGCTGGTGAAGAACCAGGTGCTCTCGTGCATCTGGCTGTAGTCCACGGTGTTGAACCCGGCCGTGCGGGGGCTGACGCTCTGGAACAGGGCCGCCGAGGCCTTGTCGAACGTGCCGAAGGCGCCGAGGGTGTTCGACCACTCGAGCGCCAGGATCACCACGAAGCCGGTGGCGAGCAGGACGACGCTCGTGAGCACGGTGAGCTTGGTGTGCACCGACCACTGGGCCGGGCGCCGGACGTTGCGACGGAGCTCCATCACCACCGGGATGCCGATCCCGCCGAGGATGATGCCGATCATGATCGGCGTGGTGATCCAGAGGTCGGTGGCGAAGGGCACGAGGTTGTCGGGGAAGAGCGCGAACCCCGCGTTGTTGAACGCCGACACCGAGTGGAAGATCCCGAGCCACACCGCGCGCAGCGCAGGCTCGTCGGCGCTCCACCAGAACCGGGCGGCCAGGACGATGGCCAGGACCGCCTCGGTCCCGACCACGAAGACGGCGACGCCCTTGAGGAGCGTGCGGAGGTCACCGGCGGCGGTCTGGGTCTCGCTCTGGGCGGCCATGCGCATGCGGATGCCCACCCGGCTCGAGACGGTGTAGGCGAGGATCGCACCGAACACGGTGATGCCGAGCCCGCCGATCTGGATCAGGACCAGGATCACCCCGTGGCCGAAGCCCGACCAGTGCGTGGCGGTGTCGACGACCGTGAGCCCGGTCACGCAGACCGCGGAGGTGGTGGTGAACAGCGCCGTGAGCACGTTCACCGCCCCGTCGCCGCGGACGGCGAGGGGAAGGCTGAGCAGCACGGTGCCGATCGCGATGACGGCCGCGAAGGCCAGGACGATCAGCCGGGCCGGGTGCAGCATCTCGGCGTGGGCACCCCGGTGCGATCTTCCGGTGGAGGCACCCCGGTGCGATCTTCCGGTGGAGGCACCCCGGTGCGTCGGCATCGGGGTGCATTCTGACAGCGCCGGGTCGGCGTGCGGGCCGACGGGCCGGCGGTCTCAGCCGGGGCCGGGCTCGGTGGGGTCGGCGTCGGGTTCGGGGTCGAGCACGATGCCGTAGGCGTGCGCGAGGGCGAGGGCCATGCCGGTCGCCCGGGCGTACACCGCAGCGAAGTAGTGGGGGGCGGCGTCGGCCCGGGGGAAGGGCGGCACGCCGAGCGAGTCGATCAGCGCGGTGGGGTGCTCGACCGGCTCCACGGGGTCGAGCGGCCCCGCGGCGGTGTCGGGGTTCCCCCAGAACGGGCGGGCCGACCCCTTGCGGCGCGGGGTCCGGGTCCGGCGGCGGCGGCCGCCCCCGTCGCTCACGCGGCCCGCCCGGGATCGCCGGGGTCCGCGGTCGCGGCGAGGTCCTCGGTGAGGACCGCATCGGTCCGGATCCCGAGGGCCGAGCGCAGCTGCTCGCGGTCGAGGTCGGCGAGGGAGCTCGACTTGGGCAGCACGAGGTCGGCGATGCGGCGCTTGCCCGCGACCACCTCCTCGACCCGCTCGTCGACCGTGCCGGGGCACACGAGGCGGTGACAGATGACGGTGTGGGTCTGGCCGATCCGCCACGCCCGGTCGCGGGCCTGGTCCTCGACCGCAGGGTTCCACCAGCGGTCGTAGAGCACCACGTGGTTGGCGGCGGTGA
>Ga0172372_10005738_pt1 | contig 17169 bp, 16 predicted proteins | sample LakKiv5m_2_FD_114544 | JGI IMG/M metagenome (GOLD analysis project Ga0172372, IMG submission 114544) | Freshwater microbial communities from Kabuno Bay, South-Kivu, Congo - kab_092012_9.5m | ecosystem: Environmental > Aquatic > Freshwater > Lake | place: Democratic Republic of the Congo...
ATTGGCAAGGAAATGATGAAAATTTTGAAAAAAGAAGGTTTCAAGTTCCAAATGGAACATCGCGTACAAAAAGTAGAAAACAAGGGAAAATCAGTCGTTCTGACAGCCTTGAATAAAAAGAACGAGGAAGTGACTTTTGAAGCAGATTATTGCTTAGTTGCCGTGGGACGAAAAGCCTTTACGGAAGGTTTAGCGCTTGAGAATGCAGGTCTTGCTGCGAATGCACGTGGACAAGTTGAAGTAAATGATCATTTACAAACATCTATTCCACACATCTACGCAATTGGTGATGTGGTGCGAGGTGCTATGTTAGCACACAAAGCGGAAGAGGAAGGTGTGTATGTTGCAGAATTAATCGCGGGTCAAAAACCACATTTGAATTACAACCTAATTCCGGGCGTGGTATATACTTGGCCGGAGGTAGCCGCTGTAGGAAAAACAGAAGAAGAACTAAAAACGGCAGGCATCGATTATAAAGTGGGGAATTTTCCTATTAAAGCACTTGGTCGCGCTCGTGCTAGCATGGACACAGCAGGATTTATTAAAATATTGGCAGATAAAACCACCGATGAAGTACTTGGCGTTCATATGATTGGTCCTCGCGTTGCTGATTTGATTATGGAAGCTGTTACCGCAATGGAATACCGAGCTTCTGCTGAAGACATGGCACGCATTTGCCACCCTCACCCAACTTATTCAGAAGGCGTTAAGGAAGCTGCACTCGCAGCTACAGAAAATAGAGCGTTGCACGTTTAACCTTCGTGTCTCTCCCAAATCTGGATAAGTTCTACTAGGGTTTTGACAGCTTTTTCCATATCTTGCACACTCACATATTCATGTTTCGAGTGAATTGCCATTTCACCAGTAAATAGATTAGGACAAGGTACACCCATAAACGATAAACGGGAGCCGTCAGTTCCTCCTCGGATAATTGCGCGGCGAGGTTGTACTCCTGCTCGCTCCATTGCCTGTGCCGCGTATTCCGTAACAAAAGGGACATCCACAAGCTTCTCCTTCATGTTTCGGTATTGCTCGCTGCGCTCTGCTCGGTAGTGTGCTCCTGGAAAGTCGGTCATAACTTCATTTGCAATTCTTGTTAATTTGTCTGCATACGAATTCATCTTTTCTGTGTCATGGTCCCGTAAAATAAATTGAACTGTAGCTTCTTCCAAACCTCCCTGAATAGAAACCGGATGAACGAAGCCTTCCCTTCCTGAAGTGGTTTCAGGTGACCATTCTTCCTTTGGTAATCGCGAAACAAATGCCGAGGCGAGTTTAATTGCATTAACCATTTTTCCTTTCGCATATCCTGGATGTGCACTTACACCGGTAAAAACGAACTTCATTCCATCAGCAGAAAAGGTTTCGTCTTCGATATCTCCTAAAGGTCCGCCATCTAAGGTATAACCATAAGTAGCCGTAATTTTATTCATGTCAAGATAATCTACTCCTCTTCCAACCTCCTCATCTGGCGTGAATAACACTTGAATATCACCGTGAGGAAATTGTTTTGTTTTGAGCTGTTGAACAAAATCCATTATAATGGCTATTCCCGCTTTATCGTCTGCTCCCAAAAGTGTCCGACCGCTCGCTGTAATCAGATCATCTCCGATTTTTTCCTTCAAATATGGATGCTTTTCAATGGTGATCACCTGCGAAGGATCATCTGGCAAAACAATGGGGGCTCCGTTATAGCAACGGTGTAGAATTGGCTTAACATCTGTTCCGCTGCAATCAGGTGCAGTATCCATGTGCGAGCAAAGCAAAATGCATGGTGCGTTTTGGTTCGTGGTGTTTCCAGAAATCGTTGCTATGACATATCCATTGTCGTCCATTTCTACTTGTTTCAAACCAAAAGCGCGTAATTCTTCCGTCAATAATTTTCCCAGATTTTTCTGTTTTTCAGAGGATGGAAAGGATGTCGAATTTGGATCTGCGGTTGTGTCGATTTGTACGTAGCGCATGAAACGTGAGGCAATATGCTCCATAATTTTAAATTAGGAGCGAAAATTACATAAAAAAAGGAAGTTTAAACCCTAAAATTTATTGTTTTATAAAGCGAATAGGTAAAGTAGCCTTATCCAAATACACATAATAAATGCCCGACTTTAGAAATTGAATGGGTACTTGGGTTCGTTCGTCTGTAATAATATCCTGGTGATGAACATTTCCGTCTTCCGAAACAATTTTAAATTTTTGGTTAACAAAACTAGTATCTACTACAAGTTCAATAATATCTGCCGCCGGATTAGGTTTAACTCGAGCAGCAACAAAAAATGTTTCTGTTACTTGAGAATATACAGGAAGAGTAACGATAAAGCAGCCGGAAATAAAAAGGAATAGCATAGCTAAAACCCCCATTAGTATTGGGAACTGAGTTGCTATATCTTTTAACCAGTTTTTTTGATGTCTTGGAAAAGATAAAGAAAAAAGGCCAATTAAGAATAATAAAGAAGAGACAACTGCCATGGTGTTTTTTTTCGTTAAACGCATAGCTATTACATTTGTAACAAATTCTTAAATTTTTTCCATGCATGATATTCAAACTTCAGGTGATGTTCACACATTAGTAAGTGTTTTCTACAACAAAATCATGGCAGACAAGTTACTCTCTCCATTCTTTGCAAAATTAGATTGGGATGAGCATTTACCGAAAATGGAAAAATTCTGGCGTTTTGTTTTATTGGAAGAGACAGGATATACCACCAACGTTACCGAAAAACACCTGCAGATGCGATTATCCTCCGCTCATTTTGAGAGATGGTTAGCCGTGTTTAATGAAACCGTAGATAGTTTGTTCATAGGGGAAAATGCCGACAAGGCAAAACAGCGGGCGGCGCTCATAGGTTGGACCCTCCAAAGTAAAATGGTTTAATCTAATTCTATTTTCTTTTCGATCTCCCAGTTGGCACGAATAGTGATCGCTTCCGGGAAATACAATACTCGTTCGGGTTGAACATTTTTTTTCGGATCAATTGGATCCCATTCTCCATTTTGGTTGGCATCAAGAATTAATTGAATGTCGTATTTTCCTGGAACCAATCTTGGTAAAGTAATGCTTGATCCTTTGAATGACAGTTGCCTCTGAGATTTTCCGTCTTTTAGCAAACGTACTATGTAACTTCCTTCTTTTGTTATTTTTAAATGGAGTGTTCCTAATTCGCGATCAGATTTTATAGAAAAGGCAACTTGTAGTTTTCGCGTATTGGTGTTTCCAGAGTTCCCTGTGATGGCCGATTGATCGCATTCTAGAATAAAGTTACCGCTGCGGGATGAAAGTCCTGTAATGTTGAGGTGTTGTTTATTGAAATTAATTTGAGCGGGAATCAAGGAGCTGTCAGGAAGTAATTTCACGCGGATTTTAGTGGACTCAATGCTACGAATGAAATCATTGGTGTGAAAAACTAGTGTATCGGGATTATCGGCTGAAGATTCTTCAAAATTCAAGCGCAGAGACATCGTTTTTCCCGTTCTATTTACAACTTGGTTGATTGTGTCACTCCCAATTACCAATGTAAATTGTTCCTGTTCCATGGGCGAAACAGCAAGTACTAGCGAATCTTTTTTACGGTATAATTGATCCTCTGTTATTGGCTTACCGTCGAGAAATATTGTGCTCTGCTGGTTCATAGGTGCATGCATCACAAAAAGACCCGGCGGGATAAACTTTTTGTTTTTTATTTTATCTACACTTCGAGGTGTTGAAACAAACAAAGTGGTACTGTCGCGACTGCCAAAAAAAACGGCGTGGACAGTCGAGTCAAATCCCTGTTTTTCAAGAGAGTCTATTGTCAAGTTATTGTTGGCATCTTCGAATGCTTTTACTACATAGTTCCCAGGTTTGATTGCGCTTATCTCGGCATTACCCGATTTATTCGAACGAGCAAAATAACGAGGAGATTGCGCTTGCATATTTTCAAATAGACCCACAACTATTTTTTGTGCTGGCACATTGGAAAACGCATCTTTTACATTTACATGGAAGAAAGAAGAATCGATTGAAGCCCCTGAAGAAAAAACATACGTGTACAGCGAATCATTTCCCTCATGAAAATCTTTAACCACACCATTCATATATAAAGAATAGGTGGTGTTCTCCTTCCAAGGTTTGTCCCAAGTTATCGTCAAAGTTTTTCCAGAAATACTTGCTTTTGCAGCAGCGTCAGGAGGAACAAGTACTAGATTTTCTTTCGCTGGATTTAAGGTAATGCGCTCGTCAAATTCAAATGTAAACGTCTGTGCTTTCACATTTCGATCGTTTTGTTTTACTGACGATTCAATAATCCTCGGAGCGGTTTCATCTTTATTTCCACCGGAAATGCTGCCGATTTGAGCACATCCTGCAAAAAAGGCGCATGCAAGAACGATTAGAAGCAATGATTTCCGATCCAAGAGCAAATTTGTGTTAGGTATTGTTCATCAATTTCGTCAAAATCGGCTAAGCGATCGCTATCAACGTCAAGCACAGCAACGATGTTATTGCCTTTTTTTATAGGTACTACAATTTCACTTTTCGATAAGGAACTGCAGGCAATATGACCCGGAAAGGCTTCTACATCGGGAACGACCAAAACTGTATTACGTTCCCAGGATTGTCCACAAACTCCTTTTCCTTTCTTAATCCTCGTGCAAGCCAAGGTTCCTTGAAAAGGACCAAGAACCAATTCATTTCCTTTCACCATATAAAAGCCTACCCAAAAAAAACCAAAGGTTTCTCTCAGTACTGCTGTAGCATTAGCCAAATTTGCAACCAGATCCTTTTCTCCAGAGAGCAAGGCACTGAGTTGTGGGATAAGGTGTTGGTACTTTTCCGATTTGGAACCAATTACCAGACTTAATTCTTCCGCCATGAGACAAAGATAGTTGAGAAACAAATAAAATGATTCTATTGAACTAAATCAAAATTATTTTTCGTATATTCAAGTTAAATAAGAAAAATATGTTGACAAAAGTACAAGTAGAAAAAATCCTGTTTCTAGACATCGAAACTGTTCCGCAAATATACAGCTACCAGGATTTAGATGAAAAAACACGTGAATTATTTAATGCAAAAACGAGATTCTCTCAATCCGAGGAAAAATCATTTGAAATGCTTTACAATGAACGAGGAGGCATTTTAGCCGAGTTCGGGAAAATCGTATGTATTTCGGTTGGAATGGTAAGAGAGAACAACCTCAATAAAACAATTCGATTGAAATCCTTTGCTCATGACGATGAAGAAACATTGTTGAACCAATTTAAGCGCTTGTTGGATGAACATTATAATACTCCATCTCACATTCTATGTGGTCATAATGCCAAGGAATTTGATATCCCATACATCTGCCGAAGAATGTTGATCAATGGTATTACACTTCCGTCAATACTCGATATTGCAGGAAAAAAACCTTGGGAAATTAATCACCTTGACACATTAGAACTTTGGAAATTTGGCGATTACAAGGCGTTTACTTCCTTGGCGCTTCTGTGTCATGTGTTTCAAATACCTACGCCGAAAGACGATATTTCCGGCGCGGATGTAGCAAGGGTATATTACGAAGAAAGCGACCTTCCTAGAATTCGACACTATTGCGAAAAGGATGTGGTCGCTTTAATTCAGCTATTCTTAAAAATGAAAGGAGATGCATTAGTTGCTGATGACAACATCAGTAGTGCAAGTTAAAAGTTCATTTGGGCTTGAATTCTCAGTAAATTTCCTCTTTGATAATTATCCTTGTTAAGGAAATCTTCAAAACGTCTTGAGGACATGGTGTACATTAAGACAAGTTCAAAGTTTTTACCCATTTGCCATTCAGTTCCAATTTCTAGTTCCTCAACACGATAGCTTCTTGCGTCTAATTCATGCTTTTTGCCCCCTTTGTATTGTTGATACCTCACAAATGGAATTAGCGTTTGATCTCCGAAATTTATTTTGTAGCATGCCGTAATAAACCCACCACTTAAACGCTGAGTCGAAATTGAGTCAGCAAATTTGTCAAACTCCGGACCCCTGCCAATATTGTATTCAGCTAAAATTCCAAAAGGTTTAGGGTACAACACAAAGGTTCCGGCCACACGCTCATCATCGTACAATTTATCAGCCGCATATTTTACTCCGCTCGATGTGCTTAATAACGTGTACTTCCCTTTATAGGCTTGAACACCAGTTTCAATAATTTGATTTTTTACCTGAAACGGATAAGAAATTCTTGAAACAATGTGTCTATTTTTATTTACTTCAGGCCTATTTGCCGTTTGACCATTATAAGCCCCAAAAGCAAAGACACCATAATCGCCAGATCCCTTCAACCCATCATTAACTAATGATGAAAAAAGCTTTCTTGTTTTTTCAGGTGCCCAATAAAAGAAAACACCTAAATCGCGCTCATTTGAAACAGCACTGTTTAAGGCGTCAGCACGATCAAGTGGTAAGCGATTTTGCGAAGATTGCATATTTTCAAAACCAAATGGAACCTTACTTTGTCCTATTCGAAAACGAAATTCATTCTTTTCATCTATTCCAACATCAAAATAAGCATCTCGCAATTGTGTAAAATGTAATGAAGATGAAGAGGGAGCGCTTGCAAAATCAGGTTGAATATAGAAATATACTCGTGGATGAATTTGACCGAAAAATATAATTCTCATTCTGCGAATGAAGAATCCACCGTCACCACCCCAACTTTTGTCACATTGTTCACATGACAAATCCTCATTCGTTTGCAAAAGACCGTTATATCGAATTTGTGTATAGCCTCGAATTGCCATTTTCTCATACCATTTCTTTGAGATTTTCAGTGTTGAATCCTTTGAAACTTGTGTTACTTGAGAGAATGAAATAGTTCCAAAGCATAAAAAACAGATTAATGTAATTTTGTTCATATCGATTTAAATTTTTTGCCAAAATTACCTTCTTAACATTTGGTTAATATTGTAATAACTAAATGATAACCTTTTATTAATTTTATTAATCTTTTGATAACATTGTCAACGACTTTTAATTTTTTTGAATACAGACAAATACTCGTATTCTTACGTCTGATATGGCATTGAGCAACTCTATTTATAAAACCTAATGTTATCTTTACGTTAACAAATCCACCTATCTTCTCATTACCCGAAGAAGCCCGTTACATTTGCGTCAAAATGAATTATTATGGGAGGAATTTTAAGCTATTTTTTACCGAAAGACAAGGTTTTTTATAATCTTTTCGAGGAAGCGAGTGACAATTTGCAGTTAATTGCAAAAAAACTACAACAAGTCGTTCACGAGCCTGATTTCAACAAACGTGCTCAATTAATTTCAGAGATGGAAGGAATCGAGCATAAAAACGATGAGATCACGCACACTATTTTTGTGGAATTGGGTAAAAATTTCATTACTCCGTTTGATAGAGAAGATATTCACAGTTTGGCTTCTGCCTTGGACGATATCGCTGATTACATTTATGCCGCGGCCAAGAAAATTAACTTTTACAAAATTGATCCTATTTCCGACCAGGGGATTCAGAAAACGGCCGATGCGATTCACGATGCTGTAATTGCTGTAAAAGCAGCTGTTATGGAGTTACGTAATTTGAAAAATACGCAAAAAATTATTGAATGTGTTATTAAAATCAATAGCATTGAAAATAACGCTGACGATATTTTTGACATGAGTATTGAGCGTCTCTTTGAATCTGACGTTGATGCTAAGGAACTTATTAAAAGAAGAGAGATTTACCAAGTAATGGAAATTGCTACGGATAAGTGTGAAGATGCTGGAAATGTCATAGAATCTATCGTTGTAAAATACGCTTAAGTAAACTAACCCATAAATAACTGAGCACATGTTTGCTTTACTCATAACGGTGATTGTTATCGCCATTCTTTTCGATCTAGTGAATGGATTTCACGATGCAGCGAATTCTATTGCAACTGTTGTTTCAACTAAGGTGCTGACACCTTTTCAAGCGGTTATTTGGGCCGGATTGTTTAATGTTGTTGCTATTTTCATATTTGACTTAAGTGTTGGAAACACGATTGCAAAAACGGTTAATACTTCTGCTATTGACCTTTGGGTAATCTTGGCGGGATTGTTGGCTGCTACAGCATGGAATTTATTTACATGGGCACTAGGGTTGCCTTCTTCTTCATCACATACCTTAATCGGAGGCTTTGCCGGGGCGGCAATGGCTTATGCTGCAAACGACGGAGGTTTCGGCGCACTTGGTTTTGGTGTGTTAAAAACAGAAGAGGTATTAAAACCCTTGCTCTTCATCTTTTTAGCCCCAGTAATTGGTGGACTGATCGCCTTTATCATTGCATTGGTAACAATACAACGCAATTACATCAAAAAAATGTTCTTTGCGGCTTTGTTGAGTTTCATAACAGTTTTTGCCTCTTGGTTCTACAAGGATGTCTTTGAAATTAAAATTCAAATGATTTGGATTATTGGGATTCTGCTTGGGTTATTCTTAATTGTTTACATTATCTACCAACTGGTTTACGGGAAAAGACAAAGTGCTTTGCGTGAATCGTCGATGTACAAAAAGTTACAACTTTTATCATCCGCCGCCTTTTCAATTGGGCATGGTGGCGCCGATTCTCAAAAGGTAATTGGAATTATTTGTGCGGCCTTATTGGTTTATTCTAACATGGAGCGTGAAGGCAAGGTTGACGTGGCATTACCGGATTCTTTCAAAGTTGCAGAAATATTTCAAATTAAATACGAAGAGGATGGAAATGTTAAAAAGTTTAAGCCTCAACGTTACGGAGAAATTAATGGAAGACCTTTTATGCTATGCAACGACACAAATTTGTTTGATGTCAGTAAAGGTGAAAAAATCAAAGTTGACGACTCACACATGGCCATTGTGGATGGAAAAGAAATAGATGTAAAAGAAGCATTAATGCCGTTTGAAATTTATTCTAAAACTAGTAGAGTCGAGAAAGACGGGAAAATGAAAGATGAGACGAGCATTTATGATTTATCAAATGATTCTCTTGTTTTCAAAGGGGGAAAAATCAACAAAAACTGGATTTATGCAGATGTATTTAAAGATTTTTTGGACGAGAAGGAGGGAAAACTTAAAGAATCGTATAAAATAGATTCTAAATTCACACGTGAAACTACTCCCTTTTGGGTGGTATTCGCCTGTTACTTAGCAATAGGAATCGGAACCTTAATGGGAGGCTGGAAGATTGTGAAAACAATGGGAACGAAAATTACAAAAGTGACTCCTTTAGAGGGTGTATGTGCTGAAACTGCAGGAGCTTTGACGCTCTTTACAGTATCTCAATTTGGTATTCCTGTTTCCACTACACACACCATTACCGGATCGATAATTGGGGTTGGAGCTACTAAAAGATTGAGTGCTGTTAGATGGGGCGTTACTATTAATTTACTTTGGGCTTGGATTTTGACAATCCCTGTTAGTGCATTTCTTGCAGCAGCCTTTTATCACATAATTCTGTTGGTGAAGTAATTAGCAGATTTTTTAGTTCAAACAGATTTTTTATTTATTAAATAAATACTATCTTTGTATGAACTTTAAATCAACTCTTTTATGAAAAAATTATTACTTTCTTTAAGTGTAATCTTGTCAGCAGCAGCTGCAAGTGCTCAGGTGATAGTTGCTGGAGTTTCTCCACAAAACATCGTAGCTAATTACACGCACACTTGGGCAGATCCAGCTGGAGGTTGGGGTACACCAGACTTCAACATTCCGAACACTTTTGTTGAAGATACAATTATGCTTGTGGACGATGGTTCAACCGGCACAAATGCTCAAGGAAATCCAGTTTCTGCCGAAGGATGTAACCCATTAATTAACAACCTGACTGGAAAAATTGCGGTAATTTACAGAAATACATGTGAGTTTGGTGCAAAAGCATTTAACGCACAAAATGCAGGAGCAGTTGGTGTTATAATTATTAATAGAAACCCAGGAGAAGTTATCGCAATGGGTGCTGGAGCTCAAGGAGCAAATGTTACCATTCCTGTTGTAATGTTAGACTTAAATGACGGAGCTACATTAGTAAATGAAATGGCTAACGGACCTGTGGTTGTTTTCATGGGTAACAAAACTGGTTTATTTGCGAATGATGTTTCTCTTCTTGGTCGTGCTACTTTGGCACCTAAAGCTGCTATGGTGCACTCATTATTGGCACAAAATGGTACTGAATTTAATTTTGACCTTGGAGGGAAAGTTTTCAACCCAGGAAATCAAAACCAAGCAGCAGTTACTTTGACGGCTACAATTACTGATCCATCTGGAACTGAAGTTTACAATAACTCCGTGAATAACCTTTCTATCAATTCTGGATTCGATAGTACAGAGGTTGCGCCAGGAACACTACCAAATTTCTCTTTAGCTACATATAGTGCAGGTGAGTATACCTTAACATATACTGCAACTATTAACGGTGCAACAGATGAGTACTTAGACGACAATACGTTAACCTATAAATTTTCTTTCAATGATTCAGTTTTTGCATATGCTAAACCTGCAAACGGAAGCATTAACGCAGCTAATCATTACAGACCAGGAACAAACAACCAAACATATTCTGTTTGCACAGTTATCAACGATGCAAATGCAAGCCGCGTAGCTGCAACAGGTGTTTACTTTAGTGCAACTAAGGCTGCAAACACAGATCCACTTGATGGTGAAGAAATTGCTTTGTACTTGTATAAGTGGGAAGACGCATTTACTGACTTGAACGACGCAAATTTGGCATTCAATACCTTAACTGAAGTAGCTTCTGGGTTCTATTATTATCCAGGTGATTTACAGGACCAAATCGTTTACGGTGCATTCAATTCTCCGGTTGTATTGGAAAATAATCAGCGTTATTTAGCGTGTGCTCAAACTGTTAACCTTGATCTTTATTTAGGTTATGACAATACAGATTATACCTATAATACTGACTATTATTTACAACCTATGTTCCCTAACGAAAGTGATGGTACTTATTTTGCAATTGGTTTCGGAACTGATCTTCCTGCAGCTTTAGGTGTTGGATTGGTTGATGCTAATGATGTAAGTATTGCTGAAGTTAATAGAATTGATGGAATTGCTTATCCAAACCCAGCGAATGACAAAGTAACTGTTTCAATCGAAGGTGAAGGTGTTGCTACATTAAATGTTACTGATGTTGCTGGTAAAACAGTAGTTTCAAACACTATTAATTTAGTTGGTGGAAAATCAGATGTAAATATCGCTAGCCTTGAGTCTGGAATGTACATTTTCAACGTAACACTTGAAAACGGAAAAACAGCTCAATTCAACGTTGTTAAGAAATAAGAATCTCTTTTGAGAAATGAAAAGGTCGGCGAGAGTCGGCCTTTTTTTATTGCTATCTTTGTAGTCAAATGAATGCTGTTTCTAAATTTACGGTTACTGCTGCTCTCCCATACGCGAATGGACCTCTTCACCTTGGTCACGTAGCTGGCGTTTACTTACCTGCTGATATTTTTGTTCGTTTTCTCAGGTTGAAGGGTCACGATGTCGTTTTCATTTGTGGAAGTGATGAACATGGGGCGGCAATTACTTTACGTGCAAAAAAGGAAGGTATTTCACCTCAAGAAATTGTAGATAAATACAATGAGATGATTGGCAAAGCGTTCCAAGATTTCGGAATTTCTTTTGACATTTTTCACCGAACCTCTGCACAAATACATCACGAAACGTCGCAAGACTTTTTCTTAAAACTTCACGAGAAAGGAAAGTTCATCGAAGAAGTCTCGGAGCAATATTACGATGAAGAATTCCAACAGTTTTTGGCCGATCGTTACATTACAGGAACTTGTCCCAAATGTTCAAGCGATGGAGCTTACGGGGATCAATGCGAAAAATGCGGTAGTGATTTGAGTCCAACTGATTTGATAAATCCAATTTCTACGCTTAGCAATAAAACTCCGATTTTAAAATCCACCTCTCACTGGTATTTGCCGATGGATCGTCACGAAGAATGGTTGCGTGAATGGATTCAGAATGGAATATTAGATGGAGAACCTCAGCACAACCCAAAAGAATGGCGTAATCAGGTAATCGGACAATGTATGTCTTGGATTAACGGAGGTCTAAAACCAAGAGCCATGACACGCGATTTGGACTGGGGTGTAAAAGTTCCTCTTGCAAATGCGGAAGGAAAAGTACTCTACGTTTGGTTGGATGCGCCCATCGGCTATATTTCAGCAACGAAACAATGGGCCTTGGACAATGGTAAAAACTGGAAAGACTATTGGTGTAAAAATGAGGCCGGTGATCGAAAATTGGTTCATTTCATAGGAAAAGATAATATCGTTTTTCACGCGATTATTTTCCCCATTCTACTCAAAGATCACGGCGATTTTATTCTTCCAGATAATGTTCCGGCCTATGAATTTTTGAATTTGGAGGGAGATAAATTTTCTACCTCACGTAATTGGGCTGTTTGGTTGCATGAATTCATTGCTGCGCATACAAATCGTATCGATGAACTGAAATATGTATTGACAGCGATTGCCCCAGAAAGCAAGGACTCTGAGTTTACTTGGAAGGAATTTCAAACGCGCGTGAATAGTGAGCTTGCCGATATATTAGGGAATTTCGTTAACAGAACCTTGGTGCTAACACAAAAGTATTACGAAGGAATCATTCCAAGCCCAAGTGAATTTACTGCTGAAGATAAAGAACTCATTTCGGAGATTGAAGCTATTCCAGCGAAAATTGAAACGCTCATGTATGCTTACAAATTACGTGAAGCGCAAACAGAATGGATGAATTTGGCGCGACTGGGAAATAAATACCTGGCAGAGCAAGAGCCTTGGAAACTCATTAAAACGGATCCAGAACGCGTAAAAACAATTCTCTACCTTGCTAACGTTTTAACCGCGCAGCTCGCTTTGATGGGCCGACCATTTCTTCCAACAACAAGTGAACGATTAGCATCGATGTTAAACATTGATATATCAAATGTTGCATGGGATTCAAAACCAGCAGATATTCTTTCTCAAGGACATCAAATCGGCACTCCCGAAATATTATTCACGAAAATCGAAGATTCTTTAGTTGAAGAAGAGCGTGCAAAACTAATGAGTCAAAATTCCACCGAAACATCTAATTTTCCTCCTATGAAAGATGCCATTTCCTTTGACGAATTCACCAAACTTGACATGCGTTTAGCTACCATAAAACACGCAGAAAAAGTTGAAAAAGCGGATAAATTATTGAAGTTAACCGTGGTAACAGGTATTGACGAACGCACGATAGTATCTGGAATTGCAGAGCATTACTCACCAGATGAAATCATAGGAAAAACGGTTTTGGTTTTACTCAATTTGGAACCAAGAAAAATTCGCGGTATCGAATCGCAAGGAATGGTTTTAATGGCTGAAGACGAGTCTGGAACCTTAAGTTTTTTAGCTCCTGAAAAAGCTTTTGAGGCGGGTCCGACGGTAAGATAATCCAAAGATTTGTTAATTGACTTGCAAAAACGGGTTATTTGACATATCTTTGTATCATAGTTCTCAACGGAGAATTTCAAATTAAAATAATAAGTAAAGATATATTGCGGGGTGGAGTCCGCCGCGGCGGAGCAGTTCGTCGGGACATAACCCTTAGCAATATTGAAATAACGCAAAAGATATATTGCGGGGTGGAGCAGTTGGCAGCTCGTCGGGCTCATAACCCGAAGGTCGCACGTTCGAGTCGTGTCCCCGCTACTAGGAAAAGCCAGTCAAATTTGACTGGCTTTTTGCATTTCCGGAAGCGCTGAAAGTGTACTTTCAAAAGCAGATGGGAATGTAAAAAGGTGGAATGCGAAGCGGTCTGAGCTTTTCCTTGTTAAGCCCCCAATAACGTCCATCTGAAATGAAATGGAGGATATTCGTGTCCCCGCTACTAGCAAAGACTCATCAGTTAAATTAATTGATGAGTCTTTTTTTTGTCCCTCTGAATCCCATGTTAAATCTAGGATTAATTTCGCTCTGAAATTCAAGATAATAACGTTATTTTTAAATAATAATAATTGTACTTTTACAGTAAGGTAATTATATTTTGACCCAACGACGTTCATGTGTTATATTCAATTATTATTTAAAAATCAGAAAATGAAAAACTTTATTCTCTTATCCTTATTTATTGTTTTTTGCAAAAGTTATAATGCACAAACACAAAAAGGACAATCCATACTTGGCGAAGCTTCAGGTGATAATTCAGGGAGTTGCGTAAGCATGCCAGATCCTCAAACAATCGGTATCGGTGCATGGGGAAATACTGCGAATGGCAACTTATCAGGACATGCAAGAGTTTATTTTTGGAATGGTTTAAATTGGGAACAAAAAGGCCAGGATATAGATGGGAGTGCAGGAGATACTTTCGGTAGGTCTTTATCAATGCCAAACAGCAATACAATCGGTGTTGGAGCAAATCGTAATCCAGGAGGTGGTTTTCAGCGCGGGCGTGTTGGTGTTTTTGAATACAATTCTCTTACAAATTCATGGACTTTAAAAGGAAATTATATTAACGGTGAGGCTGATATAGATCAATCTGGCGAAAGAGTTTTCATGCCCGACGAAAATACCATTGCGATAGGAGCAATGCTTAATGATGGTAATGGCTCTAACTCGGGACATGTAAGGATTTATGTTTGGGATGGACTCAATTGGACACAAAAGGGCGGTGATATTGATGGGTCAACAGCTGGAGATGCTGTAGGGGGAGCAATTTCGATGCCTGATGCAAATACAATCGCAATTGGATCACACCCGAATGATTTTAATGGTGCAAATGCAGGGCAAGTGAGAATTTTTGAATGGGATGGTGCTAATTGGATTCAAAAAGGGGTTTCACTTTATGGAGATTCGGCGGGTGACGAATTTGGATTCTCCGTAAGTATGCCAACCCCAAATATTATTGCAGCTAGTTCTCGAAGCAGCGATGATGGCGGAACAGATGTTGGAAAGGTAGAAATTTTTGAGTGGAATGGGACAAATTGGATACAAAAAGGTTCAAGTATTAATGGAGACCCACTTGCACCGCTTTTTGGGGGATCAATTAGTATGGCAAATCCTGATGTTATTTCAATTGGCGCTATAGGTTCCCCTGCTTCAAATTCGGGACGTGTTGGTGTTTATTTTTGGAATGGGGTGACATGGTTACTTGCTGATAACTTTATGGTTGGAGATAATTTAGGCGATGGTTTTGGAACTTCGGTTAGTATGGGGGCATATAATACTGTTGGGATAGGAGCAAACTTTAATAATTTAAATACAGGTCAAGTAAAAATTTATGAGGTTTGTGTGCCCACAACAACAATAGAAAGTATTACGGCATGTGATTCAATTGACTGGATTGATGGAAACACGTATTTAACTTCCGGTACCTATTCATATAATGCAACATCAGTTTTGGGATGTGACAGCACTGTTCTATTGAATTTAACCATAAATAATGGATCTTCATCTATTCAAAATGAAACAGCATTGGATAGTTTTTTCTGGACAATTAATGGTCAAACGTATACACAAAGTGGGAATTACACCAGCGTCATTCCCTCAGCAAACGGTTGTGACAGTATCATTACCTTAAACCTTACTTTGAATTTCACAGGAATAAACCAGTTACAGAACACAGAAATAGTTATTTTCCCCAACCCAACAAACGATCAACTGACCATTAGTACCAATGAATCTGTGATTGGAAAGGAGTATTTAATCGTTGACCAGGTTGGTAAGTTAGTTAACAAAGGGTGTTTAATCAATGCAAACACAACGTTATCTTTAAATGGGCTTTCGAATGGGATATATACCCTTCAAATAGAAGGTAAGGGAAGAAAAACGTTTGTGATTCAAAAAGACTAGTTATCCCCATTTTCAACCAGTATTTTTTCGAATAATTGAACTTCAATTTGTTCCAAACCAACTTAGATTAGGTTCGTCCGCCTAGGCGGATCGATACTCCTCTCTACAAGAGAAAAGCCAGTCATTACTGACTGGCTTTTTGCATTTCCAGAAGCGTTGATAGCATGCTTTCAAAAGCAAATGGAAATGCAAAAATAGAGCGCTTTTAGCGCTTGGCTTTTCCTTTTATCCATCAAAAGTCAACTATTTCTCTAGTTTTATATCATGTTCAAAAAAGTCCTTGCACTATTATCTCTGATTATTGTATTCAATGCAAATTGTCAAATTATAAAATCTTGGACTATTGATTCCTTTCAGGTGAACTTGGTACGATACGAACAAGTGCAAGAAACGCCTGGGATATTTCCTTTAGACAAGCCCTCCACTAAAGCATTTTATTCCTTGTTTGAAATAAGGAAGCATGGAAAGGTTGTTTCAATAGGAGGTAATTACACGTTAAGCAAAGATTCCTGTTTCCTTTCATTTTTGGAATTGCCTTCGCCACGGATTAAGAATGGAAAAGTTGGTACGCACTACACGTTGGGCTTGTGTAACCATAAAATAACCGCTAAAACGGTTAGTAAACCGACATGGAATTATAATGAAATCAGCAATGCAACGATTCGCCCTTTAGATTCCCTCTATTATAATCCCTACAACCAGAATGTACCGTTCAATGTTCCTAATTACAATAGCGGTAAAAAAACGGCCTTACACCCCAAAATGATAGAAGGATTGTTGGTTTTTTTTAATGCTACGTACCTTTTTGCCCCTTACCGTACCAGCGAATTTCCGGCCCCGCATAATCCGCATTTTGAACTTAATTTTACCTACAAAGGAGAAGAAAAATCCGTGTTAATGTACTGGGGAAGGTACATCGTCGATGGCTACGTTTATACCGGTGAAGGTTCCTATATCGAACCTTCTGATCTTCGCTTTTGGGAAGCTAACTTGAAGTTGTTGGGAATTTAATTATTTGCTCAAAACAAATGTTTATCAAGTTCGATAATTCGTTACTCCCCGCTACTAGCAAAGACTCATCAGTTAAAATAATTGGTGAGTCTTTTTTTTGTCCCTCTGAATCCCTTGTTAAATATAGGATTAACTGGATCAAGTCAAAAAGTTGGGGACTAGGCATAAATTTTAGATAATAGATTTTTTTAAGTAATTTTGAACTTCTAAACGAAACCAGTGTTTTGAAAGCATGCAAACTATCCGTCAAAATATTCTATTGAAATACCTTTGGATAGGTTTGGCATTGTTTATTTTCAACTTTAGTATCGATACACCAGACGAATTTGGTGATGAGGTGGCAGAAGACC
>Ga0172372_10005741_pt1 | contig 17162 bp, 5 predicted proteins | sample LakKiv5m_2_FD_114544 | JGI IMG/M metagenome (GOLD analysis project Ga0172372, IMG submission 114544) | Freshwater microbial communities from Kabuno Bay, South-Kivu, Congo - kab_092012_9.5m | ecosystem: Environmental > Aquatic > Freshwater > Lake | place: Democratic Republic of the Congo...
CGCAGCGGGCTTGAAACTTGAAACTTCGGACTTGGAACTTCTTCCACAACCTCCTGACGTCGGTTGCTACGTTGAGGTGGGTAGCCGACGACGTGAGGAGGCGTGCAAGTATCTGGCAACTGGCCTCTGGAAACTGGCAACTCCCCGACCGGCTATGGTTTGATTCGCGCCCTTGATGCAAAAGACCGCATTATTGTTCGCCGGGCAAGGTGCCCAGGCCGTCGGAATGGGCCGGGACCTCGCTGAGACGTTTCCCGCTGCCCGCGCCCTCTTCGACCAGGCCAACGCCGCCCTCGGATACGATCTGGCCTCCATCTGCTTCCACGGCCCCGAACCCGAACTCACCCGGACAGAGAATGCCCAACCCGGCATCTTCCTCGTCTCGTGGGTCGCCCTCACCCTCCTGCGCGATCAGGTTCCCGACCTCGCCTTCCAGGCCACCGCAGGTCTTTCCCTCGGCGAATTCACCGCACTCGCTGCCGCAGGCAGTCTCTCCTTCGACGACGGTCTCCGCATCGTCCGCCTCCGCGGCCGGTTCATGCAGGAAGCCTGCGAAGCCACCCGCGGCGGCATGGCCGCCATCATCGGCCTCGACGAAGCCCCCACCCGTGAGGTCTGCGCCGAAGCCGGCGTCACCCTCGCCAACCTCAACTGCCCCGGCCAGATCGTGATTTCCGGTGACAGCGACCGCATCCCCCAAGCCATCGAACTCGCCAAGGCCAAGGGCGCACGCAAGGCCATCCCCCTGCCCGTCGCCGGCGCCTACCACTCCCCGCTCATGGCCTCCGCCCAGCCCAAGCTCGCCGCGGAACTCGCCCGGATCCGACTCGCTGCGCCCTCCGTCCCCGTCATCAGCAACGTCAGCGCCGCCGCCCACGGGAGCCCCGACGCCATCGCCCAACTCCTCGTCGAACAGGTCACCGGATCCGTCCGCTGGGAGGAATCCATCCGGGCGCTCCTCGCCCAGGGCTTCACCCGTTTCATCGAACTGGGCCCCGGCACCGCCCTGACTGGGTTCCTCCGCCGCATCGACAAGTCCGCCCAGGCCCTCAACGTGGCCGATGTCCCCTCCCTCGCTGCCACCGTCGCGGCATTGAAGGGCTGAGCCCGGACTCAACCGCGGGGTGCGTCGGCCGGCACGAACAGGAAGTTGTTGCAGTAGCCCAGCCGATCCCAGAACCGGTCGCCATCGGACGCCTGGTGTACCTCCGGACGGAACTCGGCGATCGGCCTCAGTCCGTCCGGACCGAAGAACTCCCCGCGGTACCCGTACGACTCCAACTCACGGAACACATCCGCCACCCGATGGGTGGCGAGATGCCGCTGCTCGCATTCGAAGAGCAGCACCGGACGCGCCCGGCGCAACATCGCCTCGCCTCCACGGAACACGGCCAACTCGTGCCCTTCGACATCGCACTTGATGAAGGTGGGAACCTTCGAACCTTCCAGGAACTCCCGGTCGAGTGAAGTCACTTGGATCGGCACCTCACGTCCACCCGTCCCCGCGGCGCGCTCGAACGAAGCGCCGGGCGACACCGCCCCGCTGCCCTCCGGAAACACCAGCGTCAACGTACCAGCCCGTTCCGACACCCCCTCGTTGCGCACCTCCACGTGTTTCCATCCGAAGGTCCCAACCACCTCCCGCAGATACCCCGCCAGGAAAGGCTGCGGCTCGAAGGCCAGCACCCGACCGGTCGGCCCCACCGAACGTTGCAGCCAGAACAGGTAACTCCCCTTGTGGGCGCCCAGATCAAGGACCACGTCCCCCGGCCGCACCCAACGCCGCAACGCGGCAATTTCCTCCCGCTCATCGCGGCGGCGCGCCTTCCACACGCGGTGGAGGTATCGGATGGCAGCAAATGGTCCCAAGGCGCGCAGGCTAGGTCCCGGCCGTTGAGGCCTGCAAGTTCCCAGTTCCCTGTTCCCAGTCGGTAGCAGTCGACGTCAGGAGGCTGTGGTTGAGCCGTTCTGAGTTCTGGAATCTGGGAACTGGAAACTCTCCAGACCCTGCCTCCTCACGTCGCAGCCTGCACGGCGACGCCGGCCGCGATAGCGACCGCCGCAGCCAGCCGCCCGGAGCGACCGAATAGGGTGGGTTTCGACATAGGTGACTGTGCTTCCCCTCCCATCGCCCTCATTTCGAACGTCTTATCTCCCAAAGTAGGTACACGCCCACCGGAACGGATAAACCCATTCATGCAAACGACGATGTAGGGAACAGGGTTTTATAACCAGAACCGGGTAGGCATGCCAAACCTGCGGTGTCGTTGTGGTGAATTTCGGGGGCAGGCCGGCAACGATACCGTGGCGGATTCGTTCATCGGGTCGCAAGGACCTCCCGAACGGAGGGATCCAGGCGGATCCGTCGTGGATCCAAACCCGGCCAGCGGACTTCCACGGCATCCGGCCGGCCATCCATCCCCAGGACGGGGACTGCGCCATCGACCGACTTGAACCCGGCTCCCATGTGGATTTCCCGAGCTGGGCCGAGACGATCGCCGTAGATCAACCGGATCCGGACCCCGACACCGGAAGGATTTCCCGCGGGCCCGTGCAGCCGCACCCGAAGCCCTGGCCGGGCGCCGATGTTGCGCCAGAGCGTGGTCGCGGCGGCGGACTGGCTTACCGCAAGATCCACCCGGCCGTCTCCATCGAAATCGGTAACGGCCGCAGATCGCCCTTCACCGTGGACCTTCACCCCCGAATCGTCATTGGGGGAGAAGCCACCCCGACCATCGCCCATCAGCCACAACCCACGTCCCGCGTCATTCCGCTGTTGCATGGGATGGCTGGATGACCAGTTCTGCGCGAGGAAGAGATCCTCCCGCCCGTCGCCGTCGGCGTCGGCCACGCAGATCCCGAAGGCCGGTGCCCGCTGGGCGATGGCCGGCAGCGGACGCAGTTCGAGGTGATCCCCGCGGTTCAGGAGGACCACGGAGTCGAGAAGCGTTACCTCGACCCGACCCAACCGACCGAACGTATCGCCCAGGACCATCCGGGCGTCGGCATCGGCGTAGGCGGCATGGGAGGTGAACCGCTCCGCCAGCTGGGGAAGGGCCATCCGCAACATCGGCAGCTCGCGGCCCGGCCATTCGCGTTGGTCCAGGGGATCGACCCGGGTTTCAAAGAGGTCGACGACGCCACTGCCCAGGTCGCCATGAAGGAGGCGCAAGGGTGCCGCGGGCGAGGCCTGCCAGGCCGTGTTCCGCCCCCAGTTCGACAGGGCGAGATCCATCCGTCCGTCGGCATCAAAGTCACCGGCAACCACGCCATTCCACCAACCGTGCAGGGCGGACTCGGGCACGGCCTGACCCGCCACCCAGACCGGCAGTTTCCATTCCACCAAGCGGCCGGCGTCGTTCCGCAGGAAGGCCGGACTGGCCCATTCGCGGGCAACGACCAGATCCGGGTCCCCGTCCCCGTCGAGGTCGGTGAAGCAGGAACCGGAAGCCAGACCGAGGGCGTCGATCCGCTGACGCAAGGCCATGCGGCCGCCGCCGGTGCTGAGGACGAAGGATGCGGCCGGCTCCGGGTACCGGCCCGGGATCACGCGACCTCCGACGAAGAACTCCAGGGAACCGTCGCCGTCGAGGTCGGCGGCGGACAACGGTCCGGTGCTGAAGGGCGGGGCCAGGACCGCCTCGCCGCTGGCGCCACGGACCGGGTCCAGGATGCGAAGGCAACCGCCATTCGTCAGGCCATCCTCGTAGTTCGACGAACCCGCGATCAGGACGCCGGCTAGGGGTAGGATGGTGGTGAGGTCGCGGCCAGCTGGCTTGTTGAAGGGAGGGCGATCCTGCCGTTCGAAGGTTCCGTCCGGCTTGCCGAAGAACGCAGCCACGGTTCCTCCCTTGCCGGTACCGATGACCAGATCATCGCGACCGTCCGCGTTCAGGTCGGTCCACGTGAGACCCGGACCGAGCAAAGAGAGCCGACGCGGCAGGAGCGGCTGACGTTGGAAGTCGTCGAAGGGCTCTTCGACCGCGACGTGGCCGAGGCGACTGGACACGTCCTCGAACAGAGGCGACCGAGCGGCAGAACCAGCCGTCGAACTCGAACGCGGGGCATCCGCTGCGAAGACCTCATAGAGGCGACCGGGCACCGCGTTGGAGACGGTCGAGTGGGCGCCGGAAGGCCAGAATACGTCGAGGCGCCCGGTGCCGGAACCACCGGCAGCGAAGGCGCGCCGCGGCTGATCTCCGGAGAGGTAGCGTCCGCCAGCAATCATTTGCCGGGACTGGACCGGCACGGACTTGCCGGAGGTGTTGCCCGGAGTGAACACCACCCGGGCACCGATGCCGGCGGCGTTGCCCGCCGGCCCGCGCAGCTGGACCGCGACGCGCGAGGAGGAGGATTCGTTGCGATAGATTCCGGGTCCGTCGAAGAGCTGGTTCACGACGACGTCCGCATCCCCGTCATTGTCGAGGTCGGCGAGGGCCATGCCTTGGGAGATGGAGGCATCACCAAAGCCCCACGCCTTCCCCGCCTCCTCGAACGTCGCGTCGCCGCGGTTCCGGAAGAGGATCTTTGGAGTCACGAGACGCGGAAGGGAGCGCACGAGTTCCTGGATGCGCGCCGGACTGAGGGTTCGACCACTGCGTTGGGCTTCGGCGACGCGCTCGGCCCCGTCGCTGTCCTGGAAGTCGCGGTGTTGCCCGGTCCCGATCAGGATGTCCTCGAACCCATCGAGGTCGACGTCGAGGAAGACCGGCCCCCAGGACCACTCGCTGGCCTCGATTCCGGCCTGCTGGGCGGTCTCGGAAAACGAGCCGTCGGCACGCCCCATGCCGAGGACGTTGCGCTTCATCTGCACGCGATCGTCGAAGACGCCCGGCGGCCGGAACTCGGGTGCCATGGCAGCGAGCTGGGTCTGACGACTGCGGCGCGAGCGGCTGAGCATGTCGACCGCGTAGAAGTCCTCCTGGGAATCGGCGTCGAGGTCGCCGAAGTCGACGCCCATGGAGAAGGTCGGGTTGTTCCGCAGGGACAGCCGGGATACGGCGCGGAAGCGGACCTGTCCGGGGCGGCTCTCGTTGATCCACAGCCGATCCGGGGTCCAGAGGTCATTGCAGACGTAGAGATCCGGATCGCCATCGCGGTCGACGTCGTGGAAGCGGGCGGCCAGACCCCAGTCGCCGGGAGCCGAAGCGAGCGGCCGGCCGTCTTCATCGAGGAAGGCACCCGAAGTCCACGGAACCGCCGTGAAGCACGCCTTGCCGTCGTTGACCCAGAGAACGTCCGGCTCCCCGTTCTCCTGCACCTGTCCATCGGGACCGATCTGGAACCGATCACGAAGGTCGGGCTCGGTAACTGGGCGCCCGTCCAACGCCACGATGCGTGGCCGGCCATCCACGTTCTGCGTGGAGAAGCGGGCGGTCGGGCGGTCGAGGATCGTCGTAGGCCGGAAGTTGGCGACGTAGAGATCGAGGTCGCCGTCGCCATCGACGTCGGCCAAGGCCAGCGAAGTGGCCCCGGTCGAGGAACGGATTCCGGCCGCCTCGGTGGCGTCCTCGAACCGGCCGGATCCTCGATTGAGGAACAGTCGCGTGCCGCCACCGAGGAGGTTGACGAGGAGATCCGGCCGTCCATCGCCATCCATGTCGGCGAAGGCGGCTCCGGTAGCATCGGCGTTCGGGCAGGCGAGTCCGTTGGTGCCGGTGATGTCCTCGAACTTCCAGTCGCCGAGGTTCCGGTACAGTCGGTTGTCGCTGTCGAGACCGCACAGATACACATCGCACCATCCATCGCCGTCGACATCGGCCAGCGCCACGCCGGATCCGGAGAGGAGATTGCGGTTCGTGATCGAGCGTTCGTCCGAGAGGGAGTTCGTGAACTGGATTCCCAACCGCAGCGGCTCCAGCCGTGTGAAGCCCGGTCCATGGGCCGGCACCGAAGCGAGGGGCTTCGAACGGAACCCCCTGCCCTCCTCCCAGCCTTCCGCAGCGGAGCAGGCGATGGAGAAAGCGATGATCGACACCAAGCCAAGGCTGCGAAGGAATGGCTTCACGGCTTCTCCTCCTCGGCCTGTCCATCAACGGAAATCCGCATGCCGCGTGCTGCCGCGGGGACTCGAACCTGCGCCTTCTTTCCGCCCGGCCACGTCACCTCCAGCGCACCTTCACCCGGCTCCGGTCTGGCGAGGACCTGGACCGCTGAATCCGATGCACCACCCCCGGCTCCGAACCGCCAGACCCGCATGGGTCCCGCTGCACCGGGGCCAACCCATCGGACCTGTGCGCCGGCACCCAGCGGATTGCCCGGACCGGCATCCAGTCTCACGCGCAGCCCCGGCTTGCCGTGCAGGTTTCGCAAGACGCGTGTCGCGCCGCCGTGCTGCGTGACGAACAGGTCCGGACGACCGTCGCCATCCACATCGCCCACCCCAGCGGCACGACCTTCGCCCTCAATGCGGATGCCCGACTGCGCGGGATCCAGCGCCGCGAAGCGGCCATCGCCGAGACCGCGCAGGGCCAACCCGCGGCCCGCATCATCGCGAGTGAGCCCGTGGTTGTGGCCGAAGAAATTCTGGGAGAGGAAGAGATCCTCGCGACCGTCTCCATCCCAGTCGGCGACGGCGATGCCGAACACGGGCGACATCTGGGCGGGCTCGGGCAACGGCATCACGATCCACTGGTCCGGGCGGTTCAGGAGCACGACGCTCTCGGTCCAGTGGACGAAGGCGCGGCGCAGGCGGGCGGCGTCCGGTCCCAGGATCACTTCGAGGTTGGCGGTCGCGTATTCCCGGTGGGACTTGAACCGCTCACGGATCGCCGGGATCGACGCCGAGAGTTCGCCGAGTCCGAGCATGGGCAGGAAAGCCGACACGGGCTGCGAGGCATTCCGTGCGATCGCAGGATTGTGGTAGCCCAGAATCACATCGTAGGAACCGTCCGCATCGAGGTCACCGTGATGGACCACCCACGGACGTTCGAAGAGCTGGCCGTAGGAATTGGATCCCCAGTTGCCGAGGACGACATCCGGCCGGCCGTCCCCATCGAAGTCGCCGACGTTGACCGAGGTCCAGAGCCCGTCGAAGGCGGCCGGTGGCAGATTGGATCCGGACAGTTGGAAGGGGCGGTTCCACGCGACGAGCCGGCCGGAGTCATTGCGGAAGAACCGGGGCGCGCTCCACTCGGCCGAGACCGCGAGATCGGGATCACCGTCGAGGTCGAGGTCGGCGAACACCGCAGCGGTGACGAGTCCGGCGTTGGTAAGCACCTGCCGGACGGCAAAGGAATTCGTGATGATCGAGACGACGGCCGAGACGGGTTCGCGCGGCCATTGGCCGGGCACCGCGCGGGCGCCCACGAAGATCTCGAGGTTTCCGTCGGAGTCGAGATCGGCCATGGCCAGGGAACCGACGGCATTGGGTCCGGCCGCCAACGCAGGACCGGGGCCGGGCCAAAGCGATAACGCAGCCCCGTGAGCGGTTCCCTCGGTGTAGCTCGACTCGGCGAGGAGGACGCCACCGGCCCACGGCAAGGCCATGGGCTGGGCCCGACTGGATGGCGCATTGGTCCACGCTTCGAATCGGAAGTCCGGCAGGACCCGGAACGCCCGCAAGGCTCCCTGGTAGCCACCGGGCAGCACCAGTTCCTCGCGGCCATCGCGGTCAAGGTCCGCCCAGGCGATGCCGGGTCCCTCGGTCGACAGGCGACGCGGCAGCAGGGGTTGCCGGATGAACTCGTCGAAGGGCTCGGTCCGGTTGGTGTGCGAAAGGCGGGCGGACAGGTCTTCGAACCAAGGCTTCCCGGAAGCAGGCGGAGCCGGCTCCTTGGACGCCACGGCGGCGGGATCAGCGTGGATCTCGTACAGGCGGTTGGCGGCACAGTTCGTCGCCAGGGAACGTGTCCCATCAGCCCACCGGACCTCGATGCTCCACGGCCCGCTCCTTGGAGCCGCGAAGGTCCGGGCGGGCGCATCGCCACTCAGGTAACGTCCACCCGCGGTGAACTCCTGGGACTGCACCGGTGTCGGATCTGCGCCGTCGGGAAGGACGCGGACGCGGGCACCGATGCCGGCGCGGTTCGAAGGAGGGCCGACCAGGCGGACAGCGATCCGCGGAGCGGGCGCGTTGTTGCGGAACACCGAGGCCACAGCGTTGAGATGGTTGATGACGACATCCGGATCCCCGTCGTCGTCGAGGTCCGCGAGACACAGACCCTGTGCGACGCCGCGGAAGTCGAATCCCCAGTCGGCGGCGCATTCGCGGAACCGTCCGCCCAGATTCCGGAAGGCGACCTGAGGCGGCTCGAGTCGAGGGTACTTGCGGCGTGCGGCGAACAACTCGGCGTCACTCAGCCGACGGGTCTGGCGCAGTCGGCGGAGTTCGGAGGCAACATCGAGGTCACGGGCCGCCCGCCACTGGCCGGTGGTGATCAGGAGGTCTTCCCAGCCGTCGAGATCCACATCGATGAAGGCGGGCGTCCACGACCATTCGCTGGCCTGGACGCCAGCAAGCGCCGCCGCCTCCACGAACGATCCGTCGGGTCGCCCGAGGTGAAGCGTGTTCGCTTCGTACTGCGGGGTGGCGAGGGGATCAGCCTGCTCGGCCGGCGGCGGGGCTGCATCCTCGAGCTGGGTCAACCTCTGGACCGGATCCCGGGAGAGCATGTCGAGGACGATGAAATCGTCGAAGCCGTCGCGGTTCACGTCGGCGAAGTCCACGCCCATCGAGAACCGGCTGGTATGCCGGAGCGTGCCGGGAGAGGCGGCTCGGAACCGGACCTGACCGGGCGTCGATTCGTTGAACCAGAGTCGATCCGGGCTCTGGAAATCATTGCAGACATAGAGCTCGGGGCGTCCGTCGCCATTGAGGTCGCGGAACTGCGCGGCCAGGCCCCAATCGAACGGGGGCTGGGCGAGCGGGCGCCCGGTGGCATCGAGCCAGCTGCCCTGCGTCCAGGGAACGTCCACGAACCCGGTGCCGCCTTGGTTGAGGTAGAGGACGTCCGGTTCCCCGAGTTCCTCGACGCCCCCGCGCAGGTTCACGGTGAAGCGGTTGGTCAGGTCGGGCGCGGTCGTGGGCCTACCATCGACGGTGGCGACCTCGGTCCTTCCCTGGACCACCTTGAACGTCGCTCGGGCGTTCGGCATGTCCATCAGCGCGCGCACCCGATAGTTCGCCACGTAGAGGTCCAGCCAGCCGTCTCCATCCACATCCGCGATGGCAACCGAGTGCCCGCCGCGACCGGGATTCAGCGGCGGCAACGCCACCAACCGCCCTGGCCCGCTGCTCAGGAAGACGTGGGTTCCCTGACCGTGCGAATTCACGACGAGGTCCGGTTGTCCGTCGCCGTTCAGGTCGGCGGCGGCACAGCCCGTGGCATCGAGCGTCGCCAGCGGGGAGTTGGTACCGAACACGGAATGCGTGATCCGGGTGAAGCGGAAGTTCCCGTCGTTCCGCCACAGGGTCGAACTGCCGCCCAGGCCGGCTAGAAAGACATCGGTGCGACCATCGCCATCGAAGTCCCCGGCTGTGACGCCACCGCCGTCGAGGAGCAATTGGTTGGTGAGGTGGCGCGATTCCGGCACGAAGTTCGTGAACTGGAGGCCGGTGGCCGCGGGGTCCAACCGGACGAAGCCAGGCTTGCCACCCGGGACAATCTCCAGGGCTCGCGAACGCACGAAACCTTCCCCCGGAAGGTCGGCCCAGACCCGGAAGACAACGAGGAGCCCAACCATGAATCGGAGTGCGTTCATCGGAGTTCCGCGAGTTTGCCGTCCGCCATCACCCGCACGCCCCGGGCATCGGCGGGCAGCGCCAGCTTCGTGGATCGTCCACCGGGCCATTGGACCTCGACGTGGGTGGGCGTCGAGGGGCAAGCCGGAATCAGGGTCGACGACGGACAACTCCAGTAGCCGCCTCCCAGATGGACGGTCCGGAACGGCCCCGAGCGATCGCCCGCCCAGAGCCGGACCCGGGCTCCCACGCCCGCGGGATTCGCCGCGCCGCCATCCACACGGACTCGCAATCCCGGCTTCGCGCCCTGGTTCCGGAAGAGGCGAAGGGCAGCGCCATTCTGGGCGACCGCGAGATCCGGCCTTCCATCCCCATCGAAGTCAGCCACGGCAGCGCCCCGCGCTTCGCCGAAAACCACCACGCCCGATTCCTGAACCGATGCCGACCGGAACCTGCCCTTCCCATCGCCCAACAGCACGACGCCCACGCCGGCATCCTGGCGGGCCTCTTCGGGATGCACGGCAAAGAAGTTCTGACCCAGGAAGGCGTCGTCATTCCCATCCCCGTCAAAGTCGGCAACCGCCATCCCGAACACGGGCGAGACCTGCGCCTCGATGGGCAGTGAACGGACTTCGAATCGGGGTGCGCGATTGAGAAGCAGCACGGATTCGAGGCGACGGGCCGTGACGACCGGGTTGGTGACGAGCGCGGTCCCGTGAAGATCCTTGAGCGTCGCAGCGCCGTAGCGGCCGTGCGTCGCCAAGGCCTCCTTGATTCCCGGCATGGCCTGCGAGACCGAAGCGAACTTGCGCACCGGCAACTCGACGCCGCCCGGTCCCACATACCCTTCCACCACGTCGGCCGATCCGGACCCACCCAGGTCTCCGTAATGGCAGGTCCTCGGCGAACCTGGTCCCACAACCCCGGGAAAAACATTCCGTCCCCAATTGCCCGCCAACAGATCGACCCGGCCGTCCCCGTCGAAGTCCCCCGCGGCAACGCTATTCCACCAACCAGTCTCGGTATCGAGCCCGAGTTCCGCCGTTCGTTCAACCCATCGCCCATCCTTCAAGGCAAGCACCCGCACGGGTCCCCACTCGCACGCGAGGACGAGTTCGGATCGGCCATCCCCATCGAGATCCACAAAGAGCGCGTCGTTGACGATGCCCAGGTCCTGGAACCGTTGGACGGGACTGAGGCGACCGCCTGCATTCCGGAGCAAGAGCGAGTCCGAAGCCCGCGGATACCTGCCGGGCACGGCCCGCCCGCCGACAAAGATCTCGATGCCGCCATCGCCGTCGGCATCCGCCGCAGCCAGGGGGCCAGTGGTGATTCCCTGGTTGAGGACTGCCTCGCCGCTCACCTGCCGGGCCGTGTCGAAGATCCGGATGCAGCCGCCGTTGGTCAGGCCATCCTCGTAGTTGCTGGACCCCACAAGCAGGGCTGGCGGGAACGGAAGCAAGGTTGTGAGGTCGCGGCCGACGGGCTTGTTGAACGGGGCATCCGCCCAACGGCGGAACGTCCCCTCGATGCCTCCTCGGAAGACTCCGGGCAGGGCCCCCTGACCCGCACCCACGATCAGGTCGTCGGTGCCATCCCCATCCAGGTCCGACCAGGTCACACCAGGTCCGGCCTGCGAGAGGTTGCGGGGGAGCAACGGTTGTCGGGCCAGGTCATCGAAGGGAGCCTCTCCGTGGCTGAACGCGACCCGATCCGAGACGTCGACGAACAGGGGAGTTGCCGGGGCTGGCGAGGCGACCGGGTTCTTCGCGTTGGATTCAAGGACTTCGACGACCCCTCCCGGCTTCACGCCCTGGAGCCGGGTCTGACGACCGGAACGCCAGGTCACCTCGACATCCAATTGCTGCGCCGTTCCCACCGCGAAGACGCGCATTGCCTCATCCGACGACAGGTAGCGGCCGCCGGCAATCATCTCCTGCGACTGGGGAACGGGCCCACCCATGACCCGGATGCGCGCGCCGATCCCGTGGCGATTGGCACCGAGCCCCTGAAGGCGGATCGGAAGGCGCGCCGCGGTGGCCTGGTTCTGATAGAGGGTCGGCGCGGCGTTGAGATTGTTGACCACGAGATCGAGATCGCCGTCCCCGTCGAGGTCGCCAGCGGCCATGCCGATGCCGACTTCCGCGACATCAAATCCCCACGCGGTCGAGACATCCTCGAACTGCAATCCACCGCGGTTTCGGAAGGCGGCATTGGGCGCGTTCAACCGACGGAATCCCCGTCGCAGTTCCAGTTGCTCCCGGGGGCTCAGGCGCTTCCGGGACTTCAACGCCTCGGCCTCGTCACTCACGTCGATGTCCATCATGTCGAGTTCGTGGCCGTTCGAGATGAGCAGATCCTCGAACCCGTCCAGATCGACATCGAGGAAGACAGGAGTCCACGACCACTCACTGGCACTGACGCCGCCGAGGCGCCCGACCTCGGCGAACGTTCCGTCACCCCGTCCGCGGAAGAGCGTATTGTGGGAAAACTGCGGGCGATCCTCGAACACGCCCACCGACGCCATGCTCGGCGGCAAACCAGCAACCTGCAGGTTCCGCAAGCGGTGATCCCGCGAGAGCATGTCGAGCACGAGGAAATCCACGTGGCCGTCGCGATCCATGTCGGCCGCGTCCACCCCCATGGAGAAGGCGCTCGTGTTCCGGAGCGAAAGGATCGGGGCGGCCTGGAACCGCAGCGGGCCACCGGGTTGGGTCCGATTGATCCAGAAACGGTCCGGGGACTCGAAGTCGTTGCAGACGTAAAGGTCGGGCAGACCGTCCCCCGTGAAGTCCCGGGCCATGACGCTCAACCCCCAGTCGAAGGGCGATCCCCCGAGCGGTTGGCCCCCTTCGTCGAGGAAGGTGCCATCGGACCAGGTCACAGCCTGGAATCGGCCCTGCCCATCATTGAGGAACAGCGCATCCGGTTCGCCATTCTCCCGAACCCCACCCGGGCCAACCGCGAAGCGTCCGACCAACTCTTCATCGGTGACGAGGCGGCCATTGTATTGGACCACGCGAGGTCCCTGGCCGTCATCCCGCACGGAGAACCGACCGCCCGGTTCGTCCCGGACGGTGACGCTGCGGTAGTTGGTCACGTAGAGATCGAGGTCGCCGTCCCCGTCGAGGTCGGCGATCGCGAGGCTCATTCCGGCACGGCGGGGATTCAGCGTTGCACGACGCGTGAACCGGCCCTTGCCGTCGTTCGCCCAGATCGCGGTCCCGGCCCCAATCGAATTGGCAACCAGGTCCAACGAACCATTTCCGTCGAGGTCCGCAAACGCCACGCCGGTGAGGTCGATACCTGCCCAATCAAAGCCGGCGCTGACCGTGGCGTTGGTGAACTTCCATCCGCCAAGATTCCGATAGAGGCCGGCCGTGCCCTGCAGTCCACCGAAGAGCACATCCGTGCGTCCATCTCCATCGACGTCGCCCAGCGCAACGCCACTTCCATTGAGGGGGATCTGGTTGGTCAGGTACCGCTCGGGTGCGATGCGGTTCGTGAAGCCGATCCCGGCAGCAACGGCATCGAGGCGGGTGAAGCCTTCTGCATGCAGTCCGGACGTCGCAAGACATCCGGCAAGGCAGGAAGCCCAGCACCCGCGAAGACTTACCCTGGAAAAGGCAGTTGAAACCACGGATGGCACGGATGGCACGGATGGCACGGATGGCACGGATAAGCTGGGACTTGGCTTGAAATCGTCGCGCGCCTGCGACGTGAACGTTCGATCGGGTTGGAAACTCCCATTCCAGCTCCGTCCATCTGTGTAATCGGTGAAATCGGTGGATAACCCAACTGCCTTCTTCAGGTTCTCGAATCTTCGAACTGGATCACCTCCGGGGAACACGGGGACCAGCATTGCCGTCGGGAGGAACAAGGGAACCAAGAAAATGAAAAAGGGCCGGGCAACAAGTGCCCGGCCCATGATTTCAGCCGTGTCTGGCTTCGCTCGATCCGCTTAGCGGACGATGCGGCCGAACAGTTGGCCCACAGCCGGATCCGGCGTGAACGTGAACGGGCTGGTGGCACCTTCCACGGGCGCCCACGGACCGCTGATGGACGGAGCCGCCTGCAGGGTGCCGCCGCCGGTCCACTCGATGGTGTAGGTGCCGTTGGCGTTGAGCGTCGTCTTCGTGAACACCGGGCGCTCGGTCGGAGCCGGCGTCAGGAGCAGGAAGTCGAAGTCACCGTTGTTGGAGGAGTAGCGGAGCGTGGTCACGCCGCCGAGGTCGAGGGCCACGTTCTCGCCGCCCGCGTTCTGGAGGGGCACGAGGCGGTTGACACCCCAGCCGCCCGTTCCCTGACCGGTGAACGTGCCGAGTTCTTCGAGGGTCTGGTTCGCGGTGGTGGCACCGGCCGTGACCTTCTGGAGGCTGCCCGACAGCTGGCCGGCGAGCGACTCACCGTGCGAGAGCCCGGCGTAGACGTTGTACTTACCAGCAGGGATCGTACGGGTGTAGTTGTACCACTGACCGCCACCGATCCAGCCGATCTTGAAGTTCACGTCGAGATCCGTGAAGCCACGGCTCCATCCCTCGGAGTAGTTCACGTCCATCGGGACCTGGGGATCTTCACCGATGCGATAGAAGGGCGAGGCACCCTCGTTGCCGCGGTTGTAATCGACACCGGCGACGGCAGACTTGCCGGCGTAGGCGCCACCGCGGTAGTTGGCGACGTCACTCGCGGCGGCCTCGGACTGGCCGCTGCTGTGGTTGAAGTCTTCCGCTTCGATGAAGAACGCCACGCTGGGGAGGTTCCCGGCGGTGAACGAGCTGGTGATCGTGCGGTCGCCGAAGGTGAGTTCGACGGTGTTGGCCGATCCCGCGACGAGAGCGGGGACGTAGGAGACGGTGGTCTCGGTGCCGGACTTGTTGACGGTCGCAGCAACCGCGACGCCGTTGAGCTTGAGGGAGACGCTGGCCGGGTCGACCGAGCCAGTGCCGTCCGCGATGACCGCGACGATCGGGTCATTGAGCGAGACGCGGTTCGCGCCGTTGGCCGGGGCGAGCTTCTTGACCCAGGCCGGGCCGGTGGCGCCGGTGTACTGGTAGGTCTTCAGGCCGCCGTTGGGGGTGTCGTTCAGGAGGGCGCTCACGCCGTTCTTGCGGGTGTACCACTCGAGGTTCGCGCCGCCGCCGCCTTCGAACCAGACGCTGCGGACCGGGTACAGACCGGGTTGCGTGATGAGCACGCTGTAGAACGTGTCGCTCGCGCCACGGCCACCGTCGAACTGGCCAGCGAGGATGCGGCCAGCGTCCTTCGGATGCCCGAACCAGGTGGCAAAGCCGTCGTCCGAGTTGAAGCTGAAGGTATAGAGGCCCGCCGTGGGGAACTCGATGACCGTCAGGATTTCCGCCGAGATGTTGTCGGTGGAGGTGTTGCCATTCGGCAGCGTGCCCGGGACACCCGGGATGGCCTCTTCCGGGAAGCCATTGTTGCCATTGAAGGCACCCGCGTTACCCGGACCCTGATCGAAGTTGATCACGCCAGAGATGGCGAAGGAACCACCGACCGCAGCAGACAGGTCCGCGTAGTTCGGGAGGCCAAGCAGGCCGCGGGTGTGGAGGTCCGCGCGACGAACGCGGTTCTCAAGACCCTGATCGCTCAGCGTCGGACGGAAGATGAAGCCAGGCTTCGTCTTGTCCACGGCCGCATCCGGCAGGCGCAGGCTGACCGGGATCGAGGAGTAGGAGGCGACCCGGTAGCTGTACGAACCGGAGTAGTTGCCACCGGTCGAATCCGCGAACGCCAGGCTGACGTTGTTCGTGGCGCCCGAGGCAAACGGGCCCGGAGCGACGTAGCGCAGCGTGGTGATGCTGCCAGCCTTGGAGATCGTCGGCGTCACCGTGGTGCCATTGACCTTCAGGACGATGGAACCCTGGTTGACCGTGGCGGCCGAGCCGTCCGCGATGTCGAGGGTGATCGGGAGGTCAGCACCGTACGGGTTACCGGTTTCGCGCGCCGGATAGGCGAACACGACACCGGGGGGAACCGCAGCGGTCGAAGAGCGGAACGCGCGAACGGAGTTCGGCGTGCCATCGTTGACCAGCGCGCGGGCCTTGCCGTCACGGATGACGACCCACTCGAGGTTGGCGCCACCGCCGCCCTCGAACCACACGGAACGGACCGGGTAGAAGCCCGCCGTCGGAACGACGAGGGTCACAGCCGTGTCCGAAGCACCGCGTCCACCATCGAACTGCGAGGCGATCACGCCCGTGATCTGCTCACGGGAGTTCTTGCCGAAGGTCGTGCGGAAGCCGTCGTCCGAGTTGAAGATCAGGGTGTAGACACCGGGCTCGTCGAACTCGAGCACCGTCTGGATCTCCATCGCGATGTTGTCGGAGTTCGTCACGGCGTCGATACCGGGGATCGGACGGTCCTCCGCTCCGTTGCCGGAGTTGAAGTTGCCCGCGTTGGCCGGAGCGTCCTGGTTGTAGTTGATCGTGGTGGTCTCGACCGAGGTCGGCTCGAACGAGATGTTGTCACCCAGATCGCCACGGAGCTGGCGCTCGGCGCGGACGATGGTGTTCTCCTGGCCGCTGGCGACCTGATGGACACGCAACGCGAAGCCCGGCTGGGAGGTGTTGACTCCGCTGACCGCGAGGTCGGTCCCGAGCACCGTGTACGGAGCCACGACGAAGGTACGGGTCGCGGTCACCGCGAGGTTGCGGGTGTCGCGGGCCGTGACCTCAACCGTGTTCGTCGAACCAGCAGGCAGGATCGCCGCCAGGTTGCGGTAGTTGATCGAGGTCGTCGCACCGGACTTCGAGGTCGTGACCTTCGAAGAATCCGCCGCAGCGCCATTGAGCTTCAGGACGACCGAGCTCGGGTCGAGCACGGAGGCACCGGAGTCTTCAACCGACAGCGTGAACCCGATCGGGTTCGGCGCCGCCGTGCCAACGACGATCTTGTCGGAGGCCACCGTCGTCAGGACGATGTTGTCGATATGGTGGGCTTCCCACGCGCCACCGGTACGACCGGCGAACACGATGCGGCCGGAGCTCGGCCCGAAGTCCACGGCCAGACCGCCGGCGGGGGTCAGCTCGACGCCCTTCCAGGAGATCTTGACCTTCGAGTCTTCGGTCAACTCGGCAACGAATTTCTCCCAGCGGAGGTTCTTGATCCACTTGCCCCAGACCTCCTCGCCTACGTCGGCGAGGACAGGCTGGGGGGTACCAGCGTCGTTGCCGTCCACCACGCCGTCGTCGTTCAGGTCGACGTCGCTCAGCGCACCGGTCTGCATCGAGCTCGCGTAGTTTGCGTCGGTGGCAGGCAGGTTGCGGTAGGGAACGGCATCGAACGTGCCACCGGGCCAGGTGTTGCCCGGACGGAGGGGAACGGGAATCTGGGTGATCAGGACGCCGTCGACGCGGATGGAAATACCGACGACATCGGTGATCCCGCCGGGATGATCACCGGACTGCCAGGTGTCAAAGCCGATGCCGAGACCGGTGCGGGAACCTTCCTCAGGGAGGGA
>Ga0172372_10005742_pt1 | contig 17160 bp, 14 predicted proteins | sample LakKiv5m_2_FD_114544 | JGI IMG/M metagenome (GOLD analysis project Ga0172372, IMG submission 114544) | Freshwater microbial communities from Kabuno Bay, South-Kivu, Congo - kab_092012_9.5m | ecosystem: Environmental > Aquatic > Freshwater > Lake | place: Democratic Republic of the Congo...
CCGCAGCCTAGCATGTCACCACCCCGAGCTGGAAGTACCCCCAGTTCAAGAAGCCCATGCTCAAGTGCCGTCGACTCAGCCCGGAGCAAACCGCCACTCAAGCGGGTTTTGGCCGGGTATCAGAGTGATATCTGGGTGACGGGTGGTGCCCGGTGTGGCTTTACGGGGGGCTGGTGCAAGGCAGCCGTGCGGAGTGGCGCTTTGCTAGCCGCTGAGTCACGGGGATTGGTCAAACCGTGCGCCAGGATACCACCTGGAAGTCTTTGAACGCGAAGTTCTGTTCACCTCCGTATACCACTTGCCCGCGGCAAGGAGGAAGCAACTTGCCCATGAACTCGAGTCCCGCAGTGAAGTCAGGCGAGAAAGTCGCGCCCGATTTGATTTCAGTCGGCGTGAGAATTCCCGCTTCTTCTTCGACAAGGTCCACTTCGTTTCCGTGCGAGTCCCGCCAGAAGTAAAGCGGAGCCTCGCGGCCGTCGTTCCAGAATCCCTTGAGTCGCTCGGAAACCACAAAGTTTTCGAAAATAGCGCCGCGTAAGGGGTGGCTTTCCAAGTGCTCCGGGCGAGTGATGCGCAGGAGATAGCAAAGCAGACCCGTATCGTGAAAATACAGTTTCGGGCTCTTGATGATCCGTTTTCCAAAGTTACGAAAGTAGGGTTCCAGAGTGAAGCAGATATAGCTTGTCTTGAGGAGGGATAACCATGCCTTTGCCGTTGGCTGCGAAACACCGCTGTCAGCTCCGAGCGATGCGAGGTTGAGGAGCTGGCCCGCCCGACCTGCCGCCAGGCGCACGAATCGATCGAATTGATCCAGATCCCCGATGTTGGTGAGGCTACGGACGTCGCGCTCCACATAAGTCGAGTAATACTGCGTGAGCCACTCGGTTGAGTCCAAATCCTGATCAAAGATTCTCGGATATCCCCCGAAAAGCAGTCGATCCTCAAGCGGCGCCTCGGCCTTGATTCCGTTGAGCGCCATTTCTCGTTGAGCAAGAGGGAGAAGGGAGAGAATCCGTGTTCGGCCGGCAAGCGTTTGCGACACCTTCTCGGAAAGCAGGAGGTTCTGGGAGCCAGTCAGGATGAACCGCCGATTTGAACTTCGGTCATCGAGCATGCCTTGCAAGTAAGAGAGTAGGTCGGGTGCCCGCTGGACCTCGTCGAGAATCAGATCGCCTGCGTGCTGAGCCAGTAAGCCGCGGGGATCGGCAAGTGCACGTGAGCGGAGATCCGGGTCTTCGAGAGACAAATACTTGAAGTCGGGAAAGACTGAGCGGGCCAGGGTTGTCTTCCCAGATTGTCGGGGCCCGAGGAGGACCACGGCCCGGTATTGCTGGAGTCCTTGAACCACTTTTGCGGCGATAGGGCGCTTGTACATGCTTGATTATATTGCCTTATTTTATTTTTGTGTCAATCCAAAATCGGATTTTCATTCTGCCGGGTGGTTCTCTTGAACTTTGGATTCATGCCTGTCTCCACAAGTGCCGTCGACTCAGCCCGGAGCAAACCGCCACTCAAGCGGGTTTTGGCCGGGTATCAGGGTGATATCTGGGTGACGGGTGGTGCCCGGTGTGGCTTTACGGGGGGCTTGCGTCTGGCCGGCGGGCGGAGTGGCGCTTTGCTAAGCACTGAGTCGCGGGGATTGCTACAGGTGCGCGGCGGTTGGGGTTGGGGTCGGGGGCGCGGGCTGTAGCGCGGGCGGTGCGCGCCGAGCCTCCACGCCCACCCCTCACTTGCCAAACAAGCCGGACTTTTCCTTGGTCTGATATGCAGCACTCACCCGTTCAAAGATATTGACGTTGCGCCCGAGCAGCGAAGTAGGTCCCTCACCGCTCGCAGGTGCGCGCCCATCCCCGAAAGCCATGCTCGGATCTTTGGCGGCGTCATCCTTTTTTCCGGGCATGAACTGGCTCAACATGTCCTTGAACGCCGACATATCATCCCCGCCACCGCCGCCACCGCCCCGGCCACCACCGGCGGCATTATAGCCACCGCCGCTATTGTTGTTGGCCAAGTACTTGTCCTTGTTGTTGAGAGCCGTGCGAGCAACGGCCGCTTCGGAACCCGTTGCGCCACCATCGAGCTTGCTTGCCGAGGTGCCGCCACCGCCCAGGCCGGCGCCCCCGCCGCCCCCACCGGTCGAAAGCCCTTTGTTGAAGCCACCTGGTGTGGGCGCGTTGGCAACTGTGTTGTCGGGTCCGCCCAGGTTGAGGGGCCCCGGGAGAGCGCCGGGCTCTTCGGAAACGTCGTCTTCTTCGGTCGCGGCAGTCGTGGTCTCGCCGCTCCCGCTCAGGGATTGCGTGGCAGCAGTCGCAGTGGCCGCATCCTGGGCACCGATATCAATCGAGGGCATGGCAAACGGCGTGCCCTGCATGTCTTGCAGTTGCGCTGCGGCTTTGCGCATTTCTTCGGCGGATTTCATGGCGCCGTAGCCAGCCGTGACCTGGGACGCGCCCACAAAGGTCTGCTGGAGGCCTGACATCAGAGCCTCTTTGGATTTTTTGCTCTGCTCGAATTGGACTTCGTCCGAGACTTCACGCGCCATGTCCTGAGCTCGCTCGAGTTTGGTCGCCATCATCCTGGCTCGCGTCTCTTTGAGTTGAGCGCATTTTTGATCATCGACTGGAGGGGTCGGGCCACACACACTGGCTGTGTCCTTCTCAATGACTTCGAATCTGGATCGCATCTTGAATCCGCCGTCTCGAAATAGATTCGCAGCCATCGTGTTCTCGTCGGCAGACAGGTCGCCTCCGCCAGTACCCTTGGTGAGGCCGCCGTTTTGTACATTATTATTAATAGTCGCCGAGGCTGCACTCGCCCTTGCAACATCGGCATTTCCGGTCTTTTGGCCGTTATCCATCGTGATTTGGACATCATCCTCGAGGCCCTGAACGGACTTGGCGTTCTTGCTGTGCTTGGCGGCGAGCGCAAGCTGCATCACTCCCATGGCGGCATTGACGCCACCCGTGGTGAGTTGGGTAATTCCGCCTGCTTCTGCCGTGGCCGCAGCCGCATTCATCATCGCAGCTTGCGAGCCCGTGCTCGTGGCTTCTGCCATATTGCTTTGCGCGGACAACCCCATCGCCGTTTGCCCGGCCAGAGTCGCAACTTGTTGCGTGATCTGCGAGGCAGATATCGCAGCAGTCGTGCTATCGCACTCCATGCTGCCATCGAGCGTAGCGGAGTAGCGGCACTCGTCTTTGGATTTAGCTTTGAGTTCGCGGACCCGGCCTCCATAGTCGTCAGCGTCTCGCTGTGCACGTGTGGCGTCCACTTGCACGTCTCCAGCTGCCGAGACCGCCAGGGGACCTCCTAAAGCGAGAGCGAGAGCACCCGCGAGGACAAATCCCACCCCGAGAGATCCTGCGCTCGGAAAACCTCTCCTCTCACCTGAGCCACGCTGAAAAACGTCAGACACCGAGTTAGTCATATTACTCCCCCTGCCTCCGGCCTACCGGCGAGTTTCCGCCCCAGCCGGAAAGACCGCCCTACGAGAATCCTGAACCCTTTTAAAAACATAGTCAAACACTCAGGTATCATGCGTACCACCTAAACACAGGTAAGATCTCGCAATCATGGGTGATTAAAAAACGCACTGAGCGGTCACTTTGTACTGCAGGCCTATTGGGCGGGTCCCGGCGGCGGGATACGAGATTCCAGCCAGTGTGCGGCTTCTTCGAGACTTGCGTGATATTTCATACGTACCAGCGCCTGTAAGCATTCACGGCGTTTTTGCGGAAACATCGTCGGACTTGATCCGAAACCCTTGACCCACGCTGAACGAGCCAAGTCCGGTTCGGCCGCCCGTTCCCACGCCGTCGCTATATCAAACCAGCGGAGCGCTCGACTTTCCGGACTCTTCCATCCGGCCTCGGGCAATTCCGAATCCACCCAGGTCGTCCAGAGCCGAGCCTGGGCGGCTGCCAGACCTGAACTCTGATATGCAGTCCCAAGGACCGAGGCGTAACAAGATACCCCCGAGTACTTTGCAAGATGGGGCTCAAGCTGCGTGATGACTTCTTTTGATCTACCCTCCAACAAGGCGAGCTCGCCGAAAAGGCAAAGTCCTCCCATCCAATCACTCTGCAGCGCGAATCCTGTAGCTAACTCCGTTCGCAATTCTGCCAAGCGGCCCTGTTTCCAAAGTAGCTCCGCCTTGAGTGCGTGCAGCTCCAATCGGTGGGGCGCGTATTCAAGCGCGCGTGCAATAGCACGCTCCTGTGCAAGCGATTCACCCCGCCCCCCGTGGCAACGAGCCAGCAGAGCATAGTAGCCGGCAGATCGAACATCCCGTTGGCGCGTACCGTAAAGTACCTCCAAGCACACTTGAAACTCCCCCAAACGATTGGCACTGGCCGCCAATGCAAGGGCCGGAGTCAGTACGGAAAGACGATATACATAGGCTCCGATGCCCGCAAAGATTGTGAAAGCTACCACTCCGAGAATCGTGCGCCGAACGGGACCAAGTGGGTGCAGGACGGCTCGACCGTGAGGCTCTGCTTCCGTGGCGGCTATCCGGGCGGCTCCACGAATGAGACCAAGCAGAAAGAAAAAGTAAAAGGCACCAGAAGGTAACTGCAAAGGAAATGAAAAAACTGCATCGCCTAATGTCGATATCATTCCGGCCAATCCGGTCAGAGCGATACCGGCAAGCACCTGCGAGTGAGATTGGCTCCTGTCGCGAATCAGGCGTTTGGCGAGAAAATAAGCTGCCACAACCAGCCCCAAGAACGTGAGGGCTCCAATTACGCCAAGTTCGGCCAAAATTTGAAAGTAATCATTATGCGCGTCGATAGGCGTCTCGTTCTGTGAGTATGAGCCCCCAAAAAGCCGTCCCGCATAATCAGGATAAGCAACTCCCCAGGAGCCCAGCCCGATACCCAAGGGGTGCTCCCTGACCATTGCGACTGAAGCCTTCCACATTGCGAGGCGAGATTGCCAATGAGCGCCACTCAGATCAAAAACGCTCGCAAGCAGGGATGATAAATTCATGTGCCTTTTGAAATCGCCCGCAGTGGAACCATTCAAAACCAGAGGGTGACCATCGCGAAGCACAAATAGCCCTAAACCGATCAACATGAAGATACTGGTCATCACCAAGCGCGAGCTGCGGAGCGCCGCACGCCGGTGAACCAACCAACCCAGCACTAAAGCAACCATCCCCAAGCTCGCTCCCAGCCAGGACGAGCGGGTCACCGAGTAGCGCAGATACAAGACCATCACCAGTAAGGATATGCCTGCCAGAGCGATATTAAGTACCAATCGAGAGCGTTTTAGCTGATCCGCGCGAAAAAGGTCCGCGAACCAAAAACACGATGTTGGCAGAAGCGCCGCTACAATCGAAGCTGATAAGTTACGGTTGCCGAACGAACCCTGTGGAGGGGCACTGAGGGCATTCTCCCGAAAATAGCCCAAAAATCCCTTATCCAAAGAAAATTCCTGCGCAAGACCGATCAGCGCGATGCCGGTACCAGCGAGACAAGCGGAAACTATCAGAAATCGAAGATCCTTCTCGGTCCTTATCCATCGCGGCATCCCAAGGGCCAGAAAGATGCCCGGACTCCATCGGAGAAAACTATGCAAGGAGGCGTCACTCACTTTACCGCCGGTAAATGCTTGAGCCGATATCAGCGATGCAGCGAGGAGCAACCAGAAAAAGAGCAAGGCCTTGTCCATGTGATCCACAGTCAATTCGATACGCGGATTTTTCATCGCTGCCAGCAGCCAAAGTCCGCTCAAGACTCCGGTGCCACATAGGATCACGATCAACCTCAGGTTCTGATTGGAATCAAACCACCAAGGGAGATGAACGAATGGCAGTAGAAGCACCAAAAATCCGAGGGCCAGAATCGAAAGGCGCTCGATCTTGAAGATTCTACTCAAGAGACTGACGGTACCGCCCGCGTTGATCTCAGTCACCACCATCCGATTTTGAACTCGATCGTGACAAACCGCAAACTCGAGCGCGCCCACTCCCACTCTGTGTCACCCACGACACACTCCGCCCAAGGAGGCTCGCCTCTCCCATCCCCGACAGTCGCGAGCCTCCAAACACCCAACCCCACGCCCTATCATCCTGGATCGCGCGCAAAACCCCCACAAAAACCCCAGGACTCCGCTCAATCACAGCCCCATCCCCGCCACCTTGGGCGTTTCAACCCCGCTGACTGCACGGGATCGCTGGGCCGACGCCCACGCCGGGCGTCCACCACGGCGCGACCACCTCACCTAAAAATCGCCTGTCTTTTTTCAGGTGGACTGGCCATAATGGAGGTATGTCGGACGCCCGAAAAAACCCGAAGAGCTACCCCCGACGCATGCCCCTGCCGGAAAGCTCGTTCTTCCTGTTTGGGGCGCGCGGCACCGGCAAGACCACTTTCCTTGAGGAGCATCTCCGTCCTGCGCTTTTAATCGAGCTGCTCTCGCAAGAGAACTACCTCAACTACGCAACCGATCCGGCACTCTTGCGACGCGAACTTCTGGCGCTACCCGATCGCTCCTGGGTCTGGATCGATGAGATTCAGCGCCTGCCCCCACTCCTCAACGAAGTGCATTGGGCGATCGAAAAAAAGAAACTCAAGTTTGCGCTCTCCGGATCAAGCGCACGCAAGCTCCGTCGAGCCGGAGTCAATCTGCTTGCCGGGCGAGCGTTGTCCCGGACGTTTTTTCCGTTTCTACCCTCCGAGCTTGGACGGGATTTTAAGCTGGAGGAGGCCTTGATCTGGGGGACGCTCCCCCTCGTCATGAGTAGTCCCCACCGCAAGGAGACGCTCAAGGCTTATGTCCATTCGTACCTGCGCGAGGAGGTGCAGGCCGAGGCCCTGGTCAAGGACTTGCCGAGCTTTGCGCGCTTTCTCAAAGTGGCGGCACTCCTGCACGGCAAGGAATTGAGCTTGTCCGCCGTCGCCCGGGACGTGGGAGTAAAGCGACCCACGGTAGAAAACTATTTCTCCATTCTCGAGGACACGCTGCTCGCCACCCTCCTGCGCCCCCTCGACGCAAGCGTCCGAGTCAAGGAACGCACCCACCCCAAGTTTTATTGGTTCGATGCCGGCATCGTGCACGCCCTACGCGAAGACTGGGGCGCCCTTCATCCAGCCGATCGAGGCCATTTTTTCGAAGGTCTGGTCCTGATGGTGCTACGGGCCTGCCAGAGCTATATCGGAGCTTTTGATGAGATCCATTATTGGGCGAGCGCCGATGTCGAAGTGGATTTTGTGATCAAGAAAGACGGGGAGTACTTTGCCATCGAAGCCAAGTCCTCGGAGCGGCACCGCCCCGGGGAGCTCGGCGGACTTCGAGCGATTGCCGATCTTCCGCGCCTGCGAAAACGGATCGTGGTCCACCCAGATATCAAGACGCAGAAGACCGAGGACGGAATCCTCGTGCTGGGATTCGCCGAATTTTGCCGACGACTCGAGAGCGGTCAGCTCTGGAGTCGGAACTAACCCTGAGTCCCGACGGCGATCCCCGACAGTCAGAGCCCCTGAGGTTCCACTTTTGCGCGCTCATGGGCGGAACCCTGCGCTCCGGCACTCAAAATCCCGGTAAAACCCGGAGATTCCGGCCCGGCCCAACCCCAAACTGGCACCTCGCACCCGCTGACTGTCAGGGATCGCGGGGGCTTAAGTACGCTGAGCCACGCGGCAAATAAAAACTGGCCTCCGCAGATGAGCCGCTCATGATGAAATCAGTAAGGAGTTTGTCATGGGACTTGATATTTCGGAACGCCACCTCCGGGCGAAAGAAATTCGCGAGCTGGCGCTCAACCACCTCACGCCAAGACCCAGATCCATTGCGATCTTCGGCTCTTTTGCAGGGGGGACAGTCCATGAGGCAAGTGATATAGATCTTTTGATTTTGGGCGATGATCCGCCCCGAGTCCCTTACGATCGGGCCAAATGGTTCAATCCCCTCCGGAAAGCCTATCAGAATTTCCATCTCCAGGCCGGACGAGACTCTTTCCCGGTTCTTGCCCCGCTGATTCTCACCGAAACCGCTTGGCTCGAAGCGACCGCTCTGCGCCTCTCGCTCTCTCAACAGTGCTGGACACTTTGGGATGACGGGTTTCTGGCACAAAGCCTCCATGAGGCCTCCGATTGGATTCGTTCCGGGAAATGGATACGCGAAGACGTGTCCAGTGGAGGATGGTTTTGGATCCGTCAAAAGGACAAGGGGACCGCAGCGTGACCGAGAAGACAATCAAGCGATCCGAGTTCCTGCTGAGGGAAGCGACCAAGATCGCAAGGGAAGCCCGTGAGAGCCGAAAACTCGGAGACCACGAGCGAGTCATTCGAAAGACGCAAGAAGCCTTGGAACTCTGGATGAAGGGCAAATTACTCCAGCAGGGCGTCGAGCCGGCAAAAATCCATGATCTCAATGAACTCGACCGTAAGCTCCTGGTGCCGTCCGGCATTGACGAGGATGACCTTTTATTCACTGCCCAGCGGATTCCGGCCTTTTACGGTGCAGACGACCTGATCCCGGACGAAACTTACACCGACAACGACTCCGGCCGCTGTGTGGCTGCACTGGAGAAAGTGGGAATCTGAACGCCGGCGTCACCTTGCGTGATCCCCGACAGTCAGAGCGCCTGAGGTTCCACTTTTGCGCGCTCATGGGCGGAACCCTGCGCTCCGGCGCTCAAAATCCGGGCAAAACCTGGAGATTCCGGCCCGGCCCAACCCCAAACTGGCACCTCGCCCCCGCTGACTGTCAGGGATCGCGGGGGTGATGCGCTCGGAGCCGTGCTCCCTCACTACGACGGCCCAATGGAGAACCCAGATATCGGCCTGACCGCGCTCCATCGTGTTTGTGTAATTCCAAAAAGTGACTTTTTGAAAATACAGAAACAGGTTAGAACATTAGGAATGGCTCGCCTCCGTAAAAGGCACTTGGAACCCGTTCTCAACCGAGCCCTCCACCAGAGTCCGTCCGTCTGCCTGCTTGGCATGCGACAAGTGGGTAAAACCACTCTGATGAAGACCCTGGTCCGTAAATTCATCACCCTGGATGACGAAAATATCGCCACACGTTTCCGCGCCGGAGACTTTTCGCGTCTCGACGAGCCGGGCTCACCGCTGGGATTGGATGAGTGCCAAAAAGTTGCGGGTGTCTTTGATGCAGTCAAACTCCGGATCGACGAACGCAAGCAGATGGGGCGATATCTCCTTTCGGGTTCGGTTCGGTTCCTTTCCAAGCGAAATATCCGCGAATCTCTGACCGGGCGGACACAGATCCTTGAACTCCTGCCCCTGAGCCTGGCCGAAGCGCAGAGCCGATCCCCCAAGGATCTACTCCGGTGCGCACGAGAAAAGTCATTCGCGCACGCAAAACTCCGACTCGAGGGGCATCCCCCGACTCCTGCAGGTCAGATAGAGAATCACCTCGTTTGCGGCGGGCTGCCCGGGATCTGTTTCAAAAGGGAGAGCCGGCTGCGGTTCGAGCTTCATGATATTCATCTGGAAACCCTGCTTTCCCGCGACCTGCCACTGCTCTATGCCTCTCGCGTGTCCATCGGTCGACTGAGAGAGCTGCTGCGTCTGGTGGCACTCCACGAGGGGGAGCCCGTCTCCCACGAAGAGCTCGCGCGCAAAGTGGGCGCAAGTCCTCCGACCATCAAGGCCCTGCTGGAGGCGTTTCAGGCTCTCTACTTGGTACGCCTTGCAGGAAAAAACACGTACTACCTCGAGGATCTGGGACTCTCCCATCATCTGCTCCCAACCGCGCTCAAACCCCGCCGGCAAATCCTGCGCTCCTTCGTGTTTCATGAATTGCTTTGCCTGCTCCACTACCAATATCATCGCTCCATCGAGATCATCCCCTATCGGACTCGCGGGGGGGCGGAGGTGCCATTCACAATCCGCTCTCAAGAGTTCAAGATCGATGTCGCGATCACCGTCGATCCGGAGCCACTCCACTCGGAAAAAAGTCTCAAAAGTCTCGGATCCTACGCCAAGCGCCACCCCTCGGCGCGCCTCATCGCACTGCATACGGGTACGGAGAGCTATCAAAACACCCGCGGGATTTGGTGCATCCCGATCGGGCGCGCTTTCTAATCCCCGACAGTCAGAGCCCCTGAGGTTCCACTTTTGCGCGCTCATGGGCGGAACCCTGCGCTCCGGCACTCAAAATCCCGGCAAAACCTGGAGATTCCGGCGTCGTCCCAACCCCAAACTGGCACCTCGCCCCCGCTGACTGTCAGGGATCGCGGGGGTGCGGCGCTCAGATCAAGCACTCCCACAGCTTGGCGCTTATGGCCTTGGGGAGCGGAATTGACAGGTGGGGAGTCAGCACCGTGAGATCCATCCCGAGCTCTCGCAACGACTCCAACCCATAGAAGTGCTTGCGGGTGATGCGCGAGTCGACAACGATTTGGAGCGCATGAGTCTTGCGTCCGCGCTCCTCGACAAACGACACTCGGTTGCCATGGGATGAACGATAATAATAGAGCCGTGGTTCTTCCTTGGGGAACTGAAAGAAGCTCTTTTTTGCGCGGTGCTCCTGCACAAAGAGTGTCTCCATTTGCCTGAGAAAACTACCACCCAGGAGAGTGACCAGCCCCACATCGAGAATGTAGTATATGGGCTTGCCACTACCGGTGGGATGAGGATCGACCTCGCATATAACGAACAGCTCCTTGAGTATCTGGAGGTGGGTCTTGATCCTCCTCAGGTCCTGCCGTGTTTCTTTGGCGAAAGCTCCGGCTGTCGGCTCATCCAGCTTGGCGATCAACGATAGGATCTTCTCCATGAGTGACGGGTCCACCCTCGTGCCCTGAAACTGGTGGATATCACGCCGCAAAGTCAGCTCCAGCCAGTCGCGCAGTGCGGCGCTTTTCTCCATGGAGCTGCGGATCGAAAAAACACCCGGCATTCCGCCTTGGTCCAGATGATTCAGAAGCACCTTTCTCTCAGTCTCGTGCGAGTCGGAGAGGAAAAACGCCTGTTTTGAAATTGCGGACGAGTTGGGCCGCTGCAAGCACTCTCGCAGTGTCATCGGAAAAACCGGAACGCGGGCCATGCGTCCCGTGAGCGCCTCTCTGATTCTGGACATGCGCGAAAACTCGGTTGAGCCCAGCAGGATGAACCGGCCGGGCCGCCGTGCTTCGTCAACCACGGCCTTGATCTCGTCAAAGATCTTGGGAACTTTTTGTGCCTCATCGATGGCGAGCGGCCCACTCGAAGAATAACGCTCCAGAAACGCGGCCGGATTGGACTGTGCGAAGTCGCGATGTTCCTCCCTGTCAAAAGAAACCGTGACAAGGTCGGGAATGTGCTTTTTGAGGAGCTCGCGGACCAAGGTACTTTTACCGGTCTGCCGGGCCCCTTGAATCGCAAGGACCGGATTGAACTTGAATCTTTTCAGCGCGATATCGACGGAAAACCGATCCCTTGCGGGCGGCATGCTCTCTACCCCTCCCTGACAGGCTACACATTTTAAAGAATTAAATCGTGCTAAAAATCGACATCGATTGACGGAACTTAGCATGACTAAAAGGACCCGGGAGTGATCCCCGACAGTCACAAGCCTCCAAACGCCCAACCCCGCGCCCTATCATCCCGGATCTTGCGCAACCCCCCACAAAAGCCCACGACGCAGCTGGGGTGCCGCCCCATCCCCGCCACTTTGGGCGATTCAACCCCGCTGACTGCTCAGGATCGCCGGGCCGGCGCCCCCGCCGGGAGTCCGCACGGCGCGACCACCTCACCTTAAAATCGCCTGTCTGTATATCAGGTGGACTGGTCCTAATGGAGTTATGACGGACGCCCGAAAAAACCCAAAAGTGCTACCCCCGACGCATGCCCCTGCCGACGACTCGAGAGCGGTCAGCTGTGGTGTCGGGACTAACCCTGAGTCCCGGCGCTGATCCCCGACAGTCAGAGCGCCTGAGGTTCCACTTTTGTGCGCTTACGGGCGGAATCCTGCGCTCTGGCGCTCAAAATCTTGGTAAAACCTGGAGATTCCGGCGTCGTCCCAACCCCAAACTGGCACCTCGCACCCGCTGACTGTCAGGGATCGCGATGCGTCCGCCCTCTGCCGAGTAACACCCCCCTTGCAACACTCGCGCACTCGTCCTAACCATCAATCCGAGGAGACACCCCATGCCTACGGCAAAAAAGCCAACCCGCCGCAAGACCCCACCCAAGAGCAAGATCACCGAAACCGATATCGCGCTCGTGCGCGCGGCTCTGGATGCGGTGCCGCGGCTCCGGAGCTATCAGCTCAAAACCAAGGGAAAGCGTATCCTGATCGAGGAGCCGCTGGATTCGGGCTTGGATGCGCCCTCGCTCATGATGCTGATCCTGGGCGCCGAAGAAGGCCAAGACCTCGACCTCCGGGCTCTCCGCCCACCCAAGAAAGTCCGATACGAGACCAAGTTCCGCCTGGAGCTTGACCCGCTCACCGACAAGTACGTGATCGAGCGACGCTGCTACCGTGGCGACCTCGACTGGCTGCTCCTCGAGGCCGGCAGCCTGCCCGCCCTCCTCAAGCGATATATCAAGCACCTCGGGCGCGAGTCGTTTTACGAATTGATATGAGGCAAGACCAAACGGCAATGTAAATCAAAACGGAGGTGATTTGCCCAAAATACCAGCAAGACCCGCGACATCACTTACCACTCGCGGGTCATAGCCGGTTTGCAGAAAAATCGACTTGAAGCCTAAGGAGGCAATCCGAGGGACCATATCCCGGCCCCGCACGCCCTCTGGAAGATTGGAGTCGATATAGATCGGCGTTGCACGATCCACGTTTACGATTCCTTTCCAGAACGAATCCACCTCATCAAAAACCAGAAGTTTCCTGCCCCGATTTTTTGCCATGGTCGCCCAAGTCAACCGCACAAGAGGGTCGTCATCCAGCAGGACCCCGTCATACTTCACCCATGAATCGGTAATTTCAAAGGGCACGAAGCCCGCAATTCCCTTAGGAATCAACCGAACCCCAAGGCTCATGCATCGCTCACGCACACCAGCCTCCTCATACCGGCTCGTGACCAGCAGCGTTTGTGCGGAAATTGCCAACTCTTCGACGAGGTCCAGACCTGTTTCCGTGCAGCCCAACAATTCGTAGTCAAAAAGATACACAATGGAACACGCCGCATCGGGCTGCAGGTCACTCTTCCATTTGCGCAACTCAGAAGGCTCCCTGAAATGGACCAACTTAACTCCATGCTCCGACAGCCGCTCGGATTCAAAGCGACCACTCCAAATCCGATGGATGCTCTCATCATCATCCAGAACTACCAGAAGAGACTGGCGCTCAACACGTATCCTGCCTCCAAACCACTCGGGCGCATCGGCTCTCGGAAGCCTGAGCAAAATCGTGGTGCCACGGCCGGGAGCGGATTCAATCTGCAAAGTACCACCCCAGGACTCCACGCTCGACCTCGCATGATACAGTCCAAGAGCCGATCCGCCTTCCTTGCCAAAACTCGCTCCAGGCCGGCCCAGCCGACTCACAATCTCACCTGGGATTCCCTTACCGTCATCCTGAACCCTGATCTGAACCCAATCGCCGGAGATCGACTCAAGAGAAACCCTGACCGTTCCGCACGACCCGAGAGCTTCAACCCCGTTGTTCACTAAATTCGAGAGTAACCTCTTGAACTCGACAAGCTGAATGCTGGCAAACAAACCATAGGTGGACGAATCAAACCTTCTCTCGATCTCAACTCCGGTCCGTGACCGGAATTCAAGACGCTTCTCCGTGAGCAAACTGTCAATCACACTGGAGAGCAACTGAGGATGCGTCGCCGCACCCGCCTCGGCATCGCCAACACTCGAATCCGCGGCGCACCGCCGGTTTGTCTCGAGAAGATGGTTGGCAATATCGCGGATGCGCGAGACCGCGCTCCGAATCAACAAGCGCGTATCTTCCGGCAGATTACCAGGATCCTCGTCAATCATTGCAAGAGCCGCCAATGGCGACCGTATATCATGGGAAACCTGGGTGGCGACATTGACCGTCGCCTCGCCTTTAGCGATTTCCTTGATTCGGAACTCAAAAGCTGCAATCCGATCCAGAAGTTCGGAAAATCTAGCCTCGGCGTTATCAAGTTCCGCCAAGCGATGGCCCATTGCCTGTCGGAAAGGTGACAACTCCGGAGCAGATAGATCAAGCGCACCCATGGCCTCGCTGAGCGCTTCGACCGGAGCGATGATCTGGTCGCCGGCGAAAACGAGACCACGCCGAAGTGTCATTACGAAAACCACCGCGATCAAGAAGCAAAAACCGGAGAAAACCCAAAAGTGGGAAATCGGAAAATCATAGCTCCAAATAATTTCGTACTGCTGTGATCCGCTCGCCCGAATCCCCTCCTGATCAGTGAATTGAATGATGCTCCTCCGGAAGTCCGCCCTCTCTATATCAGCGAGAAGGCTCCCCCGGGCGTCCTTGAGGACAATCCTATTTACGGGCCCCGACGAGACAATTGAATTGAAGTGACGGTGGATCTCGATCAAGTCGCCTGCAGCCAATAGATGAAGAAAGTATCCCTTTTGAGCGTTGATTACGGCATTGGCTGAGTTTTTTGCTGTGTAACGAAGAAGTACGACTCCGGCAGGGGCAACCACGGCCAACGATATGATAACCGCCGTCAGGACGGCCCGCCGATGAACCCCCCGAAGGAACAGTCTGATGGGGATGGATCCCGTCTTCATCGGCGGCATCCCTCCTTCCAGCTCACCCGGGAATAATCGGTGTAAGCCGGGCCCGCAATACTTGCAGCAAGACCGACGACGCACCGACCAGCATAAGCGAGAGTTTTGGGATAGGAGATATTTACGCTCACCGCCTGATCGTAGAGGTAGCGATCGGCATCATGATATAATTGCCGCTTCTCGTCCATGTTGGCCGCATTGCGGATACGCCTCAGAATTGAATCGTACTCGGACGAAGCCAGAGCGGACAGATTGAGTTGGGAGGACGATTCGAAAACATTCAGAAGATAGTCGACCGACGGAAAGTCCATGGACATCGCCATCAGGGCCACATGGTGTGATTTTGCCGCGATTCGTAAGAGCAACTGTTCAAATGAGACCAGTTCGCATTTCAGATTCCTTAAAAGGGGGCGCCAAGTCTCCTGAAGAAAACTGCACATTCTGGACGCGTTTTCCAGTTCCCGAGGAATCAGAACGACAATCGGCTCCCCCGAACCAGCTCCACACCGTGAAACCACGCCGCGATTCATTCGCCGAGATCCCACGATGCTTGATGGCAGATAGCCTTCCGCATCATCGTGACCGGGAAGAAACGCCTTAATGAAACTATTTCGATCGAAATATTGCTCGAGACATTTTCGAAACGACCTCGATGAGAGCGACTGGTGTCTGACATTGAATGCCAACAACCACGTGATCGCCGACGGACCGCTCAGTGACTGATAATCAGGGCTGTCCGGCAGGGGACTCCCGACCGGAAAATCAATGGTGTCTTCAACCTGCCCGCGGATTACCGCCTGCTTGGCTTCGCCTTCGGCCATCTGCAGAAGGTCGAACCGTTCGATCCTGAAGGGGCGGCCGCCCCGATAGTGCTCGTTTCTGACCAAATGCAAGGTCGGGTACGGTGAACGGGAAAAGCCCGAAACCTTGTACGCCCCAGCTCCGATTGGCCATCGACCAGACTCACCGCCCTTTCGCCATATTTTGGCCTGGGGTGCGGCGAGCAACGGTATCAACGAACTGTTGATATCTCTCACTTTCACCGAGATGGTCCGCGGCTCGATCATCCCGACGGAGGCTACATGCTTGAAGGAGTCCTTGTTCTTGCTGGAAAAGAACAGGAACTCCAGGGACTCCTGAACAGCCCTGAGACTCATCGGGGAACCATCGGAAAAGGATCCTGATAGATTCATTGAAAAACGGTACTCACCGGAATCGCGATCCAGAGTCCACTCGTCAACGAGATCGTTCTCAATCTCAAGACCTCCTCGGACCAAGAACAGCCCGCGGTAGACGAGATTCGCGACGGTCTGTTCGGCCGTCGAAAGGCAATCCGCAGGGTTTCCCTCGGCGGAGACTTGATACGTGGCCTTTCGATAAACGCGGTTCTCGATAGTGGCGCCCGGGTCGGTGCACGAAGATGTCGTACAAATCTGCAGCAGTACCACGAGGTATGCCCACCCACTTGCGGTTCGCAGATTTATCAACTCGATGAAGCTCATAAAATCGCCGGAAAAAGCTTGTAAGGAACGCGCCGCCGATAAACACGATAGCCCGGGTCGGAACTCTCGAGCGAGCGTTCTTCCAGTATGGCCCTCCAGAACAAGAGCAGAGCAAGGACCCCAACGAGGATCATGTTTTGGACTGATAAGAAAATCGTCAGATATCCACTCATCGAGATGAGATATCCGCAGTAAATCGGATGCCTGACCACGGCATATGGCCCGCCCGTACTTATGGAACGAAAAGATGGCAGAATATCGAAACTCGGCCAGATTTCAACGACCGAAAGCAACGACACGCAGACCCCGAGAATGAAAAGAAGCAGTCCGGGAAGCCGACCGGCTGATGCGGGATCACCGTGCTCCAAGAAAAGGGGAATCACCATTGAGCCGGATGTCGCAACAATGGCTCTCCAAGACAGATCAGCATTCTTGGAGAACTCTATTTTGAGCGTGGCCCACAAGAAGACAATTGTGCTCAGGGTTTCAAAGGCTGCAATGACTCCATTTGTCGAAAAAGATACCTGCGCCGCCGCCACACCATGGCGCAGGAAGAGGAGCACAACCCCGATTCGAATAATTTCCTGAATTGCCATGATGAATACTCAAGGAAGAGGGCGATCGACAACCAGAAGGTCCTGATCCCGGGGAATGGAGTGCTGCTTCTGAAAGACGACATCCACAGCGATTTTGCCTTCGAAGTTTCGAATAGTGATGGAACCTTTGTCCTTGGCATCAAAATCCCGACTCCCAAGCCAATTTAGCAGCTCGGAGGAAGACTCGAAGGTGAATGTCTGTATATCTGAAGAGCTTGAGTCGTCGGCAACCAATTGCTTGATTGTCACCAAAGCGAGAAGCAGCGCGGTGATGGTTAGAATCAAACTCTGGGTTCTTCCGACTTTAGTGTGGGCTGCGTAGCGTCGTAAGCACCTGAGTCAAGGGCTTGCACAGGAGGAGTTACTGGGTTTTGTTCTGCCCATGGCAACTGGAGAACTGCA
>Ga0172372_10005743_pt1 | contig 17159 bp, 20 predicted proteins | sample LakKiv5m_2_FD_114544 | JGI IMG/M metagenome (GOLD analysis project Ga0172372, IMG submission 114544) | Freshwater microbial communities from Kabuno Bay, South-Kivu, Congo - kab_092012_9.5m | ecosystem: Environmental > Aquatic > Freshwater > Lake | place: Democratic Republic of the Congo...
CCAACTCCGAGCACCACAGTCACACTTTCTAATACCCGTACTCCTATTCCTCCAACCCCATCAACTACCACCACTCTCACACGAACACCGACACCATCAACTACCACCACACTTACACGAACCCCTACACCCACAAGTACATATATACCGCCTCCACCAGATTACTGGCATTATATATATTATAATTTTCCAAATCAAAGCGGATTAATGACTCAAACCGTCGGGGGTACTTTAATTACGCCCCGTATAGGGTGGGAATCCCAAGCCTCGGATTGGATTACATTTAATAATAACTGGAATGGCTACACGAGAAGATGCTGCGGTGGTGGTCATTATATTTTTAATATTAATACTATTTATATGGAATATTCAGGCCTAATTCCTGCAGGCGCGGGACGATGGATGAGATTCCGTGCAGATAACGGCGTAATAAAAACTATGAGCTTCCAAGGCGTGAGTCAAAACAGAATATCTGGTGCAGATTTTACAGGTATGACAGGTTATTATGATGTAGATCTACGTAATCACAGTATGGATGCAGCAGCCTTAAATACTCTATATAGTTCACTTTATTCCGGGCCCGCTTACGGAAATAATAGTAAAATTCTTAGAGTGTCCGGTAATCCAGGATTTGGAGGAAGTAATACGAGTATAGCCACTGCTAAAGGTTGGAGTGTATCATGAGATTTTTAAAACGCTTAAAAGAAGTTTTAGAGCAGGTAGATTTACCTCCAGAACCGCCCGCTATAATACAACAACATCAAGATACAGTTTTAAAATATAATGAAATATATGATTTTATAAAAGACCATGAAGGTTATTACAATAAAGTTTATATTGATTCTGTGGGTAAGCCTACAATTGGAATCGGGCTTAATTTAAAGAGACCGGAAGCCAGAGATTTTATAGCCCGGGTAGGGGCCGATTATAATAGAATTTTAACCGGGGTAGATTCATTAACAGACAAACAAATAAACGAACTTTTCAATTTATGCTTACAAGTAGCATATAAAGATGCTAAAACTTTTATGCCTAACTTTGATTCTCTACCTAAAAATGTAAAGTTAGTTATTTTAGATATGTCTTTTAACTTAGGAGGTCCGCGATTGAATAAATTTAAAAATACCCGACAGTTTTTATTACACGGAGATTATGATAGTGCTTCCAGAGAGATATTACAAAGTAAATGGGCCAAGCAAGTCGGACGCCGGGCTATAGCTAATTCTAAACTACTTTCCTCTTAATTTTCTTCTTCTATTTTTAATTTTTTGTTTTTTTCTTATTTCAGCTAAATCATCCATAACCATTTTTTCCATACGGTTGGTGAAATCCAAAAATGAATCTCCGCGTGTGGTACCTGCATCGGTAGAGCTTATCGTACTTCTTTTTTGAACATTAAAGTCCTCAAAAAAATTCTTAAACTCTTTCATTTATTATTTTTTAACGTTTGTATTTCTTTTTTCAACTCTTTAATACTCTGAACTAATAAGGGGACTACTTTGTCATAGTTAACAGCCTTTACACCGTCATTTCTTGTAGTCACTGCTTCCGGTAATACTTCTTCTACCTCATCGGCTATAAAACCAACGTCTTTTCCTTGTAAATGAGAATAAGAAGTATTTTGTGTATTCCAATTAAAGCTATACCCGGTTAAATTGTTTACTTTTTCTAAAGCATTGCCAACCGGCTTAATATTTGTCTTAAGTTTTTTATCTGATGTGGCAAATGCTATAATATCATTATCACAGGTTATTGTTCCTACCGCGCTTAACGTAGATCTAAAGTTAGCAGCCTGTCTTGTTAACAGTCTATTATTTACAACACAATCTCCGTTAAATAATGCAAGAGTATTAAAGTCAGAAGTAAGACCTCTATTTAACGTGAGGTTTTGCTGGCAGTTGACACTTTGTGTGAACGAAACAGGGGCATATGTGTAAAACGGTCTATAAATGAAAACACCGGTTTCAGTTAGTTCTAAAACTTCTGCACTTAGAGCCACGTTTGTTGAAGTACCGTCACTTATAATTTTTACACCATTGCCCCCGGCAAAATTTGCATACGATAAAACCGATGTAATGTAGATACTAGTAAGCGACCCTGTTGCCGTTCTTCCTAATACACTATTGGGGTTAATGTTCAAATCGGAAGGAGACTGTGAAACTGTACCATTATTAACCTTAACTGAATTAGGGGGCATGAAATTCATCATGGTGTTTGTGACACCACTGGGACCTGAGCCAATCTGTAACCATGAACCTTCAGCTTTTTGAAGCCCGGGGCCCGCTACCGAGGGATTCAATTCATATACACCGACACCATTTGTTTTAATCTTAACTCTATTTTGTGCGTCGAATTCTAAGTTACCCGGATTCAGTAAAACATTAAAGTCATATCTTACAATATCAGAGGTTAGCGGGGGAAAGTTTGATACACTAGACAAACTGTAAAGAACGCGGGTCGTTCTATCATATAAAATATCGCCTACTTCAACCCCGCTTAATGTGAATACTTGTACTGCCTCGTTCGTAAACCCTGTCACCGACCCTTCAAATAATCTACCCACAGAACCTAGGTTCCTACTACCCACTGGTATACCCCCGTATGTTACCCCATCACCGACATAAAGTCTTTTTGTATCTAAAGTCCAACCCGGCTCTCCATTATCTAAAACTATACCGGTCGTATTGGCCGTACGTCTAGATAGGTCGTTTCCCCTACGAATTAATATCTTTGTTACGTATTCAGACATTTCTTCAAATATTTATTAAAAGTAGCAGATTATACACATAAATAATTAGGACATATGCCTAAACTATATACTGCGGCCCTTATGGGGCGTAACAGGTTACAAATTTATGATGTAAAAAAGGGTGTAAGAGCCTATACAATAAATTTGGGAAACGTGGATGTTAGTATGGGACCTATTATCACCGGGGATAGATTAACCATAGTGGTAAAGGAATTATCCGGAAAACAACGCGGTAAAGTATTTACCCTACCCAGAGGCATTTTGTCATATACATTCCCGGTTTCGTGATATGAGAAGAAAACAAAATTTATCTATACAAGTTGAAGAAATTAGTAAACTTAAAAGTGATTTAGAAAATATTTATAAAACACTTTATCGAGGAAACGGTACCCCTGCCTTGGTAACACAGGTTGTAAAACTGGAAGAACAAATAAAAAGTTTAGACGAAAAATTAGAAAATAAATTTGATCATATCACAGAGGTTGTAACAGAAAAATTTAATCATTTAGCCGATCAAATACATAAAGAGTTTAATAATAACGATGTGATTAAAAAGGGTAAGTGGGGATTTCGCACTGCTATATCTACAGCTATTATTTCTTCGGCTACTGCAATTGCAGTTGTGCTGTTAACCCACCTTATAAAATAAATTATTGATTTATCGTTTCATGTATTATAATCATATACATGATCAGCGTATCGTTAGTAGATGAAGAGCTCGACGTTGAGCAATTTAATTTTATTTCTAAAGACAAATACCCGTTTATTTTTATCGGGCAACCTATTAAAAATAAATACGATCAGGAAAGAATTTGTTTTAAAGAATCTTTTAATCCGCAAAGTATTGTCCATCCCACAGCCAACGCTACACCGGTATTAAAGTTTTTTAAAGGTATAGAGATCACTTATAAACCAGAATACACAAATTTAATTCAAAGACTTGAAGCTTTAAATTTAAATATTAAAGATTCTATTTCGTTAAATTTGTATGAACAAATTTTAAAAGATTTTAATCTTTCCTGTAGTGAATGCAGTGTTTATTTAGAAAAAGGTGTTTATCCTATTAACGGGTCAGAGCTGTCTAAAATAGTACTAAAAAATAAAAGAGATTTAAATCTTACAAGTCTTTATGAATTTAACTCTTCTCAAGTACATTTTAGCCAGGCCATTGGAAGCAATAATATTTTTATTTTAAGTAATCGTAATATTTATAATTTTAGTAACGAAAAAATTATTGAATTATATAAAAAAAATAATTTTTCTATCTAAGTAGAAATTCAGTTTTTTACCTGTAAGATTAATAAGTATTTTTTTTAATCGGTATGAGTAATATCTATGTAACGAAACGAAGCGGCGAGAAAGAAAAATTTAATATTGATAAAATTCATAAAGTCATTAACTGGGCTATTAACGACTTACCAGACGTTCATTTATCTGATATTGAAATTAACGCCCGTCTTAATTTACAAGACAATATTTCTACAAAAGATATTCATCAAGTATTAATTGAATCTGCAGCTGGGTTAATAAGTCTTGAAAATTCTAATTATCAATTTGTTGCCTGCCGGTTATTGAATTATCAGTTACGAAAAGATGTATGGGGCGGACGACATGCACCGCGTTTATTAGACGTTATCAAAAGCGGAATTAAAAATAAAATTTATGACCCGGCTATTTTAGAAAAATATACAGAAGATGAAATTAATAAGGCCGGTGAATTTATAGATCATGAAAGAGATTTTTTGTTTACGTATGCGGGTTTAAAACAACTATGTGACAAATATTTGATTAAAAACCGTGTTACAAATGTTATTTATGAAACACCTCAATTTGCATATGCATTGATAGCTTTATACGGTTTTATAAATTACTCAAAAGAACATCGTTTAGATTATGTAAAGAAGTTTTATAACAGTATTTCTAAGCATAAAATTAATCTTCCTACTCCTGTGATGGCCGGGGTTCGTACCAATTCACGAAAGTATGCTAGTTGCTGTTTAATTGGAGTTGACGACAACAAGGAAAGTATTACAGCTTCTGGTACAGCTGTATCTATTGCTACAGCCAGTCGCTGTGGGATTGGCATTGATGTCTCGAAAATACGAGCCATTGGATCTCCGGTTTCTAACGGAGAAGTAGTACATACCGGGGTCATACCCTTTCTTAAAATCTATGAAGCTTCTGTTAAAGCATGGCAACAAAATGGCTTACGCGGGGGATCAGCTACAGTTAACGTTCAATGGTGGCATTATGAAATTGAAGACATAGTGGTTTTGAAGAACAATGCTGGTACTGACGACAATCGTGTTAGAAAATTAGACTATACTGTCGGTATGTCGAAACTGTTCTACGATCGAGTCATTAAAGATGAAAAGGTAACTCTTTTTAGCCCACACGAGGTGCCCGAACTGTATCAGGCATGGGGTACCCTATCGTTTGATAAGTTATATAAAGAGTGCGAACAAGACAGAAAAATAAAGCGTAAAAAAACGATGTCTGCTAGAAAGCTTTTTTCTCTAATTGTAAAAGAAAGAGTAGAAACCGGTCGCATTTATATTTTAAATGTAGATACAGCAAACGAGCATGGTTCTTGGTTAGATAAAGTGACTATGAGCAATCTTTGCACAGAAGTTATTCATCCCACAATCCCATTAAAAGATTTTCATGACCCTGAAGGTGAAATTGGTATGTGTATTCTTTCTGCAGTTAACATGCTTGAAATTAAAGATTGGAAAGATTTAGAAAAGACATGTGATCTTATCGTTCGATTTTTAGATGAAATAATAGATATACAAGATTACTTTAACCAAGCCGCAGAAAATTTTGCTAAGAAGAGAAGAAGCTTAGGTATTGGTATTACAAATCTTGCTGCGTTTTTTGCAAAGAACGAGGTCAGTTATACTTCCAAAGAAGCTCTATCCTTATTAGATGAATGGATGGAACATTTTCAATACTATCTTTTAAATTCTAGTTGTGAACTAGCTAAAGAAAAAGGTAAGTGTGAAAAATTTGATTGTACCAAATATAGTAAAGGAATCTTAACGATAGACACATACAAAAAGAATATTGATAGTCTTGTAAAGAGAAAATTAGCTTTAGATTGGGATGAATTAAGAAAAAAAATTAAAGAATTTGGATTAAGACATTCTACTCTTTCGAGTTGTATGCCTTGTGAATCAAGTTCTGTAATTCAAAGCTCTACTAACGGCGTCGAACCAGTAAGAAGTTTAATAACATTCAAAACATCAAAGATGGGTAAATTACCAGTATTAGTCCCCGGTATTGGTAAGTATCACGATAGATATGATCTTGCGTTTCAATTAAAAGACAATACCGGTATTATTAATGTCAATGCAGTTATTCAAAAGTATTTAGACATGGCTATATCTACAAACATTTATTACAACTATAATCATTACCCTAATCATATTTTACCAGATAGTAAGGTTATGAAGGAAATACTTTATGCATACAGTATGGGATTAATAAGCCTATACTATAATAATACCGATGACGGTGATAAGGATATAAGTCAAAATAAAGAGCACGACTGCTCGAGCGGAGCCTGTAAGCTATAAATAAACCTATGAAGTCTGTTTTAAATATTAAGAATATTGACCATACAAAACAGCCTTTGTTTTTTGGTGAAGATTTAAATTTACAGCGTTACGATAAATTCAAATATCCTATATTTTTTGAATTATTTAAAAAACAAGAAGAATTCTTTTGGTGGCCACACGAAATAACTTTACAGAAAGATAGAAATGACTATAAGGAATTAGATGGCCCTGAGCGTTTTGTATTTGATACCAACCTTAAATTTCAAACCTTAGGAGATAGTATGCTATCTCGTTCTATTCATTCTCTTAAAGATCATGTCACAAATCCTGAACTTGAGATATGTATGAACACTTGGCAACGCTTTGAAGGTATTCATAGCTACAGCTATTCATATCTTTTAAACAACGTCCATCCCGATGCTTCTGCTTTCTTTGATAGCATTATGGAAGATAAAGAAATTGTAGAAAGAGCTAATTTAATTCGTAATAACTTTGATAAAATTCTAGGTGATGATACTAAGAAAGATATAAAACAGAAAATTTTTGATTGTATACTTTCTGTGAACTGTATGGAAGGGTTAGTATTTTATGTGAGTTTTGCTTGCTCGTTTTATTTTGGTTATCGCGGTAAAATGGAAGGAAATGCCAAGATTATTAAATTTATTCAGAGAGATGAATCCCAGCATTTTGCTATCACACATAATTTAATTAAAATTTTACGCGACGAAGACAAAGAAGGGTTTACTTCTATTGTTAAAAAAAGTGAAGATAAAATTTACGCATTTTATGAGCAAGCCGCTAAAAACGAAATTGAATGGGCACAATATCTATTTAGTAAAGGTTCTTTATTAGGTCTTAATGCTGACGTGCTCGGCGGGTATGCTAAGTGGTTATGTGATTCTCGTTTACGTTCTTTAGGTTATAAAAAGATTTTTAATCAAAAAGATAATCCTATTTCCGGGTGGTTAGATAGCTATTTAGATAGTAGTAAGGTACAAGTTGCACCTCAAGAAACTGAAATTTCTGCATACAAGATTGGGGCCCGGGATACTAGTATTGATGATACCGCGTTTGATGATATCAAACTGTGATTACATCCGATACATTACAGAGTTGTACGGATGAGGAAATAGGAGTATTACTGTATATTTTTGAAAACTCACTTTCCGGAATTAACATAGAACCTAAAGAACAATTTTTAAAAGCTTTACGTGTAGATGTAACCCTTTACGAATTAGAAAAATTAAAAAATAAATTAAATGAGGATAAAAAACTTTTTATTTCTAACTTACAAAAAAAGTTGTACGAGTCCCAATAAATACTTTCGAAGGCGACGTAGTATATTCGTATACCAGGGGTGGGATGGTGGGAACCTTTCTGAAGGTTACTGGTATACTTGAAAAGCTTTTAGTCATTTTTAAATATTAATATATGAGAAAGTTTCTTCTTTCCGAAGACCAATTTCAACGAGCCCGTGAATTTGCTTTACTTGTAGAGAAAAAAGATGTGTATAAAAATACCGGCTCGTTTAAAAACCATCTTGTCGGGCGATTAGGTGAAATTGCATATGGGCTTCACATTAACGTAAGCCCGAATTGGGATGTATGGAATTATAAAGGAGACGACGGAGTTGATTTTGGTATTAGCGGTGCACAAGTGAAAACTACAACTTATAATAAATCACCTAAAAGATTACTAGTAAGACGTAAACCTGGTTCCTTGACAGAAGAAATAAAGCGGTTTGTTTTAGCTTATGTAGATTATGAAAAGAATCCTTATACTGTTTATTTGGTAGGGGAAATAAGCTATGAGAATTTTATGTTAAGAAAATTTACTTATACAGATAAATTTAATAACGTATATGATGCTGTAAATGAAAGAGATCTAGATATACTTTATCGACCATAAAAAGAATAAATAATTAAAATGAGTTTAGAGTTGTCCGGGCGGGCTGTCTGTTACGAATTTAATGTTTCTTCCTCTGCGTTATATCGACGCTTTCTAGAAGAACGGGCATGTATACTAGAAAATAAATGGTATATGTCTGAAAAAGCCGGTTATGATGTTGGTTTTGAAAGGGCGTTGATGGATTGGGTTATGCATCACAGAAACACTTGGATAAAAAGTAGAATTTAATTTAATTTAACTATAATTATCTAGGTGAAGCGTTATTTGCATTACAAAGACGTGTTTCTTATTCCTAAAATTTCTGGGCTACCGACTCGTAAAGTTGCCTCAACATATACAAGGTTAGGCAACCTAGCTTTTAAAGTACCGGTTTTTCCTTCTAATATGAAATGTTCAATCAATGAAGAGCAGGCAAAGCTTTTATCAGAAAATGAATATTTTTACATTATGCATCGGTTTAACATAGACAATTATGAGTTTGTAAAAAAATGTAATGAAGAAGGCTGGAGAACGATTTCAATTAGTGTAGGGGTTCATGAAAAAGATTATACAGATATTGAAAATATTTTTGCTTCTAACTTACGTGTAGATTATATCACCATTGACGTGGCCCACGGGCATCATTCATTTGTATACGATATGCTTAAACATATTTTAAAATATAAAACAGAAGAAACATATATTATTGCGGGTAACATTGCTACCCCTGAAGCTGCAGAAGATTTAGTACGGTGGGGGGCAGATGCGATCAAAGTAGGTATTGGACAAGGTTACGTTTGTACTACAAAAGATAAAACTGGATTTACCATGCCAATGTTTACTTGTATTCAAGATATTGCAGAAACCTGTAAAGTAGATATTATTGCCGATGGGGGTATCCGCTGTAATGGGGATATCGCTAAAGCTATTGTAGCCGGTGCTAGTATGGTTATGTGCGGGAGTTTGTTTGCATGTTTATTAGATAGCCCTTCTTTACTTGTAAAAGATCCAAACAACCCCACGTTATTTTATAAAGAGTATTATGGATCGGCTAGTAAACAAAATAAAGAAACAGAAAACAATATAGAAGGTAAATTAGAATTAATACCCATGCAGCACAATACCTATCTTTGGAAACTAAATGAAATACAGCAAGATTTACAAAGTTCGATTAGTTATGCAGGCGGGGAAGATTTAGAAGCTCTAAGCTTTGTAGATGTGGGTTACAATTAAGCGTTTGTTTTCTTAGCGTTATTAACCGGTTGGGGCGGTATAGGAGCCCCACCATTCATACTCACAGACACTTCTCGTACATCCACGTTACGCTCTACCGGGTCTGTGGCAATACCTATAAATTGATGACTATGGGGTTTAATAGTGATACTATTTTCATCCCTTCCGGTACCATAAATCATAATAGGCATGGTTTCAGCCCGAAGCCCGGCTAACCCGGCATCTGATCCTTTCACACAACCGGCCCCTATCGTCCCGGCGCCTCCAATGGGCCCTGTTGGTAGGTTAGAGCCAACTCCAGATCCAAACACCGGTGTATCTTGACCACCTGCACTACTGCCGTTATGAGAGGCTAGTACCGGTACATCCAGACCACCGACTACTAATCTCGACGCTTTTACTTCTATATTATTTAGATTTGTACTTATAACAACACCACCTTGGGAGTCTACTCCCTGAACCGTACAAGTACCAGCGGGTATATAACCAACGGTTAAATCTGCTTTTATATAACCTATCGGGGTATTTACTTGCAATCTACCACTTGGGATTGTCGCGTCTGTGAATCCAATGTAAGGTGGTCCAGAAACACCAGCGGTTCCAGGTTTATATGCCACGGTACCAAATTCATTAACTGTGGGTACCGGCCAATTTGATAACGGTACACCAAAACCAAGTACTTTACCTTTCGTGTTAGACATAGGCTCAAGAACGGTGGGTGCACCTTGGAGTGTAGTTTGTTCGGTGGCTTGTATTTCTTTTGGTAGAGTGATATGATTAGCACATAATTCGCCTTCTACATGTAAGCCCCCGGCTATAATAACATTTTTAGTTACACCTAAATTACCGTCCCCGACAACTTGCCCGCCATTACGTTGTCGTAAACTTAATATATCACCCACTAGAGAAAGTCGTTTCCCGCCATCTATATTAACTTCATTTTCACTGGCCACGTTGACTTGGGTACCAGCTATATTCATTATGGTACCGGTCATGTTTACCGGTCCATAAGATTTAAAGTTTATACCCCCGGCCCCTACTTGTAAATTATAACGGTTACATACATTTAAAGTATAGTTACCCCCGGGGAGATCATCTACATGGACATATTCTACCAAAGGTGAAGGGGTTCTATTATAAAATACTCCACCCTTTCCAACTCGAACTTCTGAAATTTCCATTTTACCTTTATCATCGACTCTTACCGAACCAAAGTCATTCATAGTCATACCAATGTTTTCAAACTTGTGTTTTGTTATTTCAATTAATTGACTACCACCAATACCCATTTTCTTTTCTAAATCAGCTAACTCTTTTAATTTTCTAACAGTTAATTCTTTAACAAAACGTTTACGTGTTTCTTTTGCAAACGTACCGTCCGCAGAGCTTGGACTTTTACCCGGTGTAGGTCTAGATTCGCCTAAAAGAACAAAACGTTCTTCTCCGGGGTCAGGATTACAAGCCGGACATCTAACTCCAAATATATATCCAGGTCCGCTATTACCCCCGTCACCGCTTCCAAAAAATTTCGATGATAATTCTTGAGGGGTACCAAATTCTGGTTTTCCTTGAACACCGACTTTCTTTGCTGCAAACCCTATTGAACCTCCTATAAGTGTTTGACCGAAGATAAAATCACCAGCAGTATCTGCTATTGTTCCAAACACTTCATTCTTATAATCAGACTGTGTAGAATTATTATAAGCCCAGTACCTATCTTTTTTACCGTAAAGATCTTTTATAGCTGTACATACCGGGCAATCTGCATGCTGTCCGCTTTTAAATTGACCAGGGGAGGTGAGCTGTAAAATGCTGTCTTCTATTTTTTCTGCTCTTCGTATTTCAAAGAGCTGTTTGGTATCAGCTATCTCTTTTACAATTTCTCTCCATTTTTTATGATAATCGGCTTTTAAATTACCAATCTTGACGTAATGATCACCTTGTACTAAAAAGTCTAAATTGTTACCGGTAAATTCATTTCTATCTCCCCGTACGGTTAAGAATTGATCATTGATAACCAGTTTTTGATCGTTGTTTGTAGCTAATTCAATATTAACTAAATTTGTAAATTCTTTAAATGAACCTGAATAATGAGTCATCTTGATAGATTCTCGATTATCAGTATTAACAATCTGTATCGTACCACCTTTTTGATTGATTACATATTTGTTACGATAAACTTCTGTATTGATATCATACTTTTCTTTCTGTACGTTTTGATAAGTACCCGGGTAATCAATTCCTTTATCACCTATAAATGTAACGTTATCGAACGATTCACTATCTCCGGTTGTGCTTTGATATATTGTTCTCCAATCTTCATTACCATAGGAAGTTGCAAAGTATACCGGTTTTAAAGGATCCCCGGCATTAAAAAATATCCACACGTGCGCACCCACATTGGGTATACTAAAACTTCCTTTTGCAGCATTACTGTATGTTTCAGGAATATAATTAAATGCAAAAATATTTGTATTGTTTGCATTGGTGTCTTTAGGATTAATAAAAGCATCATTTAAGCGGAAGTGATCCTTGTCATAAATAGCGCCGGGCTTTTCACCAATTAAATCAAAGTTTTGTGTATAAGAATATTTGTCCGTTACATTTTTATAATTGATATCACTGCTAGAAAGTAAATTAACAGTTGAGCGTAACTTACTACTATCGCTGATAGATCCGACATTTAAATATTTGTTATACCGCCCGCTGCTTGATTCACCGGCAATAGGAGCCGCGCATTCTGACCAAGGTAAAATTCTCTTTAAATCTTCTAAAATATCTGTTAAATCGCTGTTAATGTTAGCACCAACAAACTTAAATTGTTTGTCTTTATTGACCTCATTCCAGTTTTTATATACGGTAGGCGATATATGCGGTACAAATATTTTGACACGGCCTCGACGAGCTGGGTCATTGTTTTGTACAACTATGCCTAAATAATTTCCTAGATATTGTGGGTAGTCAGACATTGATATACCAATATTTACTGATATAATATAAGGATGCTAATGAAAGTATCTCACGAGTCTCCTGTATCTATTTTAGATTACTCACAAACTTATAATGATTTTGACTACGCGTTGGTTCACTTGTTTGAGACAAAACCGCAATATTATAGTTATTTTAAATTAGCACGAACCATACACAATCGAGAAGTATTACTTGATAACTCGATTTTTGAATTAGGTACAGCTTTTGACCAAGATAAGTTTTTTCAAGCGGCTTTAGATATACAACCAAATATGTTTATTGTACCGGATGTGTTGGAAGATTCGGATGCAACAATTGGTAGCTATATTAATTTTAGAGAACGAACGGAAGAAATTAAGAAAAGCTTTTTTACAAAAGCTATTGGCGCTATTCAAGGTAAGAATTGGCAGGACTTAAAAGACTGTTATGAGTTTATGTCAAATGAGGCAGACATGATTGCTATTAGTTTTGACTTTAGTTATTATCAAATAACCGGGGAAGGACATTCAAAATTGCAGAAGTTTTGTTCTGGGAGACAAAGATTTATTTCACAGTTAATTGAATGCGGATTATGGAATTGGAATAAACCGCATCATTTATTAGGATGTTCATTAGCTAAGGAATTTCGCTTTTACGTTGATAAAAACATTTATAATATTGTAAGTTGTGATACCAGTAATCCGGTTGTTGCAGCTATACATGAATTAAAATATGATGCCGATTATGGTATCCCAATTAAGCCTACAGCAAAACTTGCTGATTTAATTGATCACGAATTTACACCAAGTCAATTAAAAATTTTAGATTACAACGTAGAAATGTTTAAAAAAATTATACGTAGATGAGACCTTGGGTTGCGTTTTTTTCACAAACTGGTACAGAAATTAATAATATCTGTAAAGATTTAGGTATATATCCTGATGCTATTGTTACCAATAAACAAAACACAGAAGACATTAATAAAGAATTATTCACCACAACTACATTTAGAGAACATAAACTAAATCGTACAGTGTTTTATTTACTACCGAGTAAGCCACTTTTAGAAAGTTATGAACGAATTCTTTCTCAATTTAAAGATCCTGTGATTACACTACACGGTTACTTAAGAATTATACCAAAAGAAATTTGCGAGAAATATGAAATATATAATTTACATCCTGGTTTAATAGACAAATATCCATCGCTTAAAGGTTTTAATCCACAAGAGAGAGCATTTCGTGAAGGGTATGATTTTGCCGGCTGTGTTATACATAAAGTTATTCCTGAAGTAGATGCCGGAGAAATATTACTTAGCCAGGGTGTTAGTATAAAAGATCTTTCTTTAGACAGGGTTTATGAAGCTTTACACAATACAGCATTAGATCTGTGGAAAAGCTTCTTTACTGGCTATAAGATATTAGAAAAATGACATCACAGGAAATGATTGAATCTGTTGAAGCAACATATCCCGAAACTTGTAATGAATTTAAAAAAATTCAATCCGAGCATTACGAAACGTTTTGTAAGAAACAGTTTGATTACGGTCCTCATAACATTAGCTTAGGTTCCGATTTACATAAAAAGGAAGACATTACCGCTTCTATATCCGCTATAGTGGTTCGCTTGAATGATAAAATTCAAAGATTAATTAATCTTGTGTTAAGAAAGAAAACATTTGAATCTGCCAATGAGCCTATATTTGACGCTTTTGGAGACACGGCTGTATATTGTATTATAGCAGAAATAGTAAAAAGAAAGAAGTGGTGTAAATGAGAAAAAAAGAACACAACAAATATATTTGGATCGATGATGATGATCATTTTTTAAAAGGGTATTTTAAATTACAGGAAATTGTCGATAGTGTGCCCATTAATATTTTTAAAAAATTAAAAGCTTTTATTAAAAAGATATTCAGTTAAAATAGAGTCAATGAACATAACGTTTACAGGCCCGCAGAATTCGGGTAAGACTACTTTAATGCGAAGTATGATGGGTAAGTTTCCCGATTCGTTTTGGTATTGTGAAGAAGTAACACGAAGAATAAGAGATGAATGCAATGTTAAGATCAATGAAGAGGGTGGGTGTGATACAACACAACTATTAATACTCAATCGAGAGTTAGAAAATTTATATAAATTTAGAAAAGAATCTTTTTGGAATGGATGTAAAGGGGTCGTGCATGATCGGTGTTTGTTAGACGGCTTGGTGTTTACAGAATATTTTTATGAAAAGAAATTAGTTAGTGAAAAGGTTTATACTATAGCCCAGCATTATTGGGATACATATTACAAGATGTATGACATTATTTTATATCCTAATCCACATGAATTAACCTTGATAGATGACGGAGAAAGAAGCATGGACCCTTCTTTTAGAAATGAAATTATTCGTAAGTATGAAAAACATTATCTTTTACAAGAACAATGGAAAGACCGTATTCATATTATTAGTGGAACAGTAGAAGAACGCTTAGAACAGATTAAAATAATACTAAATGAACACAACGTTAGATAATAGTAATATTTCCAAGCATCTTGGTAAGGTAACCGGTTATAAGAGTACGTATGACCCTACTCTGTTGGTACCTGAACCTAGACAAAATAATAGAAAACATTTAGGTATTAAAGATGAAGATCTCCCGTTTACAGGGTATGATATTTGGAATGCGTATGAAGTTTCTTGTTTAACAGCAGAAGGAATGCCAATTGCGGCTATTGCAAAAATTGTTTATCCTTGCAGCAGTAAATATATTGTAGAATCTAAATCAATTAAGTTGTACTTAAATTCCTTTAACATGGAAAAGATTAAAGGAAATATTATTAGTATTTTAAATCAATTACAATATACGATTCAAAGTGATCTTTCCAAATTGCTACAAACAGATGTAAAAGTTTACGTACGCTCTACAACATCCATCGATGATCAATTATATTACCCACCCGTGTTTCCAAACAGTTTATATCCTACATTAGAGCTAGACATTGATGTAACAATGATACAAGCGCTAACTTATAATGAGACCCCGGATCTATTGAACGCTCTTGAAATACCGGAATCCAAGACGCAGAGATTTCATTCCGCCTTACTTAAGAGTAATTGCCGGGTAACGTCCCAACCTGATTGGGGTGATGTGTATATACATTACAAAGGTAAGTATGAAATTAATAAGGTTTCATTACTTCAGTATATTATTTCATTTCGAGATGAATGTCATTTTCATGAAGAAATTTGCGAAACAATATACAAGAGAATAAATGATAAATTTAAACCCGAAGAGCTTGTTGTTTCGTGTTTATATGTTCGCCGTGGAGGTATTGATATTAACCCCACCCGAGCAAGTAATTACTGTCTTTTAGATGAAGCTTTAAAGAACGAATTTAAGTATTTTACTAAGACGGTAAGGCAATGATTAGCCTTCTAAATTAGTACGTCTGAGCTTTTCCGGGCTTACCGAATGATAATCTGCATCTGTAGTAGTCTGAGCTGTAGGTGTAGCAATTGCTAAAGTAAACTCAAAAGCCGTTCCATTGCTTAATAAAATAGAGAACAACTTACCATCATAATTATCGTCAGCATCAAAACGTGTGGCAATACCGTTTGCAGAAACAGTTATTAACGTTGTTGTACCAGCCAAGGTAGATTCGCTATTAAAAAGAATAGCACTAGCATTGCTGCCTAATTGTCTAACAATAACACCGTTAGAAGTTAATGAAAGGTTTAAGGATACAGGGTTTGTAGCCTCCGGATTTGCTGCCATGCTATTGAATGTTGCCATGTAAATATTTATTCAAATCTATTAATTTTTCCAAAAAAAAAAGGGCACCGCAAGATGCCCTTTTTTAAATTTCCTAGGACTTACTAGGTGAAAATGCTTTCTTTTTGCGATTCTAACCAGTTGATTAGAAGTACACGGATTGTGTTCCGGGTGTGAATGCAGTGCCTAAACCACGTAAGATAATTACGTGATAGTACAAGTTAGCACCGAAGATGTTGTCTACAACGCCGTAGCGAGTAAGCAACCCGACTCTCGGAGAGAAGTCGTTCGGGCCAATTGTGCGCTGCACCATTACCGGGATGTACGGGCAATAAATGATACCGGTGTCATAAAACTCCGGACCTTTATAGCCGAGAAGCGCGTATTCAACCGGCTGGGAGCGTGTGCCACCAGCGGCGCCAGCGCCGATACCACCGAAGTTACCTCCGGGGTAGGCTTGGAATTGAGCTTCTGTTCTCGTATCACGGTAGACGTTGAAACGGCCACCTAAGGAACCAACCTTTGCAACACCAACGGGCTGCGTGTTAACATTACCCTGTACCGGTGTCCACTGGAACTCGGGTAACATTTCGAGGATTGCGCACACACGAGGTGTTGCAACGACGAAGTTAGCCGCGCCACGGCGGTTACGGACAGCGATTCTGTTAGCCTCGATGATTAACCTCTGATAGAAATCGCGGTTGCGCTCTACGAGCCAACGACCATCCGCCGAAGAGGGTGACCATACCGAGAACCCAGTGCCGTAACCGGCATTGAGTGCAGTCTGGATCATTCTGATGATCATTTCACGATCGATTTCGGCCTGTAACTCATACGACATTGCGTTTGTGAGTTCCGTGTCGATATCGATACCGTTCATGTTCTTCAAGTCTTGCTCGAGTTCAACTGACCAGCGAGCGGCGAGCCTACGAGTACCAGCTTCAACAGCTGTCTTTTCGAAGCTAACTACAATCTGGGGGATCTTCGAGGTTAACTCAAAGTTAGCGAGCAACTGAGCAACACC
>Ga0172372_10005745_pt1 | contig 17155 bp, 13 predicted proteins | sample LakKiv5m_2_FD_114544 | JGI IMG/M metagenome (GOLD analysis project Ga0172372, IMG submission 114544) | Freshwater microbial communities from Kabuno Bay, South-Kivu, Congo - kab_092012_9.5m | ecosystem: Environmental > Aquatic > Freshwater > Lake | place: Democratic Republic of the Congo...
AACACGGAGTGCTCTACAACGGCCTGCTGGTGCGGACCGGCTCGGATCAGCCGCCCCGTGTCGAACCGTGGCGCGACCGGCACGAAATGGTCCGGGTTCCCACTCTTTATGACGCAGCATTCTCCGCCGGCCTGACCAGTGCCGAAGTGGACTGGGTCGCTGTGACCAACCCGAAAACGATTCAGTGGTCGTTCCCGGAACTGCCGACGGAAGACAGTGAAATCGCCCGCGAACTGATCGCGGCCGGCGAACTGACGACAGATCAGCTGAGCTGGTTCAAGTCGAAGAATTCCGCATGGCGGGACACGATCTGGACGAAGGCGGCCTGCCACCTGATCCGGACCCGGCGGCCGAATCTGCTGATGTTCCATCTGCTGAATACCGATGCGGTCAATCACGGCACCGGGCCGGGGACTTACGCCAGCCACACCGCCTTCGCTCTGGCGGATCGCCTGATCGGCGATCTCCTGCAGGCCATTGATGAAGCCGGCCAGCGCGAACGAACCACGCTGATCATCACCACGGATCACGGTTTCAAGCGAGTTCGGCGCGTCATTCAACCGAACGTCGCGCTGCGTCAGGCGGGGCTGGTGAAAGCCAACGGCGCCAAAGTCCTGTCCTGTGACGCCTGGGCGATGGCGCAGGGCGGTCTGGCATTCGTGTATGTCACGGATATCAACAAGCGGAAGGAACTGCTGCCGCGAGTCCGCGAACTGTGTCTGTCGCTGGAAGGTGTCGAGCGCGTGCTGGATGGCTCACAGGGACCGGAAGTCGGCATGCCGACTCCGGCCGACCACGAGGGCATGGGCGATCTGATTCTGTTCGCGAAGGAAGGCTACGCCTTTCAGGCGACTGTGGATCACGACATCGCAGTTGTCCCCACCACTGGCTATCTGGGAACTCACGGATACCCGAACAGCGACCCGGAACTGGACGGCATCTTCATCGCGTCAGGCTTTGGAATTCGTCGGGGACAACAACTGCCGCGCGTGTCGAACCTCGATATCGCTCCCACGATCGGCACGCTGCTCGGCGTCGAGCTTCCGGACGTGGATGGCCACGTCCTGAATGAGATTCTGTCCACAGACCTGAAGAGTGCGTCCGCGGTCAGGCCGTACGGGAATCCTGTGCGACTCGTTGATAGCACTCGCCCAGCCGGATCACGATCTCCAGCGCCAGCAGATCGGCGCGCGCCATGACATGCCGGGTACTGCGATTCCCCAGCCCTCGCACAAGCTCCTCGACCCGTTCGAGATGCAGCGACAGAGCGTCGGCCGGTCCCAGACCGATTTCAGCGAGGATGTCGGCCAGTTGAGCGATCTCGCTGCCCAGGCTTCCGGAACCCATGATGACATAGGTGCGGAGCAGCTCCTGGTAATAACTGCGAACCTGATCGGGCACCGAAGGCGAACGCGAATCCGTTTCCGTGGAACCGAACGGCAGTAAAATACCAGACTCCCGCTTCTCGACGGAGAAGCCGTGTGTGATGGCTTCCAGCTCCTGAATGATGTCACGCTGCTGCTGCAGCAGGTGATCCGCTTCATCCCGCTCGCGAACCAGTCGGCGGTGATTGGCCACGGTGTGCTGATGGTTCTCGCGGGCGGTCTCCACCAGTCGCAGACTGCGCTGCATGAACGGCACCAGCACGCGGGAATTGAGCAGGCTGCGCGTCACCAGAACGTCGCAGTGGTGACGGCATGCCTCAAGCGTCAATGCGTCATCCGGCTGAGGCGCCAGCACGATCAACGGATCATCGCACCCGGAAGTCCGGATCGCCTGCATCAGAACCTGACCATCCCAGTGCGTTGAACCAGACGATGAACCGCACACAACGACGATACAGTCAAATGTCTCATTGCGGAGAATCGAGAGCGTTTCAGACGCTGTTGAGCACCAGCGGAACCGGGGATCGTGGCAGCCGATCGCATCCAGTTGCAGAGTCAGAGCAATCCAGTCCGGCTCCTGCGGACCGGCGCAGAGCAGACGAAATCCATGAGGCAACCCGCACCGGGGAGGCTCAGCCAGCCATTCGCTGCTGCGTGAAGCCGTTGTGGCACCCCACGAATCGTCCATGATCCTGCTCAAATCTGTGCGGAAGTCCCCGGATCATCCGGGCTTGAATTTGAATGCTGCTTATATGCCCGCCGCGAAAACAGGGTCAATGCCTGAAGACGGCATCGAGATCAGTCGCTGAGTTTCATTCTGTCCATGCACTGGTTTGATCGAGAGCAGCGGCTTCGCGAACTTCAATTCCGCTCCGCCATCCATACTCTGCGATTTACCGTTGTCCATAACATCGACGGACGAGAGGTGGATTTCACAGGCGTTTCACAGGGCAGAAGCCCGCGATTGCACGGCGAATAATCGCCTTGCGTTCCTTTGTGATCATGCAGTTACTGTTGCGACCCTGACAAGTTCGCTAGAAATCGCCCTGATGGGTACGTCACTGGTGGAAACAGTTCTGTCTCCACCACTCCTTAGTACGAAGCTGAATCAGGGCAGCGATTCAGTGGCAGTACGTATCGCAATGCGAGGAAACATGAGCGCGAGATTTTTCATTGAGGACAAGCTGAAGACTGGAACTCTGGCGTTTGACGGCACCGAATTTCACCACATGGTGCGCGTCACAAGACACCAGATCGGTGACACCGTCCGGCTGTTCGATGGAGCCGGCAAGGAAGCTGATGCCGAGATCACGTTCATTTCACGGCACTCGGCGACCTTGAAAGTCGGCAAGATCGAATCCATCCCTCAGGATCCGGGGCCGCACCTCGTGCTGGCGGTCGCCATGCCCAAGCTGACTCGTGCCGGCTGGCTGGTGGAAAAAGCAGTGGAACTGGGCGTGTCCCGAATCATCCCGATTCAGACTCAGCGAGGCGTCGTCGATCCGCGGGAATCCAAACTGGAAACTCTTCGCAACACCATCGTCGCCGCCAGCAAGCAGTGCGGCCGGTCGCGATTGATGGAAGTGTCGAACGTGACCAGCTGGCAGGACTTCGTGAACAAGACGGTCCCGAATTACTCAACGACAGTCGCTCATCCGGGTGGAATGCCGCTCACGTCGGAACTGGTCCGGACAACTCTGACGGAAGCTGCGGCACGACACGCCGAGGACAAGAAAGTGGCGGAAGACTCACTGCTGATCGTCATCGGGCCGGAAGGCGGCTTCGTGATCGAAGAAGTCACTCAGGCGACAGCGCGCGGCGCCCGGCTCGTCAGCCTTGGTACCCGAATCCTCCGGATGGAGACCGCCGCGATTTATGCGGCCGTCGTTTTCAATTCAGCACTGTCGCGCTGACCGCACCCGCTCAGCAGAAACTGAGCGTGATTTGAGAAGTGGAGCACTCCCGGAAGACGACCATCCAGGATCGGATCGCCAGAGTGAAGTTCCACAATCTGCCATCGGCTGCAGACACTCCGCAGGCGCAGGGAAGCTGGGCCGACTGCGGAGCGTCGCCGCTGGAGCGCACTCACTTTACATTCGCGTGCAGCGCGGAACGGACCGCGTGCATACGCTGCCTCAGTCCAGGATCTGCAGGCAGAAGTTCCCGAACCCGCTGGCAGGCATGAAGCACGGTGCTGTGGTTGCGGCCATTGAAATACTGGCCGATTTCCGCGAAGTGCCGCCCCGTTAATTCCCTGGCCAGGAACATCGCGCAGTGACGCGGTAATGCCAGCGATTGATCGCGCGCCACCGAGCGCATATCGACCAGACGTACGCCGAACTCACGCGCCACAGCCTGAGCGATCCGCTCCACAGTCACCTCGGACGGTTGAATCTCCTGGCTTAGAAAGCGGCGTACGACTGCGGCATCCGGAACGGTCCGCTGAAGGCGCAACAGATCCTCGAACCTCAACAGAGTGGCAAGCAGTTCTCGCGGTGAAGCTGCCAGCGTCCTTGCGAAAGCTCTCACTACCGGAACAGGCAGAGCAATCTGAAGGTGACTGCAGAAATGCTGCAGCAGCTTCTCGCGCGAACTCTGCCCTGGAAGAGCAACCTGAGCGCAAACGCCACCGCGGAGCCGGTTGATGACACGTGGAGAAAATCCGCGCAGTTCACCCGGCCCGTAAAGCGATGTGATCACGACGCTCGCCCCATGACGATGCATTTCATCAAGGAGTGACGCCAGGGTTCCCTGAGCAATGCGGGACCGGCTGAGAAAGTGCAGGTCTTCCAGGATGAAAACAGGCCGAACCGCCAGCTTTCCCAGTTGTTCAACGGCGGCGGCCTGCTCGACAGACATCTCTGCCAGTTCGACGAATTCGTGCCCCGCCATCAATGACACGGATGCTGAGGGCAACTGCTTCTGGAGCAACTGACAGAGATGTGACTTGCCAGTTCCGGATGGTCCACTGATCAGCAACATGCGACCTGTGGATTCCAGATGACTAATCGCTGTCCAGGCAAACTGATTCTCATCCTGGACGAGAAACGGCAGAGTTGCACCAGAAGCAAGACGCGGTTTTCGAGGGCGATTCATCCTGAATCCAACGCTCAGTGGCCGTCCTGCTGGACACCCTCTCCGAAGGCATCGCGGTCACGGTGGTTCAATTGCGGATCTGTCTCTGGTTGAGACAGGTGATGTGGCCGGTTCACGTCATTTCGCGAAGCTTCATTCCGCCGGTGTTCATGATGGGCATCATCGATCCGATACGTCGTCCCCGATGGCCGCGACTGATCCGGACGCCTCTTCAGACGCGCGATGCGATCTTCACCGTAGTCATCGTAGGCGCAGATATAGCCGGGCTGCTTCGCCAGCACTTTCTCTTTCTCAAAGGCTTCCAGCACCCGTCGCTGGATCAGATCGCGGCATCCGGAATTAATCGGATGAGCAATATCGGCATAGAGCTTGGCCCGGCCTTCGTCGTCCTTGATCGCCCGGTCCTCCTCCAGTTCCGCACCGCACTCGTTACAGAATTTCGCGCGAAGATGGTTCTTCGTTCCGCACTCGGGACAGCGATCAGTCAGCTTGCGGCTGGGCATGGCTACGAACGGCCCCTTCCCTCCCTGAATGATCTTCAGGTCACGGATGACGAAACATCCATTGAAGGTGATCGAGCAGAATCCCTGCAGGCGATCACCCGGATCATCCATGAGTTTGATGCGGACTTCAGTGATCTCCACGGTTGTCCTCCTGAAACCTGCCCCGTCAGGGGGGGCTTCCCGCCACATAGATATGACTGAGTCCCGAGGCTCTCAGTCGTGCGGCGGCCCTCATGGCCTCACCGCGATGCCGACACACTCCGAACCACGATGTCCCGCTGCCGCTCATCATGTGACCGGCCAGAGACAGCTTTTCAAACGATTCGCGCAAAGGCTTCAGTTCCGGGCACAATTGCTCGGCCGGTTGCTGCAGAGAATTGAACATGGTCGTGCGACAGTCCCTCAGATCACCGCGCCGCAGGCTGTGTACAAGTCGAGCCGCACCGCGGGGGTTCGCCTCGGGCCGGCAGTGCCGGAAAACCTGCGGGGTTGAGAGACCGACGGCGGGTCTCGCAATCACAAAGTGCAGCCTTGGCGCGAAAAAAAGTGGCTCGATCTGTTCTCCACGTCCCCGGCACACCGCCATTGAAGTACCCGCCAGGAAAAAGCTGACATCGCTGCCCAGCTTCGCCCCCAGGCTCATCAGCGTCTCGCGAGACAGTTCCAGCTTCCAGATCTGATTCAAAGCAAACAAGGTCGCGGCAGCATCACTGGACCCCCCCCCCAGCCCGGCAGCAGCGGGGATGCGTTTCAGCAGATGGATTCGGCAACCCAGCCTGCAGCCTTTTACCGAACGCAACAACCCCGCCGCCTGCAGCACCAGATTCTCAGGGCCTGCGGGGATATCAGAACGATCTCTTCCGGATCGGTACGCTTCATTCGCGGTGCGGCACGTCAACGAAAGCCCGCCGGATGGGTCCGCTTCAAAAAGCAGCGAATCAAACAGGCCGAAAGTCACCATGACGGTTTCCAGATCGTGAAAACCGTCGGAGCGTTTGCCCAGAACCTCTAGAAACAGGTTGAGCTTCGCTGGCGTTTCGACCGCCCAGAGATGTCCATTTCGCCTGAGTCTCATGGGCGCCACTGTCCAGAGAGGTCTGCTCAAGGAGACGAAGCCGGGTTGTGGTCCCCGCGCGGCGGACAGTTCAGTGCAGGACTCCATTCTCTCCTGCCGCTCCGCTGCTCGCGCGATGCTATGCCTGTCCACCCAACCGGTCAATATGCTTTTTCAGAATCTCTTGACAGAACCGGATCAACCCGCAAACCGGGTAATCCAGCTACATACCTCATTGCGGACATTCCGGCCCGCGCAAGTTTCCGGGGAATCGAGCCAGCCCGCAGTTCAGCCTCTGACCAGGACGACTACTGGACCGCTTTCCGCCATCAGGTTCACTTGCCCGGCTTCCGGTTATCACGATGAGCGAAACCACGTCAAATAAGACAGCCGGCCGACGACGGGTTCCAGAATGTCGCCGGCTCGTGAACGATGTGTTGAATCTGCACCGTCACGTTCCAACCTGCGCTCACGATCGAATGATCTGTCTGCAATCACTGGCCGCAGTCCGCGGCGCAGTTCGCGGACGGATTTCCTGGCCGGTCATCTTCATTAAGGCCTGGGCGGCAGTCTGCTCCCGTCATGAGGTGCTTCGGCAGACCTGGCGGTCTTTTCCACTGCCGCACATCTTCCAGCACTCATCCACAACGGCTGTTGTCGCCGTCGCGCGACGTCATCAGGACCAGGACTGGCTCTTCTGGGCACGTTTCAGAAATCCTCAGACTCAACCACTGCCCGCGCTGCAGGAAGCACTGAACCGGTTCACAAACGCGCCGGTGGAGTCCGTGTTTCATCAGCAACTGCAGCTTGCATCGCTGCCTGCGCCGTTACGCAGAGTCATCTGGTGGTGGAACATGAATCTGGCGGGCGAGAAACGCGCCACCCGCCTCGGGACATTTCTACTGACGACGCTCGCCGGAAATCAGACCGAGATTCAGCATCCACCAGGCTTCCTGACTTCAAATCTGACTTATGGACCGCTCAGCGAATCCGGCCATTCGAGAGTCACTCTGGCATATGACCATCGTTTGATGGATGGTCTGTTCGTCGCGGAACGATTGAAGGAGCTGGAGGAAGAATTGAACGAAGCCATCTTCGGAGAGCTTCACACTCTGACCGATAATCAGGCGCGCACCGCAGCCTGAGCACTCTGCATCCAACTCACCGACTGCATGATTTCATGACTTCGACAAACCTTCTCGCACGACCGGTACCAGTCATCGACGGACGGTTGCAGGACTTCTCGGCCGATCCCGTCACATGCATGCGGCGGTTGCAGTCCGCCTGCGGCAATCTGGTGGCTCTGCGGGAAGACGATCAGCAGCTCATCTTCGCGTTCGGTCCTGAGTACAACCGGCATCTCCTCAGCCAGACCGATCTGTTTCATTCGAGATTCTTCGCCATTCGCGGACCGCGCGCTTCCGCTCAGCGCCGCCTCACAGCTGGCCTGCTCAGCATGAATGGTGACGAACACGCTCAACAGCGGCGGATCGTCAAAGGCGCTTTTGAAAAGCGAGTGATCCCCGGTTACGCATTCATGGTTCGAGAACTCGCGGCCGGCATGCTGCGAGACTGGGAACCTGGTCAGAGCCGCGATATCTGCGAGGACATGACGCGGCTCATGCTGAAAATCACCGGGTCCATGCTGTTCGGTCTGACGCGGCTGGAAACCGCTGCGGAAACCTCATCCATGATGGAACAGTGGATTCAACTGAACCATGAACTCGGAACGGCGGCGTTCATCACTCGTGATGAATTCTATCCCCGGTATCAACATCTGCTGGCTTTTGCGGAGACGCTGGAAGAACGCATTGTGGACATGATCCGCACCTGTGAGGCATCCGGCGCGGATGGCAACGACGTTCTCTCTCTGATGATTCGAGCGAGACAGAACGGGGCGGACATATCAGACGAACAATTGATCGGACAGGCCGCGCTCCTGTTCGCCGCCGCGCACATGACGACCGCGCACACACTGACCTGGACGCTGACTCTGCTGTCGCAGCATCCGGTGATCCTGAAGCAACTGATGCAGGAACTGAACTCAGCGCCTCCGTTCGTCGCAGGAGAACCGGATTCTGCCAATGCGACGGTTCAGTCCGGCAACTTCAGCAGCACATTACTGGAACGGGTCATCCGCGAATCCATGCGGATACTGCCCGCGTCCTCGTATTCGCAGAGAGTTGCGAAGGCGGCATCGGTGCTGGGCCGATCCCACATTCCCTCCGGTGCCGTCATCATTTTCAGCCAGTTCATGACACACCGCATCGAATCCATCTATCCCCAGGCAAACGTGTTTGATCCCGATCGCTGGTTGACGGCCCGGCCGGGGCCGTACGAGTACCTGCCGTTCGGCGGCGGTTCGCGACTGTGCCTGGGAGCACCGCTCGCACTGTCGATTCTGCACACGGTCCTGCCCATGATCCTGCGGAAAGTCAGCCTGCAGCTGGAACCCTGGTCCGAGATTACAGGGCTCGTCCGTTCGACCATGCTGGCTCCGGTCACCGGCATCCGGATGCAGCTTCTGCAGCCGGGAACTGAACCTGCCTGCGGACCCGTTCGCGGCAACATTCATTCGCTCGTCCGACTGCCGGAGCAACCCGGCTCGAAGCTGCGGGCCGCCTGATTTCAGCCTGCCATCCCGCCGCCGCACTGCAGCTCATTCCGCCAGTGGCATCGTCATCGGCAGGATCCGAAGTCACGAAAGGAACACTGATGGAAAACTGCTGTGAACACACCGATCAGATTCTCCACACCGAAGGCCTCGTTGATCTGATCGACGAAATCCGCATGCGGACCTGGGCGCGGCTCAACTACCGGCGGCGCGAACAACGGAATGAAGCCTGGCACCCGGTGATCCATCAGGAAATGGATCGCAAGGATGTGGAAGCGGTCTGATTCGCGCGATCAAGAGTAGATCACGACGAGAAACGCGGCGGACTCGGAACGGCCGATGTTCTCGATGCAGTGCTCCACATCCGCCCGGTAACTCGCGGAATCTCCTTTCGAAAGATCAACGGTATCTTCGCCGGATGTGACCCGCATCTGGCCGCGCTGCACGGTGAGAAACTCGCGCGTCCCCTCAAAATGCGGTGCGCTCTTCAACCGCGAACCGGGGCGCAGCAGTTCCAGTTCGTAGAACTCAACGTCTTTCTCCAGATGCAGCGGAGACAGCGTTCGCAGATTGACGTCGTGATCCGACCGGAAATGAAACTGCCGGTCATCGTTGCGGATGACTTGAATCGCGGCGCTGGCCAGTGGCTGCTCCACCAGTTCAGCCAGCGTCTGACCGAATGCCTGAGCGATCCGGATGGTCACGGCCAGAGTGGGATTCGTCTCCCCGCGTTCGATCTGACTCAGCATCGACCGGCTGACTCCGCAGGCCGCCGACAGCGCTTCCAGCGACCAGTTGCGGTCGCTGCGAAGCGTGTGAATCCGCCGTCCCAGCGCGGAACTGAGTTGCTCCGCGATATCCTGCGGCCGGGATGGCTCCGCCTCTTTCCGGCGCGAACTGCGAGGCATGATCTCGGTAACTCCGTGGTGTGAATGGACAGGCAACGCATCGCATCAGTTCGACGCCACATCGTTTCTGTATCTGCGACGCCGCTCCTTCTCGAAGTGGCGCAGGATGGCATCCCGGCACTCATAAATGTACTGCGACGAGTAGTCTTCGCTTTCGTGATCCAGCACGAACGTCCCGGTATAGGGCTGCCGATCCAGATCGATCGCAACCAGCTTTTCCAGACGCACAGGAACCTCCGCCAGCCGGTGCGCATGATTGAGATGAATGACGCGGATCACATTGCGGAAGTGATTCATCTCGTCGCGGGCGATCTGCTGTATCCAGCGGGCGAAACGCGGTGAACCCAGCCGGCGATAACCGGTCAGCTCGCGGGCGTAACTGCGAGTCGTAACCATCTCGTCATAACCAACCAGCAGGAGAATCCCGAACTCATCCTGCAGATGCTCCTCCAGACGGTCGAAATCCGGCACTCGCGACCGAACGCGGCGATGCAGTTCTTCCTCGGTCGTTCCAAACAGAATCGAGTACATCCGCCGGAATCCGAGATAGTGCTGATACTCATCCCGGCGCCAGGCTTTTTCAAACGCCAGGAACTCATCGGAAAACGGCATGCCGCGCGCCCTTCTCTCACCGAGCAGCGCGCAGAGAGATTCCGCGTCATATTCCACCGCGACGTTAGTCCAGAGTTGCCGGTGATACGAGGCCAGTTCCTCATCCGGCAGAACCACATCCATACGCGTCAGGCCATCGAGCATCTCCAGGCTGCGCCAGGTGTCTCCCAGCGGAATGAATCGACGGGTCTGATCGACCGGCAGCGCCTGCCAGCAGGGAGATTCGACCGCATCCCACGCGTCGTCCTGACGAACCGGCCCGCGCAGCTTCTCTTCCGGCTTGCGCCCATGAACGAGAATTCCGGCGACTTCGCCATCCGACTCCGCGGCCATCAATTCGACACAGCGTTCCACAGCGAGGTATCCAATGCCATCGAGTGCCGAAGCCAACTGATCCGGAGTCACGTCTCCCAGTGGATGGCTGATCGAGCAATCAATGATCAGCAGCAGATGCCCGCCTGGACTCACCAGATCCGACAGCCTTCGCAGCAGCTCTTTCCACTGTCGGGGGGGAATGGTTCCGATCGCCTCTGATTCAGCCAGGAAGCAGCCCAGAACAACCTCAAAAGTCTCGCGAAAATCCAGCAGGTACGAAGACCGAAAGCTCCACGGCAGGTAGCGGCCCAGACGTTTCCGTAACAGCTTTTCGCGAGCCTGAATTGCTCCGCGTTCCCGTGCGGATTCCACTCCTTCGCATTCCAGGGCGAAGCGAATCTGCTCGGACCAGTTCTGAAACCACGGCAGCACGCGGTCATCCGTCCCCCAGGCCTGCAGGCTTTCCCGCGCGACTTCCCGATCTTCCGCCACCACGATTTCTGAAACTCGACTGGCCGCCGAAATCAGGCACGGCACGTCCACTCCGGCTCCCAGACACAGCATGCGGCCGGAACAGAAGGCATATTCCCGAGCCAGAAACCGCATGATGTGTGACTCTGCGGATGACAGACCCGCTCCCGCATCCGGCGGAAGGTCCGAGTCGCATTGTTCGAGCTTCAACGAAGTCATGATCGAGGTTCCCGCGCATGGAAGAAGCGACTCATCCCGTGACGTTGGCGCCACCACCACCTTTCAGACCTGTTGCACGCCCTGCATGTGAGCCATCGAACCGCCGGGCCGGCATCCAGTGAGCCGGACTCATCGCAACGGACGAAAACTCATGAAATACAGAATCACACATTTATCCGGGACCGGCCTTCGATACCAGGCTGGCTGCCGGATTCGCGCGCTCATTGCTCCAGATTGCTCGCGTTCAGGCATCCCTCGACAGCCGAACTGCTTCCGCCGAAAACGCTCGCGCGGGGAATTCATCAAGCCAGCAGCTCATCAACAATCCGGCAAGGCAGCACGCCGGTCAGACGTTGATCCAGGCCCTGGAACTTGTACGTGAACCGCTCGTGGTCGAATCCGAGCAGATGCAGCACCGTGGCGTGGAAGTCCCGGATGTGAACCGGATCCTTGATGATGTTGTACGAGAAGTCGTCGGTCTCACCGTAGATGGTTCCGCCCTTCGTCCCGCCACCGGCCATCCACCAGGTGAAGCAGCGGGGATGATGATCCCGGCCGTAATTCTGGCGGGACAGTCCTCCCTGCGAGTAAATCGTCCGTCCGAACTCGCCGCCCCAGATCACCAGAGTCTCATCAAACATGCCGCGCTGCTTGAGATCCTGGATCAGTCCGTAACAGGCCTGATCGACGTCGCGGCACTGATCCGGCAGGCGTCCCGCCACATTTGCGTGCGTGTCCCAGTTGTTGAGGTAAACCTGCACGAACCGGACGCCTCGTTCCACCAGCCGCCTGGCCAGCAGGACGGTATTGGCAAACGTGCCGGGCTTCTTCGCGGCTTCACCGTACAACTCGAACGTGCCAGCGGTTTCCGTCGCCAGGTCAGTCAGTTCCGGAACGCTGGTCTGCATGCGGTAAGCGAGTTCGTAATTCTCGATGCGGGTCCGCGTTTCGGGATCGCCGATCTGCGCGAGGTTCAATTCGTTGAGCTGCTTCAGGCCATCGAGCGTCCGGCGACGGATCTGATCGGGAACTCCCGGCGGATTGTTGATGTAGAGAATCGGATCACCCGCGCTGCGGAACGACACGCCGGCATGTTCACCCGGCAGATAACCCGCCTGCCACAGCCGCGCGGAGATCGCCTGGACCTGCTCGGTGTTGGTGGGCCTTGCGACCATGACCACAAAGGTCGGCAGGTTTTCGTTGAGCGATCCCAGCCCGTAGGAAGTCCACGCGCCCAGACACGGCCGGCCGGTGATCTGGTTGCCCGTCTGAATGAAACTGATGGCGGGTTCGTGATTGATGGCTTCGGTATTCATGCTGCGCACGAAGACCATGTCGTCCGCCATCTTCTTCGTCCACGGCAGCAGTTCCGTGATCCACATCCCGCACTCGCCCGCCTGCTCGAACTTGAACTTCGAGGGAGCGATCGGAAAGCGGGCCTGGCCGGAGGTCATGGTCGTCAGCCGTTGTCCCTTCCGAATGGACTCCGGCAGATCCTTGTCGTACCAGTCGTTCATGACCGGCTTGTAATCGTAGAGGTCCATCTGCGGCGGTCCGCCGACCATGTGCAGGTAGATCACGTGCTTCGCCCGGCCGGGATAGTGACTGAGATGGCGTCCTTTTTCGCCCTGTTCGCGAGCCGCTTCAGCCGCCACCGTCGAACCGGTCAGCGACGCCAGAGCCGCCCAGCCCAGCAGATGCGATCCCTGCGCCAGAAAGTGACGCCGGGCCATGTTGCGGAGATATTCATCGAAGAGATTCATCTCAGTATTCCCTGTGAATTCAGTGAGGCTGTTGCTGGAAGTCAATGCAAAGCAGGCTGGATGAGTTCCCGGACCCAGGCGGCATCCGCGTCACTCAGCGGAGGGTCTGGAACGGGATCGTGGATGTAATCAATCGAGTTACTGTGAATGCTCAGATCGAAGGCCGACTCGAAAGCCGCAGCCAGATCGAGCGGTATGTCCGGTCGCCCGCCGAGCACCGGCAGACCGATGACGGGCAGACGATCCTGCAGGCGGACCGGATAGCCTTCCTCCCGGCGTCCGGTGCCGGTCTTCCGCGCCAGGAAAATGAAATATGGAGTCGGCTCCAGTTCGGGAAACAGGTCGCGGGACGGATTGGCCCCGTCCCGCAGGAAGTCGATCTCCAGGAAGTGTGCGCGGGACGTCAGAAAACGGTCCCGCTTCTCGCGATACTTCGCCGCGTAACTTCCGGACTTGTTGGCCGGACTGAGCACCTCCACAACCGTCAGCACCCGTTCGTACCGGCCGGACTTCTTCTTGACGACGATGTAGTCCTGCCAGAACCGGTGGAGGTCATCCGGGTCCAGCACGATCTCATGAACGACCCGCGGCTCCGCCGTGGCCACCGCCGTTCCGCCTGGTGCAGGCAGCTCCGCTGCGGAATCGAAATCGTCGCCTGGGCCGGTCAGCGCATCGGGCGCGCCGAGCAGCACCATCGGGCCGGCCGGATCCTCCTGATAGACCGTCCGTTCGACATCAATGAAGCAGCCCATATCGCGAACGACCGGCGTGGCCTGCTCAGCAAGCTTGCGGACAAACCAGGCGTGGAACAGCTCCCATTCCGGCTGCTTTTCGATGAACGGGTCCATACCCGGAAACGGCGATCGGACTTTTCGATCAATCATGATCTCACCTGCTGGCGGTTTACTTGCAGAGTACCTCATCGAGATTCATGACTTCGTTGGTCAGCATGGTCCACGCGGCCAGCCGGTTTGGATCCAGCTGCGAATCGGCTCTGGATTCACCCACGGCGATCAGTTTCTTCGCGTCCTCCGGATGAGCCGTGTAGTAGTCGCTCAGATCTTTGAGCGACGCCTGCAGGATGGCCTTCTCCTCTGAGCGGAACGGCCGCGCCAGCAGACGCAGGCCGATGGCATCCAGCCGCGCGGTTTCATCACCAGCCGGTTCCAGAAGAACCTGCTGAGCCAGCGCGCGAGCGGCCTCGACGAACTGTTCATCGTTCAGAGTGACCAGCGCCTGCAGCGGAGTGTTGGTTCGCTCGCGACGCACGGTACACATTTCACGAGCCGGCGCGTTGAAGATGTCCATCGACGCGGGCGGCGCCGATCGTTTCCAGAACGTGTAAAGGCTGCGGCGGTAGAGGTTCTCGCCCGTATCGCGCCGGTAGTCGCGCGTATTGCTGCCCAGCATCGCGACGGCCTCCCACACGCCCTCCGGCTGATACGGTTTGACGCTGGGACCGCCCAGTTTGCGAACCAGCAGGCCACTGCCGGCCAGCGCGTAGTCGCGAACCATCTCCGCATCCATCCGGAAACGCGGACCGCGTGCCAGCAGACGGTTCCCTGGATCGCGTTCGTTCTTCAGTGGCGTTGTCGCTGCCGACTGCCGATAGGTGGCCGACATGACCAGAAGCTTGAAGAACCGCTTCACATCCCAGCCGGACTCACGGAACTCAACCGCCAGCCAGTCCAGCAACTCCGGATGAGTGGGCAGTTCGCCGGTGATGCCGAAGTCACCGGCCGTTCGCACCAGTCCCTGTCCGAAGACTTCCTGCCAGAAGCGGTTGACTGTGACGCGCGCCGTCAGCGGATGCTCCGGACGCAGCAGCCATTGCGCCAGGCCCAGCCGGTTGCGCGGCACGTCATCGGGATATGCTGGCAGCGCGGCCGGAGTCGCCGGCTTCACGGGATCGCGACGCTGGTCGTACTCGCCGCGGAACAGGATGTAAGCCATCGCCTCTTCCGACCGCTCGTTCATGATATGCGCGATCGTTCCGCGGGATGTGATCGCGTTCTGTTCGCTTTCCAGAGTCGCGACTTTACTCGTCAGCGTCTGGAATATCTGATCCTGTGAACCCAGCCACCACTGGAAAAGCTCATTCTTTTCGGCCTCGCTGCGCTGGTCGGGAGCCTTCGCCAGGATCGCTTCAAACCGCGAGGCCTTCGCCAGTGACTCAATCTCACCCGGAGGCAGCGCGCGGTTGTAAAGCCGCAGATCCGCGAGACCCGCGCCGCTCAACGGTTCTCCCGCATGCCGTTGACCAATCTTGAACGGCACTGTCGGCACGGAGTCCGTCTGCAGCTTGTCGTTCTCAACATTCACGGGCTGCGGCTGTCCGTTGTAATAAACCTTCACGCCAGCGGCTTTGCCGGAACCGTCATACGTCACCGCCACGTGAGTCCATTCATTTCCTTTGACCTGCGGCTGCGCGACAACCTTGAGCGCGTCTTCGGGCCAGGCGTGAATCAGATGCATTCCGATCCGTCGGCCCTGCACCCAGAAATCCCAGCCGCGATAGCCGGCCGTCGGCGCATCCATCCGCGAACAGATGGCCCCGCTGCTGTCGTTCGGAGCCAGCCTGACCCACGCCGCGCAGGAATACGCCTGACTCTTCTGGAAGTCTCCGACGCCGGATTCAATCTCTGCGGCTGAACCCTGAATCTGAACGGCCTTGCCGCCGCCAGCCCCTTCCTGCCACTGAGCGGAATCCTTGAGCGCCACGTCGCGCGATTCGCCATTCACAACCATCCGCGTCGCGCGGCCGGATCCTTCCGAGAGCGGAGCATGCAGTTGCAGCCCGTCTTTCGGAGCCGACGGCCCCAGCGCCTCCGGTTTCGCGGCCAGTTGCCACGCATCGAATTCGGGGCGAGCCGCCTTGCGGCGTTCTTCCACGCTCTGCTTCGCCGTCGCGATCTCCGGTCCAACAGCCTGCCATCGCTCGCGATCCGATTCCAGTGGGACAGTCACGATCGGCGGAGTGTCCTTGCGGTTGCCGTCCATGGCTCCCTGCGTCGTGTTGTTGAAGAACGCCGCCAGGGAATAGAAGTCCTTCATCGAGATCGGGTCGAATTTGTGGTCGTGACAGACGGCGCAGCCGGTCGTCAGCCCCATCCAGACCTGCGAAACGGTCTCGGTCCGGTCCCGCGCATACAGCACCAGATATTCCTCGGGGATTGTGCCACCTTCATTCGTCGTGATGTTGCAGCGGTTGAAGCCGGAGGCGATCTGCTGATCGAGCGTCCGGTCTGGCAGCAGGTCGCCGGCCATCTGCTCAATGGTAAACCGGTCGAAGGACAGATTCCGGTTGAAGGCTCGAATCACCCATTCCCGGTACGACCACATCTCGCGGAAGTTGTCGAAATGAATCCCGTGTGTGTCGGCATAGCGCGCCGCATCGAGCCAGTACCGCGCGCGATGCTCACCCCATCCCGGCATCGCCAGCAACTGGTCCACCAGTTTCTCATAGGCGTCGGGAGCCGCATCGTTCACGAAGTCGTCCACCAGTTTAGGTTCCGGCGGCAGTCCTGTCAGATCCAGAGCCAGCCGGCGGGCCAGCGTCCGGCGATCCGCTTCCGGAGCTGGCGACAGCCCTTCAGCCGTCAACTTTTCCTGGATGAAACTGTCGATCGGATTCCGCACAACAGCTCCGGCGGGAGTCTGAGGCACGGCCGCGCGGACCGGGGCGATGAACGACCAGTGCGGCTGATACTCGGCCCCCTGAGCGATCCAGCGGCGGATCAGTTCTTTCTGCGCGGCGGTCAGCGTTTTCTTAGTAGCCGGCGGAGGCATGACCTCATCCGGGTCGCTGGAAAGAATCCGTCGCAGGACTTCGCTGTCATCCGGCCTGCCCGGCACAATCGCCTGAGCGGCGACGGCATCCTCGGACCGGTCGATCCGCAGATCGGCCTTGCGCGACGCGCTGTCCGGTCCGTGACAACTGAAGCAGGCGTCCGCCAGAATCGGACGGATATCGCGGTTGTAAAGAACCTTGTCGTCAGCCTCGGCCAGCGACAGAAACGAACCGCAGACCACAACCGCAAGGAAGCGATGTCTCAGCATGGAATGGCACTCACTGTCAGAACCTGCCGGCGGGAACCCGGAACTCAGAAAACGCGACCAGACCGACAGTGAGGATTGTCTGCGCACTCGCGGCCGCACACAACCGGACGCATCAGCCGTCCCGAATGGGCAATCGGAGTGCCAATCGCGAACGGC
>Ga0172372_10005747_pt1 | contig 17145 bp, 8 predicted proteins | sample LakKiv5m_2_FD_114544 | JGI IMG/M metagenome (GOLD analysis project Ga0172372, IMG submission 114544) | Freshwater microbial communities from Kabuno Bay, South-Kivu, Congo - kab_092012_9.5m | ecosystem: Environmental > Aquatic > Freshwater > Lake | place: Democratic Republic of the Congo...
ACTCAATTCTGCAGGAGGAGTATCCTCTGCATTACTTTTGTTTCCAAAAATTTTGAGGCCTTTTTTAGGAGTAGAAGGCTCTGACTTTTCAGATAAAAGAGAGCTGAGATTTCTTAAAGATTTTAATGTCGGATTATGGCGATCTTGTCTTATTTTTAATAGGGCGAGATAGAGGTAAAGTGTTCCAAACAGGTAATCGCAGTTGATGCCGCAAGCATGCATGATGCGATAGGGCTTGTCTTTGCAGAAATTTCTGGCGATCACCTTGGCTAAACTGATCTTTAGTTTGGCCCTTTCTGCAAATAAAGAATTCGTGAGTTGTCCCAATTCAATCACGTGATCGTAGAGCTCGCCTTTTGGGAGTTTTCGCGGTGGGAAATCCTTGCCCTCTGCTGCAGCTTGGGCCACTTGTTTTTCATATTGTTCGGCTTTGGCAATGGCTCTAAGTGGAGACAAGGGTTTTTTGAAACTCGATTGTTGGGCCTGCAACTCTGTTTTAGCGTTTTCGGGAAGATCTTCGATGCTAAGGAGGCGAGCTCTTTCGCCTTCTAAATGTCCTAAAGCTGAAGACAGATCCAGATAAGGCTGAATCAATTGGATGAGAGTGTCATTCACCAAGAAAGAGGTTTCGGTTAAAGCATTTTTTGAAATAGAGGAATTCCAATCTTCAATCACTTCAAGTGGTACGGCCTCAGTGATGAGAGTCGCGACCACGGTTGTTGAGGCTACATCGGTTTCAGGAGGTGGGGCTTGTTCGGGTTTAGGCACATTTTTTAATTGCTCTAAATCCTCTTTTTCGCGATTTTCTCTTTTTAAAGAGGCATCACTAGGATGAGTTGCATTTGTTTTTTGCACATCTGATTGAATTTTTGCTCTGACTTGTTTTAACAATTCAGCGCCATTGGCCTCGAATAAGCGCTCAGGAACCATTTTCTGAAGTGTTCCTTTAATTTTTTCATAGTAGGGAGAGTTATCGTGATTGGGACCTAAAACGATAAATTTTGCAGACTTAAGCAGTGGCGTGCTGCAGAACTTTAAGTCTTTTACAACTTCAACCGAGTAGCCATACTTTACGAAATGACCTGCAACGATCGCGTTCGTAGCTGCTTCCATGAGAATCACAGCCCTTGGCGGTGTCGGAGGAGCAGTAGGTGTTGGTGTTGGCTGAGTTGGTGTAGCCATATCCTTATTATTGGTTCATAACAAATGATATTCGAGGCCATCCTGTCGCAAGGAGCAACTGGACCATGTAGCGGGTTTCTTAATATAGGGTCGACTCTAAGATTCATAGTATTTTGAAACCGTTTTCTTTCATCCAATCTTTCTTGATCGCCATGTGTGCGCTTGGGATACTTTTAGCTTCGCGCTGGATGTGGGTCAAACCTCAGTTGCAGCATGAAAGAAGTCAAAATGAAGTTCAGTTTTCTTTTCACCCTCAGGTTACAGAATCGAGAGTGGTCAAAGCACCGCCCCCATCGGCGTTAGCGAAAATTCCTAAAGAGGTTGTTCCTGCTATTAAAAAAAGTGAAGAAACCCAAAAAGAAACTAACTCTAAAGTGATAACCGCTTCATTTGTGAAGCGCGATCCGGCTTCTACAGTGATTGAAATTGTGAACCCAGTAGAAATAAAGTATGAAATTCAACCAGGGGATCGTTTGGACATCATATCAAATAAATTTTATGGAACTCATCAACGCTGGAAAGAATTACTGAAGGCTAATCCTGGTCTAGATCCCGCTAAAATTAAACCGGGTCAAATCATTTTGATACCAGGGACAAAAACCGATTTGCCAAAACAAGAGACGGTTTATTTGAGCACACATTCTCAAAATCGACGAGCCTACAAAGTGCGCGAAAATGATTTGCTCAGTAAAATAGCTGAAAAAGAATTGGGAAGCATTAAGTTTGTTTCTAAAATTCTGGAACTTAATCCCGGTTTAAAACCCGATCTTTTGCGTCCTGGTCAGACCATTTATTTACCAGTATCTACTACTCGATAGGCCTATAAATCATGTCCCAAGTCCCAATGGTGGCAATCATTGGACGACCCAATGTTGGTAAGTCCTCGCTGTTTAATTTATTGCTCAAAGATCGCGTCGCCATTGAAGAGGAGACAGAGGGCGTGACTAGAGATCGTTTGATTTTACCGCTAACTTTGCATGGAAAATCTTGCCAAATTGTCGACACTGGCGGAATTGGAGTGGTGGATCGTCAACAACTTGAAGAAGATGTCAATGAGCAAATTGAATTTGCGATGGGAAGTGCCGATTACATTTTATTTTTGATTGATGGTAGATCTGAGTTAACCGAGTTGGATCGAGTGGTGGCAAAAAGAATCCGCAAGTCTTCAGTGAAGGTTCTATTGGTAGCGAATAAAGTCGATAACGAAATGTTTGAGTACGAGTGTTCGCGTTATTTGTCTTTGGGGTTTGGGGAGGCCATACCCATTTCGGTATTGCACCAAAAGGGTCTATCAAAATTGACAAGAGAGCTTGCCGATGTGCTGCCGGTGACAAAAGAAGGCGATGACAAATTGGGCATAAGAATTGCATTGGCTGGCAGAAGAAATGTCGGCAAAAGCAGCCTTACCAATTATCTTTGTGGCTCAAAAAGAGTGATCGTTAGCGACATGGCTGGGACCACTCGTGATGCTGTGGATGTTCATCTCACTTGGGGCGGAGAGCCGTTTACTTTGGTTGATACTGCAGGGTTGAGAAAGAAAAACCAAACAGAGGACAGTATAGAATTTTTTAGTGTGAATAGAACTTTTGGAGCCTTGTACCGTTGCGATATGGCTATTTTAATGCTTGATTGCGAACAGGGCGTATCGCAGGTGGATCAGAAATTAGGTCAGTGGCTTGCTGAGCACCACAAGCCCTGTGTGATCGTTGTTAACAAATGGGATTTAGCTGCAGAGAAAACCACTAAAGAAGCTTATGATGAGTATGTTCACAATAAGTTTCCCGGTTTGTCTTATGTCCCTGTTGTCTATATTTCAGTTAAAGAAGGGATTGGTGTCGATTCTTTATTCAATATCGTTCAAGAACTTTCAAGCCAGATGAAAAGAACCATTCCGACGTCTAAAATCAACGACACATTGCACGCTGCGCAAGAACAGCAGCGTCCAAGAAAAGCTCAGGGAACGACAGCTAAGTTTTATTATGCCTCGCAATTAAAGACCAACCCTCAAACTTTTCTTGTTTTCGGTAAATCAACTCAGAATGTCAACGATGAGTATCGTCGCTACCTTTCTCAGTTTTTTCGCAAGCATTTAAGTTTAACTGCAATGCCAATTCATTTTGTTTTCAAAAATCGAACCAGTTTATACAAGGATGCTTAACCTTCTTGTAGGGGAAGAGAGCACTTTATAGTTGGGTTTTCTGGTATAGATCTGCTTGGCTAAAAAAGGTTTACTTTCTGCTGCATGTGACTCGACGACCATCTTCATTAAGGTCGATGGCTTAGGCAGTATGAATAATAGTTCAGGCCTTTACCAGTATGTAATTGAGGGGCTTAAAAGGCAGGTTAGGAAAATATGTATTGATCTTCAGACCTGTGAAGGCATGGACAGTACGTTCATGGGAACCCTGCTGCTGATTCATGAAGATTATCACCGTGCAGGAGGAAACTTGTACATAGTGAATTTGTCGGCGTTTCATCGCAGTAAACTCGATGAACTTGGTGTTTCGCAATTTCTTGAAATTGGCGAACTAAAAAATTGTCTGGACATTGAATTGGAACCCCTGCCGAGTGCTAACGATCCCAAAATGAGAATGCATCACATTTTAAGGGCTCACGAAGAGTTGGTGGTCAAAAATAAGGACAACCAGATGAAATTTCAAAGCTTTATAGATGGCTTGAAATCTAGTTTTAAAAATGAATAGCGAGTTTTAAAAAGCATGTCTGAATCGGATTTAATGCAAAAAATCATTTCTCTTTGCAAGCGCAGAGGTTTTGTATTTCAAAGTAGTGAAATTTATGGCGGCTTAAAAAGTTGTTACGACTATGGTCCGTTGGGAATTGAGTTGAAGCGCAATATCATGAACGAATGGTGGCGTTCAATGGTTCATGAGCGTGAAGACATTGTTGGATTGGACGCGAGCATCATTATGCATCCGAAGGTTTGGGAGGCGTCAGGTCATCTATCTAGTTTTTCAGATCCATTGGTCGATTGTTTAAATTGTAAAGAGCGCTTTCGAGCAGACAAAGCTCCAACAGTTGAAGTGGGTTCTGAAGTGGTTTATAAGTCGCAAGTGACCAAAAAGGAAGTGAAGGCGGCAGCTACAAGAACTTATGTCTGTCCTGTTTGCAATTCGACGGAGTTGTCAACTGAGCGAAATTTCAATCTCATGTTTCGTTCATTTTTGGGAGCGGTTGATCCGCTCGGACAGGTAGCCGATAAATTGGCTGGAAAAAACTTAAGTGGAGATGAAATTCGCGGAATTTTAGAAGAACAGCTTAAGTCCAGCACTGTTTATTTGAGGCCAGAAACAGCTCAAGCGATGTTTGTTCAATTTGCGAACATTCAAAAGTCCATGTCACTAAAAGTTCCATTTGGCATAGCCCAGATGGGCAAATCTTTTAGAAATGAAGTCACAGTAGAGCACTTTATTTTTAGAAGCTGTGAATTTGAGCAAATGGAAATGGAGTTCTTTTGTGAGCCTGGGACTCAAAAGGAATGGTTGAGTCATTGGAAAGATGCTCGTTTGAATTGGTACAAGAGCTATGCAAACTCTCCAGATAAATTTCGTTTACGGCAGCATGAACCGGAAGAGTTGGCTCATTATGCTGACAATTGCTATGATGTGGAATACGCTTACCCATGGGGTTGGGATGAGCTCGAAGGCGTAGCGAGTCGCACGGACTACGACCTTAAAAAGCACACCAAAATGAGCGGTGAAAAACTCACCTATTTTGATCAGCAAGCTGTAGACCCAGAGACGGGCAAACAAGGTTGGCGTTACACTCCTTATGTTATTGAACCAGCAGCGGGAGCGACGAGAACCACGCTTTGTTATTTGTTAGATGCTTATAGAGAAGAGACGGGGGTTGATGCCAATGGGCAAGAAAAAACTCGCACTGTTTTAAAATTGCATCCTAGATTGGCGCCTATCAAGGCGGCGATTTTGCCTTTGATGAAAAAGGAAGGTATGCCTGAGGTTGCTCGCGACATAGCGAGGAAGTTTTTTAAAGCTGGAATTATGGCAAAATACGATGATAACACAGCTATCGGCAAGCGCTATGCGAGGCATGACGAAATAGGAACGCCTTACTGTTTGACGGTAGACCATCAAACTTTGGAAGATGGAACCATCACCATTCGCGATCGAGATACCACGGAACAAAAGCGCATCCAAGTGGAAGACGCCCTAAAGGAAGTATTGGCCCGATTAGAGTCTTAAAGATTTAAATCGAGAAAAGATGAAAATCGAATGGGACCTGCCCTTGACAATAAGGTTATGCCCAACATAATGGTCCGCCCCCAAGAAAGCATTAAAGCTCGAAATGGTGGAGATCTTTAACAATAGATGATAGTAAAGAGCGAGTGTGGCTCAAGTTGAAAGACTTGAGTTTCAACCGTCAAACACATGTTCTGTGTGTTTGACAAAAATATAAAAATAAAGCAGGACACCAAAAACTTCAACAGAAGGGTTTGATCCTGGCTCAGAACGAACGCTGGCGGCGTGGATCAGGCATGCAAGTCGAACGAGAAAGTCCTTCGGGATGAGTAAAGTGGCAAAAGGGGTAGTAACGAATAGGTGACGTACCCATCAGACTGGGATAACTGTTAGAAATGACAGCTAATACCGGATACGCTATACGTAGGAAAGTAGGGGACCTTCGGGCCTTACACTGATGGAGCGGCCTATTTATCATTAGATAGTTGGTGAGGTAATGGCTCACCAAGTCTTAGATGATTAGGGGACCTGAGAGGGTGACCCCCACCACCGGAACTGAGACACTGTCCGGACACCTACGGGTGGCTGCAGTCGAGAATCTTCCGCAATGGACGAAAGTCTGACGGAGCGACGCCGCGTGAGGGATGAAGGCCCTAGGGTTGTAAACCTCTGACAAATGTTAAGAATAAGTATGAGTTAATAGCTCATGCGATGACAAAGGCATTAGAGGAAGTCACGGCTAAATACGTGCCAGCAGCCGCGGTAATACGTATGTGGCAAGCGTTGTTCGGAATCACTGGGCATAAAGAGTTCGTAGGCGGACTAACCAGTTGGGTGTGAAATCCCGGGGCTCACCCCCGGAACTGCATTCAATACTGTTAGTCTGGAGTCCTTCAGGGGTAAGTGGAATTCCATGTGTAGCGGTGAAATGCGTAGATATATGGGAGAACGCCAATGGCGAAGGCAGCTTACTGGGGAGTGACTGACGCTGAGGAACGAAAGTTAGGGTATCGAACGGGATTAGATACCCCGGTAGTCCTAACCGTAAACGGTGTGCACTATGTGATGGTTCATTCTGATGAATCGTTGCAGTAGCTAATGCGTTAAGTGCACCGCCTGGGTAGTACGATCGCAAGGTTGAAACTCAAAGGAATTGACGGGGGCTCACACAAGCGGTGGAGCATGTTGCTTAATTCGAAGCAACGCGAAGAACCTTACCTGGGCTTGAACTGTAGGAATTATCTCCATGAAAGTGGAGTACGCCGCGAGGTGGAATCTATAGAGGTGTTGCATGGCTGTCGTCAGCTCGTGCCGTGAGGTGTTAGGTTAAGTCCTTTAACGAGCGAAACCCTTGCCCTTATTTACCAGCGGGTAATGCCGGGGACTATATGGGGACTGCCGGTGTTAAACCGGAGGAAGGTGGGGACGACGTCAAGTCATCATGGCCCTTATGTCCAGGGCTGCAAACGTGCTACAATGGTTATTACAGAGTGTTGCAATACCGCGAGGTGGAGCTAATCATGAAAGATAACCTCAGTTCGGATTGTAGGCTGCAACTCGCCTACATGAAGCTGGAATCGCTAGTAATCGGAGGTCAGCTACACTCCGGTGAATTTGTTCCTGAGCCTTGTACACACCGCCCGTCAAGCCACGAAAGTTGGGGGCACCCTAAGCCGCTGTTGTTAACCCCTCGGGGATGCAGGCGTCCACGGTGAAACCAATGATTGGGACTAAGTCGTAACAAGGTAGCCGTATCGGAAGGTGCGGCTGGATTACCTCCTTTCAGGCAAGAACGCCTGAAATAGTCAGTCGTCAAGACTGATTTCAGACTCACTCGACTTTTTACTATCATCTCTTATTGAAGACCAGGGCCTATAGCTCAGCTGGTTAGAGTGCACGCCTGATAAGCGTGAGGTCGATAGTTCGAGTCTATCTAGGCCCACTGACCTTAGGGGATGTAGCTCACCTGGTAGAGCGTCTGATTTGCATTCAGAAGGTAGCAGGTTCGAGTCCTGTCATCTCCATAAGCGAAATAAATGGCTTAAACTCATGCGCTAGACAAGGCATGGGGTTGTTCTTCGGAACAATGCGCAAGGGTTCTTCGGAATTTTAGCTTGTCGGTTCTTTAACAACTTATTGATAGATATACAGAAAAAGATTCTGTGAAAGCGCAAGCTTTCGTGGAATTAAATCTGACTACAAAAATAACCTTAAATAATAAATGAGTTTACCTTGTGTTAAGGGAAATAGGTGAGGCCACAAGTAGTATTGTGGCTAAGTTACTAAGGGTGTATGGTGGATGTTCTGGTATTGGTGGCCGAAGAAAGACGTGGTAGACTGCGATAAGCTTCGAAGAGGTGTCAATAACCTTTGACTCGGAGATATCTGAATGGGGCAACCTGGCAGACTAAGGTCTGTCGTCATTAACTGAATCCATAGGTTAATGATGGGCACGCAGGGAAGTGAAACATCTCAGTACCTGTAGGAAAAGAAAGAAAAATCGATTCCCAAAGTAGCGGCGAGCGAAATGGGAAGAGCCCAAACTATATCAGCGTGATAGGTGGTGACCGTTTCTGATATAGGGTCGTGGGAAACTGAATGCACAGTCACTAATGTGCAAAGGTAAGATATGTTGTTAGCGGAACGCTTTGGAAAGAGCGGCGAAACAGGGTGATAGCCCCGTATGCGAAAACAATGTGTCTCCTTTTAGTTCTCCCAAGTAGCATCGGACACGTGAAACCCGGTGTGAATTCGCGGGGACCACCCCGCAAGGCTAAATACTTACCAATGACCGGTAGCGAACCAGTAGCGTGAGCGGACAATGAAAAGTACCCCAAGTAGGGGAGTGAAAGAGTACCTGAAACCATACACTTACAAGCTGTAGGAGGGCTATATATAGAAGCCTGACTGCGTGCCTTTTGCATAATGAGTCTGCGAGTTGTTATGTGCGGCCAGGTTAAGGACTTCCAGTCCGGAACCGAAGGGAAACCGAGTGTTAATAGCGCGTCTAGTCGTATGTAACAGACCCGAAGCTGGTGTGATCTATCCGTGTGCAGGTTGAAGCGTGCGTAAGAACACGTGGAGGACCGAACCCACTAAGGCTGAAAACTTAGGGGATGACATGCGGATTGGAGTAAAAGGCTAATCAAACCCAGTGATATCTGGTTCTCTCCGAAATATATTTAGGTATAGCCTCATGTAATAGTTGTGGGGGGTAGAGCACTGAACAGGTGATGGGGCTTACCAGCTTACTGATCTTGATTAAACTCCGAATACCCATACCCGTATCATGGGAGTCAGACCTTGGGGGATAAGCTCCAGGGTCAAAAGGGAAACAGCCCAGACCAACAGCTAAGGTCCCTAAGCTCATACTAAGTGCATAAGGATCTGAAGTTGCTAAGACAGTGAGGATGTTGGCTTAGAAGCAGCCACCATTTAAAAAGTGCGTAATAGCTTACTCATCGAGCAACTTTGGGCCGAAAATTAACGGGACTAAGTATGACACCGAAGCTTTGGATGTGCGCGTTAAGCGTACGTGGTAGGAGAGCGTTCTACGTTAGGTTGAAGGCGTACCGAAAGGAGCGTTGGACGATGTAGAAGTGCTTATGCAGACATGAGTAGCGATAAAGGGAGCGAGAATCTCCCTCACCGAAAGCCTAAGGTTTCCTGGGGAAGGCAAATCCGCCCAGGGTGAGTCGGGACCTAAGCCGAGGCCGAAGGGCGTAGGCGAAGGATAACAGGTTAATATTCCCGTACCACTTTCGAAGCGTTTTGACCAAAGGAGGGACGCAGGAGGTTAGGTCAGCCAGGTGTTAGAAGTCCTGGTTTAAGTACGTAGGTTGGGGACTAGGTAAATCCGGGCCCCATAAAGACTGAAATACGAATACGAGACGCAAGTCGAAGTGATTGACACCATGCTGCCAAGAAAATCTTCTAGGTAGCTTTGAGAGTGCCCGTACTAAAACTGACACAGGTAGGCAGGTCGAATAGACCAAGGTGCTCGAGAAAACTCTCGTTAAGGAACTCGGCAAATTTGCCCCGTAACTTCGGAATAAGGGGTGCCCTCTAGGTGTTAAAGCTATAGGGGGTGACAGTAAATAGGTGGTAGCGACTGTTTAGCAAAAACACAGCACTATGCTAAGTCGCAAGACGCAGTATATAGTGTGACGCCTGCCCAATGCTGGAAGGTCAAGGGGAACGGTTAGCGCAAGCGAAGCTGTGAACTTAAGCCCCAGTGAATGGCGGCCGTAACTATGACGGTCCTAAGGTAGCGAAATTCCTTGTCGGGTAAGTTCCGACCTGCATGAATGGCGTAACGACTTCCACACTGTCTCAACGAGAGGCTCGGCGAAATTGTAGTAGTGGTGAAGATGCCACTTACCCGCACCTAGACGGAAAGACCCCGTGAACCTTTACTGTAACCTGGCATTGTGCGTTTGTATAAGTTGTGTAGCATAGGTGGGAGACGTTGATATTCGGATGCAAGTTCGGAAGGAGTCATTAGTGAAATACCACTCTGCTTATATGAGCGTTCTAACTTCGACCCTTGAATCAGGGCGGAGGACATTGTCAGGCGGGCAGTTTAACTGGGGCGGTTTCCTCCGAAAGAGTAACGGAGGAGTGCAAAGGTCACCTCAAGGCGGTTGGTAATCGCCTGTCGAGTGCAAGTGCATAAGGTGGCTTGACTGCGAGACCTATAAGTCGAGCAGGGACGAAAGTCGGCATTAGTGATCCGGTGATTTCCGAGTGGAAGGGTCATCGCTCAACAGATAAAAGGTACTCCGGGGATAACAGGCTTATCTCCCCCAAGCGTCCATAGCGACGGGGAGGTTTGGCACCTCGATGTCGGCTCATCGCATCCTGGGGCTGTAGTCGGTCCCAAGGGTTGGGCTGTTCGCCCATTAAAGCGGTACGCGAGCTGGGTTCAGACCGTCGTGAGACAGGTTGGTCCCTATCTGGTGTGGGTGTAGGAAATTTGAGGAGATATGGTCCTAGTACGAGAGGATTGGACTGTACCAACCACTGGTGTTCCTGTTGTGTCGCTAGATGCAGTGCAGGGTAGCTACGTTGGGAAAGGATAAACGCTGAAAGCATCTAAGCGTGAAGCCAGCTCCAAAACTAGATTTCCCCATGAGGCTCCTGGAAGACTACCAGGTTGATAGGCCGGGTGTGTAAGTGCAGTAATGCATTCAGCTAACCGGTACTAATAAGCCCATCGACTTAGCCACAATATTTCTTTGGCCTTACTATTTTCTTAAACAAGAGAAACTCAGTGTCAAGGTTGTGACTGTAGTCACTGTATATCTATCAATATTTGTCATCTTGAGCAAGTTCCAAAAGAACAAACTCAAGGCGACAGCGTGAAATGGAGTGAGATTAATTCAAACCTAAACCCACTCCAAATTAACGCTTGTTTTTGCTTGGTGATCATAGCAGAAAGGAAACACCTGTTCCCATTCCGAACACAGTAGTTAAGCTTTCTAGCGCCGATGGTACTATCATGGGAGAGTAGGTCGTTGCCAAGCTTTTATTGTAAGCCGAGTCATTCTGTTAGAGTGACTCGGCTTTTTTTTTACTTTATTTTATCGTCCACTGAAACAATTAGTTAAAGATATTTTTAAGCAATTTGCCAATATTTATGAATATAGGCATTTGATCATCTGTTTAGTTCAAAATGATTTAAAAATTAAATACAGACGTTCGATAATAGGTTTCTTTTGGTCTTTGCTAAATCCATTGTTAATGATGGCAGTTATGGCAATTGCTTTTACTCAAATCTTAAAAGTTAAATCAGAAGATTATATTTTATATTTATTATGTTCTTTGCTTCCATGGACTTTTCTAAATGAATCTGTTGAAGCATCAGCAAATTCAATTATAAATTCAGAACCTCTACTTCGATCACAATATTTACCAAAAATTATTTTTCCGATAAAAGAGGTTGCTTATTCTATGGTAACTTTTACGTTATCTCTTTTTGCATTCCTTTTGTTTTATTTTTTATATAAGTTTAAATTTCCTTTAAAAATATATTATATAATCATATCATTACCGCTTATAGTAATATTCTCAGCCGGTCTAGGAATTCTTGTATCTGTGATGACTGTTTATATAAGAGATACGCAGTATTTGTTGAGTGTATTATTTCGAGCATGGTTTTATTTGACTCCTGTCTTATACCCGCTTGATATTTTACCTCCGGATTACCAATTTTATTTGCTACTTAATCCTGCGACTCATTTTATTCAACTTTTTACTGAACCTATACATAAAAATATATCGCCAGGGATATTCACTTATGCTATCGCAACAGGTTTGACAATTGCTTCTTGGGTTGCAGGTGCATATTTAATGACCAGATACGAAAAAAAGATTATTTTTCGCCTTTAATTTGAAATGAACAATAGCCCCGTCTATATAAATTTAAAAGATATAAAGTTAACATTTCCTTTATATTCAAATAATATACCAAGTTTTAAAAGTAATATAGTAAATTTTATTACAAGAAAAGACAAAAAAAATTCAGAAAAAAGAATATTGAATGCCATTGACAATGTCTCATTAAAAATAAATGAAAATGAAACTGTTGGTTTAATAGGAAGAAATGGTTCCGGAAAATCAACATTATTAAGAATAATTTCTAAAATATATGAACCGGATTCTGGAGTGAGAGATATTAAGGGAAAAGTTGTGCCATTAATGACTACAGGAATTGGATTTAATGATAATTTAGATGCAATAGAAAATATTAAAGTTGGATGTTTAATGATGGGCTTAAAGAAATCGGAAATTAAACAAAAAATAGAAAAAATAATTGAATTTACAGAATTGCAAGATTTTGCATATTTACCTATAAAATATTATTCAGTTGGAATGCGAATGAGGTTAGGTTTTGCGATGGCAACAGAAGTTGAGCCTGAAATATTACTGCTTGATGAAGTTTTCTCGGGTGGAGATTTTTACTGGATTGAAAAAGCAAATGTTAGAATGAAATCAGTAATAGAAAAAGCTAAAATTGTATTGATTGTATCACATTCTCTAAATGAAATTTCTAATTTTTGTACACGTACAATATGGTTGTCGAAAGGGAAAGTTAGGTTAGATGGCGAAACGAGTGATGTTTTAAACCAATATCAAGATACAAATGAAAATTAAAAAATGGCATTAAAAGTAAAAATTCTTAATGATTTGAAATATATTTCATTTGATCAATATCAACGATATAGTTGGGCGTTAAAACTTATCAAATTAAAGTCTAGTGATAAGAAATTAGATATATTAGAAATAGGCGCATTTAATTGCCGATATTTACATGAGTTACTTCCTGAGCATGAAGTGAAATATTTAGATGTCGAAATCCCTGAAGAATATCAGAACAACCCTGATTATATGAAAGCAGATGCTTCACGAAGTGGATTATTGGATAAAAGTTATGATATTATTATTGCCTTAGATGTATATGAACATATTCATAAAAATGATAGAGAATTATTTGTGAGTGAATTATTGCGAATTGCAAGGAAACTAGTTGTTTTTTGTGCCCCTTTTAATTCAGATAAAGTTAGCGAATCTGAAAATAGATTAAATTCATGGTATAAGATTCTTTTCAAACAAGATCACCGTTGGCTAAAGGAGCACATTGATATAGGTTTACCCGAATTAAATGAAGTCATACAAATTTTAGAAAAAAAATGTCCAGATTATTTGATGTTCGGACATGGTAATCTAGGTATTTGGGAAGACATGCTGAGAATGACATTTATGGCAGAAAAAGATAATTTCATAAGTGAATATTTAGATAATTTGAATTATTTTTACAATACTACTATTTTTGAGGGTGATGTACAAAATCCGGTTTATAGACATTTCTTCATCTGTCCAATAGATATTGAAAATAATTGTTCAGTTAATTTAAAGAATGAAATAAAAGATCTCAATTTCAATATAGCCAATGAACAAAATATAAAATGGTTTAATCAAATAAAGGATAGTTATTATAGATTATTTAATCAAATAAACAATGTTGAGAAGTGTAGAGAATTTACTCAATATTTAGATCAAAATATTGAAAAATCCAAAACGGGTTTACATGAAACTATAGATCAAAAATTTAGAGTAATGACTCAGTATTTTGATCAGAATGCTCAAAGAATTAGAGAAGTTCAAGAGCAGATCGAACATAAAAACAAAGTAATTTTTGAATTACAAGAAGAAGTTATCCATAAGACATATGAAATTAAAAAATTAGAGAAAATGTATAATGATATGTGTGCTCATGCCAGTCGATTAACAATACGGTCAAGAATTAAGAGAAAGTTAGGCGTATTAAAAAAAATAAAGAATAAGATCACTAATTTTTATACTACTGAAACAACCAGTGTGAATGACGTAAAAAATAAAAGTTATGAGGAATGGATAAAGCTATATGAGTTTGGCAATGAATTTGAAAATCATGATGTTTCGTTATCAATTATAATAAAATCATGGAATAGATCTTCATTTGCTATCGAGACACAAATAGAGAGTATCATTAATCAAAAGTTCAGTAATTGGCATCTCTATATATTAGGAGCTGAGAATAAAATTGAAATAAGTAGTTGGGAGAATATAGATGAGTTAAAAGGTAAATTTACATGGGTTAAGTCCAATGAAGATGACTATATGAATGATATAAAAGAAATTTTATTAAATTCAGATTGCGATTACTTTTGTTTTCTAAATGATAAGATTATTTTATCTTCAATCGCATTCGAAAATGCAATCACGGAAATTTATAAAAACAAGGATTTTTTATGGGTGTATGGTGATACCGATTTCAAAGATGAAAATGGAACTCGACATTCTCCTAAATTTAAAAGTTCTTGGAGTCTAGATTTATTTTCACAAAGTGATGAGATATCAGATTTTAGTTTATTCAACACAAAGTATGCAATAAACTCTTGGAAAGAAAATGAATATTATGAATTATTCGAATCTCTTGTTCTGGATATAATTACTAAAAATCCGTCTAAATTAATTGGACATATTCCAAAGATTCTATCACATCATTTAAAAATTAAAAATTCAGATTTATCTGAATACTTTTTTCATGAGCAAAAAAAACAAAATTTATTTTCTTTATTTTACAAAAAATTTGATACTTCAGCTAAAGTTGAAATATCAAATGACAAAAAATTGCGAGTTGTATATGAATTGAACTCTGAACCTTCGATTACAGTAATAATACCAACAAAGGATAGGTTAGATTTACTAGCAAGATGTGTTGAAACCTTATTATCAAAGACGAATTATAAAAAATTCGACGTCATTATAGTTAATAACAATAGCGTTAAGACTGAGACTAAAGAGTACTTTGATAAAATTAAATCTGATAAGATAGTAGTGATTGATTTCAACGAAGAGTTTAATTTTTCAAAAATAAATAACTTTGCAGCTCAAAAATCTAATGCTGATTATTTAATCTTTTTAAATAATGATACAGAAATAATTGATTCAGATTGGATGAGAGAAATGATTTCTCAAAACAAAAGAGCAGGTGTTGCGATTGTTGGAGCAAAGCTTTATTATCCAAATCTAAAAGTACAACATGCCGGAGTTTTGCTCGGCTTAGGAGGGATAGCTGGTCATTATCAGGCTAATATTGAAAAAAATGATCTGGGCTATTTTGGTCGAGCTGTGCTAACTCAAGAGCTTTCTGCTGTGACGGCAGCATGTATGAGTATAGATCGAAATATTTTTAATGAAGTGAAAGGTTTTGATGAAGAATTGTCGATCGCTTTTAACGATGTTGACCTATGTTTAAAAGTTAGAGATATAGGTTACAAAATAATTTGGACACCATATGCAGAATTACTTCATCATGAATCTATTTCTAGAGGACAAGAAGATAATAAAGAGAAATTGAGTAGGTTTAGATCTGAAATAGAATATATTGAAAAAAAATGGGGTTTCGAGTTGCTGAATTCTGACCCATTTTATAACCCAAATTTATCATTAAGTTTACAAACTGATTTTAAAATTTCCAGTCCTCCAAGAGAGCACAAAACTAGAATTAGGAAAGCCATTGATTAATATTGATTTAAAAGACAACGTGAGAACTAGAAGCCATAAATTATATGTGTTATTAGTTTCAATAGTAACATTTATTTTATTAATAAAAATAAGGGCGCATGCTATAGCTTGTTATGGAGTTGAGTTGCCTTTCTGGGATCAATGGGATGGAGAAGTATTAAGACTATACTATACCTTTCTTGACGGAAATTTAGGAATTAAAGATTTTTTTCTTCCAGCAAATGAACATAGAATATTTTATACAAGGGTTTTAAATTTATTGGTATTTATTTATAATGATAATACACTTTCTTGCCTTGATGTTATGTATGTGCAAAACTGGGTTATGTGTTTTTCTATTTCGATTTTAATTTTCTTAATTAATTTAGATAAGTTTAGATGGTTGCCTTCTATGTTTCTATTTGTTGTTTATAGTTTACCAATGTGCTGGGAAAATCAATTTTGGGGAAATCAAAGCCAGTTTTATTTTTTAATATTATTTTTAATTTTAGGTTTATGGTATGCCGCTTCGGAGGAGGTTTCAGTTCTACTTGTTAGCTTGTTTAGTGTTTTAGCTGTTGCAAGTATGGGAACAGCATTTTTGATTCCAGTAATAGCATCATTTCATTGTTTTATTAGGTGGGCTCTCAATATAAAAAATAAGATTTGGATGTATAAAGGCATTTGGTTTTTATTATTAGGCGGCATTTTAACGCAAGTGATATGGCATAATCCAGCCCATAAAGAGCTTAGGGCGAATTCATTTAATCAATTTTTTGAGGGTCTTAAAGAATATTTATGTTGGCCAGGAATGCCATTTCCATTTATAGGCTTTATTAGCTTGTGCTTATTTATTTTATTATTGGGTATTAAATTATTTAGAAATGAAAATTGGACTAAGCTCGAGGTTTTTTCGTGTATGTTTATTTTTTTTGTTTATGCAATTGGCGTAATGGGGTCTTTTGCTAGAGTTGGTGGTATTGCAATCCGTTATCATGACTATTTACTTTTAGGCCTATTTGGAATGGTGTTGTTTGCCACTTGCCAGTTTGAGAGAAAAAATAAACACTATTTTGAAAAGATCATTAGATTATCATCTTTTGGGATTGTTATAATTGTAATGACATCTGTGATGTCACTTGCACATATTACTGGAATTCAAGCTTGGCAAAGAAATCAAGCATTTAAACATGCTAGAGGAATAATATTGACTGCTTTATCAATTAAATCTCAAGGAGCAGAAGTTGTTAAAGATTATTTGTTAAAACAGCCAGTTATAGTTTTTCCTGATCATATACTTTTAGCAGAAATAATATCTAATCCCCATGCGAATCAAGTTTTTAAGAATTACAGATAAGAATGATTTAGTCATGTTCTCTCTGTGAATTGAGTAAGCTTTCGGCAAGCGTGCTGGCATTTTAGATTTATCCAGTCTATCCTTTGAGAAATATATTTTCAAAGGATAAGAATGGAAGATAACAAATCACTCCTAGAGGACGTTCAAAATGAACTTATTGAATGGCGAGGCAGTCCTCCACGTCGTGGCCCTATCCCTAAGAGATTTTGGGATAAAGTTTTTCGTCTATTGCGGAAGATAAAAAGGCAACCAGAAAAGGGATCATTTCGAAGTTCGCTACGGCATAGTTCAGCCAAGCCGTCGATTCCTTTGCGAAAATCAATAATAGATTGACAAGCC
>Ga0172372_10005749_pt1 | contig 17143 bp, 15 predicted proteins | sample LakKiv5m_2_FD_114544 | JGI IMG/M metagenome (GOLD analysis project Ga0172372, IMG submission 114544) | Freshwater microbial communities from Kabuno Bay, South-Kivu, Congo - kab_092012_9.5m | ecosystem: Environmental > Aquatic > Freshwater > Lake | place: Democratic Republic of the Congo...
AAAAAGGCAATCCGAACGAACCTTGCTCACTGGCCCAGATACGGGAGTAGGTGCTGCCCTTGGTTCCACACGCAAAACTCTCAAGAGATATTCTCAGCGCTTGCTTGATCAGTACACAGGCATGTTTGCCAATGCTACTTGGCTCACCTATGCCCTGTTCACATTTCAAGATGAAAATGTTCATCCACCAGAGAATTTATTAGGCCTTTATGGAATTTTACCCAGATCATTTCAATCCACCAAACTTCTTATGTTGACTGTGCCCTTAGTCATTTTTGGTGTGATGAGATATCTGCAACTAGTTTACGAAAAAAACGAAGGTGAATCTCCAGAAAAAGTCTTAGTTTCTGATAAACCACTTCTGTTTACTGGCTTCTTCTTCATCAGTGCTGTGGTCTTCATTATCTACGTCTTAGGCTAATATGATTATTTTCTTAATAATTTTGGCACTGTTTGCAATCAAACCGTATTTAAATACCAATTTTCCCTACACTCATGATGGTGAAAATCACTTGGCCAGATTTGCCAACTACAAACTGGCATTAAAAGAAGGTCAATTTCCTCCACGCTTCGCTCCCAATTTACTCAATCACTATGGTTATCCTGTTTTTAACTACAATTATCCATTGGCCAATATTTTGTCACTACCTTTCAGTATTTTGAAAATAAACTATGAAATTACTTTTAAAATTTTAGTTTTTTCTTTTTTGATTTTTGGGTTAATTGGTGTGAGCAAGTGGCTAGAACAGTTTAATTTTTCTTCAAAAAGTAAAATAATTGGCTTATTGGCTTTTGTGCTTTCTCCTTACCTGGTCAATTTAATTTACTTTAGAGGCAATATTGGCGAAATTATGGCGCTGATGATTTTTCCTTGGCTTTTGTATTTTATTAAAACTTCAAATCCTAGATCGCTCACCAAAAACGGCTTTTCCTTATTTGGTCAAACCATTATTTGGACCATGTTCTTTCTTTCCCATAACATCATGGTCTTTTTTGGCACACCACTTTTAATTCTTTTTGCCATCTTTGAAAAGAAAAAGGATTTATGGAAACAAACTAGACTGATTTTTAATTTTGGAGCTGGGTTGCTATTAAGCTTGTGGTTTTGGTTGCCCGCAGTTTTAGAAAAAAATCTGGTCGTCTTAGAAAATGCTGATTTAAGCAAAGGTTACCTTGAACATTTCCCTACCCTATCACAACTCTTATTCTCACCACTACAATTTGGCTTTTCTTTGCCAGGATCAGTCGACACCTTATCTTTTGAAGTGGGTAGTATTTTTATAGCTTCTTTGCTGCTTACAACAGCTGCAATAAAATTTTCCCAATCAACCAAAATTAAGTTTTTGATTTTTTTGTGCTGGCTGATGGTTTTACTGCAATTACCATTCAGCAAATCTATTTGGCAAATCGTACCACTGTCCAACTTTATTCAATTTCCCTGGCGTTTAACTTTTTTTGTTACTATTTTTGCTCTGCCAATTGTTGTTTGGGCATTTGAAAACCTGGGCAAAAAAATTCGCCTTGTTTTCTTATTTTTAATTTTGTTACAAATTTTAACTATCCTAAAATTAAAACCAGCTGATTATTTTCACCGCGATTCATTGACCTATGACCTTTATCCTGCGTCCACTTCTACTGCCAATGAAAATTTACCCACCAACTTTACTTTCGAATACTTTGCCGATAGTGATTGGAAACCTACGCCGACCATCTTAGATGGCGAAGGAAGTATTCAGGTAGAAAAATGGAATGGCTCGCAAAGAAGTTACAAACTTAATTTGACCAAGGAATCATTGATCACCGAACCAACCGCCAAATTTTCTGGTTGGCAAACATCTGCTAATGATCAAAAAATCGACTATATTGATACGGCCAGCGTTGGTGGTAGGTTAGCCTACCAATTGCCGATGGGTGAATACCAAATTGTGTCCAAATTTACTCAAGATACCAAGCCACGTCAAGTAGGTAATTGGATTAGTTTAATTTCACTTTTAATAGTCCTATCACTAATTGCTTACAGCAAATTTAATGAATATAAAAAGTGATCTCAAAAAACTATTGCTCATATTTTTGACTTGGAGAGTTAGTCTTTTTATTGTTGGTTCTTTGGCTGGCAATTTTTTTTCTTATGCTCCTAGTTTCCCCTACGCCAGCGAACTAAGTAGTTATGGCTTATCACACTGGCTTTCCGCTTGGGCAGGATTTGACGGAGTTCACTATTTGACCATTATTAACAAAGGCTACTTTGGCACCGGCTTGATCCAAGCATTTTTTCCACTTTTTCCTTTACTTGTGAAATATTTAAATGTCATCAACAATCCTTTAGTTACTGGTTTAATCATTAGCAATGTTTTGGCTTTTGCTAGTTTAATTAGCTTTTATCAAATTGCCAAAATATTTAATCCACAAAAAGTTTGGCTAAGTTTAGTCATCTTTTTAGCTTTTCCGACCAGTTTTTTCTTGGGTGCATTTTATACCGAAAGTTTGTTTTTAGTTTTAATTTTGCAAACATTTTTGGCCACTCATTATAAAAAGTGGTGGCTGGCTGCCATCTTGGCTGGTTTAGCGAGTGCCACCAAAGTAGTTGGTATTTTTGCCGTTGCGGCAGTAATATTAGAATTTTTATTTGAAAAACATACAATTTGGCAAATCACTAAACAAAAAGTATTTTCTGCATTTAAGAAAATCCCTTCTCACTGGAAAAACTTACTCATGATTTTACTTGTCGGCTCGCTGGGTCTTTTAAGCTATATGGCCTACCTTCAACTTCGCTACCAAGACGCTCTATATTTTCTTCATGTTCAATCAGAATTTGGTGGTGGGCGCCAAGAATCTTTAGTTACCTACCCACAAGTGGTTTGGCGTTACATCAAAATTTTACTCACAGCTCGACCATTCGACTTCAAATATTTTGCCTATGTTCAAGAAGCAGTCGCTGGCACCATAGGTTTAATATTAATCTTTCTAGCAAGTAAAAAAATCAGTTTTGGCTGGCTTGTTTTTTGTTTGGGAGCGTTTTTTGTGCCCACTTTAACTGGCACCTTTTCCAGTTTACCTAGATACATTTTGATAATTTGGCCGATGTATTTTGTATTGACCAATCTAATTAATCAAAAAAGTTGGCAAATTTTATATTTAACCATCAGCATTGGTTTACTGATTTTAAATACCATGCTTTTTATTCAAGGATATTGGGTGGCCTAATTATTTGACCAAATAAGGAGATTTTTTGGGAAGAAACTCATAACCCAATCTATCACTCTCAGAAAAACTTTTTATTTTTTGCCATTTCGCAGTGAGATCATCAACACTACATAAAAACTTTGCGGGTCGACCTACATAAACTGAATTATCTTTCAAATCACCTTTGACCAATGACCCCGCCCCAACAATAGTATTTTTACCAATTTGACTGCCCGGCAAAACTGTGACGTCTGCACCTAAGTAACAATTTTTTCCCAAAACAACCCTACCATAGAGCAAATCAAAGCCATTGATATTATTCAAAGAAGAATCGTGAAGAATTATTTTGCTATAAGCAGCCAAAACTACACCGTCTTCAATCGTCAAATATTTGGCGTTTTCCAACTCAACATAACAATGACAACCAATAAAAACATTATTGCCCACCTTGGCACCACTTTTTCGCAAACGCCACACTGGAAACATTGACCAAGTAATATTCAAATATAGTTGCTTTAAAAAGCTAACGATATTCATTGAGTAGTTCGTCCATTTTCACTACCGATTTATCATGATTTAGCAGAGTTGCACTTTGTAGCTCACTAACCATTTGATGGTAGGCAGGACGCTTTTCTTGGTAAAACAAACCCACAGGCAATTTATCTTCTTCCATAGCTCTTGCCCAAGCGGCCGCTTTATCAGATGGGTCATGACCAATCATTTCCAAACCAACTGTATGTTCTTTGTACCACTTCAAGTCTTGAGTTGGATTGTAAACAGAACAAATTTGCAGAGTATCAATCAAAGAAAAACCTTCGTGGGCAATTGCTTGACCAATTCTCATTGAAAGTTGAGGAATATTTCCGGAAAACTCACGAGCAATAAAGGTTGCATGATTAGAAACTGCCAAAGCCAAAGGTTTCATTGGCACTTCCAAAGCACCTTCTGGAGTAGATTTTGTTTTTGTACCCTGATCAGTAGTAGGACTCATTTGGCCAGTAGTCAATGAATAGCGATGGTTGTCATGAACCAAAACTGTAATGTCGTGATTACCGCGCATTAAGTTGATAAAGTGAGTTGCGCCTTCACCATAGCAACCACCATCACCAATCACCACGATCACTTTCAAATCATGATTAGCTAATTTAATCCCAGCAGCCGGTGGTAATGCCCGACCGTGCAAGCCATGAAAACCGTATAAGTCTAAGAAATCAGCCATGTTGCCAGCACAGCCAATATCATATATCATGACAAATTTTTCTCTTGGAATGCCTGACTTTAAGATTGCCATTTTGATGGCATTCATAATGCCAAAGTTTCCGCATCCTGGGCACCACGTTGGTAAATAGGGGTATTTGGTTGGAAGTTCGTTCATTTTTGGAGTGTGTTTTTTACAAATTCAAAGATTTCGTGTGGATAAAAGGGACGACCATCGTATTTTCGGAAATGATGCTCGGTAGTCAAGCCAGTTTCTTGTCTCAAAACATTGGCAAACTGACCAGTTGAATTTCCTTCGACAATGGCAAATGGCACACTTTTATTCAAAAAGTCAGTCACTGCCTGAATAGGAAATGGCCACATCCAAGAAACATTAAGAATGTTAACTTTAATTCCTGCTTTGTCCAATAATTCTCTACCAGCTTGCAAAGCACCTTTTGTTGAGCCAAAACCAACCAAGGTAATTTCGCCGCCATTATCTTCAATGTGGGGTGGCAAAATTTCTCTCTTCATCATTTCAAATTTTTTGTTGCGCTTGTCCATTTGTTCAACTCTTACCCAACCCTCTTCTGTCGCAAAACCATATTTGTCATGTTCATAACTATTGGCAATATAATTGCCACCGACCTGACCAGGAATAGAACGCTCGTGAACACCGCTCTCAGTCACTTCGTAGCGTGGATAAAAACCAACGCTATCCAAAGCTGGAGCCTGAGCAAAACCATAGCGCTCATTTTTAAATTCAGTCACGTCCAAAGTCATAGTATAACGACTCTCTGAGAGATGCTTGTCTAAAACCACGATAGCTAAAGTTTGGTATTTTTCCGCCAACTCAAAAGCAAGTCGAGTCATATGAAAAGATTCAGTTGCATCGCCAGGAGTCAAAACAAAGCGAGGAAATTCATCCTGTGAAGCGGTCAAAATGAACTGTAAGTCACCTTGAGCAGTCCAAGTTGGCATACCAAGCGCTGGACCTGGCCTCATACTCTCAAAAACCACCAATGGCACTTCGGCAACACCAGCCAAACCAAGCGCCTCAGTCATATAAGCAAAGCCACCACCAGATGAACCACAAGCAGCTCTTACACCAGCAAAGGATGCACCGATGGCCATATTGATCACACCAATTTCATCTTCAGCATGTTTAACCACGATATCAGCTTCACTGGCTTTGGCAGCCAAAGTGTGAAGAATTGAACTTGAAGGCGTCATTGGGTAAGCTGCATAAAGCTGTAATCCACCAGCAATCGCACCCAAACTCGCAGCTTCATTGCCCGTCATAGTCAAATAGTTTTTGCCTTCATTTTTGGCAACCGTCATCAAAGGTGCGCCAACACTATTCATCACAAAATCATAGCCAGCTTTAGCCGCAGCTTGGTTTTCTTTGACCACTTCCTCACCTTTACGATCAAAAATATCTGAGATCACACCGTTCAAAACACCAAGATCTAAGCCCAAAAGGTAAATCGAGGCTCCGAGAGCCACATTATTTGCCATCAGGCGAGTACCGCCAACTTGCTGTGCCAAACTCACCATAGGCAAATCAACTTTCTTGCCTTTCAAACCAGCGTATTCATCAATCTTGATTTTATCGTCCTGAGAATCATATAAAATAATTGATTGATCACTCAGCTCATCTAAATGCAAACCAAGTGTATTTTTATCCATCGCCACCAACACATCTAAGATTTTTGCCTGACTACCAGCAAAATTAGTTTGTGCATAAACTTGGTAGGTATTGTGTCCGCCGGTAATTAGCGAAGGATACTCTGTGTAGTCAAAAACTTGCCAACCATGACGAGCAACCACCTTACTAAAAATCAAACCCGTGGTCATGATACCCTCACCAGCTGCACCACCCACTTTCCAGTTTAGGGAATTTTCCATTCTCATACTAAGCCTTCATTACCATTTTTACTTTATTGACGATTTCTTGTGCTGAAATGTCTGATTTGACCAACCATTCAGTCACGCCCATTTCTTTGGCAGAATTCTGATCTTGGTTAAGATTGGTCAAAACCAAAATTGGTACTTTTTTATAGCGTACATCCTGACAAAGATATTCAAGAAAATCAAATCCGTTTTGACCATTGGGCAACATAATATCCAAAATAATACAATCAAACATGCCACTTTTGGTAGCACCCTTGGCTTGTTCAACCGTTGTTACACTCACTACATCTAGTTTTTCTTTGGTAAACAAAGTTTTATAAACATTTTGTAGCGACAAGTCGTCCTCAATAATCAGGAGTCTTTTGGCAGGTAATTGGGTAGAAACAAATTGACTGGTCATATTTTTGACTAGCTATGATTTGTGGATAAATTTTTAACGTCTTCATCAGACTTTTTTTCATCAGATGCAGATTCAACAATAGCTGGTTTTGAGACAGATGACAAGATTATCCTGTCTAGCGTTAATGGCGAAGCCAAGGAAATTATTTCCAAGGTGAAAATAGATAACTCAAAAGCTGAGGGGATTTGATTAGTAATAAAGTAAGCACCCAGTCCAATCAATGTGGCGTTTTTCAAACTTTCTCCCAGCATTTGCTTTTGAGTTTTTTCAATAATATGCGTGGGCACTCCTGCTTCTTCAGCCAAATGTGCTTTTCTAATATTTTTGGGAATTCCAAAATAAAGAATAGTTAAAAAGGTTGCTGTCGCAGTCAAAGTATTAAACTTACTATTTTGTACTGCCACACTTCCAGAAAAAATACCCACAGACAAACCGACTGGGAAATGTCTAATCAAAAAGTAAGAAGCCAACATCGCAATCAAAAGATAACCGCTGGCATACTTGGTTAGTTTTTTGGGCAAAGCCGATTTGTTTTCGCCACGGCGAACTGCATTTCTATAAGCAATGCGCGCAAAATAAATCAAAGCCTGAAGCGCTCCCAAAATAATCCAGGCGATAACAACTGCCTTCAAGCCAAAATCAACAGTTTGAGTTACCACTGGGTAAGGAATTTTGAAGAAAACATCTTTGATCGGATATTCAGGATAAGGAATAAAAGAATAAAGTTTGGTTGGATCTAATGGGTAATTATAAAAGTCAGTCAAAAATAATCGTCCAATAGTCACAAAAGAAACCAACTGAATGACAAAGTCGACAAAGTAAAAAAGAAAAGTAATATTGCCTTTAATAACATTTTCTTTGATGGCGTTATTCATCGTCCGCTCATCATTTAGCTTAACGATATTGGAGGTAAATTCTTTGATGTGATTTTCTTTGAGCAATCTAACGATGCGCAGTGGGATCATTAAAATCGTTTGGACAACACCCAAACAAACCACAGAAATCCACATACTCTTCGTCAGCGCATAAAAAGAAAAAACGACACTGGCATAAAATTGGTAGGTCAAACCACTAAAAAAAGCGTAGAAAAGAAAAATAACTAGAATTGCAGTAATAATCGTCTGAAGTGGAAAAAATCTGAGAATTGTATTCTTCTTAACTAAGATCGTATTAGCCATAACTACTTGTCATTCTAACACTCAACTGAGCCTAGGGTTTGAGAAAATCTTTAGCTACTGCCTGATATAGTGCTCTAGCTTGCTCATATGTCACTACCCAACCAGTCCGACGAATACTTTTATAGAAAACTGTTTTATAAAAGTCGCCATTTTGATCGTAGACTTCTGGATAGCCCTGGTAACGCTTAATATTAAAAGTGTAAGCATCAAGGTTGGATTTGGCACTTTCTAGGTAAGTCAGCTCCTTTTCTTCATTGGCCAACAAAGTCAGCAGCTTTGTATATTCCATCCCCCAATTACTCCAAATAGCTGTCGATCCATAAGTAGGACTAAACCACTTCACTAAACCGTAAGATCTACTTTTTCGCATATCAGGGTGATATTGCAAAGCAAAAGGCTTATCGATCGCATTTCTTTCAATATAATCAACAGCCTTGATGTAATATTGACGCTCTTCTGGACTCCTTACATCCAAAAATCCTGTTTGAAAAGCAATCAACCAATCTGAAGAATAATATTGATTATCCAACGCTTCTTTAGAAAGATCTTCTATAAATAAGCCCTCATCATTCCAGTATGTCGAAATGATTCGAGCTTTAAGATTATTTAAAAACGCGTCATCCTGCGGAATTAAGCCTAGCTCTGACGCCAACTTAGTGGTTTTCCAAAAAATGACGTTATCATAAAAAGCACCCGACCTTTTCATAATGTCTTTGGTACCAGAAAGCAAAATATTTTTCTTGATCAAACCTGATTCTGGATCATAAACGTCTGATTTGTATTTCAGATAGTGTCTGGTTAAGTCGGCCTTATATTGTTCCAGCAACTGGTCCGTTGCTTGTTTGGTGGCCAAAGGATAATCAACACCATTATCAAATGGATAATTTGTACTTTGATAAGAATTGTCTCTCAATTGTTCAAAAGCAAAAAGCAAACTATATAAAGTGTCTGATGGTGGTGCATAAATATTCATTAACGCCACGCTCGATGGAGCAACTGGAACAATAGTAGTAGACAAACGATCTGATTGAGCAAAAATTCCACAAGCGTAGGCAAGAGTTTTCAAATAAATAATTTGCCTATTATGCCAATCAATAGCTGACAATGCGGTACGGTCATCAAGCAAACTATGATAAAAAATACCTAGCGATCTTGGATACAAAACTGAAAAATGATCGCCAGAAATCAAAAATGGCTCCTCAGGATCAAATCTAACTTCATGAATTTCTTTGATAATTTCGTCAACCGTTGCACCAGTGGCTTTTTTACCTCCTGCAAAACGACTTCCAACAATGTGCCAACCTGATTTTATCTTGGCCAAAACTCCAACAAAAATATTTTCTCTTAATACAATCTTTTTTGAAGTGTCGAGGAAAATTTGCGAATCTCGTACCTCAACTTTACCAACCGGGTCTTCAATAAGCGAAAATTTTACAAAAGGGTTGGTTAAATATGAAAAAATCGCCACCACAATGGACAAAAACAACAAAAAAAATACAGAACGTCTGAACAAGCGAGTTTTCTTCATACTTAATTTTAGCATCAAAGTAGATACAATACGCGTATGAAAAATCGACCCAAATTATTTATTTTGATTGGCCTAGTTCTGGGCCTGATTGTTAGCTCTGCACTTTTGACGGTTTATTATTTTAAAAATCACAAAACTGACACCCAGAAATCTGAAGTCCTTGGTGAACAAACTGAAACTACCTATGAGCTACCGAGCGAACCACCAAAAGATCTCGACACCTTAAATATTTTACTGTTGGGATACGGCGGAGCTGGCCATCAAGGCGGTTACTTAGCTGACGTTATCCAAGTCGCTCACTTTGATTTTGATAAACAAACCATAAAATTTATTTCGATTCCTAGAGACTTGTGGGTCAATTTACCCGATGGGAAATCTGCCAAGATTAACACCGCCCTCACCATGGGCAGTGGAGACAACATGATTAACTCTGGTGCCCAAGTTGCCAAGCAAATGGCGCAAATAGTCACTGGCCTTCATATTGATTATTTTATTAGTATCGACTTTGTTGGTTATAAAAGAGCGATCGGTTACACCTTCAAAGGACTCGAAGTTGATGTCCCAGAAACTCTTCATGACCCTTGGTACCCAATCGAGGGCAAGCAATTGGAACCTTGTGGCCATACTCCAGAAGAAATAGCTCAAATAACTGCCCAATATTCAGGTTTTGAACTAGAAAAACAATTTCCTTGCCGCTATGAAGAAATCTACTTCCCCAAAGGCTTGAACAAAATGGAGGGCCAAGATGCTCTCAATTACGTCAGATCCCGCCATGGTTCTGACGCTGGAGATTTTTCACGCAGTGAAAGACAAGTTGCGGTTTTAAAAGCAATCAAAAAGAAAATATTCACCATGGATGTTTTCAAAAAGTTACCTCAGTTTTTTGCTGATATTACCAAATACACCCAATCTGATATCGACTGGAAAATCGCAGAATACTTAGCTCCAGCTTTAGCCAAAAGTGACTCATTTACAACTGACAACTTAGTTTTGAGCACGCAAAATGTTTTCAACAGTGGCAAATCAAGTAGTGGTCAATTTATTTTGATGCCAAAAGAAAGCTGGACCGAAGTTAATAAGTTCGTCCAAAGTCAGCTCTAAACAAGTGAGTGTTAGTTGTTTTGGCCAAAAAGTTTTTTGAACCATCCAACAACACTAAACTCGCTATCATTTTCTTCCACGGTTGCTAACAATTCTGTACGCTGTGCTTTCAAGTCTTCAACTAAATCTAAAGCAGTTTCTCTCTCCTCTTCTGACATAGAATCTAAGCCTACTTCAATCTTGGCGATACGCTGATCAATAGTGGTAGCGTCCTTTTTGAGATCCATTAAGTTTTGGCGATCATGACCCAGTAGCCATCTGACTGCACCTGGTCTTGATTTAATTTTAGCCAATCGAGCTGACAAAGTAGCGTGACTTTCTGATTGTTCTCTTGCTACTTCTCGCACTAGTTCCCCGATTCCTCCTTTTGCATCTCGTTCTTCCAAAATTTCTCTAACTCTTTTGGCTACGTCACTCATTCTCTCCTCAGCTCTCTGTGATTTTCCCAACTCAAGAAGTTGTTCTTCTCTGGATTTTCGACGCTCGTCTCTTTCTTCTTGTCGTTGATCTCTACGTTCTTGCATCTGCTCTGTCACTCTTCTCAAAACTGGTCTAGCACTTGAACTGGCTGGCATTACCGAAGAAGTATAGGGCAAAATCATCATTTTATTGCCATCATCTATTAGTGGTCTAACCATCATATCTGGAGCAACTGCTGGCATCGTTGCAGGCTCACCCACAGGAGCGACTGCGGGAGTAGTTCTCCCCATCTTGGCTATTTCCTCCACTTTTGCCACTTCATGACCACCCTCATGACCAGGATGAGCTGAAACAGGCGCCACAGAAACTGCCTCAAGCAACAAAATTGTTAAACCAAAAAGGAGAAAATTTTTCTTCATACCAACAATATAACACATTAGTTTTTGGGAGTTGCTCGAACAATAAAACTCTTCTGATCAAGAAAAACCTACAATTTGGGGAAGCTAGCGTAAAAAATTGTACCAAGGTATTTATCACCATCCATATTTCGCGACCCAAACCTAATTCCACTTTCAAAACTCAATTTTCAACCTAAGAACTTCATATAATTTGAAGCAATATAAAGACCCAGGCCAGTACCTTCAAATTCCATTGTTACATTACTGCCACGATAAAACTTTTCAAAGATGTGAGCTTGCTCATCCTTTACTATTGATTTACCAGTGTTGGCAATCGAAATTTCAATAAAATTCTTCTTTTCTTTGACAAAAACAACCACTGCGCCATTCTTTTTATTGTATTTAAAGGCATTAGCGGTCAAATTGGTCAAAACAACTTTAAACAAATTTTGATCCACTTTAAGTTCAAGCTCATCAGGAATGTTCCATAAAACTTCAAGATCGAGTCTCATTTTTTCCCGTTCAAAATTTTTGAAAAGATCTTTTAATTCCTTAATTATTTCTATCTTTCGAGGGCGATTACTAAGTTTATTACTATAAATTCTTGAGGTATCTAGCAAATTATTTACCAAGTTAATTACTTTCAAATTACTTTCATGGACAGACTCTACTTGTTTTTGGAGTTCGGGATTGGCCAAAACCAGCGGATCAGTCTGCAGTAACTCTAGTCCCCATCTAATATTAGCCAAAGGTGAACGAAGTTGATGTGAAGCGGTGGCAATAAATTCCGATTTTGATTTATCAAGCTCCAACAAACTAGCCTTAAACTTTTCTGATTCAGTAACATCGATCGCCATACCAATCACACCAATCACTTTACTAGTTTCTTCTTCTTTGATCGGTGAATAAAAAATATCAAAATAAATATTTTCGATTTGTAAGATTTCTCGGTAAACTTCTCCAGCTAGCGCCGTTTTAAAACCTTTCACTACTGTGGGGTAATTTTTATAAATATCTAAAATATTAGAGCCGTTAATTTACGATGATTTTAGTCCTAACAAAGATAACTTTTTGCCCTCAGATAAAATAAATTTTCCATCAGGACTTAAGGCAAAAATAATTGCCTGAGCATTTTCCACTACCAATCTAAAGCGTTGCTCAGAGGCTGCTAACAATCTTTTGACTCTCAGCTCATCTGTCACATCGCGCACACTAGCGAGCAAATACTACTCATCATTTAAATAGAATCTATTGAGAGAAACTTCCACATCAAAGAGATCTCCATCTTTTTGTCTGTGCTGCCAGTAAAAACGTTGCGGTCGACCCGCCTCTGCTCTGTGTAAATACTGCAAAGCCTTGCGTCCAGAGCTCATGCCATCCGGTTGTTTGATCGGCGAATACTCAACTGGTGTATGACCAATAATGTCTGTTTTATCAGACAAGCCAAACATAGCTAAAGTTTTTTTGTTGCAATCAATGAACCTCTTGCCTCGCATGATGAACATTGCATCATTCGCATTGTCGAAAGTCATTCGGAACTTAATTTCATTTCTCTTCACCGTCTGTTGATCTAAGACGCCCTGTGTTACGTCATCAAACATCACCGTCAATTCACCGGTTCTTAACCGATAAATAGTTCCTTTAATGTAACGAGAATTATCGTTTGATTTTACTTCCAAAGTAAAACTTTGAGGAATTTCTGTCTGCCAAGCTTTTTTCACCAAGATACACAAATTTTCTCCTGGTTTTTGCCTTAAAACCTTTCTCAAACTTTCTCCGATAACTGCTTTTTTGGTAACTTTTTCGCTTTTAAGAAAAGCTCTGTTCAAACTTTTAATAAAGTAGTCACCAGTTTTTTCATCAAATTCACAAATCGCTACCGAACTAGACATATTTTCAAACAAACTAATATACCTAGCTTCACTTTCAAGTGCTCTAAAGAGCCTACTCTGCATCTCCTGCTCTAACTGCGTCACATTGGCGACCATCACTAAAACATCAGCGACTTGGCCATTTTGTTTGATGAGCTGACCACTAACTCTACCCACCACCATTTTGCCATTGCGGTCAAAAACTTGAATTTCATATGGCTCAATAGTTTTTTGATTCAAACGTAACTGAAATTTTTTCTTGACCATTTCCCGACTCTCTGGAGTCATAATTGCCAATTCAAAAATACTCTTACCTATCAGCTCTTTTGGGCGAACCTTAATCCATTCGTAAACCCGTTGATTAACATTGAGAATTTTGCCTTGCAAATCAAGAAATAAAACTACTTCAGGTGAGCCTTCAAAAAGCATTGAGTCTTGTGGAGAAAAAAGTGGAAATTTCTTGGGCAGAATGTCCTAATTATTATTGATGAATCAATTAGCAAAGTCAAATAGGCAGCTCTCATACTTGGAAAGATTTTTAAGATCATTTATGATGAATTCCACATGGATAAAACAACCTTAATTGTTAGCCGTCATGGTCTCTACCTTCCTACCTCAGCTGGTTTAAAAAAACTGAGTAGCTTAGATGAACTGGCTACAAAAATTAAATCCCAGTCAGTCGATGTTTTAATTGGTCCGAATTTATCGTATTTGGAAAACCTAAGTGTACCTGTAGGCAAAAGCAATCGTGATCAAGAAATCCAAAAATATTTACAAGCTGCTTTGACTGATGAAACTGTCGTCGACTCTTGGACGGCGGAAACCATCAGCAAAACCAAAACTGATCATTTACTGCGGGTTTTTGCCATTGAAACAGATTTTTTCCAAGAATTTTCGAGTGTTTTGCTGGAAAAAGGAATCAAAGTCAAAAATTATTCCTCATTAGCTTTGGCCACCACCAACTTAATTAGTGATGCGAAACCTCATTTAATAATTTTTGTCCAAAGTGATATTTACTTTTTGGTAGCTAAGCTTGATGAAAAAATTTTTACCAAGCCTGTAGAAAAACTGAGTGATCTCAAATCAGAAATTGCAGAATTTGTTATCAGTCTAGAAAAACAAAACCAAACCCATATTCAAGCTTTGTATAGTTATTCTGATAGAGATTTGTCTGCCCTTGAACTTAATATTAATGATATTCCCGTTAACTACAGCAAACTCAAATCGTCTTTTTCCATCCCTAGTCAAATCATAAACAAACCAGCCAAAAAGAGTTTCAAAACTTTTTTTGTACTCACTGGCTTAATAATATTAGTTTCTGCAATCGTGGGATTAGCTTGGTTTTTCAAGAATCAGACCGCAGTCAAAAATAATGCCACTCCAACTCCTAGTCCATCTCCAATTGTAATAACTCCATCGCCAGTTCCCGCCGACCCAGCCACCGTCAGTGTCAAAGTTTTGAATGGTACCAACACTCGTAGCTATGCCAATGAAATTGCCAAGAGCCTTGAGGAAGCTGGCTACACTAAAATAGAAAAGGGCAACGATACAGACAAAAAATACACCAAAAACACTTTAGTCGTTAATGAATCAACTCTCTCTGAAAACTTCATCAAGCTTCTTCCTGAGCTTAATTTAGAAGTTGTTAGTGAAGAAATTATTAAATCCATCTGCTAGTAAAAGTGCTACTTTGTACTTAGCAGTTCCCAAAAAAATCTAATAAAAGATTGATTTAGCATATTCTTTTCCAAAATTTACCTCTGGAGATGATCCTATTGTTGTAGTTGACAAGGGTTCGTTTTTTAGAATATTGTGTTTGAAGGTCCAATCAACCACTACATATTGAACAATAAACCAGAAAAGGCTTATGGTTGTTAGCGCGCAGGAGAGTCGTTTTAAAATTACTGATGAATCACCAAAAAGGATTAGTCAGGAAGAGGCATCGCTTCGAATTATTAAAGCTATTCAGGAAATGCAGGCGGTTGAGCGCAACTACATTGGCCGGGATGAAGCTATAGTTACCATTAACCACAATCGTCCTATTAGATTCATGACTATTGCTGACCTTCATATGGGTAGCATTGCCACTGATTACGACGCTATCTTTGCCCAGCGAAACTCAATTCTTTCTGACCCAGATGCTTGTGTAATTTTATTGGGAGATGAAATTGAAGGCTTGACCCAAAAATACTTGGATACTAACGCTGCCCGCACTATTCCCGATGTCCACCAACAAATTGATTTAGTCAAACATACTTTTATTAAGCCATTAGCCGAACAAGGCAAAATTCTTGGTATGGTCTCTGGCTATTTTGGCCACAACGGCTGGACTCAAGATCAATCTACAGTTAGTACTTGGATGATGATGGCAGACGAGTTTGGCATTCCCGTTGTTCGTAATGGTGGTTTGGTCAGAATTCGATATGCCAATGGCAAAGAGCAAGCCATTGAGATTCACCACAACCCCCCAGGAAAAAGCAAATACGATCCTGTTTATGGATTACGCGAAGCTGTTCAAAGTATTTCTGAACCAAATCGACCAACCGGTGCGACTGCCGCCCATACTCATCGAGCTGGTATTGCCAAAGAATATCAACCCACTATCAACAATGGCAAAGCCAAAGCTCAATTTTATCTCAATACAGGTGCCTTCAAAGGCTCCAATGCTGAGTTACCACCAGACAGATTTGGCGTCAAACTTGGCTTCCCATTGGCTGATAAGCCTGGACAAGGCTTCATTACCTACTTCAAAAAGGATGGCAAAGAAGTTGATTCGTGGCCAGCTATTCAAACAGCCCAACTAATGCTCATGCAAAAGGCCTTAAATCTATTCAATGACACCGAAGGCCAAGGCACAACGAGTGAATACATGGGTTTAATTCGCGATCAAATTGCTGCACCACAAATAAAATTCAATGAGCGAGGTTCTAAAAAAGTCACTACACCCTATAATGAACACCCTGATCAAGAAAAAAGTGATCCTGTTTACAAAGAATTGTATGGAGATATGGTTACTGGTCAGTACGCTATCGCTTCCTGGGATGTAAATTCTGACTTACCAGTTTCTGTCGACTTTATTCAAAATATTCGCGAAGGTGCACATGCCAGTGGGTTCAATGCTGTAGAGCATTATATGGCAGAAAGATTTACCAATAATCCATATGCCTTTATTGCTTTCCTAAGAAACATTATTGATCAAGATGTCGCACTTGATCCTAAGCGCAAAAGTATCCTCGACCACCTAGTCTCATTAGGCGTCAAGTATCCACAGCAAGTTTTGGCTGTCCTGCATGATAGTAGCTTGAGATCAAAGGGCTGGAAAAAAACTGTTGGCGAAGGTGATGATAGTAGTCCAATTCCCGCTGGATCTTATTTGGCTAACGGCATGGACGCCAAATTAATTAGACACAAATCTATCATGAGAATGGCAGTTGGTTCGAGTTCTAGCCCATCGCAAAAACCAGTTTACTTAATCATGACCCTTGATAAACAAGGTCGCCATGGATCTTCCAATAGACCCACTTTCGGCAACATGCGCATTTACGACCGACAAGCTACTAGAAAACCTGGCATTGTCGCTGGTGGCCATATGGCCATGTCTGGCTTTAGTTCCAAATTTGATGGCTCGAATCCAGAAACTGATGCACCAGTTTTTATTGCTCCAGGATGGTGGGCCGACACTGTTGATACTGAAGGCGCAGGTAATGCTGGACCAGGAGCTATTCCAGGCCAAGCAGCGATTTTAATCCCAGGAAAAAGCGAACGAGATTATATGGTTATCCCAACTTCTAACCCAGAAGAAACTAAGTTATTCCACGAAGCTTTGATTCTTTGGTACGGATTAAAAATTCTTGATCTAACTGACAAAGCAAAGAAAACCTAAGCTAACCCTAGCGGTTAGCTTTTTGTTTTAAAAGCCTAGTAAAAAGCCAGCCTGCAAAAACTACCAAACC
>Ga0172372_10005750_pt1 | contig 17143 bp, 12 predicted proteins | sample LakKiv5m_2_FD_114544 | JGI IMG/M metagenome (GOLD analysis project Ga0172372, IMG submission 114544) | Freshwater microbial communities from Kabuno Bay, South-Kivu, Congo - kab_092012_9.5m | ecosystem: Environmental > Aquatic > Freshwater > Lake | place: Democratic Republic of the Congo...
CCTCCTGACGTCGTCTGCTACGTCCGGGAGGGTAGTCGACGAGGTCACCAGGCGAGGGGAGATGGGACTTCTACCCCAGCCTCCTGACGTCGTCTGCTACGACGAGGAGGGTAGTCGACGAGGTCACGAGGCGAGGGGAGATGAGGCTTTTACCTCAGCCTCCTGACGTCGTCTGCTACGTCGAGGAGGGTAGTCGACGAGGTCACGAGGCAGTGGTGAAGCCTTGGCCACAGTTGTTCGGTAACCTTTCCGAACCCGCGTTGTAGCATGGAGAATGGACCCTCAGCCATTCGCCCGGAAGGACTCACGTTCAAACAAACATTACCTCCCTCGGCTTCCTCGTCCCTTCTATCGAGCCGACGCAACCGTTCATTGGGTCCTTACCACCCACCGACGCGAGCCGCTTCCCTTGAGCGAGGTCTTTCACCTGGGGTTCCGTGAGTTGGTCCTGCATTCCTGCCACCGGCAACGACTGCTGTGCCCCGTCTACTGTCTGATGCCGGATCACCTTCATGTGGTCTGGATCGGGTTGCATCCGGAGTCCGATCAGCTCAACGCGATGGCTTTCCTGCGGACCCATCTCGCCCGGATCATTTCCCCGGTGGAAATGCAGCATCAGGCCTATGACAGCGTCTATCGGGAATCGAATCACTGCGTGGATTCCATACGGCGATGGATCCAGTACGCAGTCCAGAATCCGGTCATGGAGCAATTGGCAGGTTCAGCGGATCAATGGCCGTGGATGGGATGCCTGGTGCCGGGGATCCCCCGGCTTCATCCGCTGGAAGATCGGTTCTGGGATACCTTGGGAAGGCTGCATCGGGAACGGCGAGATCCGGATTGTGATCGTCATGTCCGGCCGATGTTGGTGTGAAGGGTAGCTGACGAGGTCACGAGGCGAGGGGAGATGGGAATTCTACCCCAGCCTCCTGACGTCGTCTGCTACGTCGAGGAGGGTAGTCGACGAGGTCACGAGGCGAGGGGAGATGGGGCTTCTACCCCAGCCTCCTGACGTCGTCTGCTACGACGAGGAGGGTAGTTGACGAGGTCACGAGGCGAGGGGAGATGGGGCTTCTACCTCAGCCTCCTGACGTCGTCTGCTACGCTCGTGATTGTCGTCTGCTACGCTGCGCGTTTGCGGCGGCGGAGGATCTCCGCGGTGCCCAGCAAGGCGATGCCTCCCCAGATTGCGTGGGAGGATTCGGGGAGGCCCGTCACCGTGATGGTGATCTGTGAGAAGTTGAGTTGGAGGGACGTAGGATTGGACTGAGCGTCAAAGGCGCTCAATGGGCCCGTGCTGAAGAGATAGACATTCCACGTTGTCTCTCCGCCACCGGCAGCATAGAGCAGTTGGCCGGACTTCACGAGATTGAAGTTGGGAATATTGGGCTCAGGAACGGGGGCGGTGACGTCACCATTGACCGGAAACGTGTCGTCCTCGTAGGTAATTTCACCACCTGTATCCCAGGTGGTCAGATCACCATTTGGAAGCTCCCCTGTCAGCCATTCCAGACTTGTGACCTTCTCTCGGCCAACCGGAACCGCGGCCGGTGCCGCATCTTGTGAATTCTTATATTGCAGAAGGGGAACTCTGTCGCCGCTGCCCATGGAGAGGTGGAATTCCTCGTCAGCACTTGGCCTTGATCCCCCACCCAATAAGGGCGTTATCCTCGAGATAAGGAATTCCGCACCGTTATTGCCAACGAAAAGCAGCGAGAAGTCGTGGAGTAGGAACGCGCTTCGGTCGACCGAATTGATTGTGTTACCGTTGATGTCGTAGATGCTATGGGCCGTCATATCCAATGTGACCCCAGTAATGGGGTAGTCATTGGCAAACGTGAATTGGCCCAATCGGTTGAGGTATCGGGCGTTGGCGGTAGTGATGATGCTTGGGTCCGGGTTGCTCACCGTCGCCAGGTCAACCGGTGTGAACTGAACGTCAGTGGAGACTGTACCGCCGATGCCGTAAAGGTTGCTGATCCGGTAGAAACCTCCCGTCGGGTTGTTTTCAGCCGAAACGCTGGTGGCTGTCGGGTTCTGCACGCTTGCGTTGTTGTTGAAGGCCTGAGCCATTCCGGCGGCAGGGGCGGCCAGTGCGAGGAGGACCGCCGCAAGGCGGCGGGCCTGGAGGCCGGGGTTCGTCTTGAGGATTTGATTCATGGCAGCGATCCGCCGCGGGGAGGAGGGCTCCCGCAACAGATCTACCTATTTCCGGCATCCGGGCTGGTGAATCAAGGTTCAATGCCTGTATTGGGTGTTCCTGGATGAATTGACCAATATTGAGTACATCCCTGTCGCGAGGCGCTTCGGTCACGGCTTGGTGGGTAGCTGGCAAGGAGGGTGTAGGAAAGTGGGTCCGTGCCGATGGGGTGGACGTGGGTGGTGACGGTATTTCCTTCAGCCTGATCCGAGCCTTTGATCCCGTGCCGTACAGCCGCGACTTGTTCAACGTGTTGAAAGGCAGTGAGCTGTGATCGACGACGGTCGGGAGATGCGAGGCTTGGCACGTGTTCGGCTTGGAGGGTTTAGCAGACTGAACCACTGCAGACAGGAATCAACACGATGAACACGACCATTTGGAAGAAGGCCACAGGGAAGGTGGCAGCTTTTGCGGCAGGGGTGATGGGATGGCTGGTGGCTGGGAACAGCCCGGCCTTGGCCCAGGAGACAGGTCCTGGTCTGGACCGCCACGGCCCGATCAGCGCCGTCCATGGATTTCCGGAATGGTACCAGGACAGCACTGGGTTGACGCTCGAGATGGGAGTCCCGCTGAGCTTCAACGAACTGGATGGAGGGTGGCTGCTGTTGCTGGCGGGCGACACCTTCTTCCCGGAACGCTTTCCTGCACTCTTTGGGGACGAGCACTTCTACTGGAGCGCCTCGGTGGACGGCAACATGACCACACCGGCGGGTACGACCCGCTTCGTTCTCACGATGGCGCATGAGGCTGCCTTCGGGGGCGGCGTGGCGGCGCCGGGTGATCAGATCGTCTTCACCCGGACACGGATCGACGTACGCTCCGCGCCCTACTCCGGGACGTACATCCTGGAGACACCGTACAAGACCTACGAGCTGCGGAATCAGGTGGCGGGCCAACGCATCCGGTTCACGGAAGACCTCGGGATTGGTCCGGCACCGGAGAGCTTCGCTTACTCCCTCAAGACTCCCGTCGGTCCCTACCTCGTGCCTGCGGAATCCCCAGGCGGAGAAGAATTGCCGCCGGTGGAGTTCGAGGGCCGACATTACATCGCGGATCCGAACCAGACCTACACGGTGACCGGAAGTCCCCTGGGCCGGAACCATGTTCGATTGCTCGGGCCGGGTGGGCAGGTCCTGTTCCAGAGCGATCGGTTCAGCCTGACCGGGCGTCTGCGGACCGTGCCGTTGCCTGGCGGCGTGACGCTGAAGCGTGCCGCCCGTCACGATATCGGCGAGGACCGCCGTGTGGATGTCTTCGCTTGCGGACACCCGATGCTGCAGCCGCGGAAGACGGGAGAGCCGCATTCGTTGCGCAGCCTTCCGAACGTCGATGTCTTCCTGGGAGCACCGGTGACGAATGCCCAGGGTGTGGTGACGGTTCCTGAAGGCGTGACGGGGGTTGCCCTGAAGCGGAATGCGGGAGGCGGGGAGTGTTACTACGTCTCCTATCCGGTGATTGGCGCGTTCCCGACGGCCGTGACGACGCGGGATCAATATGGCTACATCAGCTCGGTGCCCGTGGAGGCTTCGGTCGCGATCCTCCGGGCCAACTACTCCATCCAGGACCGCTCCCTGACGGTCGAGGTGCAGTCGGGTGAAGCGAACACACCCATGCAGTTCCGGTTGCAAGGGGTCGATGGTTTGGCGCCGGAGTCGGCGGTCTTTGCCGATCGCATCGTGGTTCCCGAGTTGGACGCGCCGCCGACGGTGGTGACGGTCGCCGCGTTGGGGGGTGGATCGGTGACGGCACCGGTGACGGTGGGATTGGTGGCTCCCACGGGTGGTGGCGGGTTTGCCGGGGCGAACAATCCGCCCGTGGCGTCTCCGGATGAGTTCATCGTGACCGTGGGTGTGCGAGCCGACCTGGACCTGTTGGGCAATGACCAGGACGCGGACGGTGACAATCTGGTGATCGTTTCCGTGGCTCAGGCTTTCGTCGGAGGCGTCCAGCAAGGTGTGGCCACCGTGGTCAATGGCGGCAAGGCCATCCAGTATGAGCCACTGGCCGGGTCCACGGCCGTGCAACAGTTCTCTTATGTGGTTTCGGACGGACGCGGTGGCTCGTCGTCGGCGGTGGTCCGCATCCGGGTGAACCAACCGCCGGTGGCGAATGCGGATGCGGTGTTCGCGACGGATGGATTGCCCGCGCTGATTGACGTGCTGGCGAACGACAGTGACGTCGACGGCGGAACCCTGGGTTTGGTTTCGGTGACCGGCAGTGCTGCAGTGGAAGTCTCCCTGTCCGAAGGCCAGGTCCTGTTTCGGGCACTGCCTGAAGCGCAGTCGGTGGAGAGCCTGACCTACGTCATCTCGGATGCTCAAGGTGGGTTGGCAACGAATCGGGTCTATGTGACCCGGAACCACTCCCCGGTGGCCGTTTCCGAGTCCGCGTTCGCCTTGGTGGGCGCTTCCAGCCGCGTGGATGTCCTGGCCAACGACACGGATGTGGACGGCGATACGCTGGTGGTCGCATCGGTGGTTCCGCCAGTGAGCGGCACCGCCTCGGTCTCCGCGGACGGCCGAGCGATCGAGTTCAACTATGGCTCGGTCATCCCCACCGGGGCTGTCGACGTGGATTATGTGGTCTCGGACGGCAAGGGCGGCACCGCAACCGCGCGTGTGAGCCTGTTGCCGAATCGGGCACCGGTGGCGGTGGCCGACGTGCGCACGATCCCCGTCGGGGAATGGACGACGATTGCTGCGTTGGCCAACGACACGGATGCGGATGGGGATGTACTGCGTGTGGCGTCGGTCAGTGCTTCGGTCGGCGTGACGGTGCAGATCATCAACGGCGGTGCGGCCATCCAGGCCGAGGTCGTGCCGGCTGCGGCAGGGACCCTGCCGGTGATCACGTACACGGTGACCGACGGTAAAGGTGGCGTCGCGACATCGACGATCACATTGAACCAGGCACCGATCGCCGCCGCGGATGCGGTGGTGATGAACTTGGGAGAAACTACAACTGTGGACGTGATGACGAACGACTTCGACTTCAACGGCGATCCGCTGAGCGTGACAGCTGTTCAACCTCCCGTGGGCATCAACGCCTCGCGATTGGTGTCTGGAGGCCGGGCAATGGTGCAGATCACGGCGACCGCGGCAGGGCAGTTTGATGTCGGGTACACTCTGGCTGATGCACGGGGCGGCATCGCGAGTGGTATCTTGCGTGTGACTGTGGCTGGCGTCCTTAACCACAACCCCTTGGCGGTGCGGGATGCGTTCATCGGGCAGGCGGGAGAGCCCATTGTGTTGCAACCTTTGGCCAATGACTCGGATATCGACGGGGATGTCTTGAAGATCCAGTCGTTTACTCAGCCGACCCATGGGACGCTAACCTTGGATGCGGATGGACAGCGGTTGTGGTTTACCGCGAACCAATCGTCCAGTCTGGGTGCTCAGACAGTCACATACACGGTCGAAGACGCCCGTGGAGCCAGGGCATCGGCTGAGATGGTCCTGACGGCCCGGGATCAGGTAACGGTCAGTCTGGCGGTTTGCACCGGACTCCGTTCCTGGTCGATCCGAGGTGTGTCTTCACCGGGAGCTGTCGTGGATGTCATGATCGGCACCCAGTTGCTGCGGCGGGTAACGGCATCGACCACCACTGGCGCGTGGACCGCAACGGCTTCGTTCCCTGTCCCCGCTCCGGTTCAAACCGTGCTCGTGAAGTCGAGCCGAGGAGGATCTGTGACGGCGCCGGTGACGAACCGGTAAGTGCGTCACGTGTGTTGGTTGGTTCACCGGGGTGGTAGCCGCGAGTGCGGTTGCCACCCCGGTTCTTTTTTATCGGTTGGGAGGGGCTTTGGGATGGGGCGACGTGGACGTCGCCGCCCCGGCCCTGGAACGGGGAGGCGATGTCCTCATCGCCGTGGGGAGGGGCTTTGGGATGGGGCGAGGCGGACCCGGCGACGCTTCTCAGGCCACCGGTTGGGTGCGCATGCCGAGGCGCTGCATCTTGTTGTAGATGCTCTTCTCGGCGATGCCGAGGATACGGGCTGCGGCAGCCTTGTTGCCGTCGCATTTCCGAAGGGTCTCGATGATGGCCAGCTTCTCGATGTCTTCGAGGGAACTCTGGCCGAGTTCGACGCCGGAGGACCCGGAAGTGGACGCAGGCGTGCCGGGTGCTTGCGTTGTGGCCATGCGCGCCGGTTTGAAGAGGGAAGACTTCAGGGTCGTTGGCAGGTCCTCGGGGTGGATGGTGTCGGAACCGGCGAACGCAGCAGCGCGCTCGAGGACGTTCTCGAGTTCGCGGACGTTTCCGGGCCAGGGGTAATCGCGCAGGATCCGGACGGAATCGGGAGCGAGCTTGAGCGGGGACTTTCCGCGGGCGAGACGCGCGAGGTATTGGGTCGCGAGGAACTCGACGTCATCCGGGCGCGCGCGCAGGGGCGGAAGTTCGAGGGGGATGACGTTGAGACGGAAATAGAGATCCTGGCGGAACTCGCGAGCCTGGACGCGTTCCTCGAGGTCCACATTGGTGGCGGCGATGACGCGGACGTCAGCCTTGACGGTCTTGCTGCCGCCGAGACGGAGGAAGTTCCGATCCTGAAGGAAGGTCAGGAGCTTGGGTTGGAGGTTGAGGGGGAGGTCGCCGATCTCGTCGAGGAACAGCGTGCCGCCCTCGGCCATCTCGATGCGTCCGATGCGGCGCTGGAGGGCGCCGGTGAAGGCCCCCTTCTCATGGCCGAACATCTCGGATTCGAGGAGTTCGGAAGGGAGGGAAGGGCAGGAGACGGCGACGAAGGGTTGGCTGGCACGTGGACTGGCGTGGTGGATGGTGCGGGCCAGGAGGCTCTTGCCAGTGCCGCTTTCTCCCGTGATGAGGATGGTAGAGTCGAGGGGGGCCAATCGTTCGACCTTCCGCAGGAGGTCGGCGACCTGCGAGCTGACACCCAGGAATCCCGCGATGGGAGGGGTCGAAGTGAGCGATTGGCGCAGTTGGGAGACTTCGCGGAGCGTGGAACCGAGGGCGACGGCCTTGTTGACCTGTGCCATCAGGTCCTCGAGGCGGAAGGGCTTGGCGATATAGTCGAGGGCGCCCTGCTTCATGGCCTGGACGGCATCCTCGATCTCGCCCTCGCCGGAGATGATGATGAACTGGGTTCCGCTGGAGAGCTTGCGGAGGTTCTCTGCGAGCTGGAGCCCGTTCGTGTCCGGCAGTTTCAGGTCGATCAGGGCGAGTGGGATGTCGTCCGTGAAGACCTCGATGGCATCGCGCCCGGTCCGTGCCTGGACCGGTTCATAGCCGTTTCGGACCAGCGCGTGGGTGATGAGCTGGATGAGGGTGGGCTCATCGTCGACGACCAGGACGCGAGGGCGATCGGTTCTGCGCATGTAGGTGGGGGCTCGGCGGAGTGGTGTCTGGTTGAAAAGGCAACCAGGCAAACCGTCTGGAGGCTGTATAAGGTACAGGATCGGAAAAGTTGCAGTCCTAAGATTGGCTATTTGGTTTGGAGCGGGAGAGGGCTTGCCGGATATGAAGAAGGCTTGGGTGAGGTCCCCCGGGTGTTCGACCGTGCGGTAAAACCTGCCGTCTGCCCCGTGAATCGATGGGACTGTTGGCGACGGTGGGTGGCAGTAATAGCCAGCCATAGGTATGTGCGGCAATGGCGGGTAGTGTGTTATAGCAAGATATTCACAAGCCGATCTGCGCAGGGGCATTGCATGAAACAGGCCTTGTTGGGGTGTTTTTGCAGGGGTTGGAGGGAAGGTTCGTCGTCCGGATCCGGACCGCGAACCAGCAGGGATCCGTCCCGGCATGTGATTGGCACACGGCTAGCTCAACCATTTTGTCCTATATCCCGGAGCACATCACTGGATGAACACATCGATAGCATCGGAATCGCGGCCAGCGCCGATTATTGGCATGCCAACGGAAGTGCCCCAAGGCAGCGTCCGGCCCTTGGAGGATCCCGTTCGTGGATTCGTCCATGATGTCCGGACCCCACTGGGCGCGGTGCGTGGATTCGCCGAGGTGATCCTCGATGATCCCGATCTGGATGTGGCGACCCGGACGGAGTTCATGCAGACGATCATCCGCGAGGCGGATCGTGCGATTGAGTTGGTCCGGCAACTGGGAGACCTGGCGCGGATCCGACGGGATACCGTCCCGATGGCCCCTGTGGGTATCCTGCCGGGTGTGGTGGAACCGGTCTTGCATGAGATGCAGGAGTTGGCGTCCGGGGAAGGAGTGGACCTGGTGACCGAGGTTTTCGCCTGCCCGGTGACCTTGAGGTGCGCGCCGGAATGGATCGGGACCCTCATCCGGGAGTTGGTGGGGATGTCGATCCGCTGGACGCCGGCGGAGGGGCGGGTGCGGGTGGGGGTGTCGATTCGCGGAGGGGTGTTGCGGATCGAGAGTGCGGATGGAGGGGAATCGGTGACCGAAGCCCAACGCCAGCGATTGCTGGACCCCTATTTTCGTGAGCGGATGGCTCCCCGGCAGGGCGGGAGCGCGGGTTTGGGATTGGTGCTGGCGTCCGAGATTGCCCGGGTGCACGGAGGGCGTGTGTCCGCGCAGCATGCAGACGGGGGAGGCGTCGTCCTGAGCGTGGAATTGCCGTTGGAGGACGATGCTGTGGCCCCATGATATTGGCCTGTCGTGAAGCACGAACCTCCATCGTCCGACGGCACCCCAATGCCTGGGGTTTCCAAGGGCCTCTGCGCGGAAGGGCATGCGTCGCGCAGGCCCCGGGCATTGGTGGTCGATGATGATCCGTGTGCACGGCTGTATGTGCGTCGGGTCCTGGAGGGATTGGGGTTCCGGGTGGATACCGCGGACAGTGTGCGGTCGGCCTTGGAGGCGATCTCGGGCCCGTGCTTCGACGTCGTGGTTTCCGATGGGCACCTTCCCGACGGTCTGGGACCGATGGTGCTCGACCGCGTGAGGACCCGGGGACGGGATGGGGGCCCGGTAGAAGCACGGATGATCGGGATGACGGCGTCGCTGGATGGAGACCTGCGGCGGGCCTTCCTCGATGCGGGGGCCGGGTTGGTCATGACCAAGCCGGTGGCGCTGACGACGCTGCGGGCCGCGGTGGGGTGAGAGGATTCGAGTTTGTTGCGGCAAGACCGTTGTCGGTGCCTGGGGTCCGATTGTCCGGGGGGCTCGCGCGAAGACGGCTTTGCTTCTCTTGTCTGTGCGGGAACGGAACGGAGGAAAAGCCGCCAAGCCACGAAGCCGCCAAGGGGAGGAAGTCTGCCTCACGCGAAGCCGCGAAGCCGCGAAGAAGCCCTGGAACGAAGGCGGTCTGGCGACTCTGCGTTCGTGCGTGTCAGTGCGCGAGAACAGCACGTTGCCAACGCACGCCGAAGGGGACGAAACCCCCGCTGAGACGCGGAGAGCGAGTGCGCCAGCCCGGCAACCCTTCGCGGCCTTCGCGGCTTCGCGTGAGCCAAAGCCGGTGGGGGTGCGGAATGCCTCACGCGAAGCCGCGAAGGGCGCGAAGAAGGGCGGCAGAATTCGCGGGTTTTGGCCGCTTTCGCGCGAGTCCGGATCCGGGGCGCGCGCATTCGTGAACCCGTGTGCCTGCGTTTTCCCCTTCGCGTCTTCGCGTCTTCGCGTGAGCCGAAGGAGCTGGCGGGATGGCAGTGGAGGCAGTTCCCGGAAACGCGCCGGGTGGGGGCACCCGGCCTTCAAAGCTGCTTTCTCTGCGTCCCTGCGCCTCTGCGCGAGAGCAGTGCGTTGCGGGCGCGCGGAATGGGACGAATCCCTCGCTGATTCGCGGAGAGCGAGTGCGCCAGCCCGGCAACCCTTCGCGGCCTTCGCGGCTTCGCGTGAGGCAAGACATGGATCGGAATGAATCGCACGCGAAGCCCCGAAGCCGCGAAGGAAGGCGGGCAGGAACGAAAGTGGTCTGGCTTCTCCGCGCCCGGGTGTTCAACGACAATTCTTCCTGTGGTGGGGAAAACCAATGCTCGATCTTCAACAGACCCCGGGAGGAGCGGGTTCTGTCGCCCCGTCCTGGGCTGGATCCAGCGGGGGACGGGAACCCCCGACTGACGCCGTGGGCTATCGTCTTTCGGCCCTCCGGGCCTGAAGCAGGGGCGCTGGGGTGCAGGGAGGGGTGGCCGCAAAAATCGAAAGAAGACCCAAAATGAGAACGGTCATGGTGCTGCCCATTTTGCGCCCCTTTGTGATTCTTGCGGCAAAACCGGTTTCGGTGCTTGGGGCGTGGTTTCCGAAGGTCTCACGCGGAGCCGCGGAGGGGGGTGGCCGCAAAAATCGAAAGAAGACGCAAAATGAGAACGGTCATGGTGCTGCCCATTTTGCGCCCCTTTGTGATTCTTGCGGCAAAACCGGTTTCGGTGCTTGGGGCTTGATCCACAGCCTCCTGACGTCGGCTGCTACGATTGGGGTGGCTGCTACGTCGTCCCCCTTGAAACTTGAATCTTCGAAACTGGGGCTTCTCCATTGCTGCCATGCGCGTTCGGAAGGCGGCGGGGGAGTCCGGGTTCACGTTGATCGAGCTGCTGGTCGTGATCGCGATCATCGCGATCCTGGCGGGCATGCTGCTGCCGGCGTTGAGCAAGGCGAAGTCGAAGGCGCTGGGCATCGCGTGCCTGAACAATCACAAGCAGCTCACCCTGTGCTGGCAGTTGTACACCGACGATTACAACGGGGTGCTGCCACCCAACGAAGCGAGCGGACTCGTGTCGGTGGGCAACAGCTGGATCCTCGGTGATGTGCGCGTGGACCTGAACACGCGCAACCTCGAGGCGGGCGTGCTCTGGAAGTACAACAAGTCGGCGGCGATCTACCGGTGTCCGTCGGACCGCTCGACGGTGGTGGGGCGGCGCGGGTTGCTGCGGAACCGGTCCATCTCGATGAGCACCGGGCTGGCGCACCTGAACCCGGGCAAGATCCCGCGTCCGATCTATCGTCAGTCGGGAATCGTGGATCCGGCGCCGAGCCAGGCGTCGGTGTTCCTCGATGAGGACGAGTGGGCGATCCAGAACGGGGCCATTGGCATCGAGCCGCGGTCGACCGGGCAACGGGTCCACTGGAACCTCCCGGGCAGTCGGCACAACAACGGGCTGAGCCTTGCCTTTGCAGATGGGCATGCGGAGGCGTGGCGCTGGGCGGGAACGGCAATCAAGACAGGGTCCGGGGTGTTGCGGGAACGGTTCCGGGCGGACCCGGGAAATGGGGATTCGAGCTATACGCTGAGTTCGCCGACGGAGGCGGACCTGCGGGATTTGCGGAAGCTGCAGGAAACCGTGCCGCTGGGCGGGAATGCCAATTGATTCGGGCGATTCCACCGATGGATGGGTTTTTGGGGTCCACAGATTTCACAGATTGCACAGATTTGGATGGGCGTGTGGGTCCACAGATTTCACAGATTGCACAGATTTGGATGGGCGTGTGGGTCCACAGATTACACCGATGACACAGATTTGGATGGGCGTGTGGGTCCACAGATTGCACCGATGGCACAGATTTGGATGGGATTGAAACGGGGCTCACCATCTGTGGAATCTGTGAAATCTGTGGACACATTGCCCCAGTCAATCTGTGAAATCCGTGAACGTCATCAGGAGTGAAACGGTCGGTGGAAGGGTCTATTGGAACATGAGACGCGCAATCGGGATGGGATGGGGGCTGTTGATGTTGGGTGCGGTCGCGTTTGGGCAGACCGCAGGTGGAGTACCGGGCGCTGCGGCCGAGGTTGTTTCCGAGCCTGGGGATGTCCGAAAGGATGCGACGGTCGCGGCGGTGGAGATGGTGATGCCGGCGGTGGTGAACATCGCGACGCGTTCGCGGGTGCATCGCGGGGGCGATGCGGTGCAGCAATGGATCGAGGAATATTACGGGTATCGGCGGCGGCGGGAGACGGAGGATTTCAGCCGTGGGTCGGGTGTGGTGATCGATCCGGAGGGGTACGTGCTGACGAATGTGCACGTCGTGCAGGAGGTGGACGATATCCAGATCCAGTTTGCGGACACGCAGGAATCGCTGCCGGCGGACCGGGTGGCGTTGTCGGAGAGCAAGGATGTGGCGTTGCTGAAGATCCGGGCACCGGCGGGTCGGCGGTTCAAGGCGGTGAAGCTGGCGCGGGAGGACGACCTGTTGCTGGGGGAGACGGTGATTGCGCTGGGCAATCCCTTCGGGCTGGGCGGATCGGTGAGCCGCGGAATCCTGAGTTCGAAGTCGCGTCGGGCGCCGGAATCGGTGCCCGAGGGTTCGCCGTTGCAGATCGCCGACTGGTTGCAGACGGATGCGGCGATCAACCCGGGGAACTCGGGTGGACCGCTGATCAATCTTCGCGGCGAGTTGATCGGGTTGAACGTGGCCATCCTGCAACCCCGGACGGGAGCGCAGGGCATTGGATTCGCGGTGCCCATCAAGCGGGTGAACGAGGCATTGGCGGAGACGTTGTCCGGGGAGAGCATCGAAGGGTTGTGGTTTGGCGCGCGGCTGGCGCCCGGGGCGCGCCCGTTGGCGGTGAAGTCGGTTCAGACGGGAAGCCCGGCGGAAAAGGCGGGGCTGAAGGCCGGGGACGTGATCCGGGAGGTGAATGGGAAACCGGCAGGCAGCCTGATCGAGTTCAACCGCGCGCTGGTTTCGGCCGGATCGAAGAAGGAGGTCCGGCTCGGCTTGGTCCGTGGGGGCAAGACGGTGCCGCTGGTGTTGCGGTTGGTGGACGAGGGGGAATTCTTCGACGCGGACCTGGTCCGACGGCGTTTGGGGGTGGGCGTGGAGTCGACCGAATCGGGGTTGGTGGTGGTCAGCGTGGAGGGCGATGGGCCCGCGGCGCGGAAAATGTCGCCGGGAATGTTCATTGGAGCGGTGGACGGACAACCGGTGGGGGATCTGGTTCCGTGTGCCAAGTTGTTGAACAGCAAGGCTTCGGGCGATCCGGTCGAGCTGGGGGTCAGCGTCTTCCGTCGGATGGGGCCGTTCCTGCGAAGGCAGGATGGGGTGGTCCGGATGAACCTGCGGTGAAGGTGAAATCCGGATTGGGACAAATGGGTTCCCCCCGCTAGGGTCGTCGCCACACAGATGGAGTCCGCAGTCCCCATGATCGAGGTCGAGAACCTCACGAAGCGCTATCCCGGCCGCACGGCGGTGGACGGGATCTCGTTTCAGATCGGTCGTGGGGAGGTGGTGGGGTTCCTGGGACCGAACGGGGCGGGCAAGTCGACGACGTTGCGGATCCTGTCGAGCTTCCTGCCGGCGACCAGCGGGACGGCGCGGGTGGCCGGCTTCGATGTGTTCCGGGAGCCGGATGAGGTCCGGCGGCGGATCGGGTACATGCCGGAGAACAATCCGCTGCACCTCGACATGCGGGTGCGGGAGTACCTGAAGTTCCGGGCGCGGTTGAAGGGACTGGGCTGGCGGCGGAGCCGGGAGCGGGTGGACGCGGTGCTGCAGCAATGCGGGCTGACGGACGTCGCGGGTCGGATCATCGGACAGCTTTCGAAGGGGTACCGCCAACGGGTGGGTCTGTCGGATGCGTTGGTGCATGAACCGGACCTGATCATCCTGGACGAGCCGACGATTGGGTTGGACCCGCACCAGATCCGGTCGGTGCGGGCGCTGGTGAAGGAACTGGGGAAGCAGCACACGGTGGTGTTGTCGACGCACATCCTGAACGAGGTCGAGATGACCTGCTCGCGGGTGTTGATCCTGCACCGGGGTCGGATCCTGGCGGCGGACCGTACGGAAGATCTGGGGCGGCGGATGAGCCTCGACGGGCAGGTGGTGGCGGAGGTGGAAGCGTCGGAGGCGGCGTTGCTGGAAGCGTTCCGGGACCTGCCGGAAGTGGAGCACGTGGAGGTCCAGCCATTGGACGGGAATTTCAGGAGGGTGGCGCTGGTCCCCCGGGGTGGGGTGGACCTGCGACCCCTGGTGTACGCGGAGGTCCGGGAGAATGGCTGGCCGTTGCGGGAGTTGACCCGGAGCCGGCAGTCGCTGGAGGACATCTTCATCCACCTGACGCGCGGAAAGGTGAAGGAAGACTGACATGAGCGTTTTCTTTGCGCTGGTGCGTCGGGAACTGGGCGGGCACTTCAACTCACTGACGGGTTACGTGGTGATTGCGGCGGTGCTGTTGCTGACGGGATTTGGGTTGGTGGACCTGATCGAGCGGATTCGGCAGATGCCGTATGATGCGCCGGTGACGGAGTTGTTTTACCAGACCACATACTTCTGGCTGGTGGTGTTGCTGACGTCGCCGGTGATCACGATGCGGACGTATGCGGCCGAGAAGGCGACGGGAACGTATGAGGCGCTGATGACGACGCCGGTGGGGGATTGGCAGGTGGTGCTGGCGAAGTTTGCCGGGGCGCTCGTGTTCTTCCTGCTGACGTGGGTTCCGTTCATCGGGGTGCTGTTCTCGTTGCGGCAGATCACGGGCGAGGCGGCGTTGTTCGAGCCGGTGATCGTGGCGGTGACGTTCCTGGGCATCGCGCTGGTGGGCGCGTTGTTCATGGCGGTGGGCTGCTTTGCCTCGGCGTTGACGCGCTCGGACATCATCGCGGCCATGGTGGCATTCCTGTTCGGCATCGGGCTGTGGATGCTCGGGTTCCGGCCGGAGGCTTCCGGGATGCTGCCGGCCTGGGCGATACCGGCGCTGGAGCACATGTCGATGACACGGCACATGGAGGATTTCGCGCGTGGGATGCTGGTGGGGCGTTACGTGATTTACTACGTCACGGTGACGGGGTTGTTCCTCTTCCTGACGCATCGGATCGTGCAGAGCCGGCGGTGGAAATGAGCGCCATGGACGAGAACCCGCCCAGCTTCGTGCCGTCACGCCGCTACCGGATCGCCCTCTCGGTGTTGGTGGGTGTGGTGTCGGCGGTGGTGATCTTCGGATTGGTGAACCATCTCGCCGCGACGCGGCTGCGCTGGCGGAAGGATTTCTCGGCGACGGGGAGGTTCCAGCTGTCGCCGTTGACACGGCAGGTGCTCGAGAGCCTCACCAACGACGTCAAGGTGACGGTGTTGTTCCCGCGGGATTCGGACCTGTTCGGCCACATCGATGGGTTGTTGCGGGAGTACTCGGAGGTCCAGCCGCGTATCCACACGCGGTACGTGGATGCGGACGCGGAGCCGGTGACGGCGATCCAGGTGCGGACGACCTACAAGCTGGGGTTGGAGGACGCGAACCTGGTGGTGTTCGATTCGGGCGGGCAGACGGTGCGCGTCGCGGAATCCGAGTTGTCAGCGTACGACGCGAACGTCAACGCGATGATGGAGGGCCGCCAGAAGGAGATCCGTCGGACGGCGTTCAAGGGCGAGCTGATGTTCACCTCGGCGCTGGCGGAACTGGCGACGACGAACCGGCCGCACGCGTGCTTCGTGACGGGGCATGACGAGGTACGGATGACGTCGGAGGAAGGGCTGACGGGCTATTATCGGTTTGCGCAACTCCTGCGGGGGAAGTCGGCTACGGTTTCGGAGATCCGGTTGGATGGAACGAATGATGTGCCGGAGAACTGCCAGTTGCTGGTGATCCCGGGGCCGGCGCAGGAATTCCTGCCGCAGGAGGTGGAGCGGATCCGGCGCTATCTGGACGGCGGTGGACGCGTGTTGCTGGCCTTGAACTCCTCGCTGCCGACGCTGCAATTGCGGCTGGAGCCGCTGATGTTCGAATGGGGAATCAAGGCGGCCTCGGCGTATGCCGCGGACACCAATCAAACCAGTGGCGGCTTCACGGTCTACACGACCAACCTGGGGTCGCATCCGATCACCCTGCCGATGATCCGGAACGAGTCGCGGGTCTTCTTCTATCAGCCGTTGGTGGTCGGGACGCTGCCCATGGACCAGCGTCCAGCCGATGCGCCGAAGGCCACGCCCCTGGTGGCGACGGGGCCGGGCGGGATGACGCGGTCGGACCTGCGGAATGGCACGGTGGCGTTCCTGCCGGGCGTGGACCTGCGGGGCACGGTGCCGATGGCGGCGGCAGCGGAGCGCGGTGGGGTGACCGGCGTGGCGGCGGGCAGCGGGACCGCGCGGTTGGTGGTGGTGGGGGATCACCTGATGTTCGGGAACGACGCGTTGACGCACGTTCCGGGCAATGTGGATTTTGCGGAGCTGACGCTGGCGTGGCTGCTGGACCGGACGCAGATGCTGGCGATCGGGCCGAAGCCCGTGCGTGAATACCGGTTGTACCTGACCCCGGCACAGCACGGGACGATCCGGTGGACGTTGCTCGGGGTATTGCCCGGGAGCGTGTTGCTGGTCGGGTTCGTGGTCTGGATGCGACGGAGGAACTGATAACCGGATGAACACCCGTTCCAACTGGATCCTGTTCGTGATCGCCGCCGGCCTGTCGGCGTACGTCTTCCTTTTGAGCCCGAAGACGGGCGTCACGGTGCGCGGCGGCGCCGGGGTCGGGAAGTTCGAGCCGGTGGACCCGATGCGGGTGACTTCGGTGGAATTGATCCGTTCGAACTCGGTGCTGCGGGTGGAACGGACGAACAGCCTGTGGCGGATGACGGTGCCGGTGGAGTACCCGGCCCAGGCGGCGAGCGTGGACCGGTTGGTGGACCAGATGGGGCGCATGATCCCGGCGACGTTCATCACGGCAGCGCAGGTGGCGGCACAGCCGGAAGCGCTCAAGGCATTCGGCCTGGAGCCGCCCATGGCGACGTTGGCCCTTGGATCGGGCGAGGGGCCCGCGATCTTCCGGATTGGTGGGCTGACCCCGCTGCGGACGCATTTCTATTTCCAGCGCGTGGGTTCGGAGGGGGTGTACACGGCGGACATTGGATTGCTGGAGGGTCTGCCCGCCCACCCCAGTGAATGGCGGGATCGTGCCCTGCTCGGGATGGAACTGCGCGGATACGACCGGGTGACGCTGGCGAGCCGCGGGCGGACGGCATTCGAAGCGGTGCGCGAGGGAACACGGTGGCGATTGCGGCAACCGTTGTCGGCGCGTGCGGATGGTGAACGGATCGAGGCGCTGGTGGCCTACCTGCAGGGATTGCGGGTGCG
>Ga0172372_10005751_pt1 | contig 17143 bp, 8 predicted proteins | sample LakKiv5m_2_FD_114544 | JGI IMG/M metagenome (GOLD analysis project Ga0172372, IMG submission 114544) | Freshwater microbial communities from Kabuno Bay, South-Kivu, Congo - kab_092012_9.5m | ecosystem: Environmental > Aquatic > Freshwater > Lake | place: Democratic Republic of the Congo...
CCAGTAGATACTCATGCGCAGAATCTCATGGGCTATCCTCACATGGTTAGATTAACACTTTGGCCATGGGATGAAATGACATCTGATCGTAAACTAAAAGGATTACAAACCATGCCTGTTTATAAGTTAGGTCTTATACGAGGCATGAGAGTTAATTATAGTCCTAATGGCTTAACGTTTTTTAAAACCAATCCTCCACAGCCAACGTTTGTATCTTTCTCTTTTACTTTCACAGAAATAAAAACTTTTACAGAAAAAGATTATGGAAGGTCAGGATTAGATACATCAAAGATAGAACAATCATTAACACAAATGAAAGATAAAGTTACTGATTTAGGAGCATCTGCAACTAATTGGGTAAAAGAAAAAATTGGCTAAGGATAACAAATGAAGTATTTTACAAATTTACCAATCATAAATTACGGTAATACTTACGTTAGAAACATATTATCTCGTGTTAAGATGACAGATGAATTTTTAAATAATTCATTAGTGTTTTATCCATATGTACAAGAAGAAGCATCTGCTTCTGGATTACGATATGAGAATTTAGCTTTTGATTATTATGATGATACCGATGATGGATGGGTCATATGGATGACTAATTCAGTCGTTGACCCATATTATGACGTATGTCTTTCTCAAGATGATTTTGACAGATTCATTGAAAAAAAATATGGTTCAGTAAGAACAGCACAAGAGACAATAAAATTTTATAGAAATAATTATTATCAAGATGATAGTATCATAGCTCAAAGTGCTTATAATGCATTGACTGCAAAAGCTAGAAAATTCTGGTCACCTTCTATAGGGTATGATAATTATATAGTAGGTTATGAGCGAGCAAAAGATGATACTGTGTTAAGCACCAATAAGATATTGACTATTGAGATAACTTTACAAGATGAAACAAAGCCATTTATCATCAATGAAAAAGTAATACAAAATAGTGCTATTGGATACGTTTCGTTCAGCAATACTACGTTCATCTCTATACAACACATAGAAGGACAGTTTGTAGCTAATAGTGCAACTAGTCCTTATGCACCAATACCAATCATTGGTGAAAAGTCAGGTGCAAATGGATCTCCTTCATCGACGCTTTCTGTTAAGACTATCGTAGAGAATGCTGATGAAGTAGAACAAGTTTATTATTCTCCTGTAACTATTTACGACTATGAACAAGAATTGAATGAAATGAAGAAAACTATAAAACTTTTAGACAGAAGATATGTTCCTCTAGTTCATTCTAAGTTTGCTGAGTTGATGGAAACCTAATGGCAACTAGATCTGAATACATGCCAGGTGATGTCTTAATAGACACCCTTACCATACAAACGATAGATCGTACAGCTCCATTTAAATCGTTTGACATCAAAGATTTAGCCATGACAATTGATATCTATGATTCCATCTTTTCTCCTGTTATGTTTGGTAAGATTTCTATAACTGATTCTGTCGGTTTAAAAGAAATGATATCAATTGAACGTCATAAAGTTGTATTTAAGATGAAAGTTCCTTATGGAAAAAGCGGAGACGTAGATAGAACTTTTGAAATGTATATAAAAGAAATCAATAATGTTTCTGTAAATGAAAATGCAAAGAATACAACCTATGATTTGGTGCTTTGCTCTGGAGAAATAATTCCATCAGCTACTTTGGTTGATCAGCCATATAGAGGAGATTGTATTCACACATACATAAGCAGCATAATAAGAAACAATATATTCCAACCCATTTCTTCTTTTTCTCTTCCGACTAAAAAATTGAACATATATCCAACACGTGGTGTTCAAACGATGGATTTGAACAAACTAAAAGTATTTCAATCCATAGACTACCTGAGAAGAAAAGCTGCATCCACAAAATATAAATCTTCTACTTATTGTTTTTATGAAAACGTTGATGGATTTAACTTTTTCCCATTAGAACACATATTATCAGATAAAAGGTTCAGACTAAAAGACGCTTTGTTTTTCTTTGATTCAGATGTACTTGGTGACGCAAAAAACATAGAATACAGAAATATCATAGCATATAATCATGTAACTCAGCACTCCATTTCCGACTTGGTACAAAAAGGAGGGTTGAAGAATGAAACAAACTCAGTAGATCTAATGACACGAAGAACAAGAACAGTAACTTTTGATATGGCAAAAGAGAAACGAGAATTCGCTTCACCGGGAGGCACTAGAATTGATCCAAGCACTCCTTCTATGGAACTGTCATCTGGCAAAACTCCAGCTTCTGTGTTCAATACTATAAAGAACTCTTCAGATCCTGACACGTATCATGATGATAAGAATGGATACAACAAAGCTTTCATTGAACTTGTAACGCAAAATATCATAAGGATATATGTGTGGGGAGACCCGATGTTATCATCCGGTTACAGAGTTGATTGTAGATTTCCAAAAGTCGAAGGCTTCACAAAAAAGGGTGGAAAAAGCGTATCTGAAAATTCAAAAGTATTTTCAGGAGAATACTTAATAGCTAAAACAAGACACATGTGGCTTAAGAGCCAAGTTAAGATGAAATATTATACATCTATGGAATTGATAAAGAGTACATACGGACAATCTGGAGCAGTTTAATATGGCGATATCTAATAATAGATTTGTAGGTGAAGATAAATTTATTTGGTGGCTCGGTGATGTTGAAGACGTCATGGACCCTGAAAAATTAGGAAGAGTAAGAGTTCGTGTTTACGGGTATCATAACGAGAAGTTTTTAACAGAAGATTTACCATGGGCAACACCTATAAGTTCTATTCAAAGCGCCAGCTTAACTTGTACTGTCAATGATCAAGTTTTTCATGGAGTGGGATTATCACCCACTGGAATAGAAGTTGGAAGTTGGGTGTTTGGATTTTGGGCAGATCATGACCGAACAAGATCTCCTATCATTGTAGGAACACTTGCTGCGTTTAGGGACAATCCAAACCCAGCGGCTCAAAAAGATTCAGACAGAATTCATGACGTTCATCCCTTAGCTAGAGAAGTGAACGTTTGGGATACAATCAAAACATTATTAGGTCCAGAACCTAAGACAACTTACAATTCAAGATACCCCTTAAACAAAGTTTTCGCAACAAGAACTGGGCATGTAGTAGAAATAGATGATACTGAAGGTGCAGAAAGAATTCACATCTATCATAAATCTGGAACGTATATTGAGGTAAGCTCAGACGGAAGAACTGTAACTAAAGTTACAGGAAACAACTACGTAATACATGCTCAAAACGATGAGATACATGTCCAAGGAAACGTTCATATTCACGTAGTAGGGAATGTGTTAATGGAAGTCGATAAAAACTTTGAAATGCAAGTAGGTGGAACATGTAAGATTGAGTCTAAAGGAGCTATGACTTTGATTGGTTCAACTATAGATCTAAATCCATAATGGCTATACCAATTCATAGAAATGGTGATTCTAGAACATGCGGTGCAGCAACAGTTGTTGTTGGTCAAAGCACTGTGTTTGCAAATCGTAGATTAGTTTCCGTCAACGCAGACCCTAATAGTCATGGTGGCGGCGCATTGAGCGCCAGGTGTAAAAATGTTTTTGTGAATGGAAAAATGGTAGTCATTGTAGGAAATTCAGCGGCTCCTGATTCTTTATGCCCGCCTTTAGGAGGAGCTCACTGTGCTCCTGCTTCTTCAAGCGGTAGTGGTAATGTCTTCGTAGGCTCTTAATAAATAAAGACAAATCTCTTAGGAAAGAAAGATGGCATTACCTTCAGTAGCTGATAGATTTTCTGCACGCAGATCACCAGAGAAAAACTTATACTCTGATTTCTTAACTGATTTAAATGTTCATCCAGATTCCAAACAAATAGTGTTATCTAAAGATGAAGTAGCGGTCAGTCGATCAATAAAGAATCTATTACTTACGAATAAATATGAAAGACTATTTCAACCTACTTTAGGATCAAATTTAAGAAATTTTCTATTTGAAGATGTTTCTCCTCAGACACAAGCATCAATTAAGTCTCAGATAGAAAATACCATAGAAAATTTTGAGCCAAGGGCAAAGCTTATAGACGTAGCTATAACACCTTATCCTGACCAAAATGGTTATGTGGTAACAATAGTTTTTTATATCACGACAATAGCCAATCCAGTAACAATTAATATTCCTCTAATTAGAGTAAGATAATGGCTTCAAATACAAGCATAAATTTAGTAAATTTAGATTTTGATTCGTTCAAAAATCAATTAAAGACTTATTTAAAATCTCAAAGCGTCTTTCAAGACTACGATTTTGATGGAAGTAACATGAGTGTGTTATTGGATATCCTATCCTATAATACTTATCTAAATGCATTCTATCTCAACATGATAGGCAATGAGATGTTTTTAGATAGTGCTCAACTTCGTGAAAGCGTTATTTCAAGAGCAAAAGAATTAAACTATCTTCCCAGATCATTTAAGTCAGCTAAGGCTAAAGTAGTAATCTCAGTGCTTACTGATGGAACTAAATCCACTATCACCATGCCGAAAGGAACTACTTTTACAAGTAGAATAGGGTCCAATACATTTACATTTTCCACAGATCAAAACATAGTTTTTTCTGGTGCAAACAACACATTCGTAACAGATGAAATCACTCTTTACGAAGGCCCCTATGTTAATGATACGTTTACTATGAATTATTCTGATACTAGACAAAGATTCATTCTAAATAATCCAACCATTGACACAGATTCTTTAACTGTAACCGTTATAGAAAATAATGGCACAGATGTATTAACATATCTTAGAGCCACTTCTCTATTCGGTAAGCAATCTAACTCTCAAATATATTTCGTTCAGGGTGCTGAGAATGAAAAGTATGAAATTCTTTTTGGTGATGGAGTAATTGGTAGAAAGCCAAGAGACAACGCTATCATCGTGTGTGATTATAGAATTACAAAAGGAGAACTTCCAAATGGTGCATTCAAATTTACAACAGATGGACCAATAGGTGGATTCTCAAATGTTTCTATAACTACAGTAACTCCTGCGTCTCAAGGCCTTATCAGCGAAACTATAGAATCTATAAAGTTCAATGCTCCTAGGTATTTTACTTCTCAAGAAAGAGCCATAACTGCAGAGGATTATAAAAATCTTTTGATGATAAATTTTCCAGAAATAAATGCAGTATCAGTTTATGGAGGAGAAGAAGTTTCACCTCCTCAATTTGGAAAAGTGTACATTGCTGTAGATTTGAAAAACGTTGATGGAGTTCCTGATATAAGAAAACAACAGTATTACGATTTCATCAAGCCTAGGTGTTCTTTATCAATAGACCCGGTTTTCATAGATCCAGATTTCATGTACTTAGATGTTGAGAGTATTGTAAGATACAACATCAATTTAACTGCATTAAATACAGAATCAATTAAAGATTCTGTGCTAACATCCATAATGAACTTCAATGATACTTATATAGATGACTTTGATGTTACTATGAGATACAGCGGATTGGTTAGAGCTATTGATGCGACAGATAGAAGCATCATAAGTAATGATACTACTGTTAGAGCCATAAGAACATTGATTCCTAACATAGCTAGAGAATTTGATTATGATATAAATTTCCAACAAGCTTTACAAGATAACTTAGCAGATCTTTCTCCTGTGCATGAAGCAGGATTCTTGAGCGCCATAACCTCAACTACATTTATTTCTGGAGGTAAATCAGTTAAGCTTGAAGACGATGGCCAAGGAAACTTAAAGCTTAAAGCTGTTGAAGGATCAATACATACAGATATAAACGTTATAGGAACAGTTGAATACTCAACAGGTCAAGTGAAAATTAAAAAATTAAAAGTAGATTCTTATCCAGGTGAATTCATAAAGATATATGCAAGAACTAAATTCAAAGACATTGATTCTATGTTTGGAACAATATTGTCTATTCGTGAACAAGATGTAAGAATAACTGTGTTGCCTGAAAGAGAGTAATAGTGAAAGATATAGAACCTTACATCTCGCCTCTTATTGAATCTCAGTTTCCATCTTTTTACAGAGAAGATGGAACAAAGTTCATTACATTCATTAAGTCTTATTATGAGTGGTTAGAGCAATCAAACAACATTTTATATCAAACAAGAAAACTACTTGAATATAGAGACATCGATCAAACAGTAGAAGAGTTTATCGTTTATTTCAAAGAACAAACTCTAAAAAATATACAGTTTGATGTAGCAACAAATAAAAGATTGCTTGCAAAGAACGCTTTAGATCTTTATAGATCTAAAGGAACAGAACGTTCAATTGATCTTTTCTTCAAATTAGTGTACGCTGAACCAGCTAAGGTGTATTATCCTGGCGATGATATCCTTAAGCCTTCTGATAATACTTGGAAAATACCAACATACTTAGAAGTATCAGAGACTGTCTACAATGCAGCATTTGAAGGTAAACAGATCACAGGATTATCAAGCGGTGCAACTGCATTTGTTGAAAACTATGCTATAAAGAAGAAAGTTAACAATCAAGTTGACGTTGATGGAAATGCTATCAAGATATCGAAAAACATACACGTCTTTTACATTTCAAATATAAAGGGGACGTTTAGATATAATGAACATATAGTTCATACTGGAACGACTGATCCTAGAAACACTCCAAAAATAGTTGGTTCTTTAAACGAATTACAAGTCATAGCAGGAGCTTCTGATTACGTTGTAGGAGACGTAGTAACGTTATCTTCAAACACTGGAATAAATGGAAAAGCTCTTGTAACATCAATAGTAAACACAACAGGACAAGTTGAATTTACATTGATAGAAGGAGGCTGGGGATACAGTTTAAGTCCCAAGATCATTATATCAGAAAAAGCTATAGTTGTTAATAATATAGTTACTGCGACTACAAGTTTGCAGAAACCTTTTGATTTATTCGGAGAGCTAGTACAGCCTAAAGCTAACATAGAATTTAACAGCTTAGTTGGAACTAAATTTAGTAACAATGATATCGTATATTCATATAACCCAGATGCAACTATAAGAGTAGTTCAAGCTACTACTAATACTTCTGCTGCAAGCGGAAACTTATATGTTTCTATATTGAGTGGATATACACAAGTAGGGTCAATTCTTTATACTGCCGGAAATGTATCATATGTAACTATAACAAATTATCAAGATAGAACCTCGACTGCAAATATCATGGGAGTTTCTTCTAACAACGCCCTTACAGTAGGCAATGTTGCAACTGGTAGAGCTTTTAGATTAGGAGAACCAGTTTATCAATCAAATTCTACGGTTGAATGGGCTAACGCAGTTGTGTATGGAATAAGAAGAGAAGGCGGTTCTCTAGTATTGGATGTTAGTAACACCGAAGGAATATTCGTTAGTGGCGAAACTATTAAGGGTCGTAGTTCTAATACTACCGCATCTCTTCAATACTATTCAACAAACTTAGGATTATTTGAAACGTCTGAACAATCGGTTATTTCTGTTACTGTTTTGAATGGAGGAACTGGGTATTCAAATGGCCAATTTGTTACTTTTGCATCAAACACTGGAGGATTCGGTGCAGCTGGTGTTATAACAGCTAATTCCATAGGTGGGATACAACAAGTTCAAGTGTTAAGCAGAGGAACCGGATTCTCGGCAGTGCCAACTGTGAATGTTGTTAATAGTGCAACTGCAGTTTTTTTCAATGCAAATACAGATGTAAATGCTAATTTAGATTTCATTAATATTCCTGATAATAAATTTGTAAACGCTCAGGCTATAAGATATAACGTTACTGCGTCAAACACAGCAACTATAGGACTTTCAGCGGGTGTAGTTTATTATGCTAGAGTAGCAAATTCTACAGGAGTAAAGTTATCAACAACTCCTGCAGGAAATGTAATTAATCTGTCTAAAGGATTAACTCAAAACGGTCACTCATTCACCGCAGTAGTGTCTAACGGATCAGGCGCAGATCTATTAGCTGTGCTCGGTAAACCATTCGATTTTGATAATAATCTACATCTTTATTCAAGAACTTCAAATGTAGTTTATTTCAATGCTTTAAGTGATGTTAATAGTGGATCTGATTTTATCACTATACCGAACAATTTCTTTGCCAACGATCAAGCTGTTTTGTATCGAGTAGCATATGGAAACACTGCACTAACTAATTTAGCAAACAATAAGACTTACTACGTTACTGAAGCAAATACAGTCGGTGTTAAATTAAAATATGCAAACGGGACTCTTATCAATTTAACAGCAGGTGGAGCATCACAAAATGGTCACTCTCTATCTTCCTACACAACGGGTAATCTTTATCTCGTAGGAGAAGGTACTTTAGCTGAACTTAGAGTAGGAAGTTTAGATGATGAAGAAACTGTAGCGTTAAATGCAGATTTCATACGTGGATACAACATTTATGGTTCTCCATATTTAGGAATCGGCATATATGGTAACAACGCTTTAAGTGGAAGTACTGCATTAGGGTTTCCTGCAAAACCAACAGCAGGATTAACAAAGACGAGTGTATCTTTCAACGCATCCTCAGATGTAGATGGAACAAATGATTTTATAACTTTATCAGGTCATTCATTCACTAATGGTCAACCAGTTCTCTATGCGGTTGCAGCAGGTAACACAGCTCTAACAAATTTAGTAAACAATGGAAATTATTTTGTAAATGTTGCTAATTCAACAGGTGTAAGTTTAAAGTATCAATCCAATGGTTCTTTGATCGATTTAACATCTGGATCTTCTGAAACAGGACATTCAATAGTAGGGTATACATCAAACGATATTCTAAAAGATATGTTGCAAATTGAACAATTAGATGTTGGAACAATAACATCTTTAACTAGAATCAATCCTGGTGATGATTATACGTTGGATCCGTTTGTAACTATAATTGAACCAATAGTAGCCGGACAAAAATTATATGATTTGATCATCACCACAGCAGATTCAACTGTAGGATTTACTCAAAATGAAAACATTGAAGTAATTGTTAGAAAAGCATTTGATGGATCAAGCGCAAATATCATTTCAAGTGCTATTCAAATGGCGCCCCATCCATTCAACGACAATGATCAAGTAAAATACATAACTCCTACTGGAACTCCTTTGATCGGAGGATTAGCAAATAATTTTACGTATAGAGTAGTTAATTCCACTCCTACTTCATTTAAATTATCACTTACAGCCGGCGGTGATCCTATAGTGTTAACACCAACTGGGTCCGTAACCACGCATTTGATTGAAAATGGAAGTTACGGAAAGTTTGGCATCATTACAGAAATAATAGATAACACTACGTTGAGAGTAAAAAGAGCTACTACTTATCGTGATATATTTGATAATGGAAAGACGTTTATCAGAGGAGAAACTTCTAGATTCGTTACTCAAGCTTTAAATGTTGTGAAAGATCTTACTATCTCGGGATTAAATTCAGCAGTTGAAGCAAACGTAGTGACAGCAAACGGATCAGTTAAAACTTTGAAAGTTATAGATTCAGGATATGCATATGCTCAAGGTGATATAATGTCTTTCTTTAGACAAGATGATCCTACCGCAAAATTTGGATTAGCAAAAGGTATATTGGAAAAGCAAGGTCAAGGAACTGGATTTTATCAGAACACTAAAGGCTTCTTAAGTTATGATAAATATCTGCAAGACAATGATTTTTATCAAGACTATTCTTATCAGATAATAAGTAGAATACCTTTCGATAGATATTCATTGATGTTGAAGAAAGTTTTACACGTTGCTGGAACTAAGATGTTCCCAGGAGTGGATTTAACAGCAAAATTAGATGCACAAATTGGAGCATCTAGAAAGCTTGAAATAAAAACCACATTTAACCCAACAAGTAATGTTGATGTTAGTAATGATTTTATAAGATTACCTAATCATCTTTTTGCTAATGGAGACTTAGTAACCTATTCAGTAGATGATGGAAATACAGAAATAAAAACTATTTCTGCAATAAATGGAATAAAGACGATATCGATTGTTTCTCCTGGATCTTATTATAATTCAGCAGTAAATAATCAATTATCTATAACTGGTAGTGACGGGAATGGAGCTATTGCAGTATTTGTTTCTAACTCTTCTGGAAACATTACTTCAGTTCAATTATTGAATTATGGTTCTGGATATACAACAACAGTAGCTCCAACGATAACGGCCGGAGTTGCTAACGCATTGAGCACAGGAGCAAGCTTTACAGTTTCTTCTTATACAGGAATAGGAAACAACGTTAATTATTATGTAGCATATGCTAATTCAATAGGAATTAAGTTGTCACTAACGGCTAATGGTTCATCAATCATCAACTTAGTGGCTCCTTTACCAAATGAAACGGGCCATGGAATTCATAGAACTATCTAAAAGAGATTAAGATGGCAAATAACAAAGTAGTAACACCTGATTTTAAACTACACCACATAAGACAGTTTGTAGAGTCTATAACTGAACCAGCAAATAACATTTATTATGTATTTGCTGGAAAGCCGACTCAATATATTACAGGTGATACTAATATAGATTCTCCAAACACCAATGTAGAATCATTAAACACGCGTGTATATGATGAGATGGTTCTAGCTAAAAAAGTATCACAGGATGATGTCAAAGCTTTAGCTAAGAGATACAATTGGACCACTGGTACAGTTTATACTCAATATGACAGTTTAAATAATGACTTAGCTGAGAAAGCTTTCTTCGTTGTTTCTTCAGAAGGCGGGAGCTATTACATATTCAAGTGCTTATACAATAACAATGGAGCTAATTCAATAAGTCAACCCCTGTTTAGTTCAACTTCAGCAGATGATGTGTTTTATCAAACTGCAGATGGATATGTATGGAAATACATGTATAAATTGGATGCATCTACTTTTAATAAATTTTCTACAGAAGATTACATACCAGTAGTTCCAGATGCAAATGTTTCAGCTAATGCTATTGGTGGAGAAATAGACTTAATAAAAATTGAAACAGTAGGAAAGCAATACAACAATTATCTAAGTGGTTCATTCACAGCTTCCGATTTGAAGTATGGCGGCATACCCGTTAAACACAGGATAGATGATCCTTCTGCTTCTTCACAAGCAGATTTCTATGAAGGATGTATTATAAAAATAATTGATGGTGATGGCGCCGGTCAATATAGAAGAATCACTGCGTATTCACAGGAAGATGGTTACAACTTTATATATATAGACACTTCATTCACTACTGATCCTATAAACAGTACATATGAAATAACACCTCGTATTTACATACAAGGAGATGGAAGACAGACTATTAACGCAGTAGCTCGTGCATTGATTAATTCAACTGCTTCAAACTCAGTGTACAGAATAGATATGCTCAATAAAGGAGAAGGATACTTCCTTGCTTCTGCTAACGTTTATGCAAATCCTATAGTTCGCATCTCCAACACAGTCAATGACGCAGTTTTACGAGTGATCTACTCACCTAAAGGTGGACACGGATATGATGCCGAATCTGAGTTGTTTGCCACAACCATGGGTATAAGCGTAAAGATTTCAAATAATGAAAATGGAGAAGTGTCAACTGATAATGATTTCAGAACAATTGGTCTTTTGAAAGATCCTAAGTTTTCAAACATAAAATTAAATTATTCAGGATTAGTTGGAAGTGGGTTTGCTGATACTGAAGAAGTGATGCAAATAAAGATCAATAGATTAGGCGGAAGTGTAGGCGTCTCTGAAGATTCTCAGAATGTAATAGGACTTGGAACATTAACAAGTCTTTACATAAATTCAGCAGGAAACACAACTTACGCAAATTCAGATCTTATAACCATATCTAATGTCGTAATCAATGCAGTTTGTAATTTAGTAACTAACTCTACAGGTTACATAACCAGTATTTCAATACAATCTGCTGGTTATGGGTTCAGCGATACAGAAACGCCAGTCATCACCATAGCTAATACGACTGAAGGAAATGTTAGACACGTCAATTCTAAAATCTTGACAGCTTTAAGTGCTTCCGCAAATGGAAGAGCTTACACGAATGGCGATTACATTGAAGTATCTGGAACAGGAGTAGTCGTCAATGCAATTGCAACATTAACCACAAATTCAATCGGTGGAATATCAGACGTTGTCATAACAAATAGTGGCAAAGGTTATTCACCTAATGAAATTGCTATAATTCAAATAGTAGATGGTGGTTTAGGCTACTCGAATGGTTCAGTAGCCTTTAGCGGTGGTGGTGGAACTGGAGCAACAGCTACAGCATTGACAGATTCTTCAGGAAATGTTCAATCTATAACGTTTACCAATAGAGGAACTGGATATACGTCAACTCCTACAGTAACTCCTTCTGGATCACCTACACTTGCTGGTACATTCACTCCCTACATTCAAGCAAATGGAATCTCAGTAAGAATAGCAAATTCAATTGGTGGTTATTCCAATGGTGCAAAAATCATTAGCTGTGCAGTTACAAATCAGGGAGAAGCTGGACTTTATTCAAATAGTGATGTTATAGTATTTGTCAGCCCATCATCTACTCATGGTAATGCAGTAGCTAATGCTATAACAACAGCTAATGGAACTCTAAGTTCAATAAATGTTAACTCTGGAAATAATTTTGGGTTTAATATTGGCAATACAAATACGTCTGTTTATATAACTAATTCTACTAGTGGTTACGTTCGTTACTTTAATTCCAATGTTGTAAGTAACATAACAATTGCTAATTCTGCACCGAAATATAAAGTAGCTTCCATTACGATGACGGCTAACGGTGCAAATTATGATTCCACTAAAGTATTAAGAGTTGACATTATTGATGGCGGTGCAGGGTACGATTCAACTGCCAATAGTACACTGATATTCTCAGGAGGAAGTGGTTCTGGAGCAAACGCTACTTTTGCCAATGATAGCACAGGAAAAATCATATCTGTTACAATGACAGCAAACGGAACAGGATACACTTCTGCGCCAACAGTTACACCAAACTCTCAAGCTAATGGAATAGGTGCAAACTTAGTATCAGTTCTTGCTAATGTGGTGTCCATCAGCAGCACCACTAACGGTTACGGTGCTGTAGCATATTTCAACAACACTGCTTCTGGTAACGTTGCTTCTGTTTATATAGCAAATGCTGGATTCGAATACACTGGAACTCCTACAGCAACTATCAACGATACAGTAGGAACAGGTGCAACATTTACAGTTACAACTGATGGTGGAGCGAATAACTTTGCAACTAATGATTTAGTCGTGGTGTACGGAGGACAAGTTAACGCTAGCGGAAACATCACTTCAAATGCAACTTACTTTGCAACATCTGCTTCAGTGACAAACAGTGGCCGTGGATTTACATACACCAATACTTTCGTATTAGTATCAAATGCTTCTAGTGGAAACATTAGACACGTAAGCGATAAGATCATAAAAGAAGTAGCTGTTGCGAATGGCGGTTATGCTGGATTTGCTTCTAATAGTGATGTATTCTATATCACAAATGGAAGCGTTATTGCTGTAGGAAACGTCACTACAAACTCTACTGGATTCTTATCAACGATTAACATCACAAATAGCGGAAAAGGATTTGCGAATCATTCCACTATAGATATTTTTGTAGTTAACTCAGCAAGCAATGGTAACGTAAGATACTTGAACGCTAATATTGCAAGCGCTATAGCTATCGTTGATGGAGGAACTGGTTATAATAACACCGACTATGTTGTAATAAGTGCTCCTGGCGCTCTATCTGCCTTTGCAAACATTGCTACTACTTCTGAAGGCGTGATAGAATCGGTGCAGTTAACTAATAAAGGAAGAGGCCTAATTGCTTCTTATGTATCTGCTGTTGAAATAGTGGACGGAGGAACAGGATACTCAAACGCAGACTTGATTACATTCTGTGGAGGCGGTGGTTCTGGCGCAAATGGTATTCTTCTTACCAATTCTATAGGTGGTATAGTTAGAACATACATCATAAACACAGGCATAAATTATGATTGCAATCCTACAGTGGAGATAGCAAACTCTATCGGAGGAACAGCAAATGGATCAGGTGCTAACTTAGTAGCTACTACTATAAGACCTTCTACAGTTAGAATCTACAACTCCAATAATAACCCATCTCTAGGATCATTTGGTGACCTAAATGTCACCATAAGACCTTCAGCGATAGTTACAGCCAACTTGATCTATGCTCCTACTTTTGGTAACACAGCAAACATTGTTGATTTAGCCACAGCGGCTTACCTGGAGCCTGAGATCAAAGACAGTTCTAATTTGTATTTCACAAGTAAACAAGCAGCTAATATTTCATTGAATCTTACTGATCAAAGAACAACGTTTGATAGTACTTTATCTGCTGGTGATTATGTTTATATCCAATCTTTAACAGATGCTGAAATACATCAGGTCAATTCAGTCACCAACTCTACGCACTTAGTGTTAAATGATTTCCCAGGATTTACTTCTACTGGTGTGGCTTTATCAGCCGCTAAAATCACAGCTAAAGGAAATGTATTTGATCAGGCGGCTGGATATGTTCAAGTAACAAACGTTACTGGATTCTTTACTCAATCTAATGATATCATAGGAATGTCTTCTAAGAGTTATGCAAACGTTACTGGTGTATCTTTCAATGGTATCTCTAAGAATGGAACTAATTTAAATCAATTGTTCTATTACAACACCCTGTCGATCACCGGAACATTCCAGGAAGATGAAGTTCTATATTCTTCAAATGTCTTAACTGGAAATGCCACTGCAAGATTCCATTCAGGTAATGCAAGCTCAATTGCAGTTGTAAACCAAGACGGATTGTTTTATACGGGTGAAACGGTTAGAGGATTATCGAGTGGTGCATCGTGTCAGATTAGCACAGGAAGTTCATATAAATATGAAGGTGATATCATCAGAGGTTCTGGAGACATCATATACATAGAAAACATAGAACCAATATCACGCTCGAACACACAATCAGAAGTCATAAAGTTAATTTTGGAGTTTTAGTTAAATGCCTATTCAAACTGATCTAAACAGAGCTCCTTATTATGATGATTACAACGAAAAAGATAATTATCATAGAATATTGTTCAAGCCATCAGTTGCTGTTCAAGTAAGAGAGCTCAACCAACTTCAAACTATACTTCAAAATCAAATTGAAAGATTTGGCGATAACGTTTATAGAAGAGGAACAATCATAGATGGTTGTAACTTCATATTTCACAACCAACTTCCTTTCGTAAAAATCAATGACCAGCAAACCGACGGCGCACCCGTCAACGTTTCATCTTTTAAAGGTTTATTTGCTAAAAATTCAAGAAACGTAGTTGCACAGATACTAGAGACATCAAGCGGATTTGAAGCAACTGCACCTAACTTAAATACATTGCATGTTAAGTATTTAAACTCTGGTGTTTCTGGAAAAATAAAAGCATTTACTCGTGGTCAAAGATTGACCATCTATGATCCAGCCATGGTTGTGTCTGAAGCCGACGTTGTAGTCAAAGCTTCAAATTTTAGCAACAACGATACCTTAGTTATCTTAAGTGCTATAGAAGTACAAAATACAGAAGGCGGATCAGCTTTTGTAAACGCAACAGGACAGGCTTGCACTTTCATAGCCGGAGAAATCATTACACAAGATGTCACTGGAGCACAAGCAGAAATTCGTGAAGTAAACACGACTGCAAATGTATCTGCTTTAGTTTTAAAAATTAGACCTCTTGCCAGCAACCTTAGACTAGGAAATACAGTATCTTGGTTGTTTGCTGATGGTTACAGAATATCTTCATCTAATTCTTTCATCAATGCAGTCTTAACTTCAAAGATTGGTAAAGACGCAAGTGGAACATTGGTCACCGATGGTACTGGCGGTGTCAAGTCTGTTGCAATATTGAACGGTGGAACTGGTTACTACGTAGAACCTTACATCGCAGTTTCTTATTTTACTCCTAACACCAATCCTTCTTTGAATGGAACTATTGATTCATTAAACATTTCTTGTAAGAATTTTAAATGCAATGTTACTATAAACGATTCATTGACATCAATAGGAACAGGCGTCGGGTTCAGCGTATCTGAGGGTATAATTTATCAAAAAGGTCACTTTGTTAGAGTTGATGATCAATTCATTGTAGTTGACAAATACAACGATCAAACAAATAACGTAGTAGGATTTGACACAAAAGAAGAAGTCATAACATACAGAGTCGATCAAAACTTGCTTGATAATGCAGGAGGTAGTTTCAATCGAAATGCACCGGGTGCAGATAGATTAAAATTAACTCCTGTGCTAGTTGTTAAGACTAAAGAAGAAGCCGATGCTAATAATCTATTTCTTCCAATCGTAGAATATAGTTTAGGAAAACCAGCTAGACAAAGAAAACAAACTCAGTTTAATTCTATATCAAAAGAACTTGCCCAAAGAACATTTGAGCAGAGTGGTAATTACATTCTCGATCAATTCTTAGTAACGTCTGAAGATATCGATGAATTACCTGCCGGCACTGCAAAAGTTAGAGTAAAAGTAGATCCAGGAACTGGATACATTGGCGGATACCGTGTTCAGACGTATGCTCCATATGCGGTTGATGCTGATAGGGGTATTGATGTTATTTCTAAATCTGCTTCTGTAGATTTAAATTATGGAAATTATGTTAGATTAAAAGAAGTAGCAGGATTATTTAAATTTTCAGTAGGTGCAGTTATATCTTTAAGAAACACAGCTAAAACTTATATCACTTCCTCTACTGGAGCTTCTGTTACGACTAATCAGTTTCCTACCATAACTGCAGCAGGAGCTGAAATAGGAACTGCTAGAATAAGGTCCATGACTTTAGAATCGGGATTACCTGGCGAAGCTTCTGCCGTGTATCGCTTATATCTCTTCGATATAAGAATGAACAAAGGAAATAACTTTACTCAAGTTAAGAGTGTGTTCTATAATGGAACAGGTGCAAATGATGGTGTTGCCGACGTCATATTAGACAGTAGTAATAAAGCTTCTCTTGTTGATGTTCGCTCAAGCACTTTGTTGTTTCCAATTGGTCTAAAAGCAGTCAAAACAACTAATAACATATCATACACTTATAGAACTATAGACGACAGTGCAACATGCAACACCTCAGGATTTGTTACAGTTTCTGTTGCACAAAATCCAGGAGAATACTTTCCTTACGGAAGCACTCTC